>Ga0137459_1000428_pt1 | contig 15152 bp, 16 predicted proteins | sample EasRivERMGT700_2_FD_104908 | JGI IMG/M metagenome (GOLD analysis project Ga0137459, IMG submission 104908) | Soil microbial communities from meander-bound floodplain in the East River, Colorado, USA - East River MetaG ERMGT700_2 | ecosystem: Environmental > Terrestrial > Soil > Floodplain ...
CAGGTGATCCGTCCGATCCGCCCAGTCGACCAGCGTCGTGTACATCACCGCCTCGGGCAGCGCGAACAGCGTGTCGATCCACTCGTAGCGATCGCTCGACAGGTTGATCTTCTCGTTGCGGTAGGTCGCCTTGCGCTCGTCGTGCGACAGCTCCCGGAACCCGTGGTAGCAGCGCCCGACGTAGGCGTGGCGGTCCATCTTGAAGACGTTGCCGTACTTCTTGTCGACCACGAGCCCGCGGATCGCCCACCGCGGGTCGTACGACAGGGCACGGATCTCGGGCGGATAGCCATGCTTGTCGACCAGCTTCTGCAGCGTCAGCTCCATCGACAGCTGCTCGAGCCGGTCCTGGTGGTACAGCGCGATCGTGTAATCCATGTCGAACCCGATCATCTCGATCGTGTCCATCCGGAGGTTGCGGTTGCAGAACACGCGGTTCTTCCGCGCGACATCGATCTCCGTCGTGGCCTCGCCCAGCAACGCGCCTAGCTGAGGATCGAGATCCGGTCCCATTCCGACCATTCGGTCCAATTGTAGCGTGCTTGGGATACATTCGGGACATGGTCGCGCCGCCCGCCTGGAATCGTCCCTCCGAGCCCTTCGCGGAGCTGATCTCCGCAGAAGCCATCGCCGCCCGGGTGGCGGAGCTGGGCGCCCAGATCACGGCCGAGTACGCCCCCATGTCACGGACCGCCGACGTCGTCGTCGTTGGCGTCCTCAAGGGCTCGGTCATCTTCCTCGCCGACCTGGTGCGTCACATCGCGGCCCCGATCTTCGTCGACTTCATCGGGATCTCGTCGTACGGCGACGCGACCGTGTCGTCGGGCGTGGTCCAGATCACCCAAGATCTGTCCCGGCCGATCGAGGGCAAGCACGTGATCGTCGTCGAGGACATCGTCGACACCGGCCACACCGTCCACTACCTCATGGAGAACTTCGGCACCCGGCGTCCGGCGAGCATCAAGCTGTGCTCGCTGCTGCACAAGCCGGAACGCGCTGAGCGCGACGTCCAGATCGACTACCTGGGCTTCACGATCCCCAACAAGTTCGTCGTCGGATACGGCCTCGACATCTCGCAACAATTCCGGAACCTGCCGTTCATCGGCTACGTGCAAGGGTCATGACCCCGGAAGGGCTGCAGAAGCTTCCCGCCGCGCTGTTCGAAATCGGCAAGTTGATCGGCTCCGAGCTCGATCCGGGGATCCTCCTGTCGCGCATCGCGCAGCTGATCTGTCAGCTGATCGACGCGGAGGCGTGCTCGGTCATGCTGATCGACGCCGACCGCAAGCGCCTGCTCGCCAAGGCCGCCTACGGCCTGCGCACCGAGCACATGCACTCCGTGTCGTTCCGGGTCGGCGAGGGCGTCGCCGGGTGGGTCGTCGAGCACGGCCAGTCGGCGCTGATCCACGACGCCACCCAGGATCCGCGGTTCCTGGCGATGCCCGGCAACGACACGCCGATCGCGTCGATGATCTGCGTCCCGCTGATCGCGCGCGGCGAGCGCGTCGGCGCCGTGACCGCGACGAGCGCGAAGCCGAGAGCATTCGATACCAACAACCTCGAGTTGATCCGGTTCATCGCGATGACGATCGCCCTCGACATCGAGAACGTGCGCCTCCACCGGGTCGCGGTGACCGATCCGCTGACCGGCGCGTTCAACCGCGAGTTCCTGCTCCAGCGCTTGCCGCAGGAGATCGAGACCGCGATCGACCGCGATCGCGCGCTGTCCATCGCGATGGTCGACGTCGATCACTTCAAGAGCGTCAACGATCACTACGGCCACGGCATCGGCGATGTCGTGCTCTCCGAGGTCGCCCGCCGGCTGCGCGGCGCGATCCGCGGCGGCGACCTGCTCGTGCGCTACGGCGGCGAGGAGTTCCTCGCCGTGCTGCCCAGGGCCGACGCCGGCCGCGCCTGGGAGGTCGGCGAGCGGATGCGCCAGCGGGTGTGCGAGCGCGCCTTCGAGGTCGGCGACGGCCTGGCGCTGCTCCTCCGCGTCTCCGTCGGGATCGCCCAGTGGCGCACGGGCGAGCTGATGCCCGATCTGATCGAGCGAGCCGACACCGCCCTCTACGGCGCCAAGGATCGCGGGCGCAACCGCGTCGAGGTCGCCCCATGACCTCCGGGACCTCCGGCGGCGGCGACGGCGGCGGCGACAAGCCCCCGCGATCGGAGCTGCACGACGACCCGATGCAGCACCCGGCCTCGGAGGCCGGCTGGGACGACGCGCAACCAGCCAGGCCGGCGGCGACTCCGGGCGCTGCCACCACGGCGGCGAGCGCGACCCCACCGAGCACCACACCGTCGAGCACCACCAGCGCAGCATCGCCGAGCTCCGCGGCCACCAAGGCCCCGACACCCGCCGCAGCGCCCAGCACGGCCAGCACCAAGGCTCCGGCCTCGACATCCGCCGCAACGCCCAGCACGAGCACCAAGGCACCCGCCTCGACACCCGCCGCAGCGCCCAGCCCAGCCAGCACCAAGGCGGCCGCCGCCGACGATGGACCGCTGCTGCCGGCGACCTACGACAAGAACGACCTGCGCGCGGCCGTGGGCGCATCCCCGATCACCGAGCCGCCGGCGGGGACCCGCAAGCGCGGCGCACCGGCGACCGATCACCGCCCCGACAACGATGACGAGCCGGCGGGCCCGCCGCGCAACCGCATGACGATCGTGGTATCGGCGCTCAGCATCACCGCCGGCCTCGCGGTCGTGGCCCTAGTGCTCGTCGGACGTGCCAACAGCGATCGCTACCTCCTGGCATGCGAGGCCGCGCGCGCCGTTCCGGAGCAAGGCCGCGGCTTCCCGCCCTGGGGGACCCACGCGCTGGGAGGCGAGGCCTGGAGGCCGCTCAAGATCACCCCCGAGACCCGCTGCCAGCCGCACGAGACCGACGACCCGCTGGTGCTCGAGCGCCTGTACCTCGCGATGATCCTGGACCAGGCGACCGCGATGCTCACCGCGCGCGAGGTCACCAGGCTCGACGACGCCGAGGGCCTGCTCAAGCAGGCCTTGCTGCTCACGCGACCACCCGCGCAGGAGCCGGAGAAGCTCGCGGCCGAGCGCAACGAGCACCACAAGGACATCGAGCACATGCTCGGCGACGTCACCTACTGGCGCGCCTCCACGCGGCTGCACGACGCCCAGGCCGCCCTCGCCGACGCGGCGAAGCAGTTCGACGCCGCGGCCGCGCAGCACCCCCGCCACGTCTCGGACGCCGAGGCGTGGGCGACCTACGCGCGCAAGCTCGCCGAGGAGCTCCACGCCGGCCCCACCGGCGTCAGATCACCGGCCTCACCGCCCACGGCCTCCGCCGTCACCCCGACCGGAGCCCCCGCGGCCCCGGCGGCTCCGGCGGCTCCGGCCTCCGAGCACCCGAACGTGCCCACCGGCGTGGCGCTCCCCGTCGAGCCCGACAAGCCCAGCGCCGACGTACCACCGACGGCGCCAGCGCCTCCCGACGCCGGCGCGCCCACCGGTGGGGTTCTGCTCTAGGTTCCGCGGCTCCGGCCCACGAGGACAACGACCACATGACCGCACCTATTCACGTACCGGCGTCCTCGTCCGCACCTGCGGAACATCCTTGGCAAGGATGGCTGCCATGAAGCCGGCCGGAGCAGCAGGCGCAGCGGCGCTCGCGATCCTGGCCGCGGCCAGCGGGTGCCGGAGCAAGACCGACGCTCCGCTCGCAGGCTCGAATACGGGATCGGGAGGCCTGGACCCTCACCCAGGCCTGGACCCTCACCCCGTCGGCTCAGGCTCCAGCGTGCGCGCCGCTGCGCCGAACCCGACCACGGTGCTCGTCGAGGCTGCGTTCGGCGGCCACGTCCCGGCGTTCCCGCTGCTCGCGAACGACGGCAGCACGGTCGCGGTCGGCATCGCGTCGCCGGTCGGCCGCAGCGACGTCTCGACCTACCGCGTGGCGGTGTTCGCCGGCTGGACGACAACCACCGACGCGTGGGGCACCGGCACGCAGGACCTCCCGATCGTCGACGCGACGATGGCGGCCATGCTGCTCGACGGCTCGGCCGAAGAAGCCGCGCCGGCTCCGGATCGCGCAACGCTCGCGGCCCGCGCCGCCGCCGTCACCAAGCTGCTGACCGACGGCGGCTTCTCGCCGTTCGACGGCCCGGCCCTCACGCTCGGCCCGGCCCTCACCGCCATCGGGCCGGCCAGGCTGCGGATCACGCACGACCACGACGCCGCGCTGACCGTCCACCTGCTCGACGCTGGCGGCGCCGAGCTCGCGAGCAACACGATCCTTTCGCACGCGATGGGCCACGTCGCCGATCTCGACTGCGTGAGCACGCCGGTCGCGCGCCGCGCGTGGCTCGACGCCAGGCGCAGGCGGCTCCTCATCGAGGTCGGCTGGAACGCGGGCCCCGCCATGTGCCCCGTGCCGGATCTCGAGTACGGCGTCTGGCCGGTTCCGTAGCGAACGCGTCGCCGTACATGAATCAGCGCAACCTACTTGGTCGGCACCCCGATCAATTCCGGTCGAAACGTCAAGTCCAGCTTGCGAACCGGCAGCCCACGGTCGATCCAACCTGCAAGCTGTTCGTAGCACGACGCTGCATACGCGTAGTCGTCGTAGACGTTGCTGCCCTCCATCGGGAGGGGACGCTTGTGAAGCTGCTCCTTCCAGCGATCGTAGGGCGGTAAGAGCAGCCAGACCTCCTCGCCAGCGCGCAAGGGAAACAGCGCATCCTCGAAAACGATGCCTGTGCCGACGATGATCGGACCGAGGTGAAGATTGTCCGGATGCCCCTCGAGGTGCCGGACGACCTGTACGAGCATCCCGTTGGCGCCGCGCACCCCCTTACGCATGCGAACCGGGTCGACGAGAGGCGACAGCATCTCATTGAATTCGACGACGCGGAACCTGGAACGAAGCTCGACCAGATAGGTGGTCTTGCCGGCACCAGGCGGACCGACGAGCCAGGTGATCCGCGCCGGCGTCATCGCACTCCCTCCCGCACGAACGATCCATCCTCGACCACGCCTGCGATGGGATGGCGGGGCGCGCGTTCGATCGCCCACCGTGTCTCGCCATGCAACCACGTGCTGGCCCAGACACGCCGCCGACGGCCGCTCCGGTTCGGCGGCGACATGTGCCAGGTGAGCGGATGAAAGATCACCACATCGCCGGGCGAGAGCTCGGGGCAATCAACCTGAAAACCAGACGGGGAGAATTCGATCGTTCGATCCGCCGCCTGGGAAAGGCCGCTATGCAGGTCGACCGGCGGACCGCAGCCATGGAGGTGGCTCATCCGAGCGAGATGAAGGCCGCCGTTGCTGGCGTCCACGGGGTCGAGCGGAGCCCACACGATGAGACCGATCGGACGGTCGACGGGCCAGAACGGAAAATCCTGGTGCCAGGGAAACACGGCGTGGGGAGCTCGCTTCTCCATCCACACGTCTTGAAACATGACAGCGTCGCAGTCGAGCCAGCGATTCACCGCAGGACGAAGCGCTTCGATCGGGCCGTGCGAGCTCTCCTGCTTCGAGCGGCGATGGACGTTCAGCCACTGATCCATCAGGCGCCCTAATGCGGGCCGCGGAGTCGTGGGGGCCTCATGTGTGTAGAGAACCTGCTTGCTCTGCGCGGCGTTTGAAGCGACCAAGCTGTCACCCAGGGATCGCAGCTCGTCGACGGTGTTCGCGGAGAGTTGCGCGCGCGCGACGGCAAACCCATCGCGCTCCACAAGGCGAGACACGTTGGTTGCGCGATCTGGTTGGGACATCGCTCTCCGATGGGCACCGGGCTGGCGCGCCGAACCCGACATTACTGGAGCACGGCAGGCCGAGCAAAACGTTCGCCGAGGGCCTCAAGGGAGGTTCGACATGGACGAGGTTACGCTGGACCAGGAAGCGGCATTCAGACGCGATGGCTTCGTGGCGATCGGACCGTTGCTCGGCGTCGAAGAACTGCGGCGGCTGACAGCGGCCCATGATGAGCTGCTCGCACGGTGGGCGGCAGACTGCGACGTGACCGTCGAGGAATATGTGCGCGTGGTGTCCCAGTGGACCGGCCTGTGGCGTGAGCACCGAGAGTTCGCGGCCCACCTTCACCATCCGGTCCTCGCAAGGATCGCGCACCGCCGCCTTCAGTCGGACCGCGTTCGCCTGTTCCACGATCACCTGATCTCGAAGCCGCCGCGTCACAACTCGACCATTCCGTGGCACCAGGATTATCCATACTGGCCGGTAGGACTTGGATGGTTGTCGCAGGACCAAGAGGTGGCCGCGCGCGTGAAGCAGTTGATCGGAGCATTGCAGCTGCTGGCCGGCGCGTACTGGGGCGGCTCGGATCCCATCGCGCGCACCGCGTGGTTGATCGCGCTGCGCGCCGAGCTCGTCGCGGAGACGCGGCTGTCGTTGGTGATGCAGGCCCATGCGAGCTTGACCGAAGCGGTGCGATCGTGAGCGGAGCACGGATGCGCCGGCCCATCCTGGCCGTGGTGGGAAATGCCGGCGTGCTCGCGGCGCCTGTGGCCGCGCTTGCGGCCGACGCCGGCCGATGCGCCATCGAACGTGGCTTCCGGATCGCCACCGGGGGCCTCGGCGGTGTGATGGCCGCGGCCAGCCAGGGTGCGCACAGCGCATCGACGTGGAAGGACGGCGATGTCATCGGAGTCCTACCCTCCTACGATCGCTCCACCGCAAATCCATTAGTCGACATCGCCATCCCCACCGGCCTGCAGCTGGCACGCAATGCCGTCCTGGTGGCGATGGCCGATGCGATCCTCGCGGTCGGCGGCGGCGCCGGCACGCTCAGCGAGATCGCGTTTGCCTGGCAACTGGGAAAACCCACGGTCGCCTTGATCGGTGGTGGGGGGTGGTCTGCCGAGCTCGCCGGTCGGGCCCTTGACGAGCGCTTCGCGACTCGCGTGCACGCCGCGGAGACGGCACCCGAGGCGGTGGAGCTTGCCTGGCGGTTGGTGCTCGACGGTATGGTAGAGCCCGGCGAGATCGGCAGCGGCTGGCGGAAGCCATGAAGATCCTGGCGACGCTGGGATACTTTGACGCGTCTGGCGAAGGCGTCGTCCTGGAGGTTGCTCTCGCCCGCGGCACGCAAAGGACGATTGTCCGACAGGTGATCCCGGAGCAGCTCCGCGTCGCAGGCAAGGGCTTCACGGGGGCGACGTGGACCGACGAGCCGGGACGATCGGATCTGATTGTCTGTGGATTCAATGCACTCTACCGCTATTCGATGCCCGAGCTCCGACACACGGGCATTCTCCACCAACCCTGCATGAACGATCTGTTCGAGCTGACGAGCTGTACCGGCTGGTGTCGCGGCCTCCTCGTGACGGCGGACCACCTCATCGTCGGGCTGACGGAGATCCGCAGGATGCCGCGATATCGCTGGTGCGACCGCCCGTTCGAAGGCACCAAGACAGCCGTGCTATGTATCGACAAGAAATCCGGCCGGCTCGTGACATGCCTTGATATTGGTGAACGAGCCCGGCACCCCAAGCTGTTCGGGTTACTGGAGATGCCATGACCGTAGCTCTCGCGATCTTTCTCCGCGACCAGCAGCTGGAGCATGACCTCCGCCATGCCCGGGTTGCGCTGCAGGCTGCGAACCCGCCCGGTCAGATCTATCTGATCGTCGCACATGCGAAGGAAGGCGCTATAGCTCGAGCTCTCGAGCTTGCAAGCGATCACCTGGTGGGCGCAGCCCGGAGGAGCTCCGCCCCCCGACCTCCGAATGCCACGAGACGCGCTGCTGAGCGACCTGCTGCAGCGGTCTCGCGGCGACGGCTCGATAGACCAGCTCGTCGGCAGCAGCAAGGAGATGGAGAGCCTGCGCGCGATGCTTGTTCGTCGTGCTCCCCTCACGTATCCAGTCCTCCTCGTCGGTGAGACCGGCACCGGCAAGGAGCAGTGTGCCCGCATACTGCACCAGTACAGCGATCGTGCGGATGCCCGGTTCGTGCCGGTCAACGCGGCGCTCCTTGGATCTGATCTGGCCGAGAGCACGCTGTTCGGCCACGAGGAAGGAGCGTTCACCGGCGCCACCAGAGCCCGGCTGGGACGTATCAGGGAAGCGCGCGATGGCACCCTTTTTCTGGATGAGATTGATTCGTTGCCGCTGGCGATGCAGGGCAAGCTCCTGCGGGCGCTCGACCACGCCAATGACGCGCTGATCGAGGTCGAGCCTGTCGGAGCGGACCTGGAGGAACGCAAGGACTCGCGGAAGGACAAGCGGAAGGGCGGCCATGCGGCATCGAACACCGCACCAGACAAAGTAGGGAAAGTGATCTCCGTGCCAGTTCGCTTCGTGTCTGCCATGCACGAGAATCCATTCGATTCCGACGCCTATCGACAAGACCTGTATTTTCGCATCTCCACGATATTGATCGAGATCCCCGCGCTGCGAGATCGTGGCGGTGATGCGGTCGAGCTCGCCGAGTTCTTCTTGAAGGGCCATAACGGCGCCAGGCCATCACCCATCGGGCTTCATCACAGCGCGCACGATGCGTTGCTCGACTATCGCTGGCCGGGAAATGTTCGCGAACTGGAACGCGTCATCTTACTTGGTTGGCTGGACGCGCTGAGTGATCAGCGAACGGAGGTCAAGAGCGATGACATCAAGAAATACCTCGTCAAAGAACGGGCAAAGTTCGACCAGGTCGGCACGCTCGAACAGCAGGTCGCGCGATATCGCGTCGCAGCGGCAGAATACGCGATGGCCCGGAACCCGGGGAACGCGACGGCGGCGGCACGCGAGCTGGGCATGACGACAGGCCAGGATCTCATGCGAATGCTGGCGCGCGAGCGACCCAGCGCTGGTCGACCAAAGTGAGATGAGCGGATGACATTCATCCTCATGTATCACCGTGTCTGCACCGCCGGCCCGTCGACAGCTGCCTATTTCGCCCGGGGCACCGCTGTCGAGCAGGAGGTGTTCGCTCGCCAGGTGGCATGGCTGGCCGAACGGTACCGGTTGGTGTCACTCGTGGAGGCCCTTGCGATTCCTGATCGTGATGATGAGGTCGAGGCCGTCGCGATCACCTTCGATGATGGCTATTCGGATGTCTTCGATGCCGCTCTTCCCGTGTGCCGGGCCCACAAGGCGCCGCTGGCCGTCTTTCCGGTGGCCGATCACCTCGCCGACGCGAGCTCCGCGATCTGGTTCGACGTCTACTATGACTTGCTCCACAAGGCCCAGATCCACGGGCCCGTCCATCACGCTGACCTGGGGCTGAAAACCTCGAGTTGCGCTCTGCCGCCTGGGGAGGATCTGATGTGGTGGGTACGCGGTCCCTTCAAGAAGCGCTTGCAAGCGATGGACGTGGGAGCTCGGGGGCACGTGCTTGAACAGCTCGGTGTGACCCTCGATGCGGTACCAACGACCGCTCTGGCCTCCAGGCTCTATCTGTCTTTCGAGCAACTCGCCGATCTCTCGCTGGAAGGTCATCTGATCGGAGGGCATGGTCGGACGCACACCCGGCTGGATGACAACACCGTTCGGCTCGTAGATGATGAGATCTCGGCGAGCATCTCGTTGCTGGACCGATTGCGCATCTCATCTCCACGCGTGTTCTGCTATCCCGACGGAGGCGTGGATACAGCTGTCGAATCTCTCGTCGGCGCGGCGGGGTTTGCATGGGCGCTCACCGTCGAGCCTGGGCGCCACGATCTTTCCGGGGACCGCTATCGAGTCCCGAGGTTGCTCATGCGCAACGTGCTTCCCGGGGATCCGGGATGGCCCTCGAGTCTCTCGTGAACGGATCCTCGCCGCCTGCCCCGATGAGAAATCCTGGGGTCAGCGCGCTCGCGAATCGAGCCCTGGCCTCCCGCCTTACGCTGCGTGCCTGGCCTTGGGCCTACCCCAGTGCACCGCATCCGGATCGGGAGGTCCCGATCCGGCTTCCCGATCGAGCTCGCCACGAACGTGGCCGCATGATCGCAGCAGGCCGGGGCACAGGAACACCGCATGAATCACGAGGTCGTGAGCGGGACCGGACATCGGATGTCGAAGTCGCTGCCGATCGGAACGTAGCGGTCAGGCGTCGCGCTGTCGCGCTGTCCGGGTTCCGGCCGGATCTCGGACAACGTCCGGATTTCGGACAAAAACCGGACATCCACTCGACTCGTGACGCCGCCTCGATCGTCGCGGCCATGATGCCGATCACGGCGCGCTGATGATCGCGATCACCGTCGAGCCGAGGCCCCGTAGCCGGGCCGCGCGACGCGCGTAGCTCGCTCGAACGAGCGCGCCCGGCCGCGGTGGCCGGCGATCGGTACGCGAGTTGCTTTGCGCCGCGGCATGCGGATTCGATTCGATCGTGGAACCTTGGTGCTGGAGGCGGAGCTCGATGGCGAGGATCCCGGCGCGCTCGCGGGCGCAGCCTGGGATCACGCGCTGCGGGCGTGGCGCATCCCAGCGGAACAGTATGCGGCGCTGATCGCGCGGCTCGCCGGCGCTGGCGTCCGGATCTCGGACGAGCTGCGCAGCCGGAGCACGGCCATGACGTGGACGCTACCTGCCTTGCGCTGGTACCAGGAGGCAGCCCTCGCCCACTGGCAAGCGGCCGGTGCGCGCGGCGTGATCGCGCTGCCGACCGGCGCCGGCAAGACGCTGATCGCGATCGCGGCGATCGCGCGGCTCGGCGTCGCTGCGCTGTGCCTGGTGCCGACCCGCCTCTTGCTCGACCAGTGGGCGCGCGCGCTGGCGGCGTGCTCGTCCCAGCCGATCGGCCGGCTCGGCGACGGCGACCACGTGGTCGCGCCGATCACCGTCGCGACGTACGCCAGCGCGGTGTCGTGGGTGCCGCGGATCGGCGATCGGTTCGGCCTGGTGATCGTCGACGAGGCGCACCACGTGGGGGCGTGGTGTCCGGCCGAGATCTTCGAGATGCTCGTCGCGCCCGCGCGGCTCGGGCTCACCGCGACGCCGCCCGACGAGCCCGCCGCGCTCGCCCACCACCTCGGGCCCGTCGTGTACGCGCGATCGGTCACCGACCTCGTGGGCGACGGGCTCGCCGCCTACGAGCTCGTGACCGTGCCGATCGAGCTCGACCGCGACGAGCGCAAGCGCTACCGCGAGCTGCGCGGCCGGTTCGCCGCGGGCTACAGCGCGTTCCAGCGCAGGATGCCGGACGCCGCGTGGCGCGAGTTCGTGCGCACGTCGTCCGAGACGATCCAGGGCCGCGCCGCGCTCGCCGCGTGGCACGCGTACCGGGCGCTGCTGGCGTATCCCCGGGGCAAGCGCCTCGCGGTGCGCGAGCTCCTGGCGCGCCACCCGGAGTCCCGCACGCTGGTGTTCACCGCCGACAACGCGACCGCGTACGCGATCGCGCGCGAGCTGCTCGTCATGCCGATCACGTTCGAGATCAAGCGCGCCGAGCGCGCGCACGCGATCGCCGGGTTTCGCTCGGGCGAGCGCCCGGTGCTGGTGTCGTCGCAGGTTCTCGACGAGGGCTTCGACGTCCCCGAGGCGGACCTGGCGATCGTGGTCGGCGGGACCGCCAGCGCGCGGCGCCACGTCCAGCGGATCGGCCGCGTGCTGCGGCCGCGCGACGGCAAGCACGCGCGGATCTACGAGCTCGCGGTGTCCGAGACCACCGAGGTCTCCTACGTCCAGCGCCGGCGGGCCGGCCTCGGGGACCGCACCCGGCTCGCGGCCGGAGGTGCGTCGTGATCGCGATGGTGTACGAGGAGCCCACCCGGATCCCGCGGCTGTACGGCACCGACGACCTGCCCTGGATCGCCAGGCTCGTCGACATCGTCGAGCAAGCGGCCGGCGAGCCATGGCGCGTGCTGGTCGAGCGCGTCAACGAGGCCCCGCTCGGCGTCCACGCGTCGCACCGCGCCGTGATGCTCGGTGCGCTCCGTCGCGTGCTCGGCGGCGCCGGTGCCCGCGCGCGGATCGCCCGCCAGGTCCGTGCGCTCGTGCTCGGCGCCCCCGCCCTGGAGCCCGAGGCCCGCGAGGCCCGCGTGGCCGCGGCGGCGGCGACCCTCGGGACCACCCCCGAGGACATCGAGTCGCTCCTGTGGATCGACCTCGCGATGGAGCGGCCGGTCGTCCTGCCCTCGGGGCGGCCCGCCGAGGCCGAGCTCGCGGCGTTCGCCAACCTCGAGCGGATCCAGCGCTGCGTCCGACGCTCGCACGACCTGCAGCTGCGCGTCTGGGATCGCGCGAACGAGCTGGTCCGGACCGTCGCGCGCTACGGCCTGATCGCGCAGATCCGGGGCGACGGCGACGCGACGCGGCTCGACGTCATGGGCCCGCTGGCGCTGTTTCATTCGACGATGGTCTACGGCCGTGCGCTCGCCGCGCTCGTCCCGCTGCTGGCCGACCACCCTCGCTTCGAGCTCGACATCCGCTGCGAGCTCGGCGGCGAGCAGGCGCACCTCAAGGTCACGCCGCCGGTGCTGCTGCCGCCGGTCGTGGTCTCGCCGCGGCGTCCGCCGAGCATCGCCGAGCGGCTCGCCCGCGATCTTGCGGAGCTGGGCCATCCCGTCGCGCGCGAGCCACCGCCGATCGCCAGCGGCGAGCACCTGCTGTTCCCCGACCTCGTGCTCGATCGCGACGGCACGCGCTGGTTCATCGAGGTGATCGGCTTCTCGACGAAGGAGTACCTGGCGACCAAGCTCGAGCGCTACGGCCAGGCCGGGATCGCCCACGTCGTCTTGTGCGTCGATCTCGCCAGCGCGCCGGGTTGCGATCTGGAAGGCCAGGTCTGCGGCTTCACCCGGCACGTCGATGTCGACGACCTGCTCGCGAGGCTCGCGGCCGGCCCGTGACGGCAGCGCACCGATGACGACGAGCCGGGCGGCCCGTCGTCCCACCCTCCGATCGACCGGCGATCGGCCTCCGGTGGGCCGCCGATCAGCTGCCGCTGGTGCCGATCGCGAGCCGCGTCAGGCCCGCTTGCTTCGCGCGCTCCATGAGGTTGACGACGCGGCCGTGCGCCACGCCGCGGTCGGCCTTGAGCACGACCTGCGTGGTCTTGTCGCGCTGGAACGCGGCCTGGAACAGGGCGTCGAGCTTGTCATCGGACATCAGCTTGCCGCCGACGGCGATGTCGCCCGACAGCGGGATGACCAGGACCAGCGAGGCCTTCGACGTGTCGATGTCCTGCGCGGCTCCGGACGGCAGGTTGACCTTGAGCCCGCTCTTCTTCTCGATCTCGGCCTGCTGCTGCTCGACCTTGACCTTCTTCTTCTCCTGCCGCGCCTCGACCTGCACGGCGAGCGCGCTCACCATGAAGATGATCAGCATCACCAGGAAGACGTCGGTGAGCGGAGTGATGTTGATCTCCGCGAAGATCGACTCGCCGCCGGCCTCCTCGCCGGCGTCGTCGTCAGGCAGCTTCCCGATCGCCATCGCCGTCACCTCTGGTGCGCTTGGTGTTTTCGCCGTGGTCGCGCTCGGCGTCACGCTCGCCCTCATCGCGCTTGCCCTTGCGGGCGGGCTGGGTCTCGCCCGGCGTATCGAGCAGGAGCTCGAGGAACTCGTCGGTCAGGAGCTTCATCTCGGTCGCGATCCGGGTCGCGCGCTGGCTGAAGTAGTTGAACAAGATGACGGCGCCGACCGCGACCCCGATGCCGACGGCGGTGACGATGAGGGCCTCGGAGATCGGGCCCGAGACCGTCGTGAACTTCACTTCTTCGTCGGCCTTGAACCCGCTCATCGCCCGCATGATGCCGATCACGGTGCCCAGGAGGCCAACGAACGGGGCGGTGGCACCAATCGTGCCGAGCATCCAGAGCCGGGTGCGCAGGTCCTGGTTGACCCGCTGGCGCTCGCGATGCACCGCGGTGGCCACGTGCTCCGGCTTGGCGCGCCCCAGCCGCTCGTAGCCGACCAGGAAGATATCGGCGACCGGCGATGGCGACCGCTCGCAGGCGGAGCGCCCCTCCTGGATGGCGCCGCGCGCCAGACAGCGGGTCACGGTGTCACCGAGGCTGCGCGCCCGGGTCACGAACTGCCACTGGGCGATCGCCCGCTCGATCGCTGCGGCCAGCGCGGTCACCGAGAAGATCACGACGGCCCCCATGGCGCCGCCGCCTTGGCTTAGGAACTCCCAGATCGACTGTCCCATGAGTTAACGCCTTGATCTTTGATAGCACGACGGTCCGGCGGTGGGTCGTCTGCCATGCCGCTGCCAGGGCAAATGGTGCCGGAGGATGGACCGCGCAGCGCAGGCGCCGGTTGCCTGCCGCCGGCGGATCCGCGGGGACGACGCCGTAACCCCCTCCATCGATTGCCGCACGCCCCGAAACCTGGTCGAATCCGTCGCGATGACCCGCATGGTGAAGTGCTCGAAGCTCGGAGAGACGCTGCCCGGTCTACCGTACAAGCCGTTCAACGATGCCCTCGGGCAGCGCATCTACGATTCGGTCTCCGCGCAGGCATGGTCGCTGTGGATCGAGCACAGCAAGAAGCTCGTGAACGAGTACCGGCTCGACCTGACCCTGAAGAAGTCCCACGAGGTGTTGAAGGAGCAGTGTGAGGCGTTCCTGTTTGGCGACGGCGGCACGCTCCCGGCCGAGTACGTGCCCGAGAAGCATTGATCGCGCTGGCGAACCACCTGCCGCGCGTGCGCGTGCCGTGGGTGCCGCTCGGCGACTGGCCGACCCCGCTCACCGCGCTGCCGATCGACGGCCGGCCGGTCTGGGTGAAGCACGAGGGTGACGCGCACCCTCGCTACGGCAGCAACAAGCTGCGGACGCTCGAGCTGTGGTTCGGCCACGCGCAAGCCCGCGGCGCGCGCCGGATCTGGGCGATCGGCGCCTACGGATCGAACCACATGATCGCGACGGCCCTCCACGCTCCGCGGGCCGGGCTCGAGGCCGCGGCGATCGTGTTCCCGCAACCGGCGAGCGAATGGGCGGTCGAGAATTGCGGCGCCATCGTCGCGGCCGGCTGCCCGCTGATCCGGCTACGCAGCGTCGTCGGGGTGCCGTTCGTCGGGTGGCGCGTCGCGCCGCGAGCGCGATGCCGTGGTCATGCCGCGCGGCGGAGCCACTCCGCACGGAGCGCTGGGCGCGGTGGCCGCCGCGTTCGAGCTCCAGAGTTCATAACGTGGCTCGAGAGAGAGTTGGGCTGTTCGGCGGTGCTCGACGAAGCTACGACCCGGGGATCGATCACTTGCGTCGGGCTTGGGCCGCACGACCCCAAGTCTTGCGAATTC
>Ga0137459_1000429_pt1 | contig 15135 bp, 8 predicted proteins | sample EasRivERMGT700_2_FD_104908 | JGI IMG/M metagenome (GOLD analysis project Ga0137459, IMG submission 104908) | Soil microbial communities from meander-bound floodplain in the East River, Colorado, USA - East River MetaG ERMGT700_2 | ecosystem: Environmental > Terrestrial > Soil > Floodplain ...
CCGTTAACCACCGAATCGAGCATGGAGGGCGGTGCCATCTCCACGACCGGCCGACGCTCCACCACCCGGCCGTGCAATCTATCTCGCGCCCAGACCCACCCCGCGGCGCTACGCTGCGCGTTGTCGCGGCCAGGGACGGCTGCCGGACGACCCTATGGCTCCAACCGGTCAAAACCTCTGCGGCGAGGTACTAGCCGACGATCCCAGGTCACCATGTTCGACGCTACCGACGGAGGCGCCGCGATCCAGGCGCACGCCGGAGGCGAGCGGGCGTACGATGACCGCCATGGGCTCGTTCAAGGATCTGGCGAAGCTTCGCGGGCTCGCCGAGGCGGGCCTGGTGGCCAGGACGGCGACCGAGCAGGCACAGGCCCGGCACGATGACGAGCTCCGCAAGCGGCGCGAGCTCGAGGCGGCGGCGGCGGCCCAGGTGCTCGCGAATGCGCCGCGCTACCCGTGGGCGCGGGCGTCCACGCTCGCCGAGGCACGGGCGCTGCTCGCCCGGCACGAGATGGCGTTCTCGATCGCCGGCCGTGGCGAGGTCGAGGCGATCCTCGACATCGACGCGCTGGTCGGCCCGGCGCAGATCGCCGACGGTGACGTCGCGATCGACGAGCTGCTCCTGCCGGGCGAGGGTTCCGCGCTGTACGTGCGCGGCGACCTGACGGTCGGCAAGCGGATCGTCCAGCGGTTCCGCGCCGGCACGCTGGTCGTGTTCGGCTCGCTCCGCGCCCACCATGTGGTCACCACGGGGCAGATCCTGGTCGTCGGCGATCTCGACGTCACCGGCACGCTGTACGGCAACTGCACGAACTACGCGACGATCGTGCTCGGTGCCGCGCGGGTCGGCACGCTGATCAGCGTGAAGGACCACCTGTTCTCGTTGCTCGGCGCCAACTCACTCGGCGAGCTGGTCGATCCCGACGGTGGTGCGCCCAACTTCTCGATCTTCGCGCGTACCGCGCCGCGCTCGCCTCGCGCGATCGATCCCGCGGTGGGCGATGCCCACGACGAGGCTGCGATCGCCGCTGCGCTGCTGATCCGCGACGGTGTGCTCGCTCCGGCGTGACGTTCCTGCCCGTCGAGCAGACTCCGGCTTGGTGGACCACGCGCCGCTACTCCCGCGCGCGAGCTGGCTCCACCGGCTCCACCTGGTCGAGATCGAGTCACGGCGTGACTGGCAATGTCGCGGCGCAGGCACAGGGGAGGTCCGCCCTTCCGCCCACAGGGTCGAGCTTGAGCTCGAGTTGCGGCGTGAACGGCAACGTTGCGGCGCTGGCACAGGGAGGCGAGGCGAGGCGAGGCGAGGCGAGGCGAGGTCCGTCCCTGACCACGTCAACGCGTAGCGCAGCGACGACGGGCTGGGTCTCGAGCGAGATAAATTGCACGGCCGGGCGGTGGATCGCCGGCCGATCGTGGAGATGGCACCGAGCTTCAGTCGCGATACGGCGGTTAACGGACGAGCGAGAGGCACACGCCCGCGTCGCCAGCAAGCGTGTCCGCGATCTCGCCGGAGCTGGCGTCGGCGTCGGCGTCGGCGTCGGCGTCAGGCGAGGCCCGAGGCCCGAGGCCCGAGGCCCGAGGCCCGAGGCCCGAGGCCCAAGCACGGCCAAGGCGGAGGTCAGTTCTGCGGATACTTGGTCCAGCCGGCGGTCCAGTCGACGGTGCCGATCGCACCCCGGAACGTCGCGGTCTGGTCAAAGAATGCATCGGTCGGGGGCAGGCCGCCGGTCAGCGCGGCGGCGCCGGCGGTCGGTTTGAAGTCGGGCGCGGTCTTGCTGGTCGCCGCGGCCGGCAGGCCCGGGTCGACGGCGAAGGTATCGTTGTGGGCGGCGTTCAGGAACGCGCTCTCGTCGATGTCACCGGCGGCCTGCGCCAGCGGCAGGTTGGTGGCGTCGCGGTCGTTGCCGAAGAACATCGAGTTGCGGATCTCGAGGTTGCCGGCCGTGGCCTGCGCGAGGGTCTCCTGGTCGCGGATCTCGGGGCCGAGCGGGAAGCCGAGCCAGATGTGGTTGGCGTAGTGGCCGCCCGTGCCGCGGCGGAACACGGCCGCGTAGCTCGCGACGCCGGCGTAGCTGTGGTCGCCGATCAGCGTGACGTTCGAGATGGTCGGCAGCGTGCGGGGGACGGCGGTGTACGACGCCGCGGTTCCGTGGTTATCGGACTCGTAGCCGTTGGAGGCCTCGGGCAGGGCCGCCGGGTGCGAGACGTTTTGCACGATGATGAACTGGGCCTTGCCGTTCCAGCCGTTGTCGGTGTCGAAGCCGTCGTCCTGGTTCTGGCTCGACACGATGTGCTTGACGTTGACCGTGCCGCCGAACAACTCGAGGCCGTCGTCGGAGCCGCCGTGGATCTGGACGTAGTCGATCGTGGTGGCGTCGCCGACGCCGCACAGGGTGAGGTTGTTGAACTCGCGATCGGCGACGAAGTTGAAGCCGGCGAACTCGATGCGCACGTACCTGAGGACGCCGCTGTTGTCGTGCGGATCGCTGCCGCCGAACTTGCCCTCGGGGATCGCGGTGGTGAACGCCTCGAACGTGGCCTCCTGGGTCGGCGCAAGCGCGTTCGCGTTGACGTTGTTCGGCGCCGCGCCGAGGATCAGCAGGCCGCCCCACCACCCGGCGGTCTTCGAGCCGCTCGGCTGCGAAGAGGTGAGCACGATGGGCTTGTCGACCGTGCCGGCCGCCATGATCCTGGCGCCGCGGGTGATCACGAGCATCGCGCCCTGCTCGCCCTGGATCTGCGTGCCCGGCTCGATCGTCAGGGTCGCGCCCGCCTCGACGAACAGCTGCTTGAGCCGCGGGATCACGTAGGTGTTGTCGGCGGTGAACGTCGTGTTCGCCGTGATGTTGTCGTTGAGCCGGATGGTCTGGCCGCCGCCCGGCGGCGCGTCGATGCCCGGCGACGCGTCGGGGGGATTCGCGCTCGGGTCATCGCCACACGCGGCGGCGGCGATCGCGAAGAGGCTCGTCAGGATCGTGATGCGATGCATAGCGGAAGGCTCCTTGTTACGAGGTCATTCGAGGCTGTACTCGACGCTGCCGACCACGGTGACTCCGACCTGGTAGGCGAAGATCTCGACGTCGTCTTGCGTGCGGACCACGCGTTGGCCGAGCAGGTTGGTGCCGGCGAGCTTGAGCCGCAGGTTGCGCGGCAGCGGCTGGGACACGGTGAGGTCGAGGCGGTGGAACGGCTGCTCGTAGACGTCGCCGGCGCCGCCGGTCCCGACCTCTTCGATCCGGCGGCCGAACGAGTTGTAGGCCAGATCGACCCGGGTGCCGTGGCGCGCGCTGTCGTAGCCCACGCCGAGGTTGGCGACGTACGGCGACTGGCCCTGGAGCGGACGCCGCGCGCCGCCGTCGAGCGCGATCCGCGAGCCGATCAGGCTCAGGTTGCCGCCGACCGACAACGCCGCCAGCGCGGGGCTCAGCCGGCCGAGCGAGAGCCGGGCCTCGAGCTCGACGCCGTAGCTGGTCGCGCCGGCCGCGTTCGAGAACCCGACGTTGTCGCCGTCGCCGGCGGTCTCCACGGTCTTCTCGATCGGCTGGTCGAAGTGCTTGGCGAACAGGCTGGCCGCGACCAGCTCGCGGTCGCCCAGGAAGCTCTCCCAGCGCAGGTCGCCGTTCTGGATCGTCGTCTCGCGCAGCGCCGGGTTGCCGCCGATCACCCGGCGGCGGACGTAGTCGTAGTAGAGCGCGGGCGCGATCTCGCGGAAGTTCGGGCGCGCCACCGTCATCGCGTACGCGGCGCGCAGGTTGGTCGATGGCGTGACCGCGTAGACCGCGTTCAGCGACGGCAGCAGATCGCGGTCGGCGCGCGTGGTGTGCGGCGCGGCCGGTGACATCAGATCGATCCGGGAAGCGAGGCCGACGTCGAGATCGGCGCGCTCGCGCCGCACGCCGCCGATCAGCCGCAGCGCGGCGGTCGGGTTGACGTCGGCCATCGCGTAGACGCCCGTGATCGTGCGGGTCGCGGTGTAGCCGTCGCTCGGCAGCGTCGCCTCGTACATCGACATGCCGGTGCCCGCGTTGCCGGGGTCGAACGCCTGGGCCGGCGGCTCGAACGCCGCGTCGCCGAGGACGTCGAGGTGGAACCGGCGCGCCTGGTAGTCGCGCGCGCTGCGCTGGATCGACGCGCCGGCCTTGAGCTTCACGGCCTCGAACGGCACCCGCACCGCCACCGTGCCGCCCACCGTGGTGTCGGCGAGCTCGCCGAACAGCCGCTCGGCGCCGCCCGCGCCGCCGCTGATCGCGTAGCGGCCGTCGGGGGTCCGGGTGCGCAACAGGTCGCGGGTGTCGGGCTCGTGCTGCGCGACGCGCGCCAGGCTCGCCTGCCACTCGAGCACCGCCCGGGCGGCGAGCCGATCGTCGCCGGTGAGCTGGGTGAACCACAGCTCGCGCTGGAGGAACGCAAGGCGCGTGCGATCGATGACCGTGGTGCTGTGGTCGGTGCCGGTGACCTCGCTCGCCGTGATGTCGGCGGTGTGCGCGTAGAGCGTGAACAGGTCGAGCTTGTGGCCGGGCGCCGGGGTCCACCCCACCGCGCCGAGCGCGCCGAGGTTGGCCTGCTCGATGCCCTGCCGGTCGTCGAGCTGGAGCACCGACGGCAGCGTGCCGCCCTGGCCGTCGTCGCCGCCGACGCGGGCGATGTGCGCGACGCGATGCAGGTAGCTGTGGCCGAAGTTGACGCTGCCGAAGGTGCCGAGCCGCTGGCCCGCCACCGTGAGGGTGTCGCCGACCGTCGCGCCGAGCTGGAGGTTCGGGCCGGCCGTGCCCGGCTTGATCGCCCAGTTGTTCTTGAACGACGCGAGCTGCGCGTTGCGCTGCTCGGGGGTCAGCCGGGGATCGCCCGCGAGCTTGTCGCTCGGGATCGTTCCGGGCAGCGACCGGCCGCCGTCGTCGTAGCCGAGCATGTCGAGGCTGCCGCCGTCCTGGCCGTTCTGGGTCCGGAACGAGCTCGTGCTATCGGCCGCGACGCCGACCCGGGCCTTGAACAGGAACCGGGCGGGGTAACTGCGGGTCTCGATCCCGAGCGTCCCGCCGGCGAAGTTGCCGGGCATGTCGGGGGCGAACGTCTTGTGGACGGTGAGGTTGGTGATCAGCGCCGATGGGAACAGATCGAGCGGCGCCGCGGGCATGTCCGGATCCGGGCTCGGCAGCGGGACGCCGTTGAGCAGGGTCAGGCTGTAGCGGCCGCCGAGGCCGCGGATCACGACGTAGCGGTTGTCCTGGATCGTCGCGGCGACCATCCGCTTCGCCGCGTCCGCCGCGTTGCTGTCGGGCGAGCGTGCGATCTGCTGGGCGCTGATCGCGTCGCTGACGGTCGCCGCGGCGCGCCGCTCGGCGAGCACGGCGGAGTCCTTGCGGGTATCGATCGCGCTGTAGATCTCGATGGTCTCGGCCGCGCCGGTCCGGGGAACCGGCGCGAGCGTCACGTCGAGCGCCACGGTCTGCACGTTGCCCACGGTCACCGTGCGCCGCTGCTCGCCGTACTCCGGCGTCGAGGCCACGATCGTGTACGTCCCGGGGGCGAGCGCCAGCGTGTACGTGCCGTCGAGCTCGCTCGCGACGGACGGCGCGCCCGGGCTGCCGCCGACGACGCGGACCGACGCCGCGGGGAGGCCCTCCTGGGTGCCGGCGTCGAGGATCCGGCCCTTCACCGTGCCCACCGGGCCGCTCGGGACGGGCTCGGCCGGCGGGATCTCCGATGGCGGAGGGTCGTCAGCGGCGGCGGTCCCGAGCGACGCCGCGGCGATCAGCGTGGAGCACGTCAGGATGGTTCGGCGTCGCATCATCGACGCGGACCATAGCCATCACGATTGTCGTGCGGATCCTTCTCAGGTGACCGGACGGCAACAAGCTCGCCGCGGATCGAGAAGCCGGCGAAATTTCTACTGTAGCGATGTAGATCCCTCCGGCCGGCAGCGCCGAGCTCGCTCGCGGGCGCTGCCTCGGCGTTTCTCTGACCGGATCCGCGATCGTGGGGGACCGCTCACTGGGCGCACACCGTGAGCGTGAGCACCGGCGCTCGGGTCGATGAACCGAGGTCTTTGCGGCGCGGCGGACCGGCTGCGTGAAGGGCGCCACACGCTCGCGCCAGATCCCTACAAGATATGTAATATAAACGTAATCCACTCTTGGTCGAAATCGTTGGGCACAGCACCGATGCGAAAACGTGGCAGATTATGGAGATGAGATCGAACGAAGCTGCACCGCTCGATCTCGACCGCTTCGCCTTCGGGGTAGGGCATGCGAACGCATGCCGAGACTGGGATTGAACTTGCCTTAGGAGCGACCATGCAACGAATCGTCATGAACCATCATTGGAGTGTGTTGTTCGCCGTGGCAGTGGTGGGGTTCGCGGGGGGGTGCCTCGGGAATGCGGAGGGCGGCGGCGAAGCGGCATCGTCGTCCACGTCGGAGCTGCAGGATCAGGCCGCGGGGCACGCGCTCACCGGCGGCGACGGCCAGACCGCGACGGGCGGCGGCGTGTTCCCATCGGACGACCTGATGCCGATCGCCGTCCATGATGCGGCCCGCGCCTGCATCGCGTTCATCGACATCCCGGTGCTCATGAATGACAGTGATCCGGATCCGGGTGACGTAATCACAGTCACGATGGTGACGACGCCGACGTCCGGCACCGCGGTGATCAACGCTGACGGTACGGTGCGCTACACGCCGGCTCCCGGGTTCGTCGGTACCGCGACGTTCGGCTACACGATCGACGACGGTCACGGCGAGACGGCCACCGCCACGGTGACCGTCACGGTTGGCCCCGGCGCCGACTTCGATTGCGACGTCGATGGGGTGAACGACGTGCCCGACAACTGCCCGACGGTCGCCAACCCCGACCAGGCCGATCGCGATGGTGACGGGATCGGCGACGCGTGTGGTCCCGACAAGAATGGTGATGGCTTCCTCGACAACGTCGGGATATCCGGTGGTGGCTGCCAGACCGGCGGCGGTGGCCTCGGCGCCGGTGCGATCGCCGCGCTCGGCCTGCTGCGCCGCCGGCGTCGCGCCGCGCGCGTGTGATCGCGCCGCGCGCGTGTGAGCTGACGAGGCCGGGAGCGGCGGTCGACCGCGCCCGGGCACAGCCGCAAAACGCTGCAGGGGACCGGACCTTGTCCCGCGATCGCGCGGCGACACTCCCGCCCGGCGTCCGGGAGGCTGATCGACGCGCGTGAGGCGGCTCGAAAAAAAACTCGTGGCCGTCGCGATCCGTTTTCGCCGGGCCCGCACTACACGATCAGATGACGGCCAGGCCCGGTGCTAGGATGCACGATCGGCGCGCGGGCACGACATCGAGCCATATGGACACGGACCCACGAGACCAGACGACCGCCACGCCGGCGGGACCCGCGGCGGCGAGCACCGACGACGGCGCGTCGTCCAGGGCTCATGAGGGGAGCGCGGCCGCCGCCACGCGCAAGCCCGAGCGGTCCGCGCAGGACGCCGGGTTCCTCGCACGGGGCGACGAGCCGCTGGCGTCGAACGTCCGCAAGGCGCAGGTCCGCGCGGCGCTGTTTCGCAAGCTGGAGCCGATCCGGATCGGGCGGTTCATCTTGCTCGAGCCGATCGGCGCGGGTGCGATGGGCGAGATCTACGCGGCCTACGACGATCAGCTCGACCGCAAGGTGGCGATCAAGCTGGTGCGCGGCGGCTCCAGGCTCCGGGTCAAGGCCGACGAGCGGCTGCTGCGCGAGGCCCAGACGCTGGCCCAGGTGTCGCATCCCAACGTCGTCCAGATCTACGAGGCGGGTGCGTACAACGGCCGGCTGTTCATCGCGATGGAGCTCATCCGCGGCAAGACGCTGTCGACCTGGCTCAAGGACGCGGCGCAGGTGCCGCGCGCGGTGCGGCTGCGCGAGATCTTGCGCCAGTTCATCGCCGCGGGCCGCGGGCTCGAGGCCGCCCACGCGGCCGGCCTGGCGCACCGCGACTTCAAGCCCGACAACGTCCTGGTCGGCGATGACGGTCGGGTGCGCGTGGTGGACTTCGGCCTGGCGCGCGCGCTGGTCGACGAGCCGGACGGCGGGCCGGCGCCGGGGCAGGAGCTCGAGGCTGCCGGCGACCGCGGGGAGCCGACGGTGGAGGAGGCCTCGCCGGCGGGGCCGATCGCGGCGGACGCCTCGCACGGACCGACCGTGATGATGGACATCCCCGAGGCGCCGGGCGATGGCACCGTGCGCTCGCTGCCGATCGTGGAGGGCGCGGCCACGGTCCACCTGCCCGCGCGGCCGGGGCGTGCCGCCACGAGCGATCCCGCGGCCGGCACGCCCAAGCTCAAGGCAGCGGTCCGGCTCACCGAGACGGGCACGGTGATGGGCACGCCGCGCTTCATGGCACCCGAACAGCTGCGCGGTGCGATCGCCGATCAGCGGAGCGATCAGTTCAGCTTCTGCGTGGCCCTCTATCACGCGCTGTACGATGCCTTCCCGTTCTCGGGCGACAGCTGGCAGGAGCTCCGGGCCGCGATGGAGAGCGGCGAGGTCGAGCTCGCGTCCAGCGTGCCGGTGGCGGCGTTCGTGCGCAAGGCGCTGCGCCGCGGGCTGTCGGTGGAGCCGTCGCAGCGGTTCGCCAGCATGAGCGAGCTCCTCGCGGCGCTCGAGCCCCGGACGCGCCGCCTGCGCAGCTGGGGCGTCGCCGCCGTGGGCCTGACCGCGGTGCTGGGCGCCGTGGTGGTCCTGAGCTCACCGGCGGCGGATCCGTGCGCCGCGGCGGGCCAGGCGATCGACGCGCCGTGGTCGGTCGAACGTCAGGCGGCGATCCACGCGGCGTTCCTGCGCAGCGAGCTGCCGTTCGCCGGGTCGGCGTGGCGCGGCGTGAAGGCGCTGGCCGACGGCTACGCGAGCCGCTGGCGCGGCGAGGCGACCTCCGCGTGCCAGGCCACGCACGTCGCCCACACGCAGTCGGCACAGCAGCTCGACAAGCGCATGCTGTGCCTCGATCGCGGCCGGCGCCAGCTGGCGGCGCTGGCCGGCGAGCTCGGCACCGGCGCGCCCGGCGTGGTCGAGCACGCGATCGAGGCGACCGAGGCGCTGCCCGAGCTGGCGGCGTGCAGCCACACCGAGAACCTGGTGTTCGGCCTCGCGCCGCCGCCGGTGCTGGTCGCGGCCAGGGTGGCGGCGGTCCGCGATCAGGTCGCGCGCGCGTTCACGCTGGAGCTGCTGGGCCGCGACGAGGCCGCGCTGGTGATCGCCCGCGAGGCGAGCGCGACCGCCAAGGGGATGGGCTATCCGCCGGTGTATGCCGAGGCGCTCGCGCAGGTCGCGCGCGCGCTGGATGCGAGGGGGACCCGGGACGCGCGCGCCGAGGCCGAGCCGCTGTACCTCGCGGCGCTCGATATCGCCGAGGCCGAGCGTCACGATCAGCTGGCCGTCGAGATCTGGAACAAGCTGGTCATGCTGGCGGTGCGGATGGACTCGGGCACGGCGCAGGCCCACGCGTGGTGGCGGCGCAACGCGGCCGCGGTCCGCCGGATCGGCGACGATGCCTTCGAGCGGGCCAAGCTCCACCACGTGCTGGGCGAGATCTACTACGGCGAGAGCAAGTACGCCCAGGCGGCGGACGAGGAGCGCACCGCGATCGCAGCGATCGCGCGCGCGCCGGCGCACCAGCTCGAGCTGAGCCGCTACCACGACGCGCTCGCCAAGTCGCTGGAGCTCCTGGGCGATCCCGACGGGGCGATGCAGCTGCACGAGCGCGCGGTGGCGCTCGCGACCAAGGCGCTCGGCGCGGGTCACCGGAACGTCATCAAGCTCCAGATCAACTATGGCAAGGCGCTGGAGAAGCACGGGCAACCGGATCGCGCGCGGTCGGTGCTCGAGGCCGCGCTGGCGAGCATGGCCGCGAGCGACCGCGCGGTGCATCCGGACGCCGCCCGGATCCACGGCCTACTGTCGGATCTGGACAGCACCGAGGGCCAGCTCGACCGCGCCGCCGAGCACGGCCGCGCGAGCCTCGCGATCTACCAGCGCACGCAGGCGCCCGATCACGTGCGGCTCGCGGAGGCCTACATGAACCTGGCCAACGTCGAGCAACGGCGCCGGAAGTTCGACGACGCGCTCGCCATCTACCAGGACGCGCTGGCGCTCCGGCGCCGCCACCTCGGCAACGATCACTACCAGAACGGCGTGAACGAGGGCGGCATCGCGGAGACGCTGGTCGAGCTCGAGCGCTACACCGAGGCCATGACCCACCTGGTCGAGGCCGAGCGCATCTTCCAGCGCGGCTCGGGCCGGGAGCGCGGGACCCAGGCGTGGATCCTCACCGTGCGCGGCGAGATCCTCGCCGGCCAGCGCCAGCTTGGCGCCGCCGTCCCGGTGCTCGCACAAGCGCTCGCGCTGTTCGGCGACGGCACGGCGGATCCCACCAACCACGCCCTGGCGATGTGGACGCTGGCGCGCGTGCTGGACGGGCTGGGGAAGGACGCCGGCCGGGTCCGCTCGCTCGCCGAGGCTGCCCATGCGATCTTCGCGGCGCACGGCGCGATGGACGCGCACAGCCGCGACGCGGTCGCGCGCTTCCTCGATCGGCTGCCGGCACGCCAGGCGCCACGATAACAAGATCCGCGGGCCACGGACGCCCGCTGCTGCCACATCGCGATCACCCACCCGAAGCGACCCACCAAGCAAGGAGCCAGGACCATGTCGACGACGAACAAGCCCGAGACCAGCGCCACCACGCCAGCCACCACCACGTCAGCCACCACCACGCCGGCCACCACCACGACAACGCAGCCCTCCCCGGCTCCGGACGGCACGTCGCCGCTTCCGGACGACAACACGGACTTCCCGACGCCCGGTTCGACCGGGTCGGGTGACTCGGGGTCCACGACGGGAGGCTAACGGCGAGGTTCGGGGCCGAGTCGACGTTGCGCCCGTGCCGGCGCGCGAGCCCCGCGTTGATGTCACGAGCCTCGGTGCCGGATCGCGGCGCGCGGCTGCCCGTGTTCACGCTACTGTGCGTCTAGCACCGAGCTCCTGCCGCGACAGGGCTCGATGCCCTCCGGGTGGAGTCGCGACATGTTCGACAAGCTACATCTGTTGAGTCAGGACGCCCCGGAGGGCGGCGGCGGCCTCCGCTGGCGCGCGCACCCGTACCTGCGCATGGCCGGCGCGGTGCCCCGGGGGCCGGCGGTGTTCGACTGGAACGAGCGGCAGCGCGCGGATCTCGATGCGCTGTGGCGCGATCCCGCCGCCGAGGGCGCGCGCGAACGGCTGGCCAAGGACCTGGCCGCGTTCTGCGACAAGCTCGGCTGGACGCCGGACGCGGAGATGCTCGCGGACGCCGAGGTGCACGGCGACGAGTATCTGCTCACGCTGAGCGCGGTCCCGCCGGAGCTGTACCTCCTGCCGTGGGAGGTGATCCGGGTGGGCGCGGCCGGCACGTACCTGTCGGACTACGCGAGCGCCCAGGTCCGCTACGCGATGCCCGGGCTCGAGCCGCGCGAGATCCAGCCCGCGCCGCCTGCGCCCGGCGTGCTGTTCGCGTGGTCCGACGCGGGCGGCGCGGTTCCCCACGAAGCGCAGGCCGCCGCGATCCGGGCCGCGGCCGAGGCCGGCGGCGTGACGTTCCGCGCGCTCGCCCAGGTCGACGAGGCCAGCCTGCAAGCGGCGCTCGACGCCGGGCCGCCCTCGGTGCTGCACCTCCTGTGTCACGGGGTGCCGGGCCCCGAGGGCGAGCCGCCGGGGCTCCGGTGGGGCGCGAGCGACAGCCCGTCGGAGATCACGGCCACGCGGCTGGCGCGGATGGTGCGCCGCCACCACGGCGCGATCCGGCTGGTGGTGCTGAGCGCGTGCGGCAGCGGTGACGGCCGCGGCGATCCGCTGTTCATGGCCAGCATGGCGCAGGAGCTGCACAAAAAAGGCATCCCGAACGTCGTGGCGTCGCGCTATCCGCTGAGCGTGCGCGGCGCGCGCGTGATGACCCGCGCGCTGTACGACAAGCTGCTGCGCGAGGCGTGGTCGCTCGAGCGCGCGCTCCGGCACACGCGCGAAGCGCTGCTCCGCGTCGACGAGGACGGCGAGAGCCACCCCGGCGATGCCTACGGGATCCAGCTCTACGCGTACGACACCGAGCGGTTCGTCTCGGACAACGACGCCGTGGCCGAGCGGCCGGTGCTGGCGAGCTATCCGTTCGGCACCGCGGCGCGCCCCGTGCCTGCCAGCGGGCCGCCGGCCGCGGCGCTGACGCTGGGCCTGGCCGCCGACCCGGGGCTCCCCGAGGATGAGCTGGCCGGCACGCTGCGGCGCGTGAGCGAGGACGACGGCTTGACCGTCGCGATCCAGCCGGATGCGGGCGAGCGCGCGCGGTCGCTGATCGTGCGCACCACCGTCGACGGCGCGCAGCGGCTGCTGGGCGCGTGGCGATCGAAGGTGTTGCAGGTCGCCGTGGGCGTGATCGTGGGCGAGCTGATCGTGACCAAGGCGATCCTGCCGGCGATGGCGGGCACCTCCTCGGCCGGCGCGGCCAAGGCCGGCAAGGCGGCCAAGGCAGCCAAGGCGGCCAAGGCGACGGGCCAGCAGGCCGCGAGCAGCAGCACCTCGGCTGCGGCGCCCGGCCAGGCGGCGGCGGTGCCCGGCCAGGCGGCGGCGACGGTCACCGGGAAGACCACCCTGGCCGTCGCGGGCAAGGCGCTCACGGTCAAGCTCACCATCGCCGCCGTGCTCGGGACCACGGCGGTGGTGGGCGGCGGTGTGGCGGTGTATCGGGCGACGACCCAGCCGGCCGCGCCGGTCGCGCTGGTCGCCACGGATGCGCGTGCCGCGGCGTCGCCAGCGCCGGTGAGCCAGGCCGTGGCCGCCTCGGTCACGCCGCCGCCCGCCGTGGATGCAGCCGTTGCCATGGCTGATGCAGGCGGACCCGGCGATACGGCGCCTTCGCCGGCCGATCGCAGCGCGCTCCTCAAGACGAGCGCTCGATCCCTGGTGGCCGTGCCGTCCCCTGACGCGGCCGTGCCGTCACCCGACGCGGCCGTGCCGCCCGCTGACACCGCTGTGCCGCCACCCGACGCGGCGGTGCCGCACCCGGACGCGGCCGCTCCACCGGTCGTGGCCACGGGCTCCGAGTTGCTCCACCTCACAGCGGTCCTCACGCTCAAGAAGGGCGCGACGGCGCCGCTGTTTCGATCCCGGAACTACGGACTCGGGACGCCGGTGGGCTTCATCATTCCGCCGCAGGACACCGTCCGTGGGCCCGCCAGGCTGGTGACAGGGACCAAACCTGGGGCCGCAAAGCTCCTCTTGTCTGGCACGGCCCGATCGACCGGAAAGCCGCAACAGCTCGAGCTCCAGGGCATCAGGTCCACCCATTGTGGCGAGGTTCCGATGAACGTCATCAATGGCTCGGCGACCTGCGGAGGCGGGAAGGATCAGAGCATCCTGATCTTGACCATCGGCGAAGCAGCCAACGCGACCGTGCCGCCGGACGTATACACCGGCAGCCTGCGGATCGAGGCGAGGGGAGGGAACACCAAGCCGTCGGAGCTGGCCTTCGACTACGAGATCACGATCGAGCGTGACGTCGCCGACGGCAAGACGGAGCCCGGCGGGCAGGGCAGCGCGAAACCGCCGGTGGATCACTGAGCGGCAGCCGCCGCCACGCCCGTCTTCTCCGACAGGGACTTCGGCCAGTCGAACCGGTCGCGCTTCGCAGGTGACGACTCGACGGCGAATCGGAGCTTCCTGTTCGCTGGACGAAGGTCTGCGGGGTCATCGGCATCGACGGCAGGTACTCGCACAACACGAAGGAAATGAGCTGCGCGGCAGTGAGCTTGGCTGCGGTGAGGATGGTGTCCTGAGTGACGTCGAGTTGGCGGATGGTGCGCTGTGACTCGAGTCGCCTCTTGCGTGCGGCGATAGCTCGGCGCGCCCTTCGATTTGTGGTGCGTTGCGCGAGATTCTTGTCGATTGCTGCCCGTGCCGTGTTCGCAGCCTTTGCACAGGGGTTCCTGATCAAGCCCGGCGAGTTTCGCCACTCCTCTCGCCGGACCTCGATCCGAGCACCGTGTACTCGACGCCATCGTCTCGATCGAGTACCTGCCCAGCGAGCAGCTTCCCCTGGTGACGGGGGCGAAGCTGTCGATCCTGGACGTCCGCTGCCAGGATCGCGCGGGCACGAGGTTCGTGGTCGAGATGCAGCTCATCCACGTCGCCGGCTTCATCAACCGCGTCGGCCGACCTGCCACCCGGGCCGTACCGGGAGGCGCTGGAGCTCGCCAACGAGGCGACGTTCACCCCGGCCGAATTCGAAGCGTATCGGAAGGTCATGGATGAGATCCAGCAGGCGCGTGAGTACGGCGCTGCCCAGAGAGCCGAGGGCGAGGCCGCAGGTTTTGCCAAGGGCAAGGCCGCCGCGATCGTGGCCGTCCTGTCGGCGCGCGGCGTCCCGGTGAGCAACGAAGCCCGTGCTCATATCGAGGCCTGCACGGACGTTGTGATGCTCGATCTCTGGATCTCACGTGCCGCCACGGTGTCATCCACCGAGGAGGTTTTCACCACAGCTTCGTAGCGCAGGTGAACCCCACCCTCGAGCCAGTCCCTGACGACCTCGATCTACTCGGGTGTAGGAGACGTGCGTGAGGCACAGTGCGCGTCGAGGCACAGTGCGCGTCGATGCACAGTACGCGCGAGGCAGGGTGAGCGCGAGGCACAGCAGATCGACCGATGGCGCCGAGCGCCAATGTCATCGTGTGGCAGCGGGGCCCGCGACTCCGATACCTCATTGAGACGAGCGTGAGGCTGCAAGCTCAACTTCACTCACACCGCCATATCAGGCGAACAGGACATGATGTGTTAGCCCGATCGGGAGCTCGCTCGCCGATCGCGACCTATGCGCGATCAGCCTGGGTCACTCCCACCGATTGGCGTTGCGGGGAAAGTCTGCGCTCTTCGGACGGCCAACGCAGAAGCGCTGCCCGGTCGGCGCCTCCATCACCACCCACGTCTTGTTGCGTTCGACTTCGCGCGCGCCGAGCCTCCCAAGGCGCGCGACCTCGGCGTCGATGTCGTCGGTCTCGATGTCGAGGTGGACGCGGCTCTCGTGCGCCACGGACTGGACCTGGCAGATGACCTCGTCGGCGTGCATCTGCAACGACACGTACGTCGGGTTGGCCGGGTTTTCGACCGTA
>Ga0137459_1000431_pt1 | contig 15087 bp, 13 predicted proteins | sample EasRivERMGT700_2_FD_104908 | JGI IMG/M metagenome (GOLD analysis project Ga0137459, IMG submission 104908) | Soil microbial communities from meander-bound floodplain in the East River, Colorado, USA - East River MetaG ERMGT700_2 | ecosystem: Environmental > Terrestrial > Soil > Floodplain ...
CGAGCTCCACCGTGACGAGGGCACGCCGCCGTGGCGGTTCCTGCTGGGGCAATTCAAGAGCCCCATGGTCCTGTTGCTGCTCGGCGCCGCGGTGGTCTCGGGTGTGCTGCGCGAAGCCGCCGATGCGGTCGCGATCGGCGCGATCGTCGTGATCAACGCGATCGAGCTCCAGTACGACTTCTTTCGCGTTCGCCTGAAACAGGCATGAACGCAGCGATTGCGCGCGATCCCATTCGAGCCCTGAGGCGCCTGAACGCACCATAGTGTGACTTTACGGATCACGGTCGCTGGGGACGTGACGAGCGCCGGCTCGCGACCTACATCTCGATGAAGAGGATCGGCGAGGCACGACGTTACCCGCGCACGTCGATTGCAGGAGGACGGACATGCATGAGCTCGGAGATTCTTGCAGGCGAAAAGGGACACCAGCGAACGCCGAACGGATCGCGGACCAGCCAGCGGATCGTGCACGCACCATCGGCATGCTCTGTCTCGGAGGGGACTGGGCGTGCACCCAGCCCAATTTTGCGACGCTGGGTGACTTCGCCGCACGGCTCGTCGAGTACGAGCACGAGCCGCTACACTGCGAGCTGGTCACGCTCTCCGAGCTGTGCCGGTGCGATCCGGATCATGCCGTGGCCGCTTGGTATCGCATGAAGGAGCTCGTGCGCGCGAGCTGCGGCGTGCAGCCGTGACGTCGTGGGCCGCCACGGAAGGGCTTCCTTATCCCCTGGGCGCCTCGCGATGTGCCGACGAAGATGCGTACAATTTCGCGCTCTACTCGAAGCACGCAACATCGGTCCGCCTCCTGCTGTTTGCCGATGATGATCTGGAGAGACCGCGTGTCGAGCTCGCGCTCGATCCGCTGATCAACAAGTCCGGGCGCGTGTGGCACTGTCGCGTCGCGATGACGGCCGTTGGCGGCTGCCGCTATTACGGATACCGGATCGATGGTCCCGAGCCGGCCGGGCCGTTCGAGGCCCACGCATTTCATCCCGAGAAGCTGTTGCTCGATCCGTACGCGCGATGCATCGCGTTTCCGCCCGCCTTCGATCGGCGGGCCGCGCTCGACGAGCTGCCAAACCTCGGCAAGGCGCCGCTCGGCATGATCGAGGCATGCCAGATGAGGTTCGACTGGGGCGCCGATCGTCGCCCTCACCACGACGGCGAGGCCGTGATTTACGAGCTGCACGTCCGCGGCTTCACGCAGCACGCGAGCTCGGGGGTGTCGGCGCGCGCGCGGGGGACGTTCGCCGGCGTGATCGAGAAGATCCCGTACCTCCGCGAGCTCGGCGTCAACGTCGTCGAGCTGATGCCGGTGTTCCAGTTCGATCCACAGGCGCGCGACTTCTGGGGTTACATGCCGATCAACTTCTTCGCACCCCATCGCGGCTACGCCGCGCCGGGCAGCTCTGCGATCGACTCGTTCCGTGCGATGGTCGCGGCGCTCCACGACGCGGACATCGAGGTCGTGCTCGACGTCGTTTACAACCATACGGGCGAAGGTGGCGGCGGCGGACCGATCTACAGCTTCAAGGGCATCGACAACAGCACCTACTACCTGATGAACGGTTCGCGCTACGCCGACTTCACGGGCACGGGCAACACCATTCACGCGAACAACCGCTACGTGCGCAAGATGATCCTCGACAGCATGCGCTACTGGGTGCGCGAGATGCGCGTCGATGGCTTTCGCTTCGATCTCGCGTCGGTGTTCGGACGCAAAACCGACGGCTCGATCAACTTCGACGATCCCCCGATCTTCGGGGACATCACGTCGGATCCGGCGCTCGACCGGATCCGGATGATCGCCGAGCCGTGGGATGCCGTTGGCATGTACGAGCTCGGGCGCGCGTTCCCCGGCATCACGTGGCTGCAATGGAACAGCCGGTTTCGCGACGATGTCCGGCGGTTCGTCCGCGGTGATGACGGCTTGCTCGGCGCACTCATGCAGCGGCTCTACGGCAGCGACGATCTGTTCCCCGACGACGTTTTCAATGCTTACCACGCATACCAGAGCGTCAACCACGTCACTTCGCACGACGGCTTCACGCTCTACGATCTGGTCTCGTACGAACACAAACGCAACGCGGCGAACGGGCACGACAACCTCGACGGCCCCGACGCAAACTGGAGCACCAACTGCGGCTGGGAAGGTGATGTTGGCGTACCATCGCACGTGCTCGCGTTGCGCGAGCGCCAGGCCAAGAACCTGATCGCGGTCCTCTTGCTCTCCAACGGGACACCGATGCTCCGCGCGGGCGACGAATTTCTTCACACGCAGGGCGGTAACAACAACCCGTACAACCAGGACAACGAGACGGGCTGGCTCGACTGGCGCCGGCGCGACGCATGGCCCGGCTACTGGCGGTTCGTCCAGCAGATGATCGCGTTTCGGAAGCGGCACCCGGCGCTCGCGCGGAGCCGATTCTGGCGCGACGACGTGCGCTGGTACGGTCCGCGCGGCGTAGCCGATCTGTCGTCCCGCACCGTGGCATTCCTGCTCCGTGGGGGCTCGCAAGGCGACGATGATCTGTACGTGATGATCAACGGCGACCCCGAAGCGGTCCCGTTCATCATGCAAGACCCTGGCGATCACTGGCGTGTGGTCGTGGACACGTCCCGAGAGTCCCCCAAGGATGTCGACCTCGACAGCAGGCGACCGCTCGGTCGACCTTCGTATGTCGTCGACGCCCGGTCGGTCGTCGTTCTGGTGCGATAGAGGCGATAGAGAGCTACCGGCTCACGAGTCCGCTGCTTCGCGCGCCGCGCGGCGCTGCGGCACCGCCGTCGCGATCCTCTACGGGCTCGCCTGGATCCGCACACACGATCGCGCGGCAAACGTCCTGATGTTCCCGAGTGATCACTATGTCGCCGATGATCGCGGATTCATCGCGGCGGCGGCGGCAGCTTCGCTCGCGAGCCAACGGCTCGGCCGCCTCGTGCTCGTCGGCACGACCCCGGATTCGCCCGATCCTGAATACGGATGGATCGTCCCGGGCCCGAGCGCGGGATCCGGCGCCTGAAGGACGAGAGCACCGATGACCGATATCAAACATGACCCGAATACCCCAGCGCCAGCGATCCGCCGGGACGCGAGACCTTGGCGATGGAGTCTCTGGTCGCCGAGACCTCCGCCCGCATGCAGGCCATGTTAGCCGCAAGGGACAACATCGAGTGCAAGCTCGTCCAGCCGGAACAGGCCGAGCACCGCGGGCACCAGGGCCAGGTCACGACCGAGCTCCTGGACCTCATCACCGGTGCCGAAGCATTGAGGTAACCGCAGCGAGACTCACATCACGATGTCGATCGTGAGTGATGTGAATTACAGCAATCATCGGATGTTGATCGCAATTCCCGCACTTGCCCTTTGCTGGATAGGATCACCTCGGCGATACTCGTGCCAGAGGAGATCCCTATGCCCAGATCGATTCGCAGCAAGATTGTGTTCGTCGGTGTATGTATGGCCATCCTGATCGCGACGCGGGTCCAGCGCTCCAATGAAACGATTGGTGCAGACGCGCAAGCTCCCGCGCTCGCCAACCCGACCGATCGCGATGCGGCATTCTGCGGCCGGTGCGGCGATGGTTTCTGCAACCCACATTGTGGGGAGACCGCGACGAGCTGTCCCCTCGATTGCGGTGCTACGAGTGCTACGAGCATCGCCGCATCCTGCGGCCGGTGCGGCGATGGTTTCTGCAGCCCACATTGTGGCGAGACCGCGACGAGTTGCCCAAACGACTGCGGCGTGACCTCTGGCTTCGACCAGGATATTTGCTCATTGTAGTCGTCGCCGATCGACATCTCCCACGCGTCGGTCCCACTCTTTGGTTGCCGCGAGCTCCTCGCGGGTGGCCGAGCCCGGCTTGTCATACGGCAGGATCGGCTTCCTAACCTGTGACTGAGCCGGTTACAGGTTATCGGCTCCTAAGCGTTCGATTCAGTGCTCGTGCGCGGGGGCCGTCGTCGAGATCGCCCGGCTGCTGGAGCTCCGGATGGTTGACGCGCCCGCCCGCAAGCCCCGTCCACGCGAGCGCGGCAGCCGAGGCGATCGTCGCGACGACTAGCGTGGCGACCGCGCCTCTCCCGTACGCACCGCCGCGCCTGCGCGCGCGCACGAACACGATGATCGTAACGTTCCTCATCGGGCTCCCGCCCGTTGAACCACGAGCCCTCGAGCTTGAGCCGGCGCGTGAACACGCCCGCGGTGACCATGCCGAACGAGATGTGCGTCGAGTCTTGCCAGTGGTGCCCGAGCGGCACGAGCGGGTTTGCCATCGCCGTGAACCGGTGCGGAAACGCCGGTGGCCCGATCGCGGGCTCGCCGGACGCGGCGGCAGAGATCTCGAGGCCCACGCTGTCGCCGATCGGCTGCCGGTAGAAGCGCGGTCGCACCCTTCGCCCTTCGCCGTCGCTCGACCGTCGAGCCAGAACGCGAGGATCGCGTCTCCGTCGGGGATCAAGGACACGAAGCCGTGCTCGGTTTCCGTCCCATCGCGGTAGGGGAACCCGAGCCGGCGCCACGTCGCGCCGCCATCGGTCGAGCGCGCGAGCACGACATCGTAGCCGTGCCGGGCGGGCACCGCCGACTTCTCCGCCCAGTGGGCGACGAGCGTGCCGTTGTCCTGACGCGCGACCGACGGTATGTCGGCCCAGTTGGCAACGATCGTCGGTCCCTCCGCGATGGTCGTCGGAGTGCTCCAGGTACCACCCGCGAGCTTCGCAACACGTAGCCGGTGCGCCGGCCGCACGGCATCGACGGGCTCGAGCCACGTCAGCATCGCGCCCTCGGAGGTAGCCACCAGGTTCGGAGATGCCGCTCCGCGCGCCACGGGCGGATCGATCGCCACGGTCCTCGCCGTCGCCACATCCTCGCTCGTCTGCGGTAGCGGAGGAGGCGACGACCGGTCACACGCCGCGATCGCGAGCCATGCCAGGAGCAACCGGCCGTGGACCATGCCTGCTTATACGATCTTCATCAGCGGTCGTCGCGTCCTTGGGGCGAGCCCCGCGGGGCCGGAGGCCCGGGTGGCAGATCGAGCTCCGTTGGCATGCGACTTCGCACGTTACACGGCGCCCCTGTTGCGCGAGAATGGCGCCGAAGGTCTGGGGACCTTCGGACACTCATCATGGACGTGCGATCTATCCCTCCTCCCATCGTGACGCCGATCGCTCACGTGCGTCGCGACCTGACGTTGGTTGCACTCGTGTGCGCCGCGCTCGGGGTGTTCGTCTCGCGTACCGCGGCCGCCGACAACTTCGCGCCGATCGCACGCATCACCGCGACGCCCATCCAGGTGTTCGTTGGTGAACCCGTCCAGCTGTCATCCGCAGACTCGATCGATCCCGACAACGCGCCGCAGCCACTGACGTTCCAGTGGGATTTCGGCGACGGGACGACGTCGAGCCAGGCCTTGCCGAGCCACGTGTACAGCACGCCGCGCGCGTATCCCGTCACGCTGACCGTGAGCGATGGCGCCGACACGGGCGTCGATCTCCTCATCGTGCACGTGCTCGCCCGTCCGCTCGGGCAGCGATCTCGTCAGTCGAGCCCGATCGTGCTCTCACCGAGCGGCGATCGGCTGTGGGTCGTCAATCCCGACTCGAACAGCATCAGCATCGTGTCGATCGCGCCTGCCGGGCTCGAGCTCGTCGCCGAGCGACCGGTTTGCCGGACGCCGCGCACGTTGGCACTCAGCAACGACGCTTCCACGCTCTACGTGGCGTGTCAGGGCGAGCGCGCGGTCGCCACCATCGACCTCGCGAGCGATCGAACCTCGCTGATCGCGGTGGGGGCCGAGCCGTACGGCGTCGTCGTACTTCCGACCGGCGCACTGCTCGTGTCCGACCAGGGTGACGATCAGATCACCTGGATCGGCGCCGATCTCGTCACGACCGAGACCTGGCCTGCGGGGCGGCATCCCCGCGCCATCGCGGTGACCGCGGACGGCACGCGCGCCTTCGTGACGAGCTACACCAGCGATGCGGTCACGGCCCTCGTCTCCGTCTACGACCTCGTCGCGCACACCCGCCTCGCGTCGATCCCGCTCGCCAACGATCCAGGACCCGACACGGCCTCGTCGGGTCGAGGCATTCCGAACTTGTTGTCGGCCGCCGCGGTCGATCCCGCTGGCCGCTACCTATGGGTCGGCGGCCTCAAGGCGAACACGACGGTCGGGCAATACCGCACCGGCGGCGCGATCGCGCCGCACAACTGGTTGCGCGGTATCGCTGCGCCGATCGACCTCTCGTCGGCGACCGAGGTCCTGCGCCGTCGGATCGACACCAATGACGCCGACAGCGTGTCCGCGATCGCGATGTCCTCCGATGGTCGCTATGCGTACCTCGCCCACCAAGGCGCCGGCAGGATCTCGATCTACGACCTGTCGAAGGCAACGTTGTTCGATCCCGGCGCCGGGACGAGCGTCCCGTTCGAGGGCCGGCTCGATACCGGTGACGCACCCCAGGGCATTGCGGTGACACCCGACGGCAAGACGATCTACGTCGTGGACTATCTGTCGCGCGAGGTCGTCGCGATCGACGTCCAAGCGCCGGTGATGCCGCGCGTCACTGCGCGCCTCGTCGTTGCCGGCGAGCCGCTCAGCTCCGAGCTCCTCAACGGCAAGCGCTTGTTCTTCCGCAGCCGCGAACCGGTTCATTCGAAGAGCAACTACGTCGCGTGCGCGTCGTGCCACGCCGACGGCCAATCGCAGGACGGCCAGGTCTGGGACTTCACGCAAGGTGGCGAGGGGCTGCGCAACACGATCGATCTGCGCGGTCACGCGGGCATGCAGCAGGGCCACGTGCACTGGTCGGGGAACTTCGACGAGATCCAGGACTTCGAGGTTCCGATCATCCAGCTGTTCGGTGGCACCGGCCTCGCCGACGACGGTGCACCGCCCAACCCGCCGCTCGGCCCCCCGAACGCTGGCCGCAGCCAGGACCTCGATGACCTCGCCGCGTACGTCACCTCGCTCGCGTTCACGCCGCGTAGCCCGTTCCGCACGGCCGCTGGGGCGTTGTCGGAGGCTGCGCAACGCGGCGAGGTGTTGTTCTCCGATCCCGCGCTGCGATGCACCGAGTGTCATGCGCCGCCGAGCTACACGATCAGCTCGCTCGGCGCACCGCGGCTGTTCGATGTCGGAACGCTCGCGCCGGGCAGCGGCATGCGACTGGGTGTACCGCTGCCGGGCATCGACGTCCCGACGCTGATCGGCGTGTGGGATGGCGCGCCGTACTATCACGATGGCAGCGCACCCACGCTGCGCGATGTGTTCCGCGCGCGAGCGAGCACGCTCGAGTCACAGCTGACCGCAAGCCTCGACGATGGCCAGCTCGCGGATCTCATCGCGTTTCTCCGCTCGCTGGATGCACCCGCGCCCGATCCGATGCCCGAGCCGGTCCCCGTGCCGCCGGCCGGGTGTGGCTGCCGCTCGGCCGACCCGACCTCGACCTCCGTGACCCTGCTGCTCGCGATGCTGTTCGTGCTCAAACGCCGCCGGCCCGTGAAGGAGACCGACCATGAGATTCCCTAGCCTCGTTGCGCTCATCACCGTCTTGATCGTGTCGCGCAGCGCGCACGCGCAATGGCAGGGGTTCGTCGATCGAAGCGATCCGCTGCGGACGGATCGCTTCGACTTCGGTGGCACCAAACCGGAGGCCGGCGACACCAACGAGAACTATTACGATGGCGACTTCGGCGACATCGACGGCGACGGCCGCCTCGACCGCGGCATGCTCTCGCGCTACGGGCTGTTGTGGAACTCGGGCGGCGGCGCGATGATCCCGATCGCGAACACGGTGTTCGGTGCGACCTATCGGTTCGGCGACAAGGATGCGATTGGCAACGACGCGGTGATCTGGGCCGACGTCGATAATGACGGCGACCTCGACAGCATCCAGGGCGGCAACGGCGAGGCGTTCACCTGCCAGTCCAACGCTGCCACGCGGTTCTCGATCAAGTGGCAGTACTCGAACAGCAGCGCGAAGCGGATCGTCAAGATCGACCTCGAGCGTGACGGTGACCTCGATCTGATCGCTTCGGGCGTGTTCTGTCTGACGCGTAACTGCGGCCAGGTCGACGACTTCACGGTGTGGCTCAACGACGGCACCGGCACGTATACCGACGTGACCGACACGCGCGGCCTGTCCTATCAGTCCGCACTCGTCGCCGGCGTCGCCGCGGGCGATGTCGACGGCGACGCTGACTTCGACCTCGTGATCTTCAGCGGGACGCGGCGGAAGGGCATCGTCCTCGTCAACAACGGTCTCGGCACGTTCACCGAGCGTGAGTTCTTCACCATCCCCGACGCACTCTGGACCTACGACCAGGGCGGTCAACCGTCGGTCGGCATGTCGAGCAGCGACACGATCGCGCTCGGCGACCTCGACAACGACGGTGACCTCGACATCGTCACCAGCGCCCAGGGCCCGATCGGCGGGCATCCAAAGGTGTTCTACGCGCTGTTCATCAACGATGGCGCCGGCAACTTCACCGAGCAGGCCGCGACGAAGTTCGACGTCGGTACGTTCACCGGCAAGCTGTACGGGAGCGAGGTCAAGCTCGCGGACTTCGACGCCGACGGGGATCTCGATCTCGCCGCATACCAGCAGAGTGCACAGGCGGACATCCAGGGCAAGAACCTCCAGATCTTCCTCAACGATGGCACCGGCAAGCTCGTGTTCACCCCCGGCTTGACGCCGGCCTTCACGCCGCCCACCGGTGGGATCAACGCGTTCGACGTCGCGGATTACAGCGGAGACGGCGCAGTCGACCTGTGGGTTGGAAACCAGGGCGGACGCGTGATGACGCTCGTCAACACGTATACCGATCCGAGTGGCATCCCCGCCGACATGCCCCGCAATGCGACCGTGGTGTCGGCGACCGCTGCAGGCGTCCGGCTGTCCTGGCAACCACCGCGCTCCGCGTCGCAGGTCCGGTTCTACCGCGTGTATCGCAGCACGACCGTCGGCCTCCCCACGCGCGACCGCGTGCTGGTCAAGACCGTCGCGCTCAGCCCTCATGCCGACGACGGCTTCGTCGCGCCGATCACCAGGTTCACCACCGCGGCGCAGCTCGCGGACCCGGACGTGACGATCGATCCCACGGACGGCACGATCCAGTGGATCGACCGCACGGCGACCCCGGGCATCACCTACCAGTACTCGATCGTTCACGTCGGGAACGAGACCAAGCCAAGCGCCCCGACGCCGGAGCTGGCGGCGACGGTGCCGGCACCCTCGGGCCCCGATACGACACCTCCCGAGCTGACGATCATCGGCCCGACCCGGCAGCACTGGGCGGCCTTCCCGCACATCGTGCTGCAGTACGCAGACTCGCAGACTCCGATCGATCCGGCGTCGGTGCGGGTCACGTTCAACGCCGCGCTCGGCAATCCGGCCGCGGGAGGCCGTGCGGCCGGCGCCGACATCAGCAACCTCGGGTTGTGGAAGGATCCGCGCTCGTTCGTCGCGATGCTCGGACCGCCGTACGCGCTGCCGGTCAACACGCTGGTCACGATGACCGCCACTGTGAGCGACATGGCAGGGAACACGGCGACCAGGACCGTCCAGTACTTCGTGGCCACGACCAGCCCGCAGCTGCCCACGGCCGCGTTCACGGCGACCCCGCAGGCCGGCGATGCGCCGATCGACGTGACGTTCGACGGCACGACGAGCAGCGATGCCGACAGCAAGGTCGTCCAGTACGAGTGGTCGTTCGGCGACGGGACGTTCGCGACCGGTGCGACCGCGACCCACCGCTACAACTTCGGCGGTAGCTTCGTTGCCACGCTCATGGTGCGCGATACGCAAGGCGGCGTTGGCACGACCACCCGCACGATCACCACGCAAGGCGCGCCACCCGAATGCGCAAACGGCGAGGTGCGCAGCTGCTACTCCGGTCCCGATGGAACGATGGGCATCGCGGCGTGCGTCGCGGGGATCCAGAGCTGTGGGAGCGGAGCCTGGCAGACCGAGTGCTCCGGCGAGGTCGTCCCCGCCACCGAGGTGTGCGACGACGGTATCGACAACGACTGTGACGGCGATCTCGATAGCGCAGATGCCGACTGTGGTGGCACCGATGGTAATGGCGGCGGGTGCGGTTGCCGCACGTCGAGCTCGGCGCCAGTCTCGATGCTCCTGCTGCTTGTCGGCGTCGGCCTCGTGCTCGGCCGCCGGCGACCGGGTCGATCACATCCGCATGCCTGACATCGGGTGCGTCATCGTCCTCATCTCATGACGGGTGGGCGCAGCCGCACGAACACCATCCCGCCGAGCGACGTGCGGGTGTCATCGCGATTCGATGGCGCGCTTCGGGGCTGGGAGCAAGGCAATCGAAGTTGTTGCACGCAGCCTCGTCTGACGATCGTCCGCACCCCAAGAATTTAGCGCGAGCATTGCGCCCTCAGGGCCAGTCTGCGAAGCTGGAGAACAGGAAAGGACTCATGCCGTAACCGCGTCGGTTACGGATGCTCGACTGCATTTACGCCCCGTTGCAGTTGTGTGGAACCACCTGATTCTGGCAATCGTCTCCCATGAGCAAGCTGCTGCTGATCGTAGCTCCACTCGCGATCGTCGTTGGGTCGTGGATCGCGACCGCTCGCCTATTGATCCTCGTGACCGTCTTCGGCGTGGCAGCGATGATCGGCTGCGCGGGAACAACCCGATCCGTCTTTCACCCGACAGACCCGACCTTCGCGCCGAGGACCGGTCCCATGCCCCGGGTCTATCTCCATCGGAACCTCGCCAATGTCCCAGCCTCGGGAATGCGATCTGTCGGGCTCATCGCAGTCACCGTGCGCGAGAGCAGTGGGATAGAGCGGGCCATCGAGGTCGCGACCGACAAGGGTAGCGAGCTCGGCTGCTGGATCCTGATCGAGCACTCCGCGTTCGAGGCCATCAAGCCACATGCGTCGATCGCGCACGGGGCGACCGTCATCCTCATCCACGGAAGCCTCGGTGGCCTCCCTGGTTCCCTGAACGTTAACAGCTCCAGCGGCAAGACGACGGTGTTCGATTGTATCATGCCGACCAACAGCTCTCGCTCGGCGTTCGACAGCAGTGCGAGCGCGCGGGGCGATGATCAGTTCCTCAGCATCAACTGGATCATGGGCATGGCTCGCCATCCGGTTGGCACCGGCGACGTGACGTTCCGTGCGATGCTCAGCGCCGAGCGGCGTGATGCTGAACGATGAGCACACCGTGTTCACGCGCGCCGAGCTAGCGAACAAGACCGGGCATGAACTCGTGCTTCCGCCGGAGATGGCGGAGAACACCTACCGCTCCGACGACTTCAAGCCCAAGGGTTGAGGGTCGAATCGATGTGGCATGCAACACGATGATCGACGTGACCGAGCCCTGATCTGTAACCGCGTCGGTCACAACCCGAATCGTTTCGGGCTCGACCGCCGATTCCCTGTCACACTCCTCCGTTCAAGGCCTACCCATCATGATGAAGCTGTTGACCCTCCTGATTCCCGTTGCACTGGCTGACTCCGCCCTCGCGGATGCGCCCGCCAACAACCCGTCGCGGATCGGGTCGAAGGAGTCGCGCAATCGGTGCGGCGCGCAGCGCCCGTCCGCAAAGTGTGTGCGTGGGTTGGCGCCTGGTCGCCCAACCTCGGCTAACGCTGACGATGCGTGACCTCTCTGGAGCACACCGGTTGGATCCGCTATTGCTATGCTGCGAGTAGGGATGATCGACGAGCGAAGTGTGAGTGAGTGTGTTAATTAACCGACTGACCACAGAGGAACGAACCATGATTCTACGAGCGTTTGCATTTTCTTGCTTTTTCGCTGCGGCTGCCACGATTGGATGCGCCGGCGGCCACGCCGCGATGCGCGGCTCGGTCGTCATGAAGATCGATCCGATGACAGCGCATGTCTGTCTTGGCAAGGGCGAGGTCGCGGTCAACGATCTGGTCCGCCTCTACAGGAACGTCTGCGAGGCGAGCAACAGGCGGTCGGTCTGCAAGAAGACACCGCTCGCCGACGGCAAAGTCACGGAGCTACTCGACGAGCACTACTCCGTGGTGACGTTCCCGGCGGGCACGACGTTCGAGGAGGGAAACACGGTGGAGAAGCTGTAGTCGGCCAGAGGGGCATGTGCACGACCGCCAACCCATGACCACGCAAAGCCGCCGCCATTCGGCGCCTGGGCACGGCGAGATCGGCGAGATCTGGCTGGCCGGTCCCAGCGTGGCACAGGGTTACTGGAAGCTTCCGGGCCTCAGCAGCGCGGCCACAGTAACCCGCGTGGTTACGCCTGCTCAAACCGCGCAAGAACTGCGTCTGCTCGCCGTCAACGCCGCTTTGTTTGCGTGTGCTGTGCGAGCGGTGCGCGACGTCGCGAATCTGGGGGCGCTCCGAGCGGCTCCGAGCGGCACGACGCGTGAATCACTGCTCGCCGACATGTCTCGCCATCGCGTCTTCGTTCTCGCGGCTGCACTCCTCGCAGTCGGCGGCTCCGCAGGCGCTGATGAACCCGACCGGCTTCCCGATCCGCTTCGCATGGCAAGCGCGATCGCGCTGGCGCGCCAGCATCGGACCGAGATCGCAGCGGCACGTTCGCGCGCGCGCGCCGCGATGGAGCGTCCGGCGATCGTCTCGGCGCTCGACGACCCGATGGTGTTGCCGTCGATCGATCACCTCCCGTTCATGCTCGGGGGCGCCGACATCAGCTTGGTTGTCGAGCAGCGGTTCCCGCTGTCGGGGATCCGGGGCCACCGGCGACGCACCGCGGAGGCCGAGGCTCGCGGGATCGCCGCCGGTGTGGACCGCGTGCGGCTCGAGGTCGAGCTCGAAGCGGCGTCCGCGTTCGTGATGCTTCGCGAGGAGCGCCAGATGGCGACGTTCCTCGCCGAGCAGCGCGCGCTCGCGGACCAGCTGGTCGCTGCGGCGACCGCACGATACGGCGCAGGTAAGGGCACGCAAGCCGAGGTGCTGCGCGCGGAGATCGAGGTCGAGCGCCTCGTTGGCGAGCTCGCCGCGAACCAGGCCGAGGTCCGGGCGGCCGAGGCGATGCTGAACACGAGCCTCGGTCGTCCGCCGGAGCTCCTCGTGCCACCGCTCGCGAACGCTACCACCGACGAGCCGCCGGCGCTGGATCGCACGGTGAGCGCCGCGCTCGATCGTCGGCCCGAGCTGCGGGTCGGCCGCGCCGAGGTCGATCGCGCACACGCCGAGATCTCCGTGATGCACGACATGTACACGCCGATGGCCATGGTGCAGACCGGGCCGTCGTACACGATGATCGACGGGGCCGGCTGGATGCTGATGGTCGGCGTGAGCATCCCGCTGTGGCGCGACAAGCTGCACGCGGGGGTCGCCGAGGCGCAGGCGATGGCGGAGATGGCGGAACAGGACCTCGTCGGGATGAAGCGGATGGTGGTCGGCGATGCCGTGGTCGCGCGCGAACGCGTCCTCGCCGCGCGTGCCCGCTGGCTGTCACTTCGCGATCAGGTCGTGCCGCGCGCAAAGGCAGCGATCGAGCCGACGGTCGCCGCCTACACGACCGGCCAGCTGCCGCTCGTCAGCGTGCTCGAGGCCGCACAGGCGCTGTGGTCATCGCAGATGGAGCTCGCCGCGGCGGAACGTGCGCTCGGGATCGCGTGGGCGCGTCTGTCGCGCGCGACCGCGCAAGGAGGACAACCGTGACCTTACCTCGTCGAGAACGCCAGGCGATCGTCGCGACCGGTGCGGCGATCGCCGTCCTCCTCGGACTCGCCATCACTCAGTACCTGCGTACGTCGTGGCCGTTCGGCGGCGAGATGGCGGACAAACCGAGCGCCACGGCGCACACCTCGCACGGGGAGCACACCTCGCACGGCGATGCTCCACCTGGCTACAGTGCGCTGACGCTCGATCGCGCACAAGCCGAGGCGATCGGGCTCGCAAGCGCGGTCGTCGAGCAACGCGAGCTGACGCGGACGGTGCGCACGGTAGGCATCGTCGCGCTCGACGAGACCCGGACCACGCACGTGCACGCGAAGGTACGCGGCTGGATCGACACGATCCAGGCGGACTTCGTCGGGCGTGCGGTCCGCGCCGGCCAGCCGCTGTGCTCGATCTACAGCCAGGATGTCTACGCGGCCGAGGCCGAGCTCGTCGCGTTGCTCGACCGACCCGCGGGCGATCCGCTGGTCGCGGCCGCGCGTCGCCGGCTGGCGCTCTGGGATGTCCCGAACGCCGAGGTCGCGCGTCTGGAGGCGACGCGCGAGCCGAACCGGACGTTCTCCCTGCTCGCGCCGCGGTCCGGGGTGATCGTCGCGAAGTCGGCGATCCAGGGCACGCTCGTCGACCCGGCGAGCGAGCTCTACACGGTCTCGGACCTGTCGCGCCTGTGGGTGCAGGTGGACCTGTACGAGCACGACGCACCGTACGTACGCGTCGGCGATCGCGCGCGGCTCACGATCGAGGGCGAGGGGGCGCCGCTCGACGTGACCGTTGCATTCCTGGCACCGACGATCGACGAGGCGACACGCACGCTGAAGGCGCGGTTCGCGATCGACAACCGCGCGGGTCATCTGCGCCCAGGCGCCTTCGCGTCCGCCGAGATGACGCTGGCGCTCGGGCCCGGCCTCACGATTCCCGAGAGCGCGGTCATCCGCACCGGCACGCGCTCGATCGTGTTCGTCGTCCACGGCGACCACATCCAGCCGCGCGAGATCGCGCTCGGCCCATCGAGCGGCGAGCGCTACCGCGTCGAGACCGGGCTGACCGCGGGCGAGCGCGTCGCCATCGGCGCGCAGTTCCTGCTCGATTCCGAGAGCCGCCTGCGCGCGACGAGCACGCCGGGAGGCGGCCATGCCCACTGACGCACCGCGGATGGGCCCGATCGCTCGCATCATCGACCTCTCGGCGCGCAAGCGGTTGCTCGTGTTCGCGCTCGCCGGTGCGCTCGCGGCGTGGGGGGTATGGAGCGCGCAGCACAGCCAGCTCGACGCGCTGCCGGATCTCTCCGACACGCAGGTGATCGTCGCGACCGAGTGGATGGGCCGCAGCCCGACGTTGATCGAGAACCAGGTCACCTATCCGATCGTGACGACGTTCCTCGGCGCGCCGAGCATCAAGACCGTCCGCGGCTTC
>Ga0137459_1000433_pt1 | contig 15054 bp, 5 predicted proteins | sample EasRivERMGT700_2_FD_104908 | JGI IMG/M metagenome (GOLD analysis project Ga0137459, IMG submission 104908) | Soil microbial communities from meander-bound floodplain in the East River, Colorado, USA - East River MetaG ERMGT700_2 | ecosystem: Environmental > Terrestrial > Soil > Floodplain ...
CGCGGGCTCCTTCAAGATGGCCGCCGACGGCTCGCCCTTGGGGTAGTAGCCCAGGCCCCAGCCATCGGGCAGCGTGTGCCCGGTCTCGAGGCAACGCAGCGTGAACGACGGCGCGAGCTCGTCTTCGAACGACATCGCGAGCAGGTTGGGCACGGCGCGAGTCTATCAAGTCTTCGGCCTGCGTCTTCGGGCTGCGTCTCCGGGCTGCGTCTCCGGCCTGCGTCTCACCGCCGCGGCTTCGCGACCTCCTTCGCGGCGAGCCTCGAGGGCGCGGGCCTGGCCACCGGCTTGCCGGGCTTGCCACCGGCGAGCTGGACGATCCGGTCGGCGCGTGCCTGGACGTCGTCCATCGTGTCGAGCGAGAACACCTTGGCGTGACCGAGCTGGTCGAGCAGGAACTTCGCGGTGTCGGAGGTCAGCTCGTCGAGCGCGCGCGCGAGCGGCTTGCCGGCAGGCTCGAACGTATGCCAGACCGCGCCGGCGGTTCGCGGGTCGACCTCCCAGAACCCGGCGATCAGGCCGTCGATGACGATCGAGCGCGACAGGACGTGGTTGGCGGCGCCGAGCGCCTCGGGTCCCTTGTCGCTGCCCCAGATGTTGGTCTTGATCGCGTGGTGCTTCGGATCGGTCACCGCCGCGAGGCCGTGGTTGACGAGGTAGTTGTCCTCGAAGGCGACCAGCGCGGTGCCGCGCGGCGCGGGCGGCCGGGCCGGAAGGTCCGCGGGCCGCACGTACGCCTCGCCGATGCCGGCCACGGTGACATAGGCCGCGTCGAGCCTGGCGATCGCCGCCCGCACGCTGCGCTGGGTGCGCCCCGACCACGCCGACAGCTGCGCGACCGTGGCCGGCCCCGCGAAGCCGAGGAACGCGTCGAGCACGTTGGCGATGCGCTGTTCGTGATCCCGGGCGGGGGCGCCGATCGTACCCACGGTCTTGCGCCACAGGTAGCGCTCGCTGTCGAGCCGGCCGCCGTCGAGCGACCGCTCGATCGCGCCGGCAAACTCGAGCAGGCGCAGCGCGAGCGGCAGCGGCGATGACAGGCCGATCTTCTTGCCGGCGTCGCCGAAGCTCGGGATCTCGCCCGGGAACGCCTTGCGGATCGCGTCGGGGGTCATCGGCACGGTCAGCGTGGCGAGCACGGCCGGCGCCAGCGCCTCGACGATCGCCATCGTCTTGCCGATCTTGGCGAGGTCGCGCTCGGCCTGGATGCGCCAGGCCTCGGCGTTGAGCGCCAGCAGATCGGGCGCCGCGCTCGACGGGACGAGGTAGATGCAGCCGCGCACCGCCGGGTGGACGCGGAGGTCACCGGCGACGACCGCGGCGTCGAGCTCCGCGCGCTTCATGCCCGGCCGGCGCGCCCGCGCCGCGATGTAGACGTCGGTGCCGCCCAGCGTGCGCAGCCATCCGGAGCCCCCGAGCAGCGCCGCGAGCGGGCCGGCCGTGGTCCCCGCGAGGGCTTGCTTGTGCCACCACAATGCTCGCGCCTGCGCGAGTGTCAGCGAATCCGCCATGTGCTCCCTGTTATTGCGCAACGGGCCGCGGACGTCTCGTGGCCAAGGCGCGCGGCGACTGCGTCAGATGGATCTGATGGTACACGGCGGTGATCGATGCTGCTTCGATCGTGCGCCCATGGCGCAGCAGTCGCGGTAGGCTCCGCGCGATGAGCTTGCGCGTGGGTATCCTGGGGGCTGCGAAGATCGCCGGCTCGTTCATGGTCGGGGCCAAGGCGTCGTCACGCATCGAGGTGGTCGCGGTCGCCAGCCGCGACCAGGCGCGGGGCGAGGCGTTCGCGCGTGCGCACGGGATCCCCCGGGTGTGCAGCTATGACCAGCTGATCGCTGATCGCGCGATCGACGCGATCTACAACCCGCTGCCGAACAGCCTGCACGCCGCGTGGTCGATCGCGGCGGCGCGCGCGGGCAAGCACGTCCTGTGCGAGAAGCCGCTGGCCGGAAGCCTCGCCGAGGCGGAGGCGATGTTTGCCGCCGCCGATGCCGCCGGCGTCGTCCTGATCGAGGCGTATCCGTACATGTTCCAGCCGCAGACGCTCGAGCTCGAGCATCTGATCGCGTCCGGGGCGATCGGGGACGTCCGCTTGATGTTCGCGACGTTCGGCTTCACGGTCGCCGAGCCGGGCAACATCCGGCTCGACCCCGCGCTCGGCGGCGGCTCGCTGATGGACGCCGGCTGCTACCCGGTGAGCTTCGTGCGCCAGGTGTTCGGGTGCCGGCCGGCGCACGTGGCCGCGACGGCGCGCTGGGTCGGCGGCGTGGATCAGACGCTCGCGGCGACGCTCGAGTTCCCCGGCGGTGGGATCGCCCAGATCAGCTGCAGCTTCGCCACCGGCGTGCACCGCCGCGCGATCATCGCGGGGAGCGCCGGCGTGATCGAGACCGACTATCACAACCACACCGATCGCTCGCCCGCGCCGAGCTACCGGATCAAGCGCGGCACCGACTGGCAAGCCGAGTTCGAGACCGTCCCGGTCGCGAGCGAGAACGGCTTCCGGGTCGAGATCGACGCGTTCGCCGAGCTACTGGAGCGTGACGACCGCGCCGTCGAGCGCGCCCGCCGCGCCGCGAGCCTGGACAACGCCTGGACGCTGGCCACGATCCTCGAGCGCGCCCGCGGCTGATCCTTCCGCGGCGGGCTACCTGGGATCCACTTCGCGGCGGGATCGTGATCCATCGCGCCGCGTGATCAGGGCGGGACCGGCGGCGGGATCGTGCCTCCCTCGCCGCGTAGAATGCACCCCGCGGCGAAGCCTCGAGAGGTACGCTGCTTGATCGAGCAAGGTGACACGCACATGGGGAACATCACGACCGAGGCATGGGTGCTTCATGCCGGGGGCCCGAACGCAGGACCGGGGAAGCTGGTGAAGGAGCCGTTCTCGTTCCCTGATCTCACCGAGCAGGAAGCGCTGGTGGAGCCGATCTATGGGTCGTGGGAGGGGAACATGACCCACGCGATCCAGCGCGACCCGGCGGACATCTGCCGCCTGCGCAAGGAGGACAAGGTCGTGATCGGCAACTCGGGCGTGGTCCGGATCCTGCGAGTCGGCTCGGCGGTCACCTCGGTGAAGCCGGGGGATCTTGGCGTCGTGTTTGCCGGCCTGTGGGACGAACACGGGTTCCTGACGCTCGGGAACACCTACGGCTACGATGCGGCCGGCACGATCGGCATGCTCGCCAAGCGGAGCAAGCTCCGGGACAACCAGATCCTCCCGCTGCCGGACCACACCCGCCACTCGCTCCAGGCGTGGGCGGTATTTTCGCTGCGTTATCTCACTGCCTATAACAACTGGAACCTTGCCTATCAGTGCTTCCGCTTGCAGATGTCCGCGCAGGACTGTCCGGTGCCCTGGGTCTGGGGGTGGGGCGGCGGGTCCACCCTGGCGGAGCTGGAGCTGGCCAGGATGGCAGGTTGCAAGACCGCCATGATGTCCTCGGTCCCGGAGCGACTGCGCTACATCGCGGACCGGGGAATCCTGCCCATCGACCGGCGGCAATTCCCGAACCTGTCCTACCACGAGGAGAAGTACCGGAGCGATCCGGCGTTCAAGCAGGCCTATGATGAGTCCGAGCGGATCTTCCTGAACCTCGTCAGGGAGCACACCGAGGGCCAGGGCGTCTCCATCTTCGTGGACTACATCGGGGCCCCGGTCAGCGTCGCGACCCAGCGCGCGCTGAGCCGTCAGGGGGTCCTGACCACCGCGGGGTGGAAGGGCGGCATGAAGGTCACGAGCATGCGCGCGCTCGAGTGCATCAACCGGCACATCCATGTCCACACCCACTACGCCCGCCTCGCCGATGGCCTCCCGGCGATCGCGTTGGCGGAGGACACGGGATGGTTGCCCCGGATCGGCGACAAGGTCTGGTCGTGGGACGAGCTCCCGGCCCTGGCGGAGGCCTACGAAGCAGGCAGGATCAGCGATTATTTCCCCGTCTACCAGGTGAGCTCACTCCAAGGAGGGCCAGATCATGTTTGATGAAGCCACGTTGCTCCAGCAGGCCGCGCAGATCGCAGGCTTCGATGACTTCGGGGGGGAGGCGTATCGCACCGCCCTCGGGGAGTTGCTCAGTTCCTTTGCGCGGGACCTGGGCGCCCACGAGCTGGGGGCCCAGGTGTTTCCGGCGGGGCTCGTCCAGTCCCTGGTGAACCGGGCGTGGGGCGTCGAGACGCTGCGGCGCCACCCCGAGATCGCCGACCTCCCCATCGAGCGCCCGATCATCATCACCGGGGTGTTCCGTACCGGGACGACCCTGCTGCAGCGGCTGCTGGCCGCGGATCCGCAGAACCGTGCCCCGGTCCTGTGGGAGCTCATGTCGCCCGTCGATCCGCCGGGGGCTGATCCGGCGCAGGTCCGCGCGCAGGTGATGGCCCCGGCCGAGACCTTTGTCGGCCTGGTCGGGCAGGCCGCTCCCGAGCTCAGCCAGGTGATGCACCCCGCCAATGCGAGCTGGCCCGAGGAGGATGAGTGGCTGTTGCGGAGCTCGTTCATGAATCCCACCCTGGGCTGGTTCTTCTACCTGCCTTCGTACATGGCCTGGCTGGAGCAGCAGGACATGCTGCCCGCGTACCAGCACTGGCGGCGGCAGCTCCAGCTCCTGCTATGGCGGATCCCAGGCAGGAACCTGGTCCTCAAGAACCCGAACCACCTGTTTGCGCTGGACGCGCTGGCGGCCGTGACGCCGGACGCGCTGGTCGTGCACCTGCACCGCGACATGCGCGAGGTCGTCCCTTCCCTGTGCAGCCTGATGCAGGCACTGCATGGGCTCACGCGACCCCGTCCCGATGAAAAGACCGTGAGTGAATACGCGACGAACCTCATGCAGCGGATGGTGAACCGGATGCTCGAGCTCCGCCGCGATCCTCACCCGCTGGAGATCATGGACGTCCCGTATCGCAGCCTGGTGGACGACCCGCTGGCCGTCGTGCGCCGGATCTACGAGCGCCTGGGGAGGACCGTGGACGAAGAGGGCGCCCGTGCGATGCACGGCTGGCTCGCCGACAACCCGCAACACAAGGGTGGAAAGCACCGCTACAGCCTGGAGCAGTTCCACCTCGACCCGGAGGCCATCAGCCGCCTGTTCCAGGCATACACCGACAGGTTCATCGAACCAGATCCAGGGCAGCGCTGAGCAGATGGCAACCCCGAGGCCAGCGCCTGGCGGCTGTTCTACCCTGGTCGAGATCCTCCGGTGGAGAGCGGCCCACCAGCCTGACCGGCGAGCTTATACCTTCCTGACCGACGGAGAAGCCCAGGAACAATCCATCACGTATCGCGAGCTGGATGCGAAGGCCCGGGCCATCGGCGCGGTGCTCCAGCGCCTGAACGCACGCGGGCAGCGGGTGCTGCTGGTCTATCCCTCTGGACTGGACTACCTCTGTGCATTTTTTGGTGGGCTGTACGGTGGTGCCGCCAATGTGCCGGCCTATCCACCAGGTCATCATGCAGTCAAAGATCGATATCTGCAAAGATTGGAGGAGATCGCGCGGGATGCCCGTCCGCGGGTGGCCTTGACCACGGCGAAGATCCGCGCCGCTGTCGAGCCGCTCTTGCCACAGCTCCCCGAGCTCCAGGCGATCCGGTGGATTGCCACGGATGAGCTACCGAACGAAGCCGACCATGACTGGTCGGGGCCACCGACCAGGAGCTCCGATCTGGCGTTTCTTCAATACACGTCTGGATCGACGTCCACTCCGAAGGGGGTGCTGGTGAGCCACGGCAACCTCATGGTCAACGCCGAGATGTACAAGCGTGGGCTCGGGCTGTCGGAAGCGACCGTGATCGTGAACTGGATGCCCCTGTTTCACGATTTCGGGCTCATCGGCCACGTCCTCCAGGCGCTGTACCTCGGCGCGCCTTGCATCATCCTGGAGCCTGCTGCGTTCGTGCAACGTCCGCTGCGCTGGCTCGCGGCCATCTCCCATCACCGTGGCACGATGAGCGGCGCACCCAATTTTGCCTACGAGCTGTGTCTCCGGAAGATCACCCCGGAGCAGCGCCGGGCGCTCGACTTGAGCTGCTGGGAGGTCGCGCTCAACGCCGCCGAGCCGGTCCGGGCCGGCACCCTCGACCGCTTTGCAGCGGCGTTTGCCCCTTGCGGGTTTCGGCTGGGATCCTCTACCCCGGTCTATGGCCTCGCAGAGGCCACGCTGATCGTATCCGGTGGGGTGAAGCTGTATCCTCACACCACCCGTCACCTCGTGCGCTCGGAGCTGGAGCACGGGCGCGTGGTCGAGACGGCCGCCGGTGACCCGGACGCGAGGTGCGTCGTGGGCTGCGGACGCTCGCTGCTCGATCAACGGATCGTGATCGCGGATCCGGAGACCGGCGCCTCCTGTCCGGTGGACCGAGTCGGCGAGATCTGGGTGTCCGGCCCCAGCGTGGCCGGAGGGTACTGGAACCGCCCCGAGGAGACGGCGCACACGTTTCACGCCCACCTGCGTGACACGGGTGAAGGGCCGTTTCTTCGCACCGGTGACCTGGGCTTCCTCTGGGGCGATGACCTCTACATCACCGGGCGTCACAAGGACCTGATCATCATCCGCGGGAGTAACCATCACCCGCAAGATCTCGAGCTCACGGCCGAGCGGGCTCACCCTGCCTTGCGCCCCGGAAACGGGGCTGCGTTCAGGCTCGAAGTGGGAGGTGAAGAGCGGCTCGGGCTGGTCCAGGAAGTAGCGCACGGCTTCGAAGGGTCCGCGGAGGTCGTCCAGGAGATCTTCGAGGCCATTCGCCAGGCGCTCGCCGAGGACCATGGCCTCGAGGCCGTTGCGATCGTGCTGATCAAGACGGGCAGCATCTGCAAGACGACCAGCGGTAAGATCCAGCGCCAGGCGTGTCGTGCGGGCTTTCTACAGGACGAGTTGCACGTGGTGGCAGCCTGGCGTGAAGGGGCGGCGGGTGACCCTGCCCGAGGCGCGCAGGGCGACGCCGGCCCAGCGGCAGGGCGCATCGGCCGCGTGGCCTCGTCGGGACGGACCTCGGTCGCCGAGATCCAGGCCTGGTTGGTCACGAGCCTGGCAGCGGCGCTGAAGATCGAGCCGGCAGCGATCCGCGCTCACGCGCCGTTCGCCCGCCGGGGCTTGAGCTCGCTGGCGACGGTCGGCCTGGCCGGCGATCTGGCCGCGTGGCTCGAGCGTCCGTTGTCGGCCACCCTGCTGTACGAATATCCGACCATCGAATCACTCTCCCGCTACCTGGCCGGCGAGCAGGAAGTCCGGAGTCCAGCGGGCCATGCGGAGAGTCGGAGTCTGGCGCCGGGCGAGCCGATCGCGGTGATCGGCATGATGTGTCGGTTTCCTGGGGGAGCCCGGGACCCCGAGGCGTTCTGGCAGCTGCTGCGGGAGGGCCGGGACGCCATCACCCTCGTGCCCCCCGAGCGCTGGGATGTGGATGCGCTCCAGCTGTATGCCCGACATGGCGGGTTCCTGGAGGACGTGGACCGGTTCGATGCGGCGTTCTTCGGGATCGCTCCCCGGGAAGCCATGACCATGGATCCCCAGCAACGGCTCCTGCTGGAGGTGAGCTGGGAGGCGCTGGAGCGCGCGGGACAGCCACCTGACAAGCTGGTCGGGAGTCAGACCGGCGTGTTCGTGGGCATCGGCAGCCACGACTACGAGCTCCTGGCGGGGGGGCTGATGGGGACGGACTCCTACGTGGGCACGGGCAACCTGGCGAGCGCGGCGGCGGGCCGACTCTCGTACGTGCTGGGGCTGCACGGCCCGAGCCTGGCGGTGGATACGGCGTGTTCGTCGTCGCTGGTGGCAATCCATCTGGCGTGCCAGAACCTGCGCGCGGGAGAGTGTCATCTGGCCCTGGCGGGCGGGGTGCAGCTGATCCTGACGCCGGATCTGACAGCCTATCTGTGTCGCATCCATGCGCTGTCGCCGGATGGGCGATGCAAGACGTTCGACGCCGGGGCCGACGGGTACGTCCGGGGAGAGGGCTGTGGCATGGTGGTGCTCAAGCGGCTGTCGGACGCGGTGCGCGATCGCGATCCCATCCTGGCGGTGATCCGTGGCTCGGCGGTGAATCACGACGGACGCAGCAATGGACTGACAGCCCCCAATGGCCTGGCCCAGGAGGCGCTGCTGCGGCAGGCGCTGGGGGAGGCGCGGCTGGCGCCTGGAGCAGTGGATTACGTGGAGGCGCATGGCACGGGGACGGCGCTGGGTGATCCGATCGAGGTGAGGGCGCTGGGGGCGGTGCTGGGCGCGGGGCGGCCCATGGCGCAGCCCCTGGCGATCGGGTCGGTGAAGACCAACATCGGACACCTGGAGGCGGCGGCAGGGGTGGCAGGCCTTTTCAAGGTGGTGCTGGCACTACAGCACGGGGAGCTTCCACCGCATCTGCACCTGAACGAGCTCAATCCGTACATTCCGTGGGGCGAGCTGGCCGTGGTCGTGCCGACCGCGCGGACGCCGTGGCCTGCGGACGGCAAGCCCCGGATTGCCGGGGTGAGCTCCTTCGGAGTCAGCGGGACCAACGCTCATGTGATCCTGGAGGAGGCGCCGATCCCGGCGATGATCGCCGCCACACCTGCGCGGGTCCAGATCCTGCCGCTGTCCGCCGGAAGCCCTGCGGCGCTCCGGGCCGTCCTGGCGGCGTACCGGGGCTGGCTCACCGCTCCGTCCCTTGCGGAGGACGTCCGCATCGAGGACATCGCCCACACGGCGAGCGTCCGGCGCGCCCACCACGAGCACCGGCTGGCGGTGGTGGGGCGGTCGGTGCAGGAGTGGGCCGAGGCGCTCGACGCCGCGCAGGCAGGACCGCGCGCCGATGCGGGGCCTGGCCACGCGCAGCGTGCGGCGCGCCCCAGGGTCGTGTTCGTGTTTTCCGGCCATGGCTCGCAGTGGGTGGGCATGGGGCGTCAGCTCCTGCAGGACGAGCCCGTGTTTCGTGCCGCCCTCGAGGCCTGCGATGAGGTCATCCGGCGCGAGGCCGGGTGGTCGGTCCTCGAGGAGATCCAGGCAGACGACGGCGCCGTGACCCGGGACCTGCTCGACGTCATTCAGCCCCTCATCTTCGCCATCGAAGTCGCGCTCGCGGCGCTGTGGCGCTCGTGGGGCGTGGAGCCGGACGCCGTGGTGGGCCATAGCCTGGGGGAGATCGCGGCGGCGCATGTCGCGGGGACGCTGAGCCTTCCGCACGCCGCGCGCATCATCTGCCGGCGCAGCGAGCTGCTGATGAGGATCAAGGGGCAAGGCATGATGGCCCTGGTCGAGCTTTCCCTGGAAGAGGCCGAGCGGGCCCTGATCGGCCGCGAAGATCAGCTGTCGGTGGCGGTGAGCAATAGCGGGGGATCGACGGTGCTGTCGGGAGCGCCGGAAGCGATGGAGGCGGTGCTGGCGCAGCTCGGGGAGCGCGGGGTTGGCTGCCGCCGGCTTCCGTGGGCGGTGGCGGCCGGGCACAGCCCGCAGGTGGATGCGCTCCTGCCGGAGCTGCGCGCGGCCCTGACAGCGCTCACGAATCTCCCGGATCTCCGGCGCGAGACCGCCCGGACCACGATGTACTCGACGGTGACCGCCGGGGAGATCGGTGCGCAGGCGCTGGACGCCGAGTACTGGCTGCGCAACCTTCGCGAGCCGGTCAAGTTCTCCCAGACGATCCGGCGCATGCTGGACGTCGGCTACGACCTGTTCCTGGAGATCAGCCCCCACCCGATCCTGATCACGGCCATCGAGGAGGCGCTGGACCAGCCCGGACGCAGCGGCGCTGCGGTGGCCTCGCTGCGTCGCAAGAAGGAAGAGCGGCGCAGCCTGCTGGAGTCGCTGGCCGCGGTGTACGTCCGGGGCTACGCGCCGGCGTTCGAGCGCCTGCATCCCGCCGGGGTGCGTTGCGTCGACCTGCCGTCGTATCCGTGGCAGCGCGAGCGTTACTGGTTCGATCAGGCCGCGCCCGGGACTGCGGCGGGGCACCGGCGCGGCCTCGTCACGGCCACGGGACGAGACGGCCATCCGCTACTCGGCCGTGGATTGACCTCCTCGGTCCAGCCAGAGAGCCACTTCTGGGAGCAGCAGCTGAGCGTGGATGCGCTGCCTTATCTGTCGGATCACCGCGTCCAGGGCGAGGTCATCTTCCCCGGGGCTGGGTTTATCGAGATGGCGCTCAGCGCCGCTGCCGAGGTGCATGGCGCCGGGCCCCACGTGCTCTGGGATCTGACGTTCGAGCACATGCTGGCCCTGCCTCCCGGGGAACCGCGGACGGTGCAAACGGTGCTTGTCGAAGACGGCCCGGGGCGATCCTCGCTCCAGGTCTCGAGCAGGGAGGGAGAGGGTTGGGTGCGGCACGCCACGGTGAGCACGCGCCCGATCGATCCCACGGCGGTGCCTGTTCCACAGACGCCGCGGCAGATCCAGGAGCGATGTGCCAGCCACCTGCTCGGCGCCGAACATTACCGGCAGATGCAGCAGCGCGGCGCGACCTATGGCCCGGCCTTCCAGGGCGCGGCGGAGCTGTGGATCGGCACGGGCGAGGCGCTGGGCCGGGTGCGGCTTCCGGAGGTGGTGGCCAGGCAGGCGGGAGCGTATCGCTTCCATCCCGGCTTCCTCGACGCCTGCCTGCAGGTGATGACGGGCCTCGTTCCCGCGCCGGTGCCGGGCAGCGCGGCGATCCTGATGCCGGTGCACCTGTCGCGGCTGTGTCTCCACGCCTCCCCAGGGCACGAGGTCTGGGTCCACGCGCGGCTGCGGCAGCCGGTGGAAGGCGACGCGGGAGCGATCACCGCGGACCTCGTGATCATGGACGCCGCGGCGACGCTGGTCGCGGAGGTGAGCGGGCTGCGCGTCGCGCCGCTGGAGCCGCGGTCCAGCGCCCGGCGAGAACCACCGGAAGCGTGGCTGTATGCCCGGCAGTGGCAGCGCTGGGAGGCGCCGAGCCCGCCGCCATCGCCGGAGACCCTGCATGGGGAGATCCAGCAGGGCGCCTGGGTGGTGCTGGCGGATCACGGCAAGACAGGGGCCGCCCTGGTCGCACGGCTCGAGGGCCGCGGCCAGCGCTGTGTGCAGGTGATGGCGGGCCCGCACAACGCCCGTCTCGAGCCGGGGCGCTACCAGGTCGATCCGCGAGACCCGCAGGCATTTCACCACCTGCTGACCGCGGAGCTCGGAGAGGGCCAGTCCTGCCTCGGGGGCGTGCACCTGTGGAGCCTGGATGTCACGCCGGTGGCTGCGACCACGCATCGCACGCTGGAGGCGGACCAGGACCTCGGCTGCATCAGCGCGTTGCACCTGGGGCAGGCGCTGATCGGCGCGGGGTGGCGACAGGTGCCACGGCTGCACCTGGTGACGCGCGGGACGCAGGCACCGTGCGCCTCGGCGCAAGGCGTCGCCGTGGGGCAAGCGCCCTTGTGGGGGCTCGGGCGGGTGATGGCGCTGGAGCACCCCGATCTGCGCTGCCGCTGCGTGGACCTCGGCCCGCTGGACCCGGCGCAGGAGGCGGAGCTGCTGCTCGGTGAGCTGATGCGGGACGATCGGGAAGATCAAGTCGCGCTCCGGGACGATGGGCGTCACGTGGCGCGGCTGGTCAAGACCACCTTCGCGGCCGAAGATGTCGCGGTGCAGGAGCCGGCGCGGGGACGGCCGTTCCGGTTGTTGATCCGCGAACCGGGGTTGCTCGATCGGCTGGCGTTGTACGAGACCCCGCGCCGCCCGCCCGGGCCGGGTGAGGTCGAGATCGAGGTGGAGGCGGCCGGCCTCAACTTCAAGGACGTGCTCTCCGCGATGGGCCTGATGCCGGCGGAGCTCGTGGGCAGCCAGGCGTCGGGCCCGCCGCTGGGCGGGGAGTGCGCCGGGAGGATCGTGGCCGTCGGCGAGGGCGTGGCGGGCGTGCAGGTGGGGCAGGAGGTCCTCGCGCTCTGCGTCGCCGGCGGCGCCCTTGGCTGCTTCGTGACCACGTCTCGCGCGTTCGTTGCCCCCAAGCCGGCGGAGCTGACCTTCGCCCAGGCCGCGACGATCCCCGTCGTGCACCTCACTGCATACTACGCGCTCGCGCACGTGGGCCAGCTTCGCCGGGGGGAGCGCGTGCTGATCCACGCCGGCGCCGGCGGCGTGGGCATGGCCGCCATCCAGTACGCCCAGCACGTCGGGGCCGAGATCTTCGCCACCGCGGGGAGCGCGGAGAAGCGGGACTTCCTGCGCTCGCTCGGGGTGCCGCACGTGATGGATTCTCGCTCGCTCGGCTTCGCGGACGAGGTCATGTGGATCACCCGCGGTGAGGGCGTGGACGTGGTCCTCAACTCGCTATCCGGAGAGCTCCTCCCTCGGAGCCTCGGCCTGTTGCGCCGATATGGTCGGTTCGTCGAGATCGGCGTCCGGGATTATCTTCAGGACACCAAGCTCGGCCTGAAGCCGTTCCTCAACAACCTCTCGTTCTCCCTGGTCGATCTGGTCCACCTCGCGCTCGACCGGCCGCGGCTCGTCGAGCAGCTCCTGCAGGACGTCATGCGCCTGTTTGCCGCGGGGGCGTTTCATCCCCTGCCGTGCCGATCGTTTCCGATCTCCCGGGCGACCGACGCCTTCGACTACATGGCCAAGGCGAAGCACATGGGCAAGCTTGCGCTGTCGCTGCGCGATCCCGACGTGCGGATTGCCCGGGCGCCCGGCGGTGCCGACCTCCGCCCGGACGCCAGCTACCTCATCACGGGCGGGCTCGGAGGGCTGGGGCTGGGGCTGGCACGCTGGCTGGTCGAGCGGGGCGCCCGGCACCTCGTGCTGATCGGCCGCGGCGCGCCCTCGGTCGAGGCGCAGGACCTCATCGCGGCGATGGAGCAGGCCGGCGCCCAGGTGGTGACCGCGCGCGCCGACGTCTCCCGCCACGACGACATGGCCGCGCTGCTGCGGGACCTGGGCCGGCGCTTGCCCCCGATCCGCGGGATCATCCACGCGGCCGCGGTGCTCGACGATGGGACCGTCCTGGAGCTCGACGCGGAGCGGTTCGCTCGTCCGATGGCGCCCAAGATGCTGGGCGCGTGGAACCTGCACGCGCTCACCCTCGACCAGCCGCTGGACTTCTTCGTGCTGTACTCGTCGGCAGCCCTGCTGCTGGGATCGCCCGGCCAGGCGAGCTACGCCGCGGGCAATGGCTTCCTGGAGGCCCTGTCGCGGCACCGGCGGCACCTGGGCCGCTGCGGGATGACCATCGACTGGGGGCCCTTCTCCGAGGCAGGCGGGGCGGCGGCCCAGGCCCAGCGCGGCGAGCGCCTGGCCGCCCGCGGCCTCACGAGCTTGACCCCGGCGCAGGGGCAGGAGGTGCTGGGGCGCCTGCTCCAGCGCAGCACGGCGCAGATCGGAGTCATGGACTTCGATGCAGCGCTGTGGACCCGGTGCTATCCGAGCGAGGCCGGATCACCGTTTCTGTCCGAGCTGGTCGGGGGACGCGACGATGCGATGGCTCGCGCGCCGGAAGCGCCTGGCTTCCTGGTGGCGCTACAGACCGCAAGGCCGGAGGCGCGCGCGGCGCTGCTGGAAGGGCACCTTGCGGAGCAGCTGGGCCGGGTGCTGCGCCTGGATGGCGCCGCGATCGGGCGCCAGGCGCCGTTTCCCAGCCTGGGGCTGGACTCCCTGATGAGCCTCGAGCTGCGCAACCGGCTCACGCCCAGCCTGGGCGAGAAGCTGTCCGCGGCGCTCCTGGCCGCCCATCCCACCATCTCGGCGCTCGCCGCGCACCTGGTGGTGCAGCTCGGGTCGAAGGCCGGGCCCGGGGCCGCCCGGGGCGCGGACGACTTCCAGGCCGACGCCGTGCTGGATCCCTCCGTCTGCCCTCCGGTGATCTGGCACGGCCCGGAGCGCCCGCTCGCGCGCATCCTCCTGACCGGCGCAACCGGGTTCCTGGGGGCCTTCCTGCTGCGCGAGCTCCTCGACCAGACCACCTGCGAGATCGCGTGCCTGGTCCGCGCGCCAGATGTCGCGCACGGTCACGCGCGGTTGCGCCAGGCACTCTCGCGGCACGAGCTGTGGAGGCCGGAGGATGCCCACCGGATGCTTGCCATCGTGGGGGACCTCGCGCGGCCGCTGCTCGGGCTCCCGGAGGCGGCCTTTGACGAACTCGCCGGCAGCGTGGATGAGATCTACCACAATGGCGCGCTCGTCGATTGGCATGATCCGTACGCGACCATGAGAGCCGCCAACGTGATGGGCACGCAGGAGGTCCTGCGGCTCAGCGCGCGCCGCCGTATCAAGCCCGTGCACTACCTCTCTTCGCTCGCCACGCTGGCGCCCCTGATGTCTGCCGGCGGAGTCTTGCAGGAGAGCGACGAGCCCGACTGGCAAGCGCGGGACTTCGATCTCCTGGGCAGCGGTTACGTCCAGAGCAAGTGGGTGGCCGAGAAGAAGGTCCTGCTGGCGCGCGCCCGGGGCTACCCCGTCGCCATCTACCGCCCGGGGTTCATCACCGGCGACAGCAAGCGAGGGACGTGGGTCGCGCCCGACTTCCTCTATGACCTCATGAAGGGTTGCATCCAGCTCGGCCTGGCCCCGGCATGGAACGCGTCTGTGGGGATGGTCGCAGTCGACCGCGAGGCTCACGCCATCGTGTCCATCTCCCGCCAGCGGGGCTGTCATGGCAAGACCTTCCATGTCCTCGGCCAGCTCGGATCCGGCAGCGAGCCGGAGCTGTCATTTGCCGGGCTGTGGGACTACATCCGCCGGCGCGGGTATCCGCTGGAGGTGGTGCCCCAGGCGGCATTTCATCGTGCGCTCGAGGCGGCCGTGGCCGCGGGACGTGCCAATCCGCTACGCAGCTACACGCACCACCTCCGGACCGAGATCTTCTCGGCTCCGCGCAAGCTGGAGTTCGATTGCCGGGTAGCGCGCGAATTCCTGCGTCAGGCGGAGCTCTCGCCGTGCTCCGCAGCGCAGTTGCTGGACACCTACTTCGACCAGATGGAGCGCTCCGGCTTCCTTGTGTCGTGAGCAAACAACCCGGGCTCCCTTGGCAGATCTGTGGGTGCCCGACGTGCCTCGAACCTCCCTGCAGGCCGTTGGCGGTGTCCCACGGCCCGATCCGGCCTCCGGCTCTGGGCTCTGGATTCGACTACCAAATCTGGC
>Ga0137459_1000435_pt1 | contig 15042 bp, 35 predicted proteins | sample EasRivERMGT700_2_FD_104908 | JGI IMG/M metagenome (GOLD analysis project Ga0137459, IMG submission 104908) | Soil microbial communities from meander-bound floodplain in the East River, Colorado, USA - East River MetaG ERMGT700_2 | ecosystem: Environmental > Terrestrial > Soil > Floodplain ...
AACCTCAACACCCTCCGAATTTTCAGATCAGACATTTTTAGATCATACTCACGGCGGCTAAATGGTTTCATAAATCCAACCCAATTAGACCGCGCCAACCCCTTACCATTACAAAGCGCCGCGGCCCAATCTCGCCAGCGTGGATCGCTTTCCTGGGTGACTTGCGTATGTTCGTATATTGTTTCTGTGGGTGGCTCCCACTCCCGGCCCGTCTCGACGTGATAATCAATCCCGGCCTGAATGATGCCAGCCAATGCAATCCACACTGACCAACACAGAGATACAAACCCAACCCCACAAGCCAAAAAAATTATATCTGGCCCTAATCCAAAACGATGCAAGACCGACCAGCCAATTAACATCACAAACACAGGCCCGCTGAAATGCCACGGTTTAGGATGGTATCTATAGATCATCATCATTTTCCTTCCCGGTTGGGAGCGGAATAATTTTTGAACTTCTCCACAAAATATCCCGATCCGATACTATCTCAATTTCGGCCGTGCATGTAGATATCATCCAGTTATAGTAAATATTTACCCTTATGTCAATGGGGCGAAAATACAATGAAAATATTCGCTCTGGCACATGGAACACGAAAAGAAAATAATATTCTCCATTCATGGATTGGCCTCTTTTGCCTTCAGTAAGTAATCTATTCATGGCACTTACGATAATGACCCGCGTACGCTCTGAAAAAATCTCTGAGTGTTCGCAAATGGCCGAGACAATCAACCCCAACAATTTATATAACAATTCTTTTTCTAATTTAGTGAACATGGGTAGACCTCCGAAAAATAAAAATCCCCTCCCCTATTTAGGGAGGGGATCGCCGATCAATTAGTCAAGGAACCAAGCCCGCCCGCCGGGGGACAAGCGCAAGCGCCCGCGCAGTGGATAGGGTGATCCGTCGCCTGCTGCCAGTTCGGCGTCAGCCAAACGACCCTGGACATTTTCCGATCCTGTCATCAGGATGCGAAAATCTTCCTCTTTGGGTTCCGCGCCGGGGGCTGACACAAAACACGCCATGATCGCGTATGTGCCTTTTTTGCCGCCGAGGGTTGAGTCTTGGAAGCGGTTCGCCATAATCAAAACATCCATCCCGTTGAGTTCGGGATGATCGCGCAAGTTGGACGCGGGCGGGTTCTTGCCTGCTACCTGTTCGATGGGCGTGACCGTGCTTTTCTTGGGGAGCACGAATTGAGAGCGCGAACCTTTCACGACTGTGATCTCGCCGGTCTGTTGATTTACTGCCTGAGCTTTTGCCATTTCATTTACCTCTTTCTGAGAGTAGTGGGTTTGTACTCCTCACGCGAGGAGATTAGCGCAATTGTACCACTCACGCGCAAAAGCGCAAGATTTCAAAATAGTGTATTTTGGGACGGTTTTATATTGGGCGAGATCCATAAGATTTCAACCCGATGTTTATTTATTTTTTTATTGGCGTGGTTTGTTGCGTTTATATCTGTCAAGATTTTAATCTTGCGCCAGCCCGCGTTCGTAAGTCTTTCATAATGCGGATGATCGTACCCGCTGATTATCATCTGTGATTTCATCCTGAGGCATTGATCTAAAAATTTTTCGTGGTCATCTTCCACCATATCAAACCCCCGATAGGCCGTGTCTTTTCCAGTGGGATCATTTACCGACAGGTAAGGCGGGTCAAGATAAAAGAATGTATCAGCCCGATCGTACAACTTCATCACTTTCAACGCCGGATTATTCTCAATACTCGCGAACCTCAAACGCTCGGCGGCTCTATATAATAATTGTGGGTTTGTTTTTTTCTTCCATTCCTTGGCCCTGTTTTTGTCTACGGGGATCGACCAACCCCGCGCCCCGTTGAAAGACTGATTGATCCTGATGAAAAAATACAGCGCCCGCGTGACATCATTCTTTGACTTTGCCATAACCCCGGCCGCCTCTCTTTGTTCCTGCCTGGAATGGGGCGTCATCTGTAAAAGATCAATTAATTTTTTGGGTTTATCCCTCAACACCTTGAAGAAGTTTACAACGTCACCATTCAGATCGTTGATAATCTCAATGGGGGCCCAGCGGTTTTCCCGATAGAAAAATAAACCGCCCGATCCGAAAAATGGTTCTACATACCTTTTTATCATGGCCGGGACATAAGGCGCGATATCTTTTGCAAGTTCAGATTTTCCGCCGTAGTATATGATTGTCGATTTCATAGTTGATTTCCTTTCGCACTAAAAAAACTAAATTCATCCTGTAACCAACGGGCGTAGGGCGGTGGGTAAATATGCGCGAGGGGCAAGCCCTCACGCACGATATCAAAGGTTTGTGTTTTTACCCTGCCAACCTGGTACGTGCCCGAGGCTTTCACCTCTCCCCCGCCCTCGCCTTTGATCCGTCCGATCAAACCCCAATCTAAAATCATTTGCATGATCTTATCTCTGGATTTCATATCACGCGCGATATACCCATCGTTGTTTACATAGATCGCGCCTAGATCAATGGCTTGCATCGCCATCACATTTAAGATGTCATGGATCAGCCTGGGCAGTTGATTATTCTTCAGTTCCGATCCGCGTATCACTTCATCGAATGGATCATCGGGCAACTTGCGAGGATCGAAGCGCAATATCCCACGTGGTTTTTTTGTCTCGGGATCAATTGCCCCCATGCGCCCAGCTGACACCAAACAATTCCGCGCAACCTTATGATCTGGAAATGGAAAATCTAAAGGCGGGCGGCCTGGGGACAACCATAAGCCGGGATTGTAATCCACGTCCCAGCCGATCACGCGCATGATTGACCAGTAGGCTGATTGAATATCTACATAGAACCCATGTGCAAATTTTTGAGGCGCGGCATACGATGGTACAGGCGGCAAGCCTTCCACTTTTCCAAGTTGTGCCTTTGTGCCTCTTGGGCCTCGTTTATAGACAATCCTGAGATAATCCCGCGCAAGTGCCGAAGGTGTTTCATATGTCACTGGATCAAGATCAATTTTTTCCTTTACCAAGCGCCGCCGCGTTTGGATCAAGGCGAATGAATGAGCGCCTAGCATGACGATCTCCCCGATTTTTTCCACCTCGGGGAATTTATGAACCCTGAACGTTTGCCAATCATCGGCGCGTTTTTGGGCCTGCTCGATAAGTTGTGAAAGTATCATAATTTTATTTGCCTCTCAATTAGGGTAGTGTATACACTTACTGCAAACAGAATAATTCTATAAGCCTCCTATCCGATCTTATCCCGGTCAATCTTTGACTGTGCTTTCAACTTGCCACTGACTGAACCTTTGCGGGAGCGCTCTTGCGTGGTGCGTACATCATAGATATGATACCGATAGCGCCCCTGTGGATTTTTCTTGCCCTTCACGATCTTAAAATATTCTTTCCCGCCAGTGACACCGCCGTACCAGTTCAAGGCGGATTGTTTGGAGGCAAAGCCGCCGGGTTTTACCTCGGTTGCCCATTTGATATTATTTCTGATCCAGTCCTGGCCCATTTCTTCATAGTCAATTTTGAATTCAGACTTGCCCGCAATGGGTACATCCGAAATATATAAACCGACTTCATCACGCGGGCGGCCTGTGTTTTCCTTCGCTTTTTCCCCGGCCTGTTCCAGCAGATCGTTGAGGGTGGACGATGCAACCTTGCCATGCTTGACCTGGTTTTTGAGGCTTGTATATTTCTGCCTGCTAATCTCCAAACTCTCAGCAATCTCTTTGTCTTTGAATTGTTTTTCAAGGCCTTTGACGATTGACTTGCCGCGTGAAATACTACGCCGATCGGTTTTCTCAACCGCTTGACGAACGGGCCGGGTTTGGAATAATTCTTTTAGGCTATCTATTGCCGATTGTATAAAATTTTTCTGCTTTGCCATGTGAAACCTGTTCTTTTTCTTTGGGTAGTGAACGCCTCCATTATACCCCGAAAGAAGTATAATTGTCCCTGGAGGTACTATCATGCCAGACGAAAAACCCAAAACAGACAAGCCGATTACTTCCCAAATTGACGAACATATAAAGGAAAGTGATCCGGTCAAAGCCGCGGCGGTGGCTGTCGATAATCCCGCTGAAACAGTCCTAGAAGTGGCCGAAGAGGCCGCCGAGGTCGAACCCGTTGAGGAAGTGATCGAACCCCACACGCCCCAATCTAACCCCGTGCTAGAGGGGATCAATACCCTACTTGAAAAAGTAGGGAGTATGGAAGCAAGGATGACAGCCCTCGAAGAACGACAAAAAGCACAACCCCAACCCAAAGAGCCAGCCGAACAAAAGAAAGAGGAAAAAGAAAATGCCACGCCCGAAGAAAAACCAACCCGCCGTGGATTTAGACTCAAGTCTCGAAAGTGACCAGCCCTCGAATGAGGTAGAGATTGAGATTGAGAGCCAAGCCGAAAACGATGATCTATTGACCAGCGCCTCGCGCCTGGTGGGCGGGATATCATTGACCAACCAAAAACGCCCAAACAAATTAGAGAATGATCGTAAGTATCGAGAGCGTAAGAAAACGAGGGGCGGCGTGAGTGCCGAAGATTTCTCAACGATCATCATCACCCTGCTAACCCTTGCGCTTTCAGCTTGGTCAGCGCCCAATGATCTAAAACCAAATGAGGACGAAATAAACGCCTTCAGCGTGCCTGCTACTCGTATGCTTTTACGCCATGTCCCCATTGCGGCGAAGATGTCTCAAGACGCCCTGGACGCGCTTGGCATGATTGCCGCGCTCTCGGCTTACTCGGTGCGTACGCGTCCGGCCTGGTCGAAATATAATGAGGAGCGAAAATCAAAACAGGCGCTGGAGACTGAAACACAAAGCGCGGCTATGGTCGTTACTGATGATCCCATGCGCTATCATCCCCGGCCCGGTGACCTTATGCCTGAGAGTGCAATCACATGAGCGCACCAAACCCAACCCAACCCGCAACAATCAAAGCTAGATTATCAGCCCTGCTCGAAGCGGTGATTTCAAAGACCAAGCTCAACCCGCTATTCCTGCCAACCATCAAAAATCTGGCTAACAATTTTCTCAAAGACGCCAGTGAGGACGATCTAAGAAATGGGATTATCGAACTACGGGAGAAATACATTCCCTGGATATTGGGCGAGGTCTCGAATGAAGATACACATCAAGAATGATGAGCACAATGTTTTCGTGGGTGGTACGGGCTCGGGCAAGACTCTGCTCGCCGAACATTTCCTGAGGCGTCTCAATCGGGTGTTTGTCATCGACCCAAAGCATGAGTACAAATCGGATGGGTATAAGGTGCGGCGTTCCCTGCCTGCGTTCGGCTCGAATTTTCGTGTGATCTTCCGGCCCAAAACGGACGATGACGATCTTTTAGACGACCAGCTAAAGAAACTTTTCAAGATCAAAAACGTGACGATCTATTGTGACGAACTTTCAACCCTGGCTGATTATTTCCCGCGTGCTACCAAGCGCCTCACGGATATTATCAGGACTGGCAGGAGTAAACATGTCAGCGTCTGGACGGCCATTCAGCGCCCGCGCTTTATCCCGCGCGTTTTTCTCACGGAGACCAAAGGCATGTTTATATTTAACCTTAGAGGTGAGGATGATCGAAACTACATGTCACGCTTTACCCGTGACATCGTGAGTGATCCGATTGAAGAATTTTCGTTCTGGTATGCACATGTCCGTATGCCTGAGATATCATTATTGCGTTACAACCTATCGAAAAACTTCATTGAGAAAATCGGTTGACTAAAACCCTAAACAATCTATAATCAAGTTGCGTGACACCTACCCGGCCCCGTCCCTGGTAGGTGTCTTTTTTACACTAATAGAAAGGAGTGTCACTTATGGAAAAATTCGGCCGCACTTTGCTCTTTGCCCTGCTCATTTTCATCATGCTTGCTGGTATGAAAATGGCCGTCAAAGTAGCCGATCCATACACGCGCAAAGTTTCCCCGTCCCTGGCTGACGCCCTCGCTTCAGTCTAATCCATTTCAATCAATCCACTGTATAGGAGAATAATAAAAATGTACGATCATTTACGCAAAGGTGTTTATAAGGACTGGGGAGATCCGGGAGTAACCGAATTGCTTCAGCTTGCTGATAATTCCATCGCCGTGCCTGCGCTCGGTGGTGGCCAAAAATCCGTCACGCTCGCGCGCGCGGGTTTCCTCAAGAAAATCCGCTTTTATATGAAGTCGGTGGTCAACGTTTCGGCGTACACCTCGGGCTCTCAAAAATCCCCGTACGGCCCGCTTGCCGCGCTCAATAACCTGTCCATCAAGGCCAACGGGCAGATCGACCTCGTGAACATTTCCGGTTATGGGGCGGCGGTGTATAACGAGGTTCAAAATCGCGATGGGTCAGTGGTTGCGCGTCCGCTCAATATCTCTGAATTGAATATTGGAGACAGTCTCAAACTGGCGCAATATGACGCCATCTCGGCCACGGGTCTAAAGTACGGCTTATTCCCGTTCGAGTTCAATTTTGCACTACCGATGATGATCCGCGGGCAATTGCAGGAGATCGGTTTGTGGATGTTGCAAAACCAAGCCATTGACGTGAATATCAATGCAAATTTCAATCCCCTATATGCCGCCGTGGCAACCAATGACGCCGCCTGGAGTGGTGGCACATTGACCGCCGCGCTCGACACATCCAGCGAATTGCAAGTTGAGCGCGAATTGTACGACGTGCCGAGCGACCCCAAGAATTTCCCGCGCCTGGATTGGGCCCATCAGGTCATCGAATATACCCAAACGTTTACGGGTTCATTCTCGCGTTTCAACATCCCGCGCTCGGGTTTGATCCTGCGCGTGATCGTCATCAACCTGGATAGTTCTGGTAACCCGGTTGAGTACTCGGACGTGACCAGTCTCTCCTGGATTTATGCCGCCAACCGTACGCCGATCTCACGCACGGGCGACAAGATCGTATCTGAATATTTGCAGGATTACAATCGCCAACCTCCCAAGGGCGTGCTAGTGCTGGACTTTTATAAATGGGGCGAGAATGGTCTGAAGCTGGTCAAGGATAGCGACGTGCTCGCTAACCTGCGCCTGGAGACAAAATTCGCAACCACCACCACAGGCACGCAAAAAATCATCATTGATCGGTTGTATCCTGTTACCGCCGCGGGCGCTTAGAAAGGCGGTGACACATGCCGTTTACTGTTGAGGATTTCCTGCCCCCGAAACAAAAGCAGATGGAGGAAAATCAAGCCTCTTATTCTGTGCCTGATGCTTTCCCCGCCGGTGCAACCGTGGCCGATCGGGTTGTGACGGAGGCCTACGCCATCCCCCTGGTGGTCTGGATGTTCGTATTTTTGATCCTGGGCTATCTCGGCCTCCGCTATATCATGGAGGATTAGGTCATGCGTGGTAATACGTTCATGGGTTTGCTCGTCCTGGTGATCGGGTTCGTTTTGTTCCTGATCGGGATGCGTAAACGCGGCGTGCTGTTGTTAGAAGAGTTACAAGTCAAATGAAAGATCAATCAACAACCCTTTTGCTACTTGTGGCTATCATGCTCGTAACGCTCTGGCGCACGGGCAAGCTGACGCGCATCCTCAACCTGGCGTTTCAAAATGCGCCCGGAAAGAAGTAGACCCATGAATTACTATGCCAAACTAATTATCATTGTGTTGTTGGTGGTCGGGATCTCGCAAGTTGCGCCTGAGGCAATCAACTGGCTATTACTGCTGATCCTGGCCTCCATGTTTGTATTGCAAGCTGGACAATTTTCAAAATTGATCCAAGCCTTGAAACTCTGAAAGGAAATCTACCTATGAGCGAACTTTTCAAATCCATCCAATGGCCAACCGTCGCGGCGTCTGTCGTGATCGTGTTCGTGTTGTTGGTTGTCCTGGGCCGGAGGTAATACCATGCGCGTTCAAGATACCCTGGCGGGTATTGGTTTATTGATCCTAACCTATCTCGTGCTGGCGAATTGGAAGGGTGCAAATGCACTTTTAGCCACAGCCGCCGGGGCGGGATCGCGGGTGATCCTAACCCTGCAAGGCCGGTAACCCATGCCTGTTTATGTATACCCCGATGGTTTCCCATTCTGGCCCAATCCATCCCCTCAGCAAATGTCGATCTTACTCGGCCGTCAAAAAGACTTGATGATCCAAGACTTGAATGTCAATCAGGAATTTAGAGGCCGCGCCGATGAGATCGGTATGAAGCAGAAACCCGTGCCTGTGCAAGCGCGCGCCGAGGGCTATCAAGCTGGTGATCTCAAGGATGTCGGTAAATTTGGAACAACCTTGTACGATCAATTTATGAAGCCCTACACCCCGAAAGACAAAGGCACGCCATGAAAGAGTCAATGGAACGTTTAGTTGTATGGGCTAAAGCTCATCCGTACATTGCTGGCGCGCTTGTGATCGCCGTAGTGGTACTCGCGTATATCACGATCAAGCGCGGGGGCGGAGGAGGTGGTTTTTCGGGGTCAACGATTTCGGATGTCTCGAATGATGCGCCCTTGGGGTCGTCTGATTTATCTGACCTAGACGTTCCATCGTCTGGTGGTGGCGGCGGATCGTCTACTGATGAGGCCGGTAATTCAATGCCCTCCCCTGTAACAACGGGGGAGGGTAGTCCCGCGGGGGGCGGTTCTAATAGCGGCGGGTTTGAAAGTCTCGAAAATCAACCCGTTGATTATGCCGCCGATATCCCGCCTGTCACGTATGCCATCGCCGCGGGCGTGCCGGTGGCGTCCATGCAAAGCAATTCATTGCTCGGTGCTACGGCAACGGGCGGTGTAAAAAAAGCCACAGCCGCCGATGATGTGAAAAAACAGATTAGCGCCACAGCAACCGGCGGGGTGAAGGGTGGAGCCGTCAAGCAGGTATCGAAACCCATCCAAGCTACAGCAACCGGCGGGGTGAAAGGCGGGGTCGTCAAGCAGGTATCGAAACCCATCCAAGCCGTGGCAACCGGCGGAGTGAAGTCAACCCCGAAAACACATGCCGAACTGGCGGGTTTGTATAAGTACTACACGGGCACGTCTAAGGGTGTTCGTTATCTCCTGGGCTATCGTGCAAGTTCTTCGGGTACTACTAAGGCGCGGTGACCTATGCCGATCCTGAGCGACCAACAAATCACAGAACTGGCGTATAACGCTGGTTTCCGTGGCGAGGCTCTCCGGTGGGCCGTGGCGATTGCCAAAGCTGAGAGTGGCGGCAATCCCTCGGCCTATAACCCCGAAGCTGCGGCCGGTACCGCGCCTAATGCAGGCTCACGCGGGTTGTGGCAAATCTATGGCACTGCTCATCCTCAATATAATTCATCCATCGCGTTTGATCCTGCTGTCAATGCGCGCGCGGCGTTCGAGGTGTATCGGGAAGCTGGCAATCGCTTTACCCCCTGGTCAACTTTCAACAATGGCATGGCCTCGGCGTTTGTCAATGGCTTGACAATCAAGCAACCCGCCAAAACCACCAATAATTTAGGTACAGCGGTGCAGTCCTCTATTATTGGAAAAGTTGGTGACATACAACAGACAACCCAAACCACAACGCAGGCCCTCGGAGATATTGCCTCGGGAAAGTTTATTGAGAATATATTTTCAAAAGTCGATAAAGTCTCTCTAGGGTTTTACCTGGGTGGGATCGTGCTGATCCTGGTGGGGTTATCGGTGTTGTTTGCCAAGCCCGTTGCACAAGCGACGCTGGCAGTCGCTGAAGCTGTAACATAAATTTTTAAGAAAGAGGTATAACTAATGCAAAATAATGTGATCGCTTTTCGTGTGAATGTGCCCGATGGCACACAGGCTGCAGCCCCGTTGACCCTTGAACTACAAGCCATGTCATCGGCGCTCAAGCGCGTGACAATCTTTACCTCAGCGGGGGTGGATTTCTCAAAGTGTGGTTTTCGCCTGCGTAATCACACAAACCGCCTCATCCCTGATATCGGCTCTGATGATAACATCGGTACAATTGTAGCTAACGAAGATGTCTGGGCCCCGCTTACGAATTCACCCATCGAGATCAATTTCGATGGCAAGGAGTTGATCGGTGCGCCCTACGCCATGAACCTGGATTTCTACAACACCACGGGGGCGGCTATCAATGTGGGCGGGTTCATTGTTACTTCCATGCCGGAATTGTCTCTGCGTGATTTCCTCACAGAGTATCAACGCTATAACATGCAATCCCGGCCGGTGGTATATGATCGTCAGGTCGTTGAGACGAAAAAATCCAATGATCCTGTAAACCCGGTCATGCAACAAGGTAAAAACTAATGAATTATAAATTGACCATCCCGCCGTCAACCACTGAAAAAAATGCCGTTGTACAATCGTTTGATATTGCGCGGCGGGTGGTCAATAAAATTTCTATACATATCCCCGACGGGCATAAATATCTTGTGCATTTCCAGATCAAGACGCGCGGCAGATTGATCGTGCCTGAGTTTGGATCAGGGGATCAATGGCTGGAGGGCAACAATCAAGACAAGACAACAGACTTTTCCCCAGCCCTTGTCATGGACGGCCCACCTTATGAGATCACCCTAAGAGGCTGGAGTGAGGACGATACCTATCCTCATACTTTTTTTGTGGAGGTGCAATAATGCCGCGCGGTACACCTGATGGGAAAATTGAGGATTTGAAGTTTGCCGGTCAAGCATCTGATCTTGCCAGCGTGAGTAATAACCTTTGGGGGTTTTCGTCCATTAGTGGCCAAGGCCGTGTAAACTATATGGACACGTTTAACAATGGAATGAATGGGTGGAAACAAACATTACAGGGTGGAGGTAGCGCGCTCCCCGCCTTGATATCTTCCATAAATCCGCCTGAAACTATTTTCTCCCCGCCCTGTTCCGTTGTGCTATCTTCTGGGGTTGTGGCGGGTTCCCGTTCGCTTTTGGAAAGGCGGCAATTTTTAGGGACGGCCCCCCGTGTAGGATTGGAGGCGGCTGTATTATTTGACAACACATCCCCTGATTATGGATTAATTTTAGATTACAATTGCATAGGATTTAATCAGGCCTACTATGGGGTAATACGTTTTTCGCACGCCGCGGGGGCCTGGCAAGTATATAATTCGTCAGGCGCATGGTCGTCCTTTTATGTCCCTGGCGTGATCGGCGCGGGTGTGTCGCTTTGGATACAAATTAAATTTGTGTGCGATTTTTCAACAGGCAGATATGTACGCGCTTTTGTTGGAGACCAGATTTTTGATCTGTCAGCAATTGAAATGTTAACCCCGGCTATTTTTACTGCTACATACAGGGGTTATTTGTATATGCAAGTGCGCGCTGAAAGCTATGGGGCAGGATCACAACCTGGCTATATAGGCTATGTACTATCAACAAAGGATGAGCCATGAGTATATCCACCAGTCTTTCAGCCTTGTTATGGTCTCCGATCGTAACCACCGCCGCGCCTATGACGGCAGCATTAAATTCAGTTAATCAAGGCACGCGCTATGGCGTTTTCGGTGGGTGGTGTTTTTTTTCTTACAATTTAAGTATTACGATTGGCGGAGTATTGGCAGCACAAGTTATCAACCTGTCTTTTCCGGCCCCGTCTGGAATAGTAGCAAATTCAGTAGCACATGTTTCAAACGGTTTCAATGGCGGCGTTTCTAATGTAATCCGCGGCGGTATCCAGTTCACAAATCAGCAAATATTCCTGATAAAATCAAATGGAGTTAATGATGTAGCCTGGGCGGCGGGGGCATCGATATTTGTGGGTAATGGATTTTATCCGCTTTACTAAATAGTGTTATAATTACACTATGTAAGCCAGGGGAGAAAATCTTACATACTCCGGCCCGGTCTGTGGGTAGCAGATCGGGCTTTTGTTTACTTGACAGTCTCCGAAATTTCGGATAGAATGGAGGCAATCCAGTTGTGTGACTGGTACTACCCTAAAGGAGATTATCATGTCATCAATAAATTTCAAAATCCGACGCCCGAGCACATACAAAAAAGAGTATCACGGTAATGGTAAAAACGCCTGGAACGGTGAGACCCTCGAAATAAATGGTCACACCGTGGAGTATCGTTCAAAACGCTACTCATACCGCTGGCACAAGACCGTGGTCTTTTTCGATGGTCTTCAACTTTTGACGGCGGCGGACTATGTCCGGGCCGAAAAAATCATCAATGGGGCGGTGTAGCATGTACGCTGCCTCACGTAAGCGGTTTTTTATAAATACCGTCAATGAATTCAAACACCCCAAGCATCTGGTCGATACAAAAGATATCGCCGTTTATTTGTGGGTTTATCTTGGCTTACACGGTATACCCGGCCCCGCCTATATGCCCCAATTGATCGAAGAGGCCGCGAACCGGGTACATAAATACCGTAACGCTATACACATGCTGAGTTTCAGCGACAATGAAAGGATCATGCTCCACAGATTGTATGAGGTTATCAAATGAAAACCCCAAACCCCAGCGCCCAAATGAAAGCCGATCAAACCAAGGATATCCTGCGTGTGTTGGATATTTCCAGGATATCTGATCCAACCCTTCGCCGATTTATAACCCGGCAGTATGTGGCCGCGTGTAGTATGGCTTTTTATGACGGCGTGATCGCACAGATCGAAACCCATCAAACCCTGTTAGCTATTAGCCCAAAGCGGAAGGGCAGAAAATGAACACAAACGAACCAACCCCAAACCGATTGTCAAAACCCTCCCGCGCTGTGCTTTTTCGTGTGATCGGGAACTGCTTTACACGTCACAGGATCACGCCCAAAAAACCAACCCGTGAATTATTAGATGTGGTCAAGACTGCTGATTATGATCTGTTGGTCGAGTTGGCTTTTTTGGCTATGTCTGATGTCGGGGACGAGGAAACGCACAAGGAAATATTTCTAAAACAATGTAAAGAAGTAGGGCTGGAATGATGCTTAGATTTTCTATCACTTCCGAAATGACGGTTGAGATTAGCGGGATCACCAACATGGATGAACTGCTGAAAGTCAAGCGCCTGCCCTTGCGCGAATATGATGGAGATCGTGATCTATGGATCGTGCCAGTAAGGCCTGGGCTTGCTAAAGCCATCCAGAATGTTTTCGGGTTTGAAAGTGACGAGGATATCTGGAAGGCAGGGGAAGAATATTTTCTTGAGTTGATCGCGCCGCCTCCTCCTGAATCGGTTGACCCGTGGAAAGTATCAAGCGGGGCGGCAGTGGAGTTAGCGACTATGGAACACTTCTATAGATTTCATAAAGGCGAGCGGGCTGAGTATGCACGGGTTCATGCCCCCTATCAAATGGGAGAGTGACGAGATGAACCGGAATAGGCAAGGATGTTTGTCTGCTTTTATGATCGGGCTATTGGCTGGCGCGGTTGTTTTTCTAGCCTGGGATAACCTGGTTATTTCCGTTTTCGTGGCTATCGTGTTTTTCGTTGCCTGGTTGTTTGATTGAGGTACGGCATGAGTGACAGTCAAGCAATAATAACACTCGGCTTAGTATTTTTTGGTTTATGTTTTGCGGTGGTGTTTGTTATCATCATTGCAATTACGGAGGACGAATGGCACAGACGAAAGTAAAAAAAGAACCCGCTTATAATCTCAAGTCGCGGCGCCAGTTGTGGCAGATGTTCCAGCATAATGAAAAAGTGCTGGCTTTTGCCGCAAGTGCAAAAAAGCAAGTCAAAGACGCCGATCCTTTGCTTGTCCGATCGGTGGATGAGTTGATCGTTTCAGCGTTCGTGACCTCGAACAGGCTCAAGCGCCTGAGCAAAAAGTTATTCAATTGTAGTGTTGAAAGTTTGGAGGTGTATAAATGATTACATTCTTGGAACCCGCCGCGCCATTGCCAGATGACCTTTGGGAGATTAGCGAGGCTGATCTAATCAGGATCAAATCAGCGATAGAAAAAACACTGCCTATATTGATTGAATATGCAAACGATGTAGGCGACGATCATTCATCGGGGTTGTGCTGTTGTGATGTCCTCGTCGTAATCAACGAATGGAAAAACATACAAGCCGAAGTAATCCCCCTCGGGTAGTATAATAGAGGCACGCCCAACCGATACCCGGCCTGGCCGGGTATTTACTTTTATGGAGATCCAAAACCATGAGCGAAATAGAACAGGAAGAAAAACCAATCAAGAAACCTGGCGAGATCCGCCGGGAGGTATTCACGATCCGGCCAACCACAACCACACGCGCAGCAATCCGCTTGACTGTGACCCAGCGCGAGGGTGAAAATAAAGAGCTGGCGCTGGCGTCATGGGTTATGTCAGGTTCAATTCCGATCTATGGCGAAAAACCGGATTTACTTGAGGACATCGGGCGTTTGTTTTTCGTGGCGGCTTACTATATCCGCAAATGGAACAGGTATGTAAAAAATGGAAAATAAAAACCGTGATGTTATCAGAATACTGGATCGCATTGATCGGACATTCTCAACCATTGCAACCATGTTCCAAGCTATCAGCAACAATCAAGCCGTTCAAAATAAATTGATCCTTGAGTTCATCGATGACATGAAGGCCTACCGCATAGCCCGTGAGGATAAAGAAGTACATAAACTCACGGATAAATTCAACGCTGTAATTAATCAGCGTTTTGGGTTGTTGTGGTGGTTCGTGGATAAGATCGCGCCGGGGGTGGGGATCGCGCTTGTGATCGCGCTCTTGAAGTTTCTGAAACTCATATAGAGAGGAGGTGAGAAAAATGCAAAAGTCCATGACAGTCGTTTTCAATGTGCTGGCCCTACTCGTCGCAATTGCGGGCGGGTTCGGGTTTATTGATTTCCAACCATCGGCTGAAGTTACCGCCGTTGCGGCCGGGATCGTGGCGCTGATTAACTTGTACTTGCGTACACGTAAATTACCGCCCGAAGAAGAAACATTCAGATAGTATAACGATCTCGAAAATTATCATCCCTCTAAATCTTTTTAGGGGGATGATCGGAGAATAATATTATGGATCAATTCGATTTCAAACCGGGCATATATGTTGTAGACAATCAAGGCGGGCTGAACGTGAGGACAAAGCCCGACACAACCAAACCCAGCAACCTGATCGGCCGTAGGTTTTTACAAGGTAAAAGATTTCCCGTGTATAAAGTTATCACCGCGGGCAAGGGCGAAAAGTGGGGGATCATCTCGGCGCCTGATG
>Ga0137459_1000436_pt1 | contig 15042 bp, 11 predicted proteins | sample EasRivERMGT700_2_FD_104908 | JGI IMG/M metagenome (GOLD analysis project Ga0137459, IMG submission 104908) | Soil microbial communities from meander-bound floodplain in the East River, Colorado, USA - East River MetaG ERMGT700_2 | ecosystem: Environmental > Terrestrial > Soil > Floodplain ...
CGCATCTTCGCCGCCCACCAGGCCGCGCGCGCGGCCGAGGGCTGGCGCATCCACGCGGCCGAGTGGAAACCGCCCCAGGCCGTGATCCTCGAGGTCGACGGCACCCCGCTCGAGATCAGCGGGAAGATCGACCGCATCGACCGCCATCCGGACGGGCGCTGGGCGATCCTCGACTACAAGACCGGCGACCGGAAGAAGACGCCGCGCGACGCGCACCGCAAGAAGGACAGGTCGAAGAGCTGGATCGACCTGCAGCTCCCGCTCTACCGCCTGCTCGCGCGCGAGCTCGGACCCTCGGGCGAGCCCGAGCTCGGCTACGCCTGGATCGCGAAGGAGGAGCACGACACCGGCTTCTTCTTCGACCCCTTCGGGCGGGACGAGCTCGAGGAGGCGCTCGAGGTGGCGCGCCGCGTCGTGCGCGCCGTGCGCGCCGGCGACTTCGCGCGGCCCGGCAAGCCGCCCTACGACGAGATCCAGAAGGCGATCTTCGGCCTCTCGACGCTCGGCACCGCGGGCGAGGAGGGCGAGGCGTGACGCGCTCTCCCCATCGCCTGATCCATGCCTCGGCCGGCACGGGCAAGACCTATCAGCTCTCGGGGCGCTACCTGGAGCTGCTCTTCGCCGGCGTCGAGCCGCGCGCGATCCTGGCCACGACCTTCACGCGCAAGGCGGCCGGCGAGATCCAGGACCGCGTGCTCGAGCGCCTGGCCGGGGCCGCGCGCGACGCGAAGGAGCGCGCAGAGCTCGGGCAGCAGGTCGGCCGCAAGCTCGCGGCGAGCGAGGTCGAGGCCTTGCTCGCCCGGCTCACGCGCGGCCTCGCCGGGATGCGCGTGCGCACGCTGGACGCGTTCTTCGTGCACCTAGCGAAGCTCTTCGCGCTCGAGCTCGGCCTCCCGAGCGAGTGGAGCATCGCCGACGACGCCGAGGAACGCTTCCTGCAGCGCGAGGCGGTGGCGCGCACGCTGGCCACGACCCCGACGGACGAGCTCCTGGTCCTCCTGCGCGGCCTGCAGCGCGCCGACGCCTCGCGCTCGGTCGAACGCACGCTCCTCGCCGAGGTCGAGCAGGGCCGCAACGCCTACCTCGAGAGCCGCCCCGAGGCCTGGCAGCGGGTCCAGGCCCCGGCCGGGGCTCCCGTACACGAGCTCACCGCGGCCCTGGACCGCATCCGGGCGAACGCGCTACCGCTCACCAAGACGAAGACGCCGCGCACGCACTGGAAGAACGCCCAGCGCAACCTGCTCGAGGCCGCCACGGGCGGCGACTGGAGCGGCCTGATGGAGCTGACGCTCGTGAAACGCGTGCTCGACGGCGCGGGCGAGTTCGACCACGAGCCGATCACGCCCGACTGGAGCGAGCCGATCGAGCTCCTCCTGCACCAGGCGGCCCACGAGCTCGTCGCGGAGGTCGTGCGCTACAACGCCGCGGCCCACGCCTGGCTCGAGCGCTTCGAGCTTTGCTTCGACGAGGTCAAGGCCGAGGAGCGCGTCTACCGCTTCGAGGACCTGCCGAAGGCCCTGCATCCGCGCGACGAGGACCAGCTCGGCGCGCTGGAAGCGCTGTGGTACCGCCTCGACGGCCGCCTCGACCACCTGCTGCTCGACGAGTTCCAGGACACGGCCCCGGTGCAGTGGCGTATCCTCGCGCGCCTGGCCGAGGAGATCCTGGCCGACGGCACCGGCCAGCGCAGCTTCTTCTGCGTGGGCGACCTGAAGCAGTCGATCTACGGTTTCCGCGAGGCCGAGCCGCGGCTCCTGGCCGACATGCAGCGCCTGCACCCGGTGCTCGTTCCCGAGCCGCTCACCGCGAGCCACCGCTCGGCCCAGGTCGTGCTCGACACGGTCGACCGCGTCTTCGCGGCGATCGGCGAGAACCTCGCCTTCGAGCGCCCGGAGCACCGCGAGGCGGCGCGCGCATTCCAGGCCGACTACGCGCCCCACACCGCCGCCAAGCCCCTGAGCGGCGCCGCGTGCTTGCTCGAGGCGCCGGCGAGCGAGGAGGACGACGAACCGCTCGTCGCGGCCCTGAGACTGGCCGCGAAGCGTGCGCGCGCGCTCCACGACGAGGCGCCCACGGCCACGATCGGGATCCTCCTGCGCCGCAACGAGCCCATCGCGCGCATGATCTTCCTGCTGCGCGACGAGGGCCTGCGCGCGAGCGGCGAGGGCGGGAACCCGCTCACCGACTCGGCCGCCGTGCTGCACTTCCTCTCGCTCCTGCACCTCTCCGACCATCCGGGGGATTCGGCCGCGGCCTTCCACGTGGCGAGCTCGCCGCTCGCCGCGGCCGTCGGTCTCTCCCCCATCGGCTTCGCGCGCGAGCGCGGGCCGGCAGCCGAGGGCGTGCGGCGGCGGCTCGCGCTCGAGGGCTACGGCGCCTTCGCCGCCTCCTTCCTGCCGGCGGTCGACGCGGGCTACGGCGCCTGGGACCGGCGCCGGTTCCGCCAGCTCGTCGATCTCGCCCACGCCCACGACGAACGCCCGGAGCTGCGCGCCAGCCGCTTCGTCGATCGCGTGCGCCTGACGCGCGTCGAGGATCCGGCCGCGGCCCAGGTGCAGGTCATGACCGTGCACTCGGCCAAGGGGCTCGAGTTCGACGCCGTGATCCTGCCGGAGCTCGACGGCAAGTTCCTGCCGCAGCGCTCGGAGATCCTGAGCGAGCGGCCCGACCCCGCGGGCCTCGTCACGGCCGTCTCGCGCGCCCCGACCGAGGACGTGTGCCGCATGGAGGCGACGCTCGAGGGCCTGTGGAGCGCGCGCGAGCGGCGCGAGCTGCGCGAGGCGCTGTGCCTCCTGTACGTGGCGATGACGCGCGCACGGCATCGGCTCGAGATGATCGTGCAGCACCGGAAGAAGCCCGCCGACCTCGCCCACAACTTCGCGGGCGTCCTGTGCGCGGCCTTCGGAGCCTTCGCTCCGTCCGAGGACGGAGTGTTGTGGGCGCACGAAGGGAACCAGGAGCCCTGGTTCGAAGCCCGCGCGCGACGATCGGAGGTCGCCGAGCGCGCGGAACCCCGGCCCGACCCCTTCCGCTCGCCGCGGCGCACGCCGCTCGCCCGGCGCGCGCCTTCCGCGCGCGAGGGCACCGGCCGCCATGCCGTCCGCGACCTCCTGCGCGCGCCTCGCTCGGACGCGCGCAGAGGCGGCGAGCTCGTGCACCGCTGGCTCTCGGAGATCGAGTGGCTGGAGGGCTTCGTGCGCGGCGACGCGGAGCTGCTGGCCATCGGGCGCGCGCTCACGAACGACGAGGAGCTCTTGCGCGCGAGCCTCGCGGAGCTGCGGAGCCATCTCGCGCAGCCGGGGACCCGGGCCGAGCTCTCCCTCGGCGGGGCCCCGCGCTCCGAGCGCACCGTCTGGCGCGAGCGGCCCTTCTCGCTCGTCCTGGACGAGCCGGATGGAGCGCGCGCCCTGTGGACCGGCTCCTTCGACCGCGTGGTCCTGCACGGGAAGCAGGGCGCGTGGCAGCACGCCGTCGTGACCGATTTCAAGACCGATCAGGTGAAGCCCGCCGAGCTCGAGGAGCGCGTCGAGTTCTACCGCCCGCAGCTCGAGGGCTACCGGCGGGTGCTGGCGAAGATGACCGGGCTCGATCCCGGGAGGATCGAGGCGCGGATGCTGTTCCTGAGGGCGGATCTCGTGCGGAGCATCTGACCCCGCTGTGCGGCTTCCGGGGCCCCGGAGCCGCGCGCGAGATGGGCCGGCGCCGCGGCAGCGACCGAGCCCGCCCGTGGCCAACCCTGCCCCCCACAAGTTCCTGCCCTCCGCGGACCGATCCGTCCCTTCCGCGATGACGAGCCCGACCCGCCCTGCACCGCTGCGCCTGCTCGTCTTCGCGTTCCTGGCCTACTCGGCGGCGCACCTCTTCAACAACACGGTGCTCGAGCTGGAGGCGCCGCGGCTCGCGCTCCAGCGGCTCCAGATCGCGAGCGGCGGCTGGATCGAGCCGGTGCTCGTCCGCTCGCAGGTCGTGCTCGCGGCGTTCCTGCTGGTGGTCGTCGCCGCCGGACGCCGGAGCTTCGCCGACATCGGCTGGCGATCGCACGACCTCGTGCCCGGGTTGCTCGTCTATGCCGGCGCATGGTCGGTGCTGCAGCTCGGCCTCGTCCTCTCCGTCCTGCGCCAGGGGCACGCGCTCGAATGGCACCCGATGTGGACGCGCTTCGGCCTCCCCGCGGTGCTCGGCGGCGTGATCGCGCAGGCCTGCGGACATGCGCTGGCGGAGGACACGGCCTTCCGCGGCTTCCTCCTGCCCGAGCTGCGCGTGCGCATGGCGCGGCCGCTCTCGTTCGCGGCGGCGCTGCTCGTCCTCGCCCTGACCGTGAGCTGTTCGGCCGCCCTGTTCGGCCTCGCACATCTCCCGACCCGCCTGATCGTGTACGGCTCGGGCTGGAAGGAGCTCCTCGTCGAGCAGGGCCAGTTCCTCTCCGCCGGGCTCGCGCTCGGGCTCGCCTACCTCTCGACGCGCAACCTCTTCGCCGTGGTGGGCCTGCACGTGCTCCTCAACGACCCGGCGCCCCTGGTCGCCGTCCCCGGGACGGTCCTCAACCGCGCGACGCTGATCGTCTTCGCCGGGGTCGTGCTGATCGGCCTCGTCCGGAAGCTGCGCCGGAGCGGGTCGGCGGCGGTCGAGGTCGAGCTGCGCCGCGCCGCCTGAGCTAGGGCCTGGGCCGGAGCCCGCGCGGGCCTGGCCGGGCGCTACACTGCGAACGGCCATGAAGACTCCGATCGCCCTGCTCGTTCTTCCCCTCCTCATGGGCCCCGCCGCACCGCAGGGTGGCGCACTGACACGAGCCATCGAAGGGGCCACCAAGGCGCTCGACGCGGGCGACCTGAAGCGCGCGCGCTTCGAGCTCGATCGCGTGCTCGAGCGCGACCCGAACTCGCTCCTCGGCTGGAACCTGGTCGAGCGCTGGGCCGCGAAGGCGAGCGACAAGGACGAGCTCGTGCACGCGCTGCACCGCCAGCTCTCCATCTCGCGCGCGCAGAAGAAGGACAAGGCCGCGCTGGAGGCGATCCGCTCGCGCCTCCTGCCGAACGATCCGGTGGCCGGCGAGCTCGAGAAGGTGCGCACCAGCTACGTCGACAAGCTCACCGCACTCGGCACGGCCTACGAGAAGTCGAAGCGCCCGCACTCCGCCATCCGCGCCTTCAAGCAGGCGCTCGCGCTCGACCCCGACCGCGCCGACATCGCGGGCACGATCGAGCGCATCGCGGCGGCGCCCGATCCCTCGCTGGCCGAGGACGCGAGCCCGCGCGACCTGCTCGAGGGCGTCTCGGCCGAGTGGATCGCCGAGTTCGACAAGAAGCACTACGAATGGAGCGACCGCTACATCATCGAGAAGCCCAACTACAAGACCCAGACCGACGCGGGCTACGAGGTGGCGGTGCGCACGGCCGAGGCGATGGAGCAGATGAACTCCTTCTACCGCGTCTTCTTCCGCTACGGCGCCGAGGGCGACAAGCGCAGCCCCTCGAAGATCGAGGTGAACATCTTCAAGACGCGCTCGGAGTACACGAAGGACCCGAAGGACTGGAGCGGCGGGCACTACACCGGCGCCGCGGTCGAGACGTACATCGGCGACGGCGGATTCGAGGACATGACGGGCACGCTCTTCCACGAGGCCGCGCACCAGTTCGTCGACCTCGCCACGAACGCGGAGGGCTGGCTCAACGAGGGTCTGGCCTCGTTCTTCGAGGGCACGCGCATCCTGGCCAACGGCACGGTGCGCATGAACCTGCCCGCGACGCACCGCCTCTTCCCGCTGGTCGACCGCATGAAGCGCGGCTTCATGGCCGACGTGACCGACGGCATCGATCCGAACGACGTCACCAAGGATCCCCCGAAGGCTCCCACCTTCCGGATCGTGCTCGAGAACAAGTACGAGTGGGGCCCGCCCTGGTACGCGCCCACCTGGGGCGTGGTGTTCTTCCTCTACAACTTCCAGGACCAGGCCGATGGCCGCTTCCTGTTCCGCAAGTCCTTCTGGGACTTCGTCGACGCCTCGGGCGGCAAGATGGGCGACACCGCCATCCAGACCTTCGAGGAGCTGGTGCTCGGCAATCCCGCGCCGGCGACGCCCGGGAGCGAGAGCACGATCGCCCTGCCGAAGACCGTCGATCAGCTCAACGAGGTCTGGAAGAAGTACCTGTTCGAGCTGGCCGAGCAGCAGAGCGGCAGCCGGAAGGAGCCGCCCCCCTATCTCGAGTGGGCCAAGAACGCGAAGAAGCGCGGCGCGCTGGACGACGAGGGCGAGTTCCTCGAGAAGGCCTGGCAGAACTCGCCGAACGACGTGGCCGTGCTCGAGGCCTACGGCGATTTCCTGGGCGAGAAGAGGAGCGAGGACCGCGCGACCAAGCTCCTGACGCAGGCCCTGGTGCAGGTCGAGAACACCGCGCCGGTCGACCAGGCCCGGGTCGCCGCGATCGAGCAGAAGGTGCGCAAGATCGATCCCGCCTACCAGCGCCTGGACGACGTGCGCTCGGCCCTGATCAAGGACGTCACCGCGCTGATCGAGCGCTACCTCACCGATGGTTTGAACCTTCAGGCGATGGAGCTTGCCTTCCACCTCGGGAGCGAGCTGCAGGAGCCTTCGCTGTTCGCGCTCTACGAGCGCGGCGTGCGCGCCGAGGGGCACTCGATCGCGGGCTGGCGCCTGGCCTACAACGAGGAGGACCTGCGCGGCTGGAACTACAAGGGCCTGGAGACGACCTTCAAGCCAGCCGGCGAGCTCCTCGACTCGAAGTTCGAGACCTACACGAGCGGCGTCAACGACTACAAGATCCTCACGCTGGACGAGATCACCTCGGGCGACTACTCGCTCGAGTGCGAGGTCGACGCCCAGAAGGGCAGGGTGAACTTCGCGGGCCTGGTCTTCGGACGCAAGGCGGCCACCGACTGCCACGTGCTCGTCCTCTTCCCGCCCGCGCCCGACAAGAACGGATCCGTCGACCTCGCGACCTTCCACGGCGGGAGCTCGTTCGAGACCTGGCGCCGGAACCCCGTGCTGTTCCCCAAGAAGGGACCGGAGGACACCACGGCCGCGACCTTCTACAGGCTGCGCGTCGACGTCACCGGACGCCTGGTCGACGTGTGGGTGAACGGCGAGTACCAGGCGACCCAGGAGTTCGCCAGCCTCGACGTCCTGCGCGGGAGCTTCGGGCTCGTGACCGGACGTGGCGAGGCGCGCTTCAAGAACGTGCGCTTCCTGGGTCGCGCGGCGCGCGATCCGTCCGCGGCGATCGAGCGCAAGCTGACGCTCGAGGAGAAGACGTCCGGCGGCGAGGCGATCAACGGGAGCTGGCTCAACCTCCCGCCGCCCTTCCCGAACGCGCAGAAGTGGTACCAGGGCGCGCGCAAGGACTGGGGCGAGGCCGTGGGCTACCCGCAGCTCTTCGTGATGTGGAGCATCGCCCAGAACGACGCCATCGCGATCGACGCCTACCTGCGCGACCTCTTCGAGAAGAACGCCAACGTGGGCCTGCGCATCGTCAACCTGCTCGCCTTCTGGGACGAGCCCGCGGCCGAGGCCTACCTGGCCCAGCACGCCTTCCCGGATTCCGTCGCGCTCGACACTCCGACCCAGGCCGAGCACAACTTCGGCGTGACCTTCGAGCGCTACGACGTGATGCGCTTCCAGCTCCCGCGCTTCATCCTGCTCGACATCGACGGCAAGGTGGCCTGGGAGGGCGATCCGGGCTTCGCCAAGGGCGAGGCCTACAGCGGCCAGGAGTCGCTGCTCGACACGCCGCTGCGCGAGCTGATCGCGAAGCGCAAGCTGACCGAGTTCACGGCCTGGCGCAAGGCCTGGCCCGAGGCGCGCGCGGCGCTGGCGCGCGGCGAGTTCGCGAAGGGCGTCGCCGCGCTGAAGGGCGCGAAGGGCTTCGACGCCAGTGTGTCGAGCGAGGTTGCCGAGGCCACGGCCTACCTGACCGCGATCGAGGGCGCAGCGGGTGGAGTGGACGCACTGGCCGAGAAGCTGGCCGGCGAAGGGCGCGAGCCCGCGCTCGAAGCCCTGTGCGACTGGGCCGAGGCCCTCGGGCTCCCCATCAAGAAGTCGAAGGCCCTGAGCGCCTCGCTCAAGTGCGCCAACGTCGCCGCCTGGAAGCGCGCGCCGGGGATGCTCAAGCCGCTGCTGCCCAAGGTCGGCAAGGACCCGAAGGCGATCGAGGACGCGCTCGCGAAGGTGGCCGCCCTGCCGGGCGCGTTCCCGGCCGAGCTGGCCGAGCAGGCGCGTGCCAACGCTACCGATGCGGCGGCCTTCAAGTCGGTGATCGACGAGGCCGGCGAGATCCCGGCGCTCTGGCTCGCGAGCGAGCACTTCGGCTGGTGAGCTCGCGCGCGCAGCGCGCGAGCGAAGATCGTTCTCCGAAGCCTGGCCTCCGTGAGGCCCTGGCTCAGCGCTCCTTCGCCGTCGCCAGCTGCTCGGGCTCGAACGTCCCGGGCGCAAGCTCGATACCTCTCTCGACCGCGAGCCAGCGCATCTCACCCGTCCCGAGCAAGGACGAGGCGAAGCGGAACGTGCTCCGGAAGGGAAGGCTGAGCCCTTCGACCTCGCGCCAATCGTCGAAGCGCGTGATGCTTCCCACCGCGCCCATGCCTGGGATCTCGTCCACGGAGTGGAGCTCGAGCGGCAACCCGTCCTCGGCGGAGACGGTCCAGGTGTGGGCGTTGCCCGAGCCCGGAGTCGCGCGGACGAGGAAGCACGGAGTGTCTCCGCGGACGACGCGCGCCAGGACCTCCACCCTGTCGTAGACGCGGCTCCAGTCGGCGACCGGGAGGAAGGGGTGATCGAGCAGGGCCTGGGAGAGGCGCACCCCGGTGAGCTCCTCGAGCGCGGCCCGCGAGCTCCACGACCAGGCGCGTCCGTCGCGCGCCAGCGTGGCCTCGCGCGATGTCCCGAAGTCGGTCTCGCTGCGGCGGCGCGCCATCCCATCGACGGTGGTGACCACCTCGCCCGACAGGCGCAGCGCGGAGAGCTCCAGCGTTGCATGCACGCTCGCTGCCCCGAGCGCGTCGATGCGCGTCCAGTCGCTGGCGGACTGCTTTCGCGCCAGGAGCGCTTCGACGCTCGGCAGGTCGTCCGCCGGCGTGAGACGCGGCATGCGCTCCGCCTTCCCGCGCGCGATGCCGGGGGAGGCCACCACGCTGGAGTCCGGGTCGCGCTCGAACTCGAGCCGGAAATCGGGCGTGAGCCGGAACCGGAAGGCGTCGCGTCTGGAGGTCGGCGCGAGCTCCACCAGGGCCTTGCCGGGGAACTCGACGAAGAGCCCGTCTCCCTGCCGCAGCACGGCCTGGTATTCCTGGTCGTCTTCCTCCCAGTAGATCCCCGTGAAGGCGTCGAGCTCGCCGGCCGAGTAGGCGATCGGAGGCTCGCGCTCCGCACCGGTGAGCGGATCGAGCAGGCAGCGCTGGACCGCCCCGCCGATCTCGATCACCGTCAGGCCGTTCCGCGACTGCGTGAAGTAGAGCACCATCAGGTCGAGCGCCGGGAACACCCAGGCCATCGTCCCGTCCGAGCCGCCGTGTCCGAAGGCGACCAGCCCGTCGTCCGCCGCCGGATCCACCCAGAGCTGCATCATCTCGCCGTAGCGCGCCTCGAGGCCCTCGAAGCCGGACGGCATGCCCATCTTGTTCCTGGGCTCGAGCGCGCCGCGCACCGCGCGCATCGACAGCAGCCGCTCGCCGCCCGCGCGTCCCTTCTCCTTCCACAGGTACAGGAAGCGGGCGTAGTCGAGCGCCGTGCCGTACAGGCCCTGGGAGCCGAGCAAGAAGTCGAACAGCGGCGGATCCCGCGGGCTCCAGTAGCGCGTCCACGCGCCGGGCCCGCCGGCGTAGTTGCTGCACACCTTCGCGCGCAGCGGATGGTCCGCGCTCATCACGCCGGTGGTCTCGCGCATGCCGAGCGGCTCGAAGATCCGCGCGCGCAGGAAGTCATCCAGGCTCTTCCCGCTCACGACCTCGATCAGGGCCCCGAGCGTGTCGGCCCCGTCGTCGCTGTACTGAAAGCGCGTTCCGGGCGCGAAATCCGGCCCGTGCTCGCCCGCCAGCGCGGCGACGTCGCGCTCGCCGCCGAGGCCGGCCAGTCCCCCGCCGACCAGGCTCGAGAGCGGCAACCCGCTCGTGTGCGTGAGCAGGTGCTCGACCGTGATCGCGCGCGAGCGTTCGTCGTCGAAGGCCGGCAGGTACTTCGCGACCGGATCGCGCGCGGAGAGCGCGCGCTCGTCGATCAGCATCTGCACCGCGGTACCGATCACCGCCTTGGTCATGGAGCGCAGACAGAAGACGCCGCCTGGCTCCATGGGCACGGACTCTTCGCGGTGCTTCCAGCCGAAGCCGCGGTGGAGCACGAGGTGATCGTTGCGGATGACGAGGAGCTCCGCGCCGACGGTCTTCTCCGCGTCCACGTAGCCCTGGACGACGGCGCAGAGTTCTGCGAGTCGCGCGGGCTCGAGGCCTTGACTTTCGGGCGTGGCCGGAGCGAATCCAGGAAGCGCTTGCAGGCAGAACGAGGCAGCGAGGGCGAGGAGCATGGTGTTACCTCACGAGTAGCGCCGGTGCGCCAGCACGATCCCGCCCCAGTACGGCATCAGCATCAGCGGCCACAGGCGCGGCAGGTCCCAGTCCTGGCTGCCGTGAAAACCGGCCAGGTCGAGCAGCCCGGCGGTGAAGACGATCAGGAGCGCGATCGGGAACGCGAAGGCGAGGCCTTCGAGCTGGATGCGGCGGCCGAGCTCGTCCATGCTTCGCACGGCACGCACGTAGGCATAGATCAGGAACGCGAAGAACGGCACCGGCAGCAGCGCGAACGCGAGCGCGGCACCCGAGCCCGGCTCCACGTTCTCGATCCCGCCGCGCGCACCTGCGTAGGCCAGGAGAAAGAGGCCCGGCACGACGATGTAGCCCGCCAGCGACTCAGGTTTCGCCTTCGGATTCGGATCGGAGACGGCGGCACTCATGGCTTCGTGTTCCTCGCAGCGGGTTCGGGTTGGAAGATGTTCTCGATGGAGAGCGCGAACAGCTCCGCCAGCGCGAAGGCGAGCGGCAGGCTCGGGTCGTACTTCTCGGTCTCGATGGCGTTGACCGTCTGGCGCGAGACCCCGAGGCGCTCGGCCAGCTCGGCCTGGCTCCAGTCGCGCTCGGCGCGAAGCACACGCAGGCGGTTCTTCATGGGGACAGTGTCGGCAACACGCGACATTATGTCAAGTATACTTGTCTAAATGCTATGTAAACATGACACCGCGAGCGCCCTTCTCCCGGACTCGCGCCTTCGGCAGATTGACGCCCACGCGCGGCCGGGGTTCGGTCGCCGGCGAGCGACACCCGACCGGAGACTCCCGATGGCAGACGAGCGTCCCATTCCGCAGCGCATGCCGATCGTCGGCCTGGCCGAGGCCGGCGAGTACCACTGGTGCGCCTGCGGCCGCTCGCAGAGCCAGCCCTTCTGCGATGGCTCGCACAAGAGCTCGAGCTACCTGCCGCTGCGCGTGGTGGTGTCGGCCGATCGAAAGGTCGCCTGGTGCGCCTGCAAGCGCACGGGAACGCCGCCATTCTGCGACGGCTCGCACGCGAAGCTCCCGCCGGGCGGGCCCGGGCCGATCGTGCGGCCGAAGTCGATCCCGCTGAAGTGAGCCTCGGGCTCAGCGAACGTCGAAGGCCGTGAGGCCCTCGCACGCGCGCTCGACGACCTCGACGCTCTTCACCTTCGCCGCCGGCGGTCCCCGCTCGAGCCAGACGAGCATCGCTTCCACCGACTTCTCCTTGCCCTCGAGCCAGACCTCGACCCTCCCGTCGGGCAGGTTCCTCACCCATCCGGCGAGGCCGAGCTCCTCGGCCCACTTGCGCGCGTACCAGCGGAAGCCGACGCCCTGCACGCGGCCGGAAACGAGGACGTGGCGGCAGACTAGGGACATGGAGAGTTACTCTCCTCGGACTCCGGGCTCGATGCCAGCCCTCGCACGATGATCGCTTCGGTCCTGCTCGCGTTGCATCAGCCCGGCGGATCCATCGTCGAAGAGCGAGCCTACCAGGCGTGGCTGGAGACCCCGGGAGGACCCCTCGAGTTCGGACTGGTCCTCGAGCGGAAGGGTGAGGGCGCCTGGAATGCCTTCCTGCGGAACGGCGAGGAGCGCATCGAGGTTCCGAAGGTCGAGTTCGACGGCACGGAGCTCCTGCTCGACATGCCGCACTACGATTCACGCCTCCGCGCAAGGGTCGTTTCATCGGAAGAGAGCGCTCTTCGTCAAGCAGGCGGAGATACCCCCTCGGACGAGCAACTCGAGGGCAACTGGGAAAAGCGTCGCAGCGAGGAGGAAACCGCGCACCTGCCCTTCTTCGCTCGACGGCCCGCGATGACCTACTGTTATTTGCAGGGCCCCACGGAGTTCTCGGGACGATGGAGCGTGCACTTCGAGACCGAGAAAGAGGCCGCCGTCGCCGTCCTGTCGCAGGATGGAACCCGCCTCTCGGGCACCTTCCTCACGGTCACCGGCGACTATCGGTACCTGGCCGGATGGGTTGGCGGTGAGGAGATGAGCCTCTCCTGCTTCGACGGCGCGCACGCCTTCCTGTTCAAGGCCAGACTCAAGCCCGACGGCACGCTGGCGGGCGATTTCTGGTCCGGTGACTGGCACCACGAGACCTGGACGGCGAAGCGCGACGACACGGCGCAGCTCGCCGATCCCTTCGTGCTGACGAAGTGGAACGGCACCACCAAGCTTGCCGACCTCGCCTTCCCCGACCTCGACGGCACGAAGCGCTCGCTCGGCGACTTCGCCGGCAAGGCAACACTGCTCGTCGTCTTCGGGAGCTGGTGCCCGAACTGCAACGACGAGGCGAAGCTCCTGAAGGAGCTCGACGCGAAGTACAAGGAGCGCGGCCTCCGCATCCTCGGGCTCGCCTTCGAGCTCACCGGCGAGCCCGAACGGGACGCCGAGCAGGTGCGCATCTTCGCCAGGCGCCACGAGCTCGCGCTCCCCTTCTTCCTGTGCGGCACGGCCGACAAGGACGAGGCCACGAAGGCGCTCGCCCTCGTCGACCGCGTGCGCGCCTTCCCCACCACGATCTTCGTCGGCGCCGACGGCCTCCCGAAGGCCATCCACTCCGGCTTCGCCGGTCCGGCCACGGGCGAGGAGCACCAGAAGCTCCGGCGCGACTTCGAGGCCCGCATCGAGGCACTCGTCGGCGCTCCTCCGGTCCGCTGAGGCTGCGACTCTCCGGCCAGCTCGCCGAACCATACGATCGAGCCCATGGTCCGCCGACGCGCCATCGCGCTCGCGGGAGCCGGAGCTCTCGCGGCTCTCGGAGCTCTGGAGCTCGTCGTGCGCGCGACGAAGGACCCGCCCATCTACGTCGGGATGCTCCCCTTCGATCCCGACCTGGGTCTCCGGTTGCCGCGCTCGTACGAAGGCATGGGCTACGACGAGCGCGGGGGCTTCCCCTACCGGCTGAACGCCATGGGCTTTCGCGGGCCCGAGCTGCCCGCGGAAGGGCAGCCGAGGGCCGCCGGCCGGACGCGCATCCTGTTCGTCGGCGACTCGTTCCTGAACGCCTCCGCCGTGCGCGAGGACGAGCTCATCCAGACGGTCTGCGCGCGCACGCTGAACGAGCGCGGCATCCCGGCCGAGGCCTTCACCGTGTGCTGCTCCGACTACGGCACGGCGCAGGAACTGCTCCTGCTCGAGCGCCACGGGGAGAGCGTCCGGCCCGACGTGGTCGTGCTCGAGGCCTATCCGGCCAACGACGTCGCCAACAATTCGCTCGAGCTGGCCGGCAAGGTCGAGACCAGCGCCGGCGACTACATCCGTCCGTACTTCGTGCCCGATGGCGAGGGCTTCGAGCGGACCTGGGCCCAGCCTGTTCGCGCCTTCTTCCGCCGGCACCTTCGATCCTTCGCGCTCCTCGACCGGGCCTTGATCACGCGTGCGAAGGAGGACGAGCGCTTCGCCTGGTACGCGCCTGGCCCCTGACCCATCCCTCGCTCGACGAGCGCCTGCGCGCGGGCCTGGCTCCGGCCGAGTGGCTCGAGGTCTTCCGAGAGCATGCGCCCGACCATCCGTGGGAGCGCGCCTGGCACGTCACCGCCGAGCTCCTCCAGGCCGTTGCCGAGCTCGCACGGGGTCTCGGAGCCAGGGTGCTCGTGCTCGTCGTCCCCGCTTGCAGACCGGTGGAGGTCAGCGCCCTCTCGTACCGCCTGGACCTGGAGATCGAGAAACGGGGTGGCGGGGAGCAACTGGCGATGCTCGACCCGAACCTGCCCGAGCGACGTATCGCCGACCTCTGTCGGAAGTCCGGGATCGACGTTCGCCTCCTGCTCGAGCCGCTGCGCACGGTCGCCCGCGGCGGCAAGACGAACTACGTCAGCAACGCCCACCTGAACGGCCGCGGGAGCAGCCTGGCCGGCGCGATCGTCGCCGACTGGGTCGCGGGCGGCGACGAGTTCCCCTCGGCCCGCTCCGAGGCGCCGCTCTCCTCTCCCGCGCGGCTGCTCCCTCCGGCCGAGAGCGCGCCACGCCGGCTCGATCTTGCGGACGTGCCCGAGCCGCTCTTCCTGGGCGAGGGTTGGCTCCCGTTCGTCGAGGCGGAGACCGGCCGGCTCGAGTGGGGCTCCTCGCGAGAGTCCGTGTTGCTCATGCCGGTGCGCTCGGGAGATCGCGTGAGCGTGGCGGGCTGGCTCCCGCCGCGCGCCGGACTCCCCTCGACCTTGACCATCGAGATCCGCGGCGTGGCGAGGGTGCAACGGGAGCTCGAGACCCCGGGGGCCTTCCAGGTCGACCTCGAACCGGGCGATGCCGAGCTCGCGGGAGACTTCATCCCCATCTTCCTCACCTTCTCCAGGACCTTCAGCGCAGCCGACGGGGACCGACGCGCGTTCGGAGCGTTCATCCAGAGAGTCGAGTTGTACTGACCCCTGAGGCCCCAGGCACGCGGCGGGCCGGCCGTACCATCGAGGAGCGGAAGCTCGAGGCCCCGGAGGCCTTCCAGGTCGAGCTCGTGCGCGTCAACCTCCACTTCACGACGAGCACGAGCTCGACCTGGAAGGCCTCC
>Ga0137459_1000439_pt1 | contig 14922 bp, 14 predicted proteins | sample EasRivERMGT700_2_FD_104908 | JGI IMG/M metagenome (GOLD analysis project Ga0137459, IMG submission 104908) | Soil microbial communities from meander-bound floodplain in the East River, Colorado, USA - East River MetaG ERMGT700_2 | ecosystem: Environmental > Terrestrial > Soil > Floodplain ...
GATGTGGAGCATCACGTCCTTGGCGGTGGTCCCGGGCGGCAGCGTGCCGGTCAGCTCGAAGCGGATCGCCTCGGGCACCGCGAGCGGCGTGAACCCCCAGTAGATCAGCGCCGCGTACTCGGTGGCCCCGACGCCCCAGGCGAGCGCACCCGACGCGCCGCCCATGCAGGTGTGCGAATCGGTCGCCTGGACGAAGTCGCCCGGATCGATCAGCTGCTCGCGCGCGACCTGGTGACAGATGCCGGGCGACACGCCGCCGACCGCCGAGTAGTTGCGGACGCCGGTGCGCGCCGCGAACGCGCGCTGCAGCTCGCGCAGCTTGTCGATCTTGTCGGCGAACTTCGCCATCGAGGCGACGCCGGTCGCGTAGATCAGGTGATCCTCGAACACCGCGAACTTCACCGGGTCCTTGAGCTGGTAGCCGGCGCCGTACTCGTCGGCGAGGAACTTGTCGACCTGCGCGGTGGTGAACTCGTGCGAGTAGCCGGTGTCGACCTTGACCAGCACGGCGTCGCCGGGCGCGACGTGGCTGCCCTGGCCGGGCAGGAGCTTCGCCGCGAGGATCTTCTCGGTGAGGTTCATCGGCCGGCGCCCGGTCCCGGTCGGCGGCACGTGGATCTCGTCGCGGGCGAGCCGGGCGCAGAACGGCAGGAGGCCGCCGCTCTCGATGATCAGCGCGGTGATCGCGTCGTGGCCGTGGGTGAAGGCGTCCAGCGGGATCGCCTCGCCGCGCTCGAGCCGGCGCAGCACGTCGTGATCGCCCATCAGCTGGCCGATGTTGATGTTGTTGCGCGCGTGGATCGGCGCGAACGACGAGGCGATCGCGAGCCGGCTGCCCGAGAACACCTCGCACTGCGCGGCGGTCTCGCGGCTCGAGCCCACGCCCTTCTGCGCGCCGGCGACGATCACCTCGAAGCCGCCGTCCGAGAGCGCGTTCGCCGGGATCAGCCGCTGCCCGGCGATCACCAGGCCGGCATAGGCGTTCTTCGCGATCTCGGCGGGATCGTAGTCGAAGCACACCCACGCCGGCGTCATCGCGTCGGTGTTGATGTCGTCGAGCAGCTCACCCGGCGTGAGGTCGTTCATCGTGAGCGTCAGCGTGCCGGCCAGCTGCTGCCGGATCTTGTCCGGATCCTTGGTGAGGTAGAGAACACGCTTGCCGGGAGTCAGCGCGAAGCTGCGGGCCGCCATTACGGGCGACCGTACCACGCTCGTCGCGAGGCCAACCCGTGACCGGCGGGCGACCTGGGTGGACCGCGTCATCGTCGGCTGCGCCTCGTGCGCCCCCGCGTGCGCAGTCGCTCACCATCAGCCAGGGCGCAGGTGCCCGTGTCATTGCCCGTGCCATCGTTCGAGGTGCGGGAGCCGGTCTCGGACGAGGTGCGGGAGCCGGTCTCGGACGAGGTGCGGGAGCCGGTGACGGGTGAGGTGCTGGTACCGCCGTCGGGCGAGGTGCCGTCGGGTGGGGGACCGCCGTCGGAGGCTGTACCGGTGGTCGAGCTGCAGGATGTCTCCTGGGGGGCCGCGCGGTTCGGGTTCCGGTGCCGCGTCGCGATGTTCCCGTCCCTGATCGAGCGTGCGGAGCCTGCGGGCGTGTTCAGCCCGAGCTTGCCGCGTCATCGGTTGTCGTCGGGGAGCGCTGCCACCGAGTGTCCGGCCGTCTGTCGCCACGCCAGACCGGCGGCTGTCCCTTCGCGCGGCCACGCGGCCACGCTATGACCGGGCATGTCACGGATACCGTACGTCGGGCTGCACGTCGCGTCGGGGGAGCGCCGGGCGACCGCGGCGGACATCGTCGCCAGCGTCCAGCGCGAGATCGCCGGCGGCGGCCTGCCGGCGGGCAGCCGGTTGCCGCCGGTGCGCGCGCTCGAGAAGCAGCTCGGGCTGTCGAAGAACACCGCGCAGGCCGCCTACGACGAGCTGGTCGCGCGCGGCCTCGTCGAGGCGCGCGAGCGTGAGGGCGTGTTCGTGCTCGCGGCCAGCCGGCTCGCGGCGCCGCCGCCGATCGCCGCGCCGCCGTTGCCGGCTTTCGTGCCGCCGCCGCTCGGGCGCCCGGACTTGCCGCCCCGGGGCATGACGGCGCTGTCGACGGTGTTCATCGATCCGGAGCTGCTGCCGACCGAGCGGATCGCGGAGTGCGCGCGCTCGGTGCTGCGCGAGCGGATGCCGAGCCAGTACGAGGCCCAGGGCTACCGGCCGCTGCGCGAGGCGATCGCCCGGCGGCTGGTCGCCCGCGGCCTCGAGGTCGGCCCCGACGAGGTGGTCATCACGACCGGCTCGCAGCAGTCGCTCGACATCGTGGCGCGCGCCCTGGTGACCAGGCGCATCGCGCTGGAGTCGCCGGTCTACGGCTACGCCAAGATCTTGTTCGAGACCCTCGGGCACGAGCTGGTCGGCCTCCACCTCGATCCGTTCCGCGGCATCGATCTGGACGCCTGGGACCGCGCGTTCGCGCAGCAGCCGGCGCTGGCGTACCTGATCTCGAGCTTCCAGAACCCGACCGGCTACTCGTACACCAGCGCGGAGCTGCGCGGCGTGCTCGAGCTGGCCGAGCGGCACGGGGTGGCGATCCTCGAGGACGACTGGGGCAGCGACATGCTGTCCGACGGCGAGTATCGGCCGATGCTGCGGATGCTCGGCGGCAAGCGCGTCCTGTACGTCAACTCGTTCACCAAGAAGCTCCTGCCGTCGCTCCGGATCGGCTTTGTCGCCGCGCCGCCCGAGCTGGTGCCGACGCTGGTCGCGATGAAGCGGCTGTCGACGCTCGGCAACCCGTGGCTGACCGAGGCGGTGGTCGCCGAGTTCCTCGACCGCGGCTACTACGACACCCACCTGGCGACGCTGCAGCGCGCGCTCGACGTTCGTTATGCCGCCTGCCTGGCAGGGCTGGACGAGCTGATGCCCGACGGCGTGCGGTGGACGCGTCCGGGGGGCGGACCGACGCTGTGGCTCGAGCTGCCGCGGTCGATCGAGTACCCGGCGATCGAGGCCCACCTCGCCCGCCGTGGCATCTACGTCTCGAACGCCTCGGCTGCCTACATCGGAGAGCCGCACCTCCACGGCTTCCGGATCGCCTATGCGTACCTGCCCGAGGACCAGATGCGGGCTTCGCTGACGATCCTGGGCGACGCGATCCGGACGCTGGCGCGTTGAGCCGACGCGCCGCGCGGAGTCGATGGACCGGGTGAACCAGACGAGCCGCCGCGAGCTCGCCGCGCCGCGGAGGTCGGGGGCCGGCCGGCGGCGGTTCGTTGACAAACGTTGCGGGCGGCGCCCCGGCTTGTGGATCGTCGCGCGGCACGGCAAAAAGGAAGGGTGAGAGCCGCGCTTGCCCTGTTCGCCGCCACGGCGGCTGCATGCGGCTCGCCACGCCCGCTGAACCCCGACTTCTTCGGGCCGACGATCGAGCCGCCATACGGGCTGGCCCGGATCCAGCCGGGCATCAGCGTCGCCGAGGCCAAGCGCCGGCTGCCGGGCCTCAGGGAAAATCACCGCGGCGTCCGCGATCAGCTGGTGCTCGACTCCGGCGTCGCCGACGTCACGCTCGAGGTTCGCGTCGACTCGGGCACCGTCGCGAGCATCTTCGCGATCGTCCAGGGCCACGGCGCGCGCGAGCTCCTGACCCGCTCGTGGGGCCAGCCCCAGATCACCCGCGACTCGCTCGGCCAGCCCGAGACCACCTGGGCCAGCGAGAACACCGGCTGGAAAGTCAAGCTCGACTGCCTCGAGCGCAACTGCTTCATCGAGTACGTGCCGTACCACGTCCTCACCGCGGAGTTCTTCGGCGCCCACGTCGTGCCGCCCGGTGAGCTCGCCAACCTACGGATCGGCATGAAGCTCGCCGATGCTCGCAAGGTCGCGCCCGGGCCGGTCGACGTGCGGTCCGGCATCGCGACCGGCGTCGACGGCGTGCGCGAGTTCGTCGCGATCGACGACAAGGCCGGCACGGTGCGCTCGATCTACCTGAACCTGCCGCGCCACGCCGAGGACCTGATCGCCGAGGCCTGGAGCGAGGGCTGGCGGGCGACCGAGCCGGTCGGCAAGACCGTCCTGGTGTGGCCCGATCCGACCACCGGCTGGCGCGCGACCCTGCGCGACGCGCTCGGCTACAGCCACGATCTGGCCTACGACAACTTCCTGCCGGCGGCCCAGCTGTTCGGCGACCTCCCCGATCAGCTCGATGGCCTCCCCGAGCCGGTGCTCGGCAAGTCGGTCGACGACGTCAAGAAGGCGTACAAGGACGCGGTCACCGTGGCCGGCCGCGAGCTGGTGCTGACGCTGCTACCCACCGAGTGGGAGCGCGCGGCGACGCGGATCACGCTGTCGGCCCCGGGCGGCACGGTCAGGCGGATGACCTTCGCGATCCCGTGGCGCCCGCACCCCGAGGCGCGCGACACGCTGTTCGAGCTGTTCCAGCGCAAGTGGGGCCAGCCCAAGGCGCGCGAGGACGACGGCAAGCCGATCCTGGTGTTTCGCGACGACGAGCCGCGCGTCGAGGTGTTCGAGGACACCGAGCACGGCGCCTGGAAGTTCGAGATCAGGTAGGCGAGAGTTCCCGTCACGCTCCGTTCGACGCGTGGGAGAGACAGAGGGCGAGCTCTCCGCTGATCTCCCGCGCCACCCGCACGGTCTCGGCCGTTGCGGCGACGAGGTGCGCGAGGCGTTCGAAGCGGCGGCGGCCTTCCTGGTCCTGGAGATGGATGACGTCTTTGCAGAGACTCTCGGCGGCGGTCACCAGGGCGTTGGTCCGTGCGATGAGCTGGCAGAGATCGTCGATCCTGTTCGAGACGTCGACCGTCATGATCGTCACCGCGCACCTCCGGTCACGACCGGCACGAACACCTGAAGGAGCACGAGCGCGATCAGGGCCTCACCAGCCCAGCGGGCCGCCGATCGAGCACCCTGGCTCGTCATCGCGCGATGCACCTGTGCCTGCGATTGGTCAGCGGGTGGAGACTCGCGCCGATCGAGGTGGTGCTGTCGAGCGTGGCCTGCATGCCCTGAGTATCCACGATTTGTGCGTCATTTGTGTACCGTTATGACGCTATTTGTTTGCCATGATGACTCCACCGGGTAACGTCGGAACATCGTCAAATTTGCGGCCGGGCGCTGCTTCGTCGATCATGGCGACGTGACGGCCAAGCCGCGCAAGGAACCTCGTGACCGCAGGCTGACGCTACGGATCCCGACGAGTCTGCACGCGCGGATTCAGGAAGCTGCCGACGCCGATCACCGCTCTCTCAGCGGATGGGCGATCGCGGTGTTCGAGGCTGCGCTCCGCGAGCATCAAGGCAAGCGCCGGTAGGCCGTCCTCAAAGGTGATCACTCAAGAGCGGGCTCCGACGACGATCAAGCGACTCCGGAGTCTCCCCGTCTCGCGGTCGCGCTTGGGGTTCGAACGTCGCGCGTTGGCGAGCAAGAACGCCATCCCGTCGCGGAACGCCGAGGCGATGCTGACGTAGGCAAGTAGCGCCGTCACGATCTCGTCGAAGCTCGATAGACGCACGGGCTTGGGCAATGGCGCGCTTGCCGTCGATCCACGCAGCTTGGACCCATGGATCGTGGGAATGCGATAAGCGGACACTCTGACGTGAAGGGATCGACCTCACCGGGTCGCGGCTCGAGATCGACCTGTGGCCACCGCTGCAGCCGGCATCGGTTGTACCCTCACGCCTGGTGACCGCGCCGTCGGCTCGTTCGATTCTCGAGACGCTCTCGAAGACCCGCCTCCTGGAGCTCGGGCGGGCGTTCGGGATCGCGGTGCCGCTCAACGCGACCAAGGACCTGCAGATCGAGGCGCTCGTGGCGCCGGGCACGCTGGCGTTTCGCGAGCTGCTCGCGGCGCTGAGCCGCGACGAGCTGAAGGTCGCGTGCCGATCGCATGACGTCGACGATACCGGGCGAGCGCGCACGGCTCTCGCCGCACGGCTGCTGCAGTCGCGAGGAACGCGCGAGACAGTCCCTCCGAAACCGATCTTCACGGCGCACGAGATCCCGCGCTATGCGCCGCGGCCGGGCGATATCGTCCAGGTCCGGCATCGTCAGTGGCTGGTCGAGGCGGTCACGCCGCCCACCGACTACGGCCACGCGACGCTCGTGAAGCTGGTCTGCCTGGACGACGACAACCAGGGCCGCGGGCTCGAGGTGCTGTGGGAGCTCGAGCTCGGCGCCAAGGTGCACCGGCCGGAGGCGCATGGCCTCGGCGACCTTCGCCACGTCGATCCGTCCGAGGAGCTGGAGGCCCAGCGCGGCGAGCTCGCGAACGTCGGCCGGCAAATCGAGGAGGCCGGCGAGATCCTCGAGCGGTCGCGCAAGGTGATGGACTTCGACCCGACGCTCCTGCGCGACGCCCTCGAGGTCGGGCTCGAGCTCGCGGGCGCCGGCAAGCTGGTGCCGGTCGCAGGCGCCGACGGCGAGGCGTGGACGATGCCCGAGCTGCCGGATGCCTGGCAGGACACGCTCGACTCCAACTGTCCGAGGATAACGCCCAGCCCGAGGAGAACGAAGGATGACTTCGTCGACCGCCGTCGCTCGACCTGGCCTCTTTAACCACCGTGTTCTCGAGATGTTGCATGCGCGATCGAGACAGGCGAGGATCGTTCCCCCGTGTCCGTGAAGAAGAAGCCGTCGTCTGAATTCTGGAGAGCCATCCGCAAGGTCGGGCCCTCGACCCCTACGGGAGTGCTCCAGACATGGTCCATGCCGATCTCGGCTCTCCAGCAACTAACCAGCAGCACACGCGATACGATCCTCGAGCAGGCACAGAAAGGTGCGCCCCGATGGTTCCCGTGGAGCGATGTCCAGATCGATCTCGACAGGACGACGGTCTTGTTCGCGATTCCTGAGACCGCTCGTGCCGATGGAGAGAAGATCGCGTATGTGCGGAACTTCTCCATTCATGGAATGCGCGGCATCGAAGCGCTGGACGTGACCATTCCCGTACCGCAGCACCAGAACGGCCAGTGGGTCATCCTGCTCGGCGAGAATGGTGCAGGCAAGACCACGATCCTCCGCGCCCTGGCGCTTGCGCTGGCACCGGAGAAGCTGGCGATCGCGCTTCATGCTCGGGCCTCCGAGGACGCGCCGTTCATTCGCAAGGGCAACAAGTTCAGCTCGGTCGAGGTCAGCTTGACGAATAGCAAGGCCACCGCGACGATCGTGGCCAGCAAGAAGAGCGAGTCCATTCGCAAGAGCGTCATGGGCACCGCGACCGGTGTTCCCGTCTTCGGGTATGGATCGCAACGAGGCAGTGCGATGGGGGGCCCGATCGCGACGTGTCGATGGACCGGCTGGGCGGCCTGGCGACCCTGTTCGACTCGTCGGCTTCGCTGGTCCATGCAGAGACATGGCTCGTTCAGCTGGCGGGTGTCGCTGCTGAGGGCCGGAAGGCCGACAAGGACCTGTTCGAAGCAGTCAAGGAGACGCTGGCGAAGCTCCTCCCGCGTGGCGATGAGACCATCATCGTGAAGGGAGGCCACGTCGTCGTGAAGATCGGCACCAAGGAGGTTCCCTTCCCCGGGCTCAGCGATGGCTGCCTGACGACGCTGGGCTGGACGATCGACCTGATCGCTCGCTGGAGTCACCAGCAGAAACGAACTTCAAATATCAGCCCCGGGTCCTTTGCCCACGAGATGCGCTGCATCGTCTTGATCGACGAGCTCGATCTGCATCTTCATCCTCACTGGCAAAGCGACATCGTCACCAAGCTTCGCCATGCGTTCCCGAACACGACGTTCATCGCCACCACGCACAACCCGCTGACCCTGCACGGCACCCTCCCCGGTGAGGTCTACGTGGTGCGTCGCGCTGACGATGGATCGATCGATGTTCTCCGGCGCGACCTGCCGTCGGGGATCCGGGCCGATCAGATCCTGACCGGCCTCGGGAACGTCACGCTGACCGGCTATAACTCGGAGTACAGCGATCGACCATTTACCGAAAAGCAGACGATACAGGATGGCTTCAACGACAGCCCGCTCCGCCTGAACCGCTTCATCAAGGAGCAGAGCGCTTGGACGGCGAAGGAGATCGAAGAGCGCGGCAGACTGCTGGCAAGCACGGCGTGCGCGGTCTGGCCGCCCCTCGTCGTGGATCACGGGCTCGTACAAGAAGCCGAGCTGGCCGAGTTGCGCGCGCGTGCGGCCGGTTTCGGCGTAGATAACCTCGAGATGGCTCCGGACGTGCGCGTCCTGTTCGACGCGTTGCAGAAAGCAGTCGTCGATCTTGGTACGGACGTCGTCGAGTTGTTCGGCCTCAAGACGGTCACCTACCGGGTTCACGACTTCTTCTTGGAGATCATTCCGCGTGTGAACCGCGTGATCCTGCTCCTCGCCGTCGAGCCCGAGGACTGCGAGCCGTTGCCCGATCAGGCGTGGGACCTCGCGAGTAGCGGGTTCGTGATCCATGCAACCTGCACCGAGGATGCTGGCCTCGGGTACACGCTCAAGCGTGTGAAGGACGTGCCAGCAGCCATGAAGCTCGTCCGGATCGCGTACGAAAAGGTCTCAGGGTAGCTCAGGACGATGACGATGGCAGATCAACAAGAAAGCCTCAGAGGGACTACTGGTAGTTTGCGTGCGTTCTGTCATCTCGTGGCGCGTGATGGCTTGGGTGCGTCGGCGATCTTGCAGACCCAGCTACGTCACGCGATCAATCTCGCGGACTACATTGCCGCTCGAACGCCCTCAGCGCAGCCGCGGCTCAAGGACGACACGCGCGTGCTGGGCGTGCTCGAGTTGCAAATCGAGCACGGGCTGAGGAAGTCGTTGAACACGGCGCGCCAGGCCGTTCACCCAGACACCTGGAGGGAGGATCCGATCGAAGCGTTTGCCCGCTTCATCGAAGCCCGCGCGGACGCCGAAACCGTCGAACGACAGGTCCTGGAGAACTTTGCGCGGGTAACGCGCAGCCTGCGTCAGGCGGCGTACGCCCAGCCGACCGAGTTTCCACCGCCGAGCCTGTTCTTCGGGCTCGAGCAGGCCAAGATCGCCGAGCGGGTCGATAGCCTTGCACGCGTCTACCACCGAGAGCTCCTGGTGCTGGCCAACTCGCTCGGCGTGACGCCGCGACTCGCGACGACGTCCGCGCTGGCCGTCTCGTACGAGTACATTGGCTCGAGCAATCACAGCCACACCGAGTGCCGCCTGCACGATGCACTGGAGTTGCATACCCAGATCAGCGTTCCCCTCTGGCTGCTCTACACGCCTCGCTACTTGCCAACCCTTTGCCACGAGCTGGCTCATCCGATCGCCGCCGAGTTGCTCGGCGACCACGGTTGCCTCGGCTTCGCGCTCGAGAAGTTTCGACCGGTGGCCACGCGGCTCATCGAGCAGCACTTTGGCCGCGGCGGGCTCCGCTCGGTCCCCAACATCGTGCCGGCCATCGCGCGTGAGCTGTTGACCGATGTGTTGAGCGTGCGCGCGGCGGGGCCGATCTACGCCGTGGCGTGGCATGCCAACACCCTCGGGCGTGGTGCAATCTCCCCTCAACAGGGGCTGTCGCTCCCCACCTGTGTCCGGCTGCGGCTGCTAACGCGGATTTGCGGAGCAGGGTTGACCAGCGTGCTGGCAGACGTGCTCGACGCCGACACCAGATTGTATCGCGGGATCCTCGAGCGCCGGCGGTATGTCGAGAAGGCGGCGTTTCAAGAGGCGTTGCACGACGCATGCGCGCCGCTCATTGATGACATGATCACGGCGTTTTCGTCTGGGCGGCAGCCGCCACCCTCCGCGTGGGCCACGGACATCAACGACGCGTTTGGCGCGATCCGTCGGATCCCGCGGTTCACCGACGCGGTCGTTCCCTCGGCGGAAGAGCTGGAGATCCTGTGGTCGGGAAGCTCGCTGCGCTCGGTGCCCGGCGTGTTGTGGGAGACCCACCTGCGCGCGGCCGGTGCCACGATGGAGGCGCCGATGGTTCCGGAAGGCCGGCTGTTTCATGGCCTCCACACGAACCACCGAGTTCGATGGGTGGAAGGCGACTACTCCGAGTGGTTGTGGGTCAAGCGGACGATGACCGCACCGCGTGCCGCATTTCAAGCCTGGTGGCTCGAACAGACCCACGCCTCGGATCCGCTGGTCGCCGATGTGATCGGTGCGTACAACTTCTTGTCGGTGCGGCGGCGCTTCGACGCACGCAGCTTCGACAACTATCCACCCGCGGCGGGCGATCATCACTTCCACGCGGCCCGGCAGATCCTGGTCGAGGTGCGGCGAGCTGATGCGCCGTTCGAGGACGTGCTTGGCGACGCGTTCCGCGTGGCACCGTTGCTCGTCATCGAAGCCCACGTCCCCCCTGACGCCGACGATGACGCGTTTCTCGACCTCGCGACCGCGGCGCGTCCGGACCTGCGCACGGTCGCGGTGTTCAAGACGCTGAGTACGGGTGACTACGTCTTCCTCGTGCATGTAGACGAGGTCAGCGCCGTCCCCGGGATGCTGGCGGACCTTCAACGGAACGCGCCTGCAGTGCGAACGGCCACCAGCGTGATCCTGCCGGCAACCGGGGTGATGCCTGCGGCACAGAGCGCACCGGCTCATGGCTCGGGCACCAGCGTTCGTGCTTTCCTGAGGTTCCAGCGTGAGCCGTCCCCCGGCTGGGCGACCGATCTCGGAATCGCGGTCGAGCGCGTGCTCGGCGCCGATGACGTGGAGTGGGCGGTTCCGGTAGAATCTGTCGGTGACCTCGAAAAGGTCTTGACGATCGCAGACATGATTGCTTCATTGTGTGCGCTAGCCACCTTCCACGCCCGGACCGGCTTCGTGGTGCCCTGATGATCAACGACGAGCTTCACGCGTTGTTAGCGCCCCTCCACGCCGAGGACTTCGGACTTGCGTCCACGCACCTGTCGGAGCGAGCGCCCATGCGCGTCTGCCTCGTCGTGGGTGAGGGCAGCGCGTCGGTCGTGGAGTTGAGGCGGCTCGATCCCGGTACGACGCCGGCCGACCGGCTCGCGCAGGTCCGCGATGAGCGCGACGAGGCACGGCTCGGTGAGGTTGCCGATGAGCTGGTGACCGAGATCGATCGATACGGCTCCAGCCTGATGCTCGCGGCGTGGCTCGGGACCACCGGACGGTCGTGGGTTGTCGAGCGTCGCCCCGCGCTGGCGATCGCGATCGAGGTTGCAGCGCGACTCAACGTGCGCGACGCCGACCTCGTGATCGTGGATGTCCTCGCGGACCACGATGCGCATCCGCTGGTCAAGCGGGTCGCAGCGCAACGTGCCCGTCACGTTCAGTTTCGCGATCACGCGACCCGGTGCGCCGCATGGTACGGCCTACGGCGTTCCTTGGATGCGTGGCTCGAGGAAGACGCGTCCCAGGCGGCTCCTGCGATCCCTTCGGCCGTGCTGGGTGATGCCGATGCCGTGCCGTGGCTGCTCGACGTCGTCGCTCGACGACCGCCCGAGGCTGCGCACGCGGCCTCGCTCGGCTTGCTCGATCTCCTCTCCGGTACGACCAGCCCTCGTGTCGCTGTTGCCGATCGCGAGCGCGAGCAGGTGGTCCGGACCGCGCTGAAGCGCTTCTCCGAGTCCGGCACCACAGCGGCCCTGGCCGGAAGCCTGATCTGGCTTTCCGGCGCAGCCGCGACAAGTGCCACGCTGGGCGAAGCGATCGAGGGTATTCACCAGGCGTTCACGGCCGGCGTTGGGGATGCCCCTGCCGGTGCAGTCGCCGCCGGTCGCCTCCTGCTCCAGGGGCCGCTGAGCGGAGAAGCATCGCGGCAGTTCGCGATGGCGATGGCACCGGAGACGGACGTCTCGCAGCGGTTCTGGGCCCTTGTTCACCGTCCGCGGCCACAATGGCGCTCCTGAGGCTGCGCTCGGGGGAGTGCGGTGCCATCCGCCCCGGCGACGCCGTGTTCGATACCCGCGGAGGCGAGCCGGAGTATCCGGTCCATGTCGGGATCTACGTCGGGGAGACGCAAGACATCGATGGCTCGACGGTCCTCCAGGCGCAAGGGTCGCCGCGCGCCCCCGGCAAAGGATCGATGCAGGTAGCTCCGTGGAACACGCCCGGCAACTACGCCGCCGATGAGGTCGGGCAACGGCGCGACGTCGACCCGGTCGCCGTGCTCGGCGTCCGGATGCTGGCCAGCGCCGTGCTGCTGGAGGTCGCTCAGCTGGGATCCTATATTCGATGGGAAGCGCGGCGTCGCATCGACACGACGCGAACCATGCGCGATGGCATCCCGTTGTTCCTCGAGGGGACGTGTTCCCAGTTTGTCGAGTACCTCTACGAGGCTGCCGGGCTGGATCTCGTTGACGAGGAGGTCACGGTCTGCCCTGAGAACGCGGGCCAGCCTCGCGATGCCTGGCGGCTGTTGCCAACCACACAAGTCCATGCGTTCTGGACCGGTGCGTACCCGCTCCGCGTACCGTGGGATGACAAGCTCGCGCGCTGGGATGCATGCTTGTTCGGGAGTCGCACGCACGACCGATGAGGTCGTAGCAGTCGGGCTGCCTACCGGCGGCCACGTCATGCCAGCGAGCTCGGGCGGCCACCCAGGAATAGTGGCGCAAAGGTCGGTCTTTGCGTCGCCCTATAGTAAATAATTACGGTAGTTTGTGGGTTTAGTGGCGCAAGGGGTGCTCTATGTGCCACATCTGCGCGCAGCGCGGCCGATTGCAGGGATGGTCGGGGCGGGCGATCCTCGGCGGCGATCGGGTCATCGACCGAGGTGCGGGCGAACGTGGTCACGGCGCTGCACGCGGATCTTATCGGTCCGTTCTCCGGGCCGCAGACTCGGCCGAGGAGCTGACGCTCGCGCCGTCGCGCTGGTACCTCACCGGCTTCCTCGCCCCCAAGGCCGACTGAGAGACCAAGGATCCGACGGCCGAGGAGGAGCTTGGCACGGGGACGGCGGCATCGCTCGGGCCGTTCAGGAACAGCATCGCCGTGACGCCTCGCTCCTGTATCGCGCGATGGAGTCCGTCGCCGCGCCTGGACCTCGTGCGGACGGGGCCCGAGACGCGGGCGACCGTCCTCTCGATCTCCATGCAACGCCGCTCGAGTCCCTCTTCTTACGCCGCTGGCTTGCGGGCGATGAACCGGACCAGCTTCGCGGGCTTCTGCCCGAAGTCCGCGGTGTCCTGGACGACCTCGCTTCGAATCACGGTGAAGCCGTGGAACAGCTGCTCGAGCTCGCCGGTGTGAAACCCGTTGATCGGGTGCGGAAAGTAGTCATTCGAGTCGCTGTGGAAGAACTCGATCACGACCAGCCCGCCCGGCGCGAGCGCCGCCTTGATCCGTTCGGCCAGCGCGCGATCATCCATGTAGATCATCGCGATCAGGTTCCACTGGCTGGTCCCCATCTCGAAGGTCTGGATGTCCTGGACGAGGCCGTTCAGCTTCCGTCCTGCCGCCGCAGCCTGCTCGCCGGCGATCCGCACGCCTTCGGCCGAGGTATCGACGCCGGTCACGTCCCAGCCCTGGCTCGCGAGGTAGACCGCGTTGCGGCCCTGGCCCATGTCGATGTCGAGCGCCTTGCCGGGCGCGACACCGTGCACGCTGTCGACGAGCAGCCTGTTCGGCGCGAGCCGAAATCCCGTGCCGTTGCGGTAGATATCGTCCCAGCTGTGGCCGGGGTGATGGCCGGGGTGATGACCGGCGTGGGCGGCGGGCGCCGGACCGACGGGCGGGCTCGACGGTGAGGGCGACGCGGGAGACGGTGCTGGCGATGCAGGAGACCGTACGGCACCGGTTCCGCCCTCGCCGCGACACGCCGTGAGACTACAAACGATGACGAAGGCGAAGCGCACCAGCTGCATGGCGGCGTCAACTGCGCCAGCGGCATGCCTATTCCTGGAGCATGGCGCGATTGCACCGGGGTTCGCTACCTCCGATGCCGATCGTTGGCCGAGGCTGGTCCTCGGGCATGCGTGCATCCGTCACGTGACGAGCCACGGTCCGAACACCTCGACGTCGACCCCGGCGGCGTAGTGAGCCGCCGCGTGCGGGCCGGTCGGTCGCGGGAGGCCGGTTGCGGCGACGAGATCATCCTCGAGCGCGACGATGTCGGCGAGTTGCGCCGGGTAAGGCGCGTGATGCACCTGGCCCTCGTAGATCCGGCCGCGCTTCGTCGAGAACAGCAGATAGCGCTCGAGCAGGAAGTGCTCGAAGGTCTCCGGCGGGGAGGGTCCGAGCAGGCGGCCGGGCCGATAGCGCGTGTGGTGGTGCGGTGCCGCGCGATCGCGGCGCTCCGATTCGTACTCGATGTAGTCGCCGTCGTGCTGGATGCTCATCGAAGCGTGGAAGTAGGGCAGCCCCCAGCCCCAGCGCGCCGCCTTGACCGCGATGAACGATGACGCCTCGAGCGAGAAGAAGTACACGCCCGGTCGATCGCGGTAACGCACGTAGGTCCGCACGTTGGTCTCGAGGAAATCGAGCCCCATCGTGCGCGGCAGGAAGGCAGGCCGCACCGCCTCCATCACGAACGGCACGACGCCGACGTAGGCGCGGCCGTCCCACAGATCCAGGGCGAGCTGCGCCGGTACGAGGGCACGCAGGTCGGCAGGCGAGACCTCCCAGTGCACGAACAGGAGGTCGCGCCAGTTCTGGGTCCCGCGCGGTTTGCGATCCGGTCGCTGCATGTTCACGCCTACTGTTCCATGGCACAGCAGGCCGCAGGCGACGAGCTCCTCGAATTCGCGGCAACCAGGTCACGTCGAGACCACGGCGTGCCTCCAGCGCGCACGCAGGCGCGCGAGGCGTGTTGCATTTTCTGCCACTTACAAAACGCTAGTGCTAGTACTCCGCCACCGTGGTTTTGATCGGTTGTGCCCGCAGTGCGGGCCATGAGCTCCTGGAGAACGCGGACACGCGCGCTCGCGCCGCGGGGCTGGGTCGGGCGCTCGTCCGTTAACCACCGAATCGAGCATGTAGGGCGGTGCCATCTCCACGACCGGCCGACGATCCACCACCC
>Ga0137459_1000440_pt1 | contig 14918 bp, 14 predicted proteins | sample EasRivERMGT700_2_FD_104908 | JGI IMG/M metagenome (GOLD analysis project Ga0137459, IMG submission 104908) | Soil microbial communities from meander-bound floodplain in the East River, Colorado, USA - East River MetaG ERMGT700_2 | ecosystem: Environmental > Terrestrial > Soil > Floodplain ...
GCCCGAGCCGCCCGAGCCGGGTAGCCCGAAGCCGCCCAGCGTGAACGACGCTTCGGAGCCGGTCGCGCCGCTGGTCGCGGTGAAGCTCGGCGTGAAGCCGCAGTCGGAGTCCATCGTGCCGCCGCGGCCACCGATGCCGCCGTCGGTGGGCCGGCTCGACGGGCTGCCGGTGCACACGTTCAGGCCGGCGCCGCCCCCCGGGCCGCGCGAGGTGTTGTTGCAAAAGCCCGTGTCCTGGCCGCCGTTGCCACCGGGGCCGCCGTTCATGAAGGTCTGCGCGGCGACCGAGACGGCGTCGCTGCCGGTGCCGCCGGCCGCTCCCGACGCCCCGCTGCCGGCGATCAGCTGCACGCGGGTGAGCGAGACATCCGCGGCCTTGGCGTGGACGACGTAGCTCGAGCGGCCATCGCGGCCCGCCGCGCCGCCGAGGCCCAGGGCAGCCGGCCCCTGCAGCACGAGATCACCGAGCGTGACCGGCACGAGCAGGTCATGCGCGCGCACGGTCAGGTACTCGCCATCACCGCCCGTGGTGGTGTCTTGCTTGCCGATCACGATCACGCGGTTCGCGGCGTTGCTGGACGGCCCGCGCCGCCAGGTGAAGTCGTAGCCGCCCCACACGCTGATCCCGTTGAGCAGCACGATGACCTCGTTGTAGGTCCCGGCCTGGACGTACACGTTCTGCTTGGCGGCCTGGTTCGCCCGCACGATGCCGCGCGAGATCGTCTGGCATGGTGTGGTGAACGTCAGGCCGCAGCTGGTGGAGTCGACGCCGCCGCTGGCGACGAAGATGCCCCGGGTGAGATCGCCGTCGATGCCATCGCAGTTGTCGTCGGTGTACGTCCCGTCGGGATCATCGGTCGGCGACGGCGGCTGACACGCGCCCCAGCCGCCGGTGCCGCTGCACGTGCTGGTGCCGGCGCAGCTGGTCCCGAGCGCGGTCATGATCGTGCACGGGTCCGTCGCGCCCTGCTGGCTCGCCGCGTTGCAATCGCACGCGAGAGAGTGCGGGACACACTCCTTGTAGTTCACATTATTGACCACCTGATCGAGGCAGTCGTAGCCACCCGGGCACCCCACGGTCGAGCAATCGCGGCCGCAGTACGTCCGGCCGGTCGGCTCGGTGAGGCACTTGTCCATCCCGAGCAGCGTGCACTCGCGATCGGCCTGGCACGGGCTGCACAGCTGGCTCGACGTGGGGACGCACACGTACGCCACCTGGTCGAGCTCGATCGCACCGAGCACGCCGAAGCACCCGTAGCCGTCCGGGCACGTGCCGCACATCTGCGAGCAGATCCCGCCGATGCCGGCCAGGATGCAGATGGCCGACTCGCATTGCTCGCGGTCGGTACACGGCTCACCGAACGGTCGCCTCGGCGCGTCGGGTGGACCACCTCTCGCGTCCACCGCGCCGTCGGGCATCGCACAGCCCGGCGTCGCCGGATCACATTCGGCGCTCGGGCGAGAGGGAGCGCAGCCGACGACGATGACCCACAATCCTAGCCACGCTGCTCTCATATCCAGGCACACTAGCACCGCGACGAGGGAGATCGGCAATCTCCCCGCGTGCCGGACCTTCGCACCAGGTGCTCCGTGATCCCACACACAGTCGCGCTGCCGTGCGTCAAGCCATTGCCATCCGTGACCGTGAGGTGCCGACCACGCCGCGCCTGGATCTCCCCCGTGAGGTGCCGACCACGCCGCGCCTGGATCTCCCGCGTTCCCCGGATCGCAGGCGTCCCGTTGCGGCGTCCGGACGCGCTGCCCCCTTGCGCCCACGACGCGGCCATCCGCGCGAGGGCGCGCGGTTCGCCTGCGCCTCGGAGATCTTCGCACGCCAACCACGCGGGGTGCGCTCGAGGTTGCCGTGCACCCTCGATCCTCACGCTGTGAGATCGCTCGTGCGCTGGGGTCGCGATGCGCTCGCGCGCTACAGGTCAGCGCGGTGGAACACAGCGTTGATACGCCCCTCGTGTCGAGTACACCTCTTGCTTGTCCTCCTCGAGAGGACAATGTGGCCTTCGAATCTCCACCGGCACCGGTGCGCGCCGTCGTGACGCAACACGCATACAAGCTGCCGGCGCCGAGGCGCTGGGCGTTCAGCGCCCGCACAGAGGAAGTCGCGACCGAGGAGATCGCCGACGTCGGCCGCGGCGACGATATCCTCGCGGTCGACGATAACCCGGCGAACCTGATCGCGATCGAGGCCGCGCTCTCGCCGCTCGGCCGCCGGGTGGTGTTCGCGACCTCCGGCGCCGAGGCGCTCGGCAAGCTGCTCGACCGGGACTTCGCGTTGATCCTGCTCGATGTCGCGATGCCGGGGATGACGGGCATCGAGACCGCGCGGCTGATCCGGGCGCGCGATCGAACCCGCGGCACCCCGATCATCTTCGTGACCGGCATGTCCTGGCAGGACGCCGCGATCGACGAGGCCTACGAGGTCGGCGGCTTCGACTTCCTGACCAAGCCGTTTCGCGCCGAGGTGCTGCGCGCCAAGGCGCGCGTGTTCTTGACGCTCCAGGAGCGCACGCGCGCGCTGTACCAGCATGCCGAGGCGCTGCGCGAATCGCAGATCCGGCTGTACGAGCACGAGCTGCACGAGCAGCGCAAGCGCTTCGAATCGCAGCTGCTCGACAGCAAGCTGCAACAGCTCGCCGACTCCGACCGTCGCCACCACGAGCTCGCCGCGATCATCGGCAACGAGCTGCTGAGCCCGCTGCAGACCCTGCAGATGGCGTTCGATCTGTTGCGCGAGCATCCCAACGCCGAGATGGGCGAGCGGATTTACTCGCTGGTCGAGCACCGGCTCGTCCACGTCACGCGGCTCGTCGAAGGCCTGATCGACGTCGCGCGGGTCGCCTCGGGCCAGCTCGAGCTCGCCCCGGAGACCGTCAACCTCGCCGAGATCGTCCGCCAGGCGCTCGATTCCTGCCGGGCGATCATCGAGACCCGCAAGCTGACCGCGCGGTTCGATTGCGACCCCTCCGTCACCCCGCTGGTGATGGGCGATCCGGTCCGGCTGCTCCAGGCGATCTCGACCTTGATCGACCATGCCGCGCGCTCCACGCCGGAGTACGGCCAGATCATCGCGACCTCGCAGATCGCCGGCGGCGACGTCGTGGTGTGCATCACCGACACCGGCCGCGGCATCGCCCCCGAGCGGCTGTCGACGATCTTCGACATGTTCGTGAGCGACGGCACCCCGCATGGCAACGGCCGGCTCCGGCTGGGCCTCGTCCTCGTCAAGCGGCTGATCGAGCTCCACGACGGCGCGCTGTGCGCGGCGAGCGACGGCATCGGCAAGGGTGCCACGTTCGAGGTCCGCTTGCCGCTCGCGCCGCAAGACCTGGAGCTGTCCTCCTCGATGGATACCGGGTCGCCGGAGAGCGAGCCGGCGCCGCAGGAGCTGCTCGGGCAGCCGACCATACGCATGGCCGCGGCCGATCCGCCGCCCGACGCGAGCCCCGACGACCCGGCGTAGCTACCGGCCGCCGGCGCGGCTGGCGTATCATGCAGCGATGACCGATGGGCCGACGGAATGTCGCGCGCGCGCCGGCGAGGTCGAGATCCGCGGGGTCCGCGTGCCGGGCCTTTTGTACGGCACCGCGTGGAAAGCGGAAGCGACCGAGGCGCTGGCGTTCGGCGCCCTGACCACGGGGTTCCGCGGTATCGACACCGCGAACCAGCGCAAGCACTACGACGAGGCGGGCGTCGGCCGCGCGATCGCCCGGGCGCTGGCGGCCGGGATCCGGCGCGACGAGCTGTTCGTGCAGACCAAGTTCACCCACCTGGGCGGTCAGGATCACCGGCTGCCGTACGACGCCGCCGCGCCGGTCGGCGCGCAGGTCGCGCAATCGTTCGCGAGCTCGCTTGCCCACCTCGGCATCGACCATGTCGACAGCCTCGTCCTGCATGGCCCGTCGCAGCAGGGCGGCCTCGCGGCAGCCGATCGCGAGGCGTGGCGGGCGATCGAGGCGCTGGCCGAGGCGGGCCGCGTCTCGTTGATCGGGATCAGCAACGTGACCGCGCGCCAGCTCCGCGAGCTGGTCGAGCTCGCGCGCGTACCGCCGGCGTTCGTCCAGAACCGCTGCTACGCCGAGCGCGGCTGGGATCGCGCGATCCGCGCGCTGTGCGCCGAGCACGGCATCCGCTACCAGGCGTTCTCGCTGCTCACGGCGAACCGCGACGTGACCGTGCACCGCGGGGTCCGCGCGATCGCCGCGCGCCACGGCAAGACGCCGGCGCAGATCATCTTCGGGTTCGCCCGCCAGGTCGGGATGCTGCCGCTCACCGGGACCACCAGCCCCCAGCACATGCGCGACGACCTCGCGACCGGCGAGCTCGCGCTCGATCCACAGGAGCTCGCGACCATCGACGCCGCCGGCGAGCCCCCGGCGCCGTAGCGCGCGGCGCGCCGCCATCTGCGGTATCACCAGGACATGGGCCAACTCGACGAGACCGGCTTCGACGCCGTGGTGCGTCCCGGCTGCCCGGCGTGCCGCGGCCCCGCGCTCGACATCTCCACCTTCATCGATCGCCGCCTCAGCATCATGCTCGGCGATCCCAACGACGATGGCCGCTGGGTCCACGACGGCGAGAAGTTCATCGACGGCACCTACCGGATCACCTGCGCCACCTGCGCCCACGTGGTGTTCGCGCACGATGCCTGCCCGCGCTGCCACGCCGCCGGTGGGCTCGCGCGTGCGCTCGGCGACGCGAGCCGCCTCGCGGTCCCCAGGCGGTGCCCGGCCTGCCAGGAGACCGAGCTGGTCGCGCTCGCGCTGATCGCGGCGACCGCGCGCAGCAGCGGTGGCAAGGCGCCGTCGCCCAGGCCGCTCGGCGAGCTCGGTGAGCCCGGCTACCACATCGTCGCGTACGCCTGCGAGTCGTGCGACGCGGCGGTCGTCGCCCAGACCTGCCCGCTGTGCGACGCGCCCGGCCCGCTGCGGCCCCGCCCCTGACCGGCGCGTGCAACCCGGATGCAGGCCGGCGTGTCGATCGAGCATGGATGTGGTCCGCAAGGAGGAATCGTTGCTCGCCTCGCTGAGCGAGCTACGCGCAATCGAGCATCAGCGGCTGGCCGACGAACGCGCGGCGACCCTGGCCGCCATGCAGGCGAAGCGCGACCAGCGGGCGGCGACCGAGCGGGCCGCGCGGGACGCCGAGGCGGCGAAGCTCGCGGCCGAATGCGCCGCCCAGCTCGCCGCGGAGCAGGCGCACGCCGCGGCCGAGCGCCAGACGCGCCTGCAGATCGAGGCCGTCGAGGCCGCCGAGCGCGCCCGGCACCAGGCGGCGCTCGACGAGCTGCGGCTCGGCGAGGAGATCGCGTTGCGCCGCGAGGTCGCGCTGCGCCAGCGGCCGCGCTGGATGATCGCCGTGACCGGGATCGCGGTGGTCGCGGCGCTCGGGCTCGCCGGGTTCGCGGTCGAGCGCCAGCGCGCCTCCAGCCTGGCGCAGCAGGCGCGCGAGCGCGCCGCCCTGGCCCTGGCCCGCGCCGAACAGGCCGCGCGCGAGGCCGAGGCGTCGCTCGACAAGCTCGCGCGCGAGCTCCGGGAGCTCGAAGGCAAGGTCGATGCGGCGATGCAGCGCGTGCTGCTCGCGCAGAGCGACGCGGATCGGCGCGCGGCGCAGGACAACCTGCGTGAGGTGCAGCGCCGGCAGGCCGAGCTCAAGGAACAGCAGCACCAGCGCGACGAAGATCGCAAGCGCAAGGAGCGCGACGGCGGCGTCCAGATCTCGCAGGACTGCTTGCACAACGTGATCTGCAAATAGCGCTGACGAGACGGCGCGCGCGATACAGGCAAGCCACCCGCCAGGACGCCAGCGCACATCATGCTCTGCGGGATTCACTTGTGCAAACCACGTAAACCACATCACCGATGGCGTAGCGATGACGGCCACCGGCGCATCGGGCTGTGTGACCAATCTTGTCGGCGCACCCAGACCCTCGGCGAGCACACCCCCCCTCGTAGGTCAGTCCGTGATCTCGACGAGATCGCCGGTCTTGCGGTCCATGAAGAACACGCGAGCACCGACATCGAGCAGCGGTCGCCGCTCGCGCGCCATCCATTCCTCGAGAAACACGATCCGCACGCAGTCGACGGGGTTCCCGGCCCGGTCCTGCTTGCTACCGACGATCCATCGCACTTCGTGGATCCTCGTAGGCGTCGGCCACCTGCGCATCGTTGACCGTGACGATGTGGTTGTAGCGCGCCAGCGGCGGCTGCGGTGGAAACTCGGCCCAGCTCGTCTCGTGACGCGCGAGCACTTGATGCTGGAGTCCTGGGACGCGCGCGGCGGTGAGCGCCAGCTTCGCCATCGCCTCCATCCACGTCAGCTCGGGAACTGTCTCTGGCGGATAGTACCCTTCGATACTCCATGTTGGTCTACCCCCGACTCCGCGCGAGAAGACCAGGCGGGTCTTGTCCTTCAGGACCATGATGAATGCGTGCGCTTCCTCGGAGCCGAGTCGCTGGATCTCAGAACCTTCCGGCGAAGACAACCGCGCCGCCGCTGTTCAGCCGGGCAATACCGAGCGTCGCGCCCAGCTCTGCCCGGTTTGTCCAGGTCCCGCCCGGGCGGAACCGGCGCACGGCGGCACGTCCGAGCTTGACGCGGTCGACGGTTTGGATACGGTGCACCACCCTGCCATGGCTGTTCGCGATGCCCCCATGCCGGCGCCGGTCCCCGTGCCGGATCCTGTGACAGAGGCCCGGCTGCGCGTCTGCATGATGGTCACCTACGACATGGCCTCGCCGGGCGGCGGCGTCAAGCAGCACGCGCTGCACCTCGCGGCGTCGCTGCGCCGGCTCGGCGACGAGGTGATGCTGGTCGGTCCGTCATCGGTGCCCACCGACGAGCCCGACGTTCACTCGTTCGGCGGCATCGTCAACATCCCGGGGAACGGCTCGGACAATCACCTGGGCCTCCTGGTCTCGCCGCGCGCGATCGCCCGGTTCTTCCGCGAGCACCCGTTCGACGTCATCCACATCCACGAGCCGCTGCAACCCGCGCTGTCGTACTGGTCGGTCTGGCTGACCCGCCGGATCGCGCACGTCGCGACGTTCCACGCGTTCATGGAGGAGGAGTCGGTGATGCTGCGCTGGGCGCGACGGGCCTGGGGCGCGACGCTGTTTCCGTGGATCCAGCGCGCGATCGCGGTGTCGGCGCCGGCCGCGCGCTACGCCTCGGTTGCCTGGCGCCGCGAGCTGTCGATCATCCCCAACGGCGTGCCGACCGACATCTTCACCCCGCCGGTCACGCACCACCATGGCACGCAGGTGAAGCTCCTGTTCGTCGGACGGATCGGCGATCCCCGCAAGGGCGCGCGGTTCCTGTTCGAGGCCTACGCCGGGCTGGTCGCGCGCAAGCTGCCGGTGACGCTCGACGTCGTCGGCGAGCTCGGCCAGGCCGATCCGCCGCCCGAGCTGCCCGGGCTCACCTATCACGGCGCGGTCGCGTTCGACCGGCTCGGCGAGCTGTATCGCGCGTGCGACGTGTTCGTCGCGCCGTCGACCGGCCAGGAGTCGTTCGGCATCGTGCTGCTCGAGGCGATGGCGTCGGCCAAGCCCGTCGTGTGCAGCGACATCGAGGGCTACCGCCAGGTCGCCACGACCGAGGGCTCGACGCTGGTGACCCCGTCCGACGCCGGGGCGCTCGAGGCCGCGCTCGCCAGGGTCGTCTCGACCGATCCGGACACCCGGCGGCGCCACGGCGAGCTCAACCGCCGCCACGCCGAGGCGTTCGACTACGACCGGCTCGCCGAGCGGGTTCGCCACGAGTACCGCCTGGCGATCGCGGCGTACCGCGCCGGCGCCGCCGGGGCACCGCGAGCCGGACGACCAGGACGACCGGCACCCGCCGCCGAACCCGCAGGATCGGAGGACTAGCTCAGTGCGCCCGCTTCGGCCAATGCCGGCGCAGCACCGGCGCCAGCCAGTTCGCCGTCCCGCCCAGGGCCAGGCCCGCGAAGATATCGACCACCCAGTGGTGGCGCAGGTAGACGACCGAGATCCACAGCGAGACCACGATCACCAGCACGATCCAGAACCACAGGCGCGGCCGGCGCGGCCACACCGCGTCGGAGAACCGGTAGGAGTAGATCAGCGTGAGCAGCGCGAGGCTGCAGTGCAGCGAGGGGAACGCCGAGCGCGTCCGCACCGGATCGGCGCTGTCGAACGCGCCCTGCTGGAGCTCGAACAGCCCGAAGTACGAGTGCAGCACCGGCGGATCGAAGCCGCCGTGGAGCAACGGATCGTAGTAGCGAGGCGGCCCCGCCGGGAACACCAGGAACAGAAAGAACCCGATCCCCATCTGCAGCACCAGCGCGGTCGTCATCTCGCGGAAATCTTCGCGCCGGCCGCGCAGCGACAGCATGGTCGCGAGCACCATCGGCACGATGAAGTAGCTACCGTAGGCCAGCGCCATGTAGTCGGTCATGAGCGGCGTCGCGTGGTTCGACAGCCAGACGGTCGGCTCGACGCCGAACAGCCACAGATCGGCGCGGTACAGGTAGTCGTCGATCGACGTCGTGCGGATCACCCCGGTGTACGTCTCGAGGCTCTGGAACAGCCACATGATCAGGATCACCGGGCCCCAGTCGCGCAGGATGCCGACCGCGGCGCGACCGAAGTCGGCCCGCGCGCCCGGCCTGTTCAGCACGATCGAGGGCGCGCGCCAGAGGAGCCGCGCGAGCACCAGGAGCACCGCGATCCCGGCCGAGATCAGGATCGGGCCTTCTTGCCATTTGTACGAGCCGCCGTAAGCAAGCACCAGGACCGCGAGGGCGGCGGTAAATGCGACCACCAGCCCGAAATCGGGCCCGATCCACGCCATCGCGCGACGGAGCGCGTTGGCCGGCGGAGCGATCGGCGCTTCGGCTGCTTCGGCTGCTGGCACGGCGGCCGACGATGATGTACGCGTGGCGGTCGAGTCAAGTGGAGCGACGGGTGGTGCCATGAATCGCCGGCTCAAGATCGTGATCCGGCTCGTCACCATCGCCGTGATCGTCGCGGCGCTGTGGTGGTTCGTCCGCGAGATGAAGTTCGCCGCGCTCGGTGAAGCCCTGCGGACGGCCAAGGTGTGGCCGCTCGTGGTCGCGGCGATCCTGAACTTCGTGTGCCTGTGGGGCAAGGCCGTGTGCTGGCGGCTCATGCTGGCGCCGCGCCACCAGGTCTCGGTCCTCCGGCTGTTCCGCTACACGATCGCGGCGTTCGCGGCCTCGGCGATCGCCCCGGCGCGCGCCGGCGAGGTGCTGCGGGTCTGGACGCTCAAGCGGCGCGACGGCGTACCGGCCGCCGACACCGCCGCGGTCGCGGTCGGCGAGAAGCTGCTCGACGGCATCTCGATGCTGATCATCGTCGCGCCGGTGCCGTGGCTCCTCCCCGGCTTGCCGTGGTGGGTCGCGGGAGGGATCGCGCTGGTCGCCGCGATCGCATTGGGCCTGTTCATCGGCCTGTTCATCGCGGTCGGCCGGGTCGGCGCGGTCGGCCGGGTCGGTGAGACCAAGTCTCGCGCGCTGGTCCGCCGGTTCCTCGCCGGCATGCACGTGCTGCGCAGCCCCAAGCGGCTGTTCGGCGCCCTCGGCGTACTCCTCCTGGTGTGGGCTGCCGATCTCGGGGAGGTCATGGCGGTGCTCTACGCGGTCGACATTCACCTGCCGATCGCCGCGGGCCTCCTGATCCTGTTCGCGCTGAACCTCACGATCATGGTGCCGTCGACCCCGGCGCAGGTCGGCGCGCTCGAGGCCGGCGCGCTCGCCGCGCTCGACCTGCTCCACGTCAACCCGGAGGCGGCGCTCGCGTTCGCTCTGCTCTATCACGCGCTCCAGGTGATCCCGCTGATCGCCGCGGGCCTGATCTTCGAACTGCGCCTGGTGCTCGGCCGCGACGGCAAACCGCCCCCGGCGACCGGGGCGACCGGCGATCCGGCGGCGACCGATGCCCTGCCACCGCCGGCCGCGGCGGAGCCCCCCGGCGCGAGCGCGACGCAGACGCCGCCGTGACCGCGAGCGGCGGCCCGCCGACCTGCCGGTTCGCGCTGTGAGCCGTCAGCTCGATCGCCGGCGGCGCGGGACGGCAACGAACGCGATCAGCCCGAGCGACGCAACCAGCGGAAGCGGCCACGGCGCGCCGCGCCCGTCTGCGCGCGCCAGCGCCGGCAAGGCGAGCGTCATGCTGCCGGACACCGCCGCGTCCTTCATCGACATCATGTCGCAGTTGCCGTCGACGGCACCCCAGAACACGCGCACCGAGCCGCCGGGCGGCGCGGTCCACGTGAACGTCCACGCGTCGACGTTCTCGACGCTGGTCGCGAAGATCACCTGGCAGTCGCCGTCGAGCGCGGTGGTCCCGGGGGGCGGCGGCGACGGCAGCACGCAGCTGGTCGAGGTCTGGCCCGAGTCGGAGGCGAGCGCCCCGGCCGCCGCGCCGCCGGCGTCCTCGAACGACGCGGCGAAGCCATCGCGGTTGTGCATGGCCGCGTCGGCGGCATTGCAACCGACGCCGAGCTGCGCACCGGTCAGCCGCGCCGTGATCGTGTAGCGCTGGCCCGGCGCATACGCCTGACCGTTCAGCGCCGGCTGGAACGTCATGGCGAACCCGAGGTTCGGCTCCTGCGCGCGATCGACGTGGCAGTCGGTGCACTTGATGCCGTGGTCGTGGCGTCCGCCGGTCCCGAGGATGCCGCCGCCGCCGGGGTTGGCGTCGTCCGCGCGGCCGTACCAGAGGCCGGGACCGTCCCACGCAAACGCGGGCGCGGCGCCGCCGAGGATCGCCGCCGCGATGATCGTTCCAACGAAGGTCCTCATCAGTTCTTCCCCGTGTTGCAGGTCGTGCCGAGCTTCGCGCCGGCGAGCCAGCTGCGGATCGTCTGGTAGTCGGGGTCGCCGGAGGCGAACAGCTTGACCTGCGCGTGCGGCAGGCCGCCCTGCGCCGCCTCGCGCAGGAGCAGCGAGTCGTCCGGGTTGCCGACCCCGAGCATGAACGAGCGCGCGCTGTCGAAGTTCTTCTTCCACTCCTCGGGTGTGTGCGCCGACCAGCCCTCACACATGACGGTGCCGCTGCCCCTCACCTGGAGATCGACCTTCACGTTCGGGTTCTCGAGGCAGGTGGTCACCGGGAACACCATCTGCTTGTTGCGGAGCCGGCCCCGCGAGTAGAGCCGGAACGGATGCTCGGTCTCGGTGCCATGGCACGCCATCTGACCGCAGCCGCGCTGGAAGATCGGCGAGATCTTGCACTTGTAGTACTCGAGATCGAGCGCCGGCAGCGTCGCGGCGATCGCCGGCTTGCACTCGGTCGTGCCCAGGTTGTTGTTGTCGGTGCAGGTCCGCGTCGCCAGGTCCGATCCGGGGGGCGCCTCCCACGACGAGCACACCCAGCTCTCCTTGCAGGTGCTGCCGACGTCATCGCTGCCGGTGCCGCCGCACACGTGGTTGGGACACTCGCCGGGCGTGGTCGGCGCGAAGCACCCGGTCAGCGCGAGGGCGAGGACGGCGGCACGCCGGCGGCGACCGAGGCGATGGAAGCCCCCGAGCAGCGCCAGCACGACGACGAGCAGCGAGGACGGCGAGCTCGCCCCGCCCGCGGAGCAACCGGACACCCGCGCGTCGGTGGCCGGCGGGCTCGCCAGATCGGCGCAGCCCGGCGCGGCCTCGCACAGCCGCAGCTTCGTCACGGCCACGTCGTCGCCGCCCGGATCGTTCTGGGGAACCGCGCTGCTGGCGGCGCCGTTGCCGTCGACCATCCCGAGGTGCAGCGTGACCGCGCCGCGGCCCGTGCTCGGGGCCGTCCACTGAAAGCTCCACATCGCGGTGTCCTTTCCTGCTCCGGAGATCACCCGGCCGTCGTCGACGGTCGTCATCTTGTCGGTGTCGGGCGACATCAGTGTACCCGCCGGCGTGGCGGTATCGTCGACAATCTCGGCGACGAAGCCGTTCTGGTTGTTCGTGGTGCCAAGCCCGAGGTGCTCGCCGGTGAGCGCGACCCGGATCGTGTAGGTCGTGCCCGCTTGATACGCGCCGGTCACCGCCGGCGTGACATCGATCATCGCGGTGATCTGCCGCGCCGGCTCGGTGTGGCACGCCGTGCAGTCGTAGCGCTTCTGGCGCGGCGAGCCGTCGAAGTACACGCGATGGCCGCCGCCATCGGCCGCGCTCGCCTCGAACGAGGCCGGCTGGTGAAACCCGGTGAGCAAGGCCAGGCCGCCGGCCGCACACAGCGCCGTCGCTGAGAGGCTCGTCAGGGTCCTCATGGGCCTACCTCCGTGATCGGCGTGCAGCCGGCCGGCGCCGACGCACCCGCGATCCAGCCGGCGAGCAGCTGGTAGCCCGGGTCGTCCTTGGTCAGGAACACGTCGTCACCACCGTACAGATCGGCGCCGCGGTGGTAGTAGCCGCCGGCGCGGGTCGCGAGCGGCTTGGCGAGCAGCCATGGCTCGCCGGTCGCGGTGGTCGTCGCGAACCCGCTGGCGATCGCGAAGTTCGCGTCGAGCTCGTACGGCGTGACCCCCTCGGTGGGCCGGTCCCAGCCCACCTGGTAGCGCTCGCGTCCGGGCGCGTAGATCGCGAGCGGCCGGCGCGCGCTGCCGTGACACGCCGGGAACGCACAGCGCGCGGCGAGCACCGGCTGGACGTCGCACCGGAAGTACGCGCGATCGAGCGCCACGGGCGGCGCCGGCGCGTCGAGGTTGGTCACGCAGCCCGCGACCACGACGACCAGCAGCATGCGGATCACCATCGCCACGTCGCTCCCGCCGCGGTGACGACCGTGACGCGGCCGCGCAGGCGCGCATAGTCCTCGAACCGGTACACGCCGGTGTCGGCCTTCGCCTCGAGATCCCAGCGCTCGCCGCGCCACCCGAGCTTGACCCCGCCCGTCGCATCCCAGAACGTCGACAGCTCGCGATCGACCGTCATGTAGCGCATCGGCGCGTCGTAGGTCTCGCGATAGAACTCGGCGTGGTGCTGGCGGTAGCCGCGGACGCGGAGGCGCAGCGAGAGCTGGTCCGTCAGCTCGCGGGTGTACGCGACCTCGGCGGTGTGCGACAGGATGCCCCAGTCGTCGAGGTACAGCCGGTACTGTGCATCGACCACGTTGGCGCGCCCGATCACCTGCAGGATCCGGCCGGTCAGCGCGTGCCGCGTGCGCGCCTCCGGCGGCGACTCCGGTGCGGCGAGGCGGTCCATCATCATGATGAAGCGATACGGGCTGCCCTGGTACCCGCGCGCGTGCGACACCGTGTACGCGACGGTCGCGAGCGTCTTCTTGCCGAGCACCTGCGCCAGCCCGAGCTGGGCCCCGCCGACGTCGAGCGTCTTCTCGAAGCTCGGATCGTGGGCGCGGCCGACGTGGTTGCGCGTGACGCCGACGCCCACCGTCAGCCGGGCGTTCTTGTGTGCGAGCTCGCGCGAGACGCCCAGCTCGAGGGCCTGCGACTGCCAGTCGTTCTCGCCGGAGTACGTGTAGCCGATCGTGGCGTCGGTGCCGGACGACAGCCCCAGCTGCGCCGTGGTGCCGAGCTCGATGCGGTTCTCGCTGAACCGGGGCGTCGCGGCCGAGACCACGTCGACCGACGCCGAGCTCACCGCATCGACGAGCGCGTGCGCCGAGACCGTCACCGGCACGGGCAGCCGCACGTGGCCGTCGACGACCGAGGTCACGACCGTGGTCTTGTCGCTGTCGGCGTACATCGCGAGCGATGCCTGGGCGTCGCCGGTGCCGGCGGCCTGGTCGGCGACCTGCGCGTGGGCAGCCCCTGCCGACAATGCCGACAATGCCGCCAGCAATGCCAGCGACGCTGGCGACCACGCGACGATCAGTTGCAGCCGCACCCGCCACCTCCCACGCCGGTGCCGCCGACCGAGCCTTCGCGGTACTCGGTGATGTGGGTGTCGAGCTTGTGCTCGAGCGGGTCGGCCTCCGGGTTCATCGCCGGCTTGGCCAGGTATTCGCGCTGGTGCGCCGCGACGCGGACACAGCCGCCGCCGCCACCCAGCACCGCAATCAGGAGGACCGCTCGAGCGCGCATCGTGGACATGGGTTGCCGATGTGCCCCGGACCTTCGGCGAAAAATATGCCGAGTCGATCCGGTTAGTTACCCGAAGCACCGAAGGTTTGGTCGGGTCCGGTCACCCATGGAGGTGTGCGATGGCCGTGATAGCTTCGAGCTCCGTGGGGCCTCGCGCGATCGCGCTCGCGTTGTGGCTGCTCGTCGAGCGATCGCCGAGCGCGCGCGCCGAGTGCAAGCCCGCCGCGGTGGCCGAGGGCGATCCGGCGCTGGTCAAGAGCTTGCTTCCCCGGCTGATCGCGAGCGGGATCGCGACGACGGCGACCGCGGGCTGCCCCACGGTGCAGGTCCGCCTGGAGCAGCGCGGCCGGCAGGTCCACGTGCGCGTGCTGGACGCGTTTCACCGGCTCGGCGAGCGCGACGTCCAGGACGTCGCGACGGCGGCGGCGATCATCGCGTCGTGGACGCTGCAGGAGGTCGACGCCGGGACGCTGCCCGCCGAGCCGGCGCTCGAGGCCGCGCCGGCGAGCCCGGCGCGGCAGGCCGCGCACCTGGTGCGGAGCGGGGTGGCGGCCAGCGTGCTGTCGGCACTCGGCAGCAACGGGACGACGTGGGTCGGCGGCGCGGTCTCGGGCTGCCTGCGGGTCGGCCCGTTCTGCGCGGGATCCGCGGTGCGCGCGGAGCGCGACACGACGGCGACCGGCGACACGACCACGATCGCGCAGGACTCCTACGTGGTGTCGGCGCTGATGACCCTCGATCTGCCGCGCAAGCTCGGCGGCTTCGTGCTGAGCCCCGGGATCGGCGCCGGCTACGGCTGGCTGCACGTCACGACGCACCACCGCGACGCGATGAACAACCCGCTCGACGTCCCGACGTCGGATCACCAGCTCCGCGCCGGGGCGCACCTCGCC
>Ga0137459_1000442_pt1 | contig 14835 bp, 11 predicted proteins | sample EasRivERMGT700_2_FD_104908 | JGI IMG/M metagenome (GOLD analysis project Ga0137459, IMG submission 104908) | Soil microbial communities from meander-bound floodplain in the East River, Colorado, USA - East River MetaG ERMGT700_2 | ecosystem: Environmental > Terrestrial > Soil > Floodplain ...
CCCCGGGGCGCGAGCGCGCGTGTCCGCGTTCTCCAGGAGTCTCCGGGAGCTCATGGCCGCACTGCCGGCACAACCGATCAAACCCATTGTGGCGGGGCACCAGCGCAACGTCGGGCCCGCCGGCGCTGTACCGCGCGGCGCCACCCGTGTAGCGTGCTGACCCGTGTTGATCGTCCAGAAGTACGGTGGCACGTCGGTCGGCTCGATCGAGCGGATGCGCAACGTCGCCGCCCGCTGCCTCGCCACCGCGCGCCAGGGCCACCAGGTCGCCGTGGTGGTGTCCGCCATGTCGGGCGAGACCAACCGCCTGCTCGAGCTGGCCAGCGAGCTCCAGGAGGATCCCAACGACCGCGAGGTCGACGTGATCGTCTCGACCGGTGAGCAGGTGTCGGTCGGCCTGGTCGCGCTCGCGATCCGGGCCGCCGGCGGCAAGGCCCGGTCGTTCCTCGGCCATCAGTGCAAGATCGTCACCGACAGCTCGTTCTCGCGTGCACGGATCGTCTCGATCGATAGCCAGCCGATCCGCGAGGCGCTCGCGGCCGGCGAGATCGCGGTGATCGCCGGGTTCCAGGGTGTCGACGAGAACGGCAGCATCACGACGCTCGGGCGCGGCGGCTCCGACACCACCGGCGTGGCGATCGCCGCGGCGCTGTCGGCCGATGTCTGCGAGATCTACACCGACGTCGACGGCGTGTTCACGACCGATCCGAACCTGGTCCCGACGGCGCGCAAGATCGACCGGATCAGCTACGAGGAGATGCTCGAGCTCGCGTCGCTGGGGGCCAAGGTCTTGCAGATCCGCTCCGTCGAGCTCGGCATGAAGTACGGCGTGAAGATCCACGTGCGCTCGAGTCTTCACGCGATTTCGGAGGACGTGCCAGGGACCTGGGTCGTTCCGGAGGAGGCAGCCATGGAGAAAGTCACCGTTTCGGGGATCACCGTCGTCAAGGATGAAGCCAAGATCACCATCGCCGATCTGCCGGATACGTCCGGCGTCGCGGCGCGGTTGTTCGCACCGCTGGCCGACGCGAATATCTCGGTCGACATGATCGTGCAGAACCAGGCGTTCGACGGCACGACCGACCTCACGTTCACCGTGCCCAAGGGCGACCGCAAGCGCGCGTGCGAGATCCTCAAGGCGCAGATCCCGGACCTGGTCGGCAGCGCCGGCGAGCGCATCGCGTTCGACGACGAGATCGCCAAGGTCTCGGTGGTCGGCGTCGGCATGCGCTCGCATGCCGGGATCGCCAAGACCACGTTCCAGCTGCTCGCCGCCGAGGGCATCAACATCCAGCTGATCTCGACCAGCGAGATCAAGATCTCGTGCGTGATCGCGCGCAAGTACGCCGAGCTCGCCGTGCAGTGCCTCCACGAGGGCTTCGCGCTGTCGCAACCACCGGGCGAGCGGCCCGGGGGCTGACTCCCCGGGGCATCCGGCCGGCCGCCCGGCACGGAAGCAGGCCGCCGGTTTGGGATACGCCGGCCCGGCGGGACAGGGTATAGACTGGTCGCGATGGGCTGTACGAATTGCAACAGCAAGACCGGCTGCGATCACCGCAAGGGCGCGATGATGGCGTCGGTCGATCAAGCGCTCGAGCAGCTGTATCCGACCAGGACGTGGGGCGAGCCCGACGATCGGGAGGTCGGGGGCCTGCCGGCCGAGGAGGTCGCGGCGCTGGCCGACGAGCTCGCGAGCACGCTCGGAGCAGCGACGTTCGTGCGCACCGGGGGTGACGACGAGCCGTGCGACTACATCTACGTGCTGTGCATGGGCCGCACGCCGTGCATCGTGCAGGTCCGCGATCACGGGGTGGCGGTGCCGGCGGAGTGGCACGGGGTCACCCAGACGGACGAGCCAGGCCGGCGGCCGGGCGGGGGGGGACCCGGCGGGCCGGGGAGGCCAGCGCGGCCGGAGGAGCCGGGGGGATCGATCCACGAGCTGTATCTCCGGCTCGTGCTCAGCCAGCGCGCCCGCGTCGCGGCGGTCCAGCAGGTCGCCGTCGAGCTGATCCGGACCGACGCCGGCTTCCTCGTGCGCGAGCTGCCGCGCGCGGGCGTGTACGACGCGCCGCTGCTGCACCGCATGCAGAAGCTCGTCGCGACGCTGCCGGCCTACGAGCTGCTCCACGTCGACTTCGGCGAGATCGCGCACGCTCCGCCGGGCTATCACGCCGGCGCGTGGCGCGAGCTGTTCGGCGGCGAGCCGTCGATCGCGAACTACCTGTTCTACCCCCAGCCGACGACGATGATCGCGACCGGCTTCATCGCTCGGTGACGAGCCGCTGATGAGTGATGTCGAGATCGCCGATGAGGTTCGCGCGGCCCTGCGAGAGCTGGCCGACGAGATCGGCGCGGTCTCGGTCCGCATCGTCGAGCATGACGACGTGCGAACCGGGGTGCCGGCGCGGACGCTCCCGCTCGGCGGCGGTGAGTACCTGCGGGTCGAGCTCGCGACGCGCCGCGGCCGCGAGGCGGACGTCGAGGCGGCGTTCGATCGGGTCACGCGGCAGCTCCGGGCGATCCGCCGGCGCTGGGAGGTCGCCCGGCTGCCCGAGGTGAGCGTCTCGCCCGGCGTCCAGCCGGCGAACGACCGCATCACCGAGCGGATCGAAGGCTACCTGCGCGCGCTCGCCGGCGTCGATCGGGCGAGCAACGCGTTCGTCACGCGCGGCACGCAGCTCGTCGCCGCCGCGCACCCGCCCGACGATCTCGAGGCGACACGGTGGCCGTTCCTCGCGCGCCGCGCGCTGGCGACCCACGCCCCGCACAGCTCGCACGGCGAGGTGATCGATCCCGACGCCTACGCGATGAGCTTCTGGTACGACGCCGCGCTGGTCATCTTGCTCGCCGAGCCGTACGCGCTGGACTTCGTGCGCCACCGGGCACGCCAGGTCGCGCGCGAGCTCGCGAGCTTGCTGCCGCTGCTCGAGCCCGATCCGGGCGCGCCGGCCGCGATCCGCCGGCGTCCGCCGACGAGGCCGTGACCGGCGGCCGGTCCTGAGCCGGCTCGGCGAGCTCGCGGGGCATCGGGCACAGCGGCTCAGGTGCCGATCAGCGACTTCAAGACGGACGCGTCCCCCTCGAGCGCACACCGCTGCATGTAGAGGTGGAGGCCGCGCTCGCCGCCCAGCTCGACGCCGCCGCCGGCGCGGCCGGGCCCGCCGTGCAAGAGCGACGGCAGCGCGGTGCCCGGCCCGGGGCTCTGCGCGGCCATCTTCGAGGACCCGAGGTAGAGCCGGCCGGCCCACGGCGTGGCGGCCGTCGCGAACGTCGCGACCCAGTCGCGATCGTCGGAGTACGCCGAGCTGACCAGGCAGCCCTCGCCGCGCGCGACGAACTCGGCCGCGAGCTCCGGCGTCCCGGGGTAGGCGCCGAGCGTGATCACCGGGCCGAAGATCTCGTGGTCGTGGAGCGGCTCGCAGGTCATCGGTGACTGGGTCGCGCGCACGACCGGGCCGACGAAGTAGCCCTTGCCCGCGGGGACGCCGATCGGGTCGGCCTCGCCGGTGCCACCGTGGACCGCGTCGGTCGCCGCCGCCAGCCGCGCGATCCCGGCGAGCACGTCGTCGCGTTGCTGCGCGGTCGCGAGCGGCCCCATGCCGACGCCGTCACGCGCCGGATCGCCGACCGTGATCCGGACGAGCCGCTCGCGCACGGCGTCGGCGACGTCGGAGAGCCGGTTGGCGGGGACCAGGACGCGCCGGATCGCGGTGCACTTCTGGCCGGTCTTCTGGGTCATGTCGCGCACGACATCGGCGAGGAACAGCCCACCCACCTCGCTGGACAGCTCGACGTCGGGCGCCAGGACCGCCGCGTTCAGGCTGTCGGCCTCGATGTTGAGCCGGATCGCGTGGCCGACGATCGCCGGGTGGGTCCGCAGCATGCGCGCGGTGGCGCTGCCGCCGGTGAACGCGACGACGTCGCCGGGCGCGAGGTGATCGAGCAGCCAGCCGGCCGGCCCGACGAGCAGCTGCAGCACGCCCTCCGGCAAGCGCTTCACGAACAGCTCGACCAGCCGGTGCGCGACGAGCGCGGTCGCGGTCGCGGGCTTGGCGATCACGGGCATGCCGGCGAGCAGCGCGCAGGCGAGCTTCTCGCACAACCCCCAGCCCGGGAAGTTGAAGGCGTTGATGTGCACGGCGACGCCGCGCCGGTGCGCCCACACGTGCTGGCCGCCCATCCGCGCGGTGCGTCCGACCTGGATCGGCTCGCCGTCGGCGATGAGCTGGGCCTGCCCGAGCTTGCCGCCCAGCTCGGCGTAGTGCGACAGCGTCAGGGCGCCGCCGTCGATGTCGAACTTCGCGTCGCCGCGCGTGTTGCCGCCGTTGGCGACCGCGAGCGCGATCAGCTCCTCGCGCGCGCCGTGGATCGCCCTGGCGAGCCCGGCGAGCAACGCCCCGCGCTCGGCGAACGTCAGCTGGCCCAGCGCGCGGGTGCCGGTGGTCCGGGCGTAGCCGAACGCACCGACGAGGTCGTGGCCGCCGCCGTGGACCTCGGCGAGCGCCACCTCGGTCGCCGGGTTGACGAGGGTCACCTTCGACCCCGATCCCGCCGACCACGATCCCGAGAGGTAACTGGCGAGCAGCTGCATGCGCCGTTCTTACCGCATCTGGTCGCCGGGGAGTGCGCGACGCGCCAGGCGCGCGCGGCGATCTTTGTTATCGTCGGTCGATTGATGGTGTCTTCGCTGACCAGGCGCCTCGTGATGGGGCTCGTGCTGCTGCTGATCGTCGTGGTCGGCGGCGGGATCGGCTACTACCTGATCGGCGGCGGGGAGTGGAAGCTCGTCGACTGTATCTACATGACGGTGATCACGGTGACCACCGTCGGGTATGGCGAGGTCCTCCGGGACATGGACCAGGTCGCGTATGCGCGTACGTTCACGATGGTCCTGCTCGTGTTCGGGACCGGCAGCATCGTGTACTTCGCGTCGACAGTCACCGCCTTCATCATCGAGGGCGATCTGCGCAACGTGCTGTTCGCCTCGCGGCTGAAGAAACGGATGAGACGCATGAAGGATCATGTCGTGGTGTGCGGCGCCGGGTCGACCGGCCGGAACGTCATCGAGGAGCTGCTCGCGACCGGTGTCCCGGTGGTCGCGATCGACATGCGCGAGGGCGAGCTCCGCGAGCTCGCCGACAAGTTCCCCAGGGCGGAGTTCTCGTACCTCGTCGGGGATGCGACCGATGACGACGTCATGGCGCAGGCCGGCCTCGATCGGGCGCGCGGCCTCGTCGCGGCGCTGTCGTCCGACAAGGACAACCTCTACCTGACGGTGTCGGGCCGCCAGACCAACCCGACGATGCGGATCGTCGCGCGCTGCGCGGAGCTATCGCATGTCGAGAAGATCCGGAGATCGGGCGCCGACGCGGTGGTATCGCCGAACTTCATCGGCGGCATGCGCCTGGTCTCCGAGCTGCTGCGCCCCGCGGTGGTGCGGTTCCTCGACGACATGCTGCGCGACAAGCGCGCCGCGTTTCGCATCGAGGAGATCCGGCTCGGCGCGCGCGCCGTCGAGCTCGGCACCACGCTGCGCGACGCGCGGGTGCGCGAGCGGTTCGGCATGACCGTGCTCGCCATGCGCGCGAGCGATAGCCAGTCGTGGGTCTACAACCCCGACGCGGACGAGCGGCTGGGCGCCGGGATGACGCTGGTCGTGCTGGGCTCGGCCGAGCAGGTCGCCGAGCTTCGCCGGATCGCCGCGTAGCTTGCCGGCGGTTACCATTCCTGCACGCGCCAATAGTCGGTAGGGTAGGCCATGCGTATCGTCGCCGTGCTCCTCGTGGTCTCGCTCGCGTGCGTCTCGCGCCTCGAGCGCACGGTCACGCCGCGGCTCGCCACCGTCGATCGCGCGGTGCCCTTCCTCAAGGTCCACATGAAGAACGGCGATCTGTTCGTGCTGTCGGCGTGGCGTGCCGACGAGCCGCACGGGCAGGTCACCGGCTCGGGCGAGCAGCTCGGCGCCGACCGCGCGCTCGTCCGGGTGGGCGAGCACCGGATCGCGATGGCCGATGTCGCGCTGTACGAGACCAACACGATCGTGACGTCGCCGTCGATCGCGGCGATGGCGGTCGTCACCGGGGCGTCGATTGCCCTGAGCATTGCGTGCGCCGCCAACCCCAAGTCGTGCTTCGGCTCGTGCCCGACGTTCTATGCGCCCGGAGCGCCTGGGGACCACGGCACGGTGGACCTGGTGCTCCAGGCGGAGGGCTTCTCCGACGCGATCTCGCCCGCGCTCGAGACCCACGATATCGACGCGCTGTGGCGCACCCATGTCACCGATGGCCGGCTCACCTTGCGGATGACCAACGAAGCCTACGAGACCCACGTGGTCAAGCGCGCCGACGTGCTCGCCGTGCTCAGGCCGCCCGGTACGCGCGTGCTGTCGACCGGCGAGGCGATGTGGCTCGCGTCCGCCGTCGCCGCGCCGAGCGGCTGCACCGCGGCCGAAGGTGACTGCACGGCCGTGCTCGCCGGCGTCGACGGCCGGGAGCGCACGAGCCTGACCGACGAGCACGATCTCGCCGCGCGCGAGACGATCGATCTCGAGTTCCCCGCCGCGGCGGCCCCGGGCCGCACCGGCATCGTGATCGCCGCGCGCCAGAGCCTGGTCACCACGTTCCTGCTCTACCAGGGCCTGGCGTACCTCGGCACGACCGCCGTCGAGTGGCTCGCGGCGCTCGAGCGCGGCGACGCCGGAGCCCGGCGCGGCGGACGCGAGCTGCAGCGCCTGGTTGGCGGCATCGAGGTCCAGATCCCGCACGGCGCCGGCTGGCTGACCGTCGGCGAGGCCTACGAGACCGGGCCGCTCGCGACCGACGTGCACCTCATCGTGTTGCCGGATCAGGCGCGCGGCGATCGCGTGCGCCTGCGGCTGCCAAAGGGCGGCTGGCGCATCGATCACGTCGCCCGCGCGACGCTCGACCACGAGGTCACGCCGCAGCGGATCGCACCGCAGGCGATCCGCGGCACGCTTGGCCGCGAGTTCGCGGCGGAGCGCGTCCCGCAGGCGCAGCTCCCGATCGTCACCCAGCCGGGCGATACCTACGAGCTCGACTATGCGATCCCGCGCGGCGAGGTCGAGCTCTTCCTCGACACCCGCGGCTACTACCTCGAGTGGATGCGCGCCGAGTGGCTGCGCGAGGAGCAGCCGCTCGCGGCGCTGAAGATGTTCCTCGATCCTGCGCAGGCGATGCGCGACCTCGCTCCGGCGTGGAAGCGCATGGAGCCCCAGGCCGAACAGATGTTCTGGAGGAGCCGCTATGCACGTCCGTAGCTCGCTGATCTCGTTGGCTGCCGCGGCCACCGCCTGCGCGAGCAACCCCGATCCGCGCGGGCGCTCGATCGAGGCCGTGCAACGCGACGGTCACGGCGGCTGGATCTCGATCACCCCGCGCAGCGGCGCACCGATCGCCGGCGAGCTGATCTCCATCGAGCTGCAGGGCATTCGCGTGCTGGCCGTGACGCCGCAGCCGGGGCTGGTGGTCGTCCCCAAGGCCGCGATCCGGTCGGCCACGCTGTGGGCGTGGGAGACCCAGCACGGCCGCCTCCTGGGGTGGGGGGGCCTCGGCACGCTCTCGACCGCTACGCACGGCTTCTTCTTGATCTTCTCGGTTCCGATCTGGCTGCTCGCGACGACGCTGACGGCGGGCATCGAGTCGACCGCGTCGCAGGTCGAGTACCCCGCCGACGACTGGGGCAAGTTTTCGATCTGGGCGCGGTTCCCGCAGGGCCTGCCGGGCGGGGTCGGCGACCGCGATCTGATCCACCAGGACCGTTCGCCGCCGGCGTCTCCGGTGCCCGGTGCCGGGGGCGGCGCTGGGGTCGACGCCGGGGTCGACGCCGGGGTCGACGGGGGCCCCAGCGGTCCGGCCGGCGAAGCGGCAGGTCCCTGAGGGGGATGCGGTCCGATCAGCTGCATGCGGGGCCACGGTCGTGGTAGCACCGAACCTCATGACGGCGGAACGCCGACCTCGAGCGCTCGAACCGGGCAAGCCGCGCCTGTCGGTCGTCGTGCGGTCCTACAACCGGCTGGCGGCGCTCGCCGAGCTGCTCGAGGCGCTGCTCGCCCAGGATCACGATTCGTTCGAGGTGGTGGTGATCGAGCAGACCACGATCCGCGCGATCGACGATGTCGCGCGGCTCGACGAGCTGGCCCGGGATCCGCGGATCCGGATCCACCGCCACCCGCCGCTCGGCGGTCCCGGGGCGCGCAACGCCGGGGTGCGGAGCTCGCGCGGCGACCTCCTGGTGTTCATCGACGATGACGACCTGCCGGCGAGCACCGACTGGCTGCGCCGCCACGAGGCGAACTTCCGCGATCCGCAGTGCCTCGGCGTCACCGGCCAGTTCGTCGACGACGGCCCGCCGTACGTCAACATGGAGCGGGCGCGCCGCCACGTGCTGTCGTTCAACGTGCTCAAGTGGCAGCGCGTCTACGCCCGCACCGACCAGAACAAGCGGGTCGAGAGCTTGATGGGCGGCAACGCGGCGATCCGGCGGTCGACGCTCGAGCGGTTCGGCCTGTGGGACGAGTGCACGCCGATCGAGGACGAGCCGTCGCTGTCGTACCGGATCAACGCCGGCAAGCACCACGACGAGTACCTGTTGTTCGACCCCGCGCCCAAGATGATCCGCCGGCTCGACGTCCCGGGTGGCATGGCGAAGCGCACGATGTCGGGGCCGGTCTACGCCAGGCGCGTGTTCACGTTCCTCCACAACATCATCGGGCACTACTTCCCGATCCGCTTCGCGCTGCTGTACCCGTGCTACATCTACTTCGTCGCGTACCACGTGATCCAGTGGATCTGCAGCGACAGCAAGAAGCACCAGACGCTGGCGCGCCGGATCTGGGCGACCAGCGGGATCTGCCTGTCGCTGTTGCCGCTGTGGGCGGTGTGGCTCGTCGAGTGGTGGTACCGGCGGATCCGGGACGGCGAAGCGCCGCACCGGCCGGATCTGTCGCCGCACCCCGCGGCGGCGAACGAGCTCGGCGAGCTGGTGTCGGCGCCCCGGCGCGTCGCCTGACGGGCTACTGGGCCGGCCTGGGGCCGGCGTGGCAGCGCTCGCTGGCGGCCATCACCGAGACGGTCGCCTTGTGGCAGGCCGCCGCGATCGCGCGCTGGGCGTTCGGCTCGGGCTTGGCCTTCTTGCCGGCGGCGAAGTCCTGCTGGGCCCGTTCGCTCCACGCGTCGATGTCCCAGCGGTCGTCGTCGTCGTGGTTCGGGCACGCCTGGTAGCTGGCGAGCGCGGCGATCAGGCCCTCGCACTCGGCATCCATCGTGCCCAGCGTGACCTCGGGAGCGGCAGGGATCGGCTCGCCGGGAGCCACGGGCGGCGGCTCCGTGCGGCCCGCGCAGCCGCATGCCAGCCACGCTGCGAGCCAGGCTGCGAGAATGACACAGGGTCCGAGCGCGGAGGCGTTCACAAAGCGGCCGGCGGGGCTCGGGAGTGTCGTGGTCATGAGCTAGATCAGAGCGTCTTTACCATGGCCGGGTTCACGCATCTTCATCTGCACACGCAGTACAGCCTGCTCGACGGCGCGATCCGGGTGAAGGACCTGTTCCCCAAGGTCTCCGAGCTCGGGATGGACACCGTCGCGGTCACCGACCACGGCAACATGTTCGGCGCGATCGACCTCTACACCGAGGCGAAGCAGGCCGGCGTGAAGCTGATCTTCGGCTGCGAGACCTACGTCGCCGCGACCGATCGCCACGATCGCACGAACCGCCGCAACTACCACCTGATCCTGCTCGCGCAGAACGACGTCGGCTACAAGAACCTGTCGTTCCTGAACTCGAAGGGCTACCTCGAGGGCTTCTACTACAACCCGCGGATCGACAAGCAGATCCTGCGCGATCACAGCGAGGGGCTGATCGGGATGTCGGCGTGCCTGGGCGGCGAGATCGCGCAGACGCTCGAGAAGAACGGCGTCGCCGCGGCGGAGGACACCGCGCGCGAGTACGCCAGCATGTTCGCGCCCGGCGACTTCTTCCTCGAGCTGATGCCCACGCCGATGGCCGAGCAGGAGACGCTCAACGGCGAGCTGGTGCGGATGGGCCGGAAGCTCGGCATCCCGCTGGTCGCGACCAACGACTGCCACTACGTCAACCGCGCGGACGCCGCCGCGCACGACGTGCTGATGGCGATCCAGACCGGCAAGAGCCTCAAGGACGAGAAGCGGCTCAAGCACGTCGTCGACAGCTACTACATGAAGTCGCCGGCGGAGATGGACACGGCGTTCAAGGACGTCCCCGAGGCGGTCGAGAACACCGCCGCGATCGCCGCGCGCTGCAACGTCAAGCTCAAGTTCGATCAGACGTACCTGCCGACGTACAAGGTGCCGGACGGCGAGACGCTCGACTCGCACATCAGTGGGCTCATCGACAAGGGCCTCGATCGCCGGTTCCGCGAGTTCGCGGGCCGCGGGATCGCGTTCGACCCCGACCAGTACCGCGAGCGCTGCAAGACCGAGCTCGCGGTGATCCAGAAGATGGGGTTCTCCGGCTACTTCTTGATCGTCTGGGACTTCATCGCCTGGGCCAAGGATCACGGGATCCCGGTCGGTCCGGGCCGCGGCTCGGGCGCGGGCTCGGCGGTCGCGTGGGCGCTGCGGATCACCGACATCGATCCCCTGGAGTTCAAGCTGCTGTTCGAGCGGTTCTTGAACCCCGAGCGCGTGTCGATGCCCGACTTCGACGTCGACTTCTGCATGAACCGGCGCGGCGAGGTGATCAAGTACGTCCAGGACAAGTACGGCAAGGATCAGGTCGGCCAGATCGCGACGTTCCACCAGCTCAAGGCGCGCGGCGTGATCCGCGACATCGCGCGGGCGATGGAGATCCCGTTCGCCGAGGCCGACAAGCTCGCCAAGCTGGTGCCCGAGCCGGTCCAGGGCAAGTCGCCGCCGGTGCGCGAGGCGATCGAGCAGACGCCCGAGCTCAAGCAGCTCTACAACGACAGCCCGCTGCATCGCGAGCTGCTCGATCTCGCCGCGGCGCTCGAGGGCCTCAACCGCAACGCCGGCATGCACGCGGCCGGGATCGTGATCGCCGAGAAGCCGCTGTGGGAGTACGTGCCGTGCTTCCGCGGCCAGAACGACGAGATCGTCACGCAGTTCGCGATGAAGGAGGTCGAGAAGGTCGGCCTGGTCAAGTTCGACTTCCTCGGCCTCAAGACGCTCACGGTGATCCAGACCGCGGTGAAGCTCATCAACCAGCAGCGGCCGCCGGGCGACGAGCTCGACATCGACGTGATCCGCAAGGATGACGCCGACGTGTTCAAGATGATCGCGCGCGGCGATACGACGGGCGTGTTCCAGCTCGAGTCGAGCGGCTTCCGCGAGATCCTGAAGAAGCTCAAGCCGGACTGCCTCGAGGACATCGTGGCCGCGGTCGCGCTGTACCGGCCGGGGCCGCTCGAGGGCGGCATGGTCGACGACTTCATCGACCGCAAGCACGGCCGCAAGAAGGTCGAGTATCCGCACCCGTGGCTCGAGAAGGTGCTCGGCGATACCTACGGCGTGATCGTCTACCAGGAACAGGTGATGCAGATCGCCCAGATCCTCGCCGGCTACTCGCTCGGCGGCGCCGATCTGCTGCGCCGCGCGATGGGCAAGAAGAAGAAGGAGGAGATGGACAAGGAGAAGTCCAAGTTCCTCGACGGCGCCAAGCTGAACAAGATCGATCCGAAGATCGCCGATCAGGTGTTCGAGCTGATGGCGTTCTTCGCCGGCTACGGCTTCAACCGGTCGCACTCCGCGGCGTACGGCTGGATCACCTACCAGACGGCCTACCTGAAGGCGCACTACCCGCACGAGTTCATGGCGGGCCTGATGTCGTGCGACGCCGACAACGTCGACAACATCGTCAAGTTCATCGCCGAGGCGCGCGCGATGGGGCTCGTGGTCGAGCGGCCCGACATCGACGAGTCGCTGCAGGACTTCACGGTCACGAAGGCGCGTTCGGTGGCTGGCCCCGAGGCTGGCGAGGGCACGACCCCGACGAGCCCGCCGGGAGACCCGGCAAGCCCAGACGGGCTCGGAGGCAAGGTCATCCGGTTCGGCCTCGGCGCGGTCAAGGGCGTCGGCGGGACGGCGGTCGAGGCGATCCTCGAGGCGCGCGCGAGCGACGGCCGGTTCGCCTCGGTCTACGATCTGTGCCGGCGGGTCGATACCCAGAAGTGCAATCGCCGCGTGCTCGAGCAGCTGATCAAGTCGGGCGCGCTCGATGGCCTGCCGGGCGGCGTCGATCGCAAGGGAGGGCGCGCGCAGCTGCTCGCGGCGCTCGACGGCGCGCTCGAGCGCGGGGCCTCGGAGCAGCGCGATCGGCGCTCTGGCCAGACCTCGCTGTTCGGGCTGTTCGCCGCCCAGGAGCCGGCCCGCGTCGCGCCGGGCTCGCCGGGCATGGGCGAGGTCTACCCCGACGTCGAGATCTGGGGGCCCAAGCAGCTGCTGGCGTTCGAGAAGGAGGCGCTGGGGTTCTATGTCTCGGGGCACCCGCTCGACCGCTACCGCGGCGACCTGCAGCGCTACGCGAGCGCGACGACCAGCGACTTTCCGGCGGGCAAGCGCGGGGTCGGGGAGGCGTCGATCGGCGGAATCGTCAGCCAGTACCGCGAGATGATCACCAAGAAGGGCGACAAGATGGCGCGGTTCATGCTCGAGGACGCCGAAGGCACGCTCGAGGTGATCGCGTTCCCCAAGACGTTCGAGAAGGTGCGCCACGTGCTGGTCAGCGACGAGCCGATCCTGTGCACCGGCGCGGTCAAGAACGAGGGCAACGCCGAGTCGCCCGAGTGGAAGATGCTGCTCGAGACCTGCGCGCCCCTGTCCGAGCTCCGCCAGCTGAAGACGACGCGGGTCGACATCCACCTGAACGCCGATCAGCTCACCCACGATCAGATCGACGAGCTGAAGACGATCCTCGCCAACGCGGAACGCGGCAACTGCCAGGCGGTGCTGCGGCTCAAGATCCCGCAGCGCTCGGAGACCGTGGTCACGCTGCCCGAGGCGTGGGCGGTGTCGCCCACCGAGGATCTGCTGGCCCGGCTCGCGCGGCTGTTCGGCGACCGGGTCACGACGCTGGGATAGCGCGCTCTCGCGGCTCTCTCGCGCCTCGCGCCTGCTCTCGCTCGTACCGTGAGCTGCGGCGAGAACGCGGACACGCGCGCTTGCGCACGCGGGTCTGGGTCCCTCGCTCGAGAGATAGCGCACCGCCGGCGAGAGAACGACCTCCAGACCCAACACTCAACCCGGCTGGCCTCGAAGGACCACCTGTGGAAGCTGTCTCGCTCGGTGACCCAGCCCGCGGCGCGGCGCTGCGCGCTGGCGAGCTCGCGTACGCCGCAGGCCACGGCTCGACCGGCCACGGCTTTGACCCTCAGTCGAGGCCGAGCGCCTCGAGGTCGTCCTCGTCGAGCCCGAAGTAGTGCGCGGTCTCGTGCAGCACGGTGATCCGGATCTCCTCGGCGAGGTGATCGGCGTCGGCGCAGGCGCGCGACAGGTTGCCGCGGAACAAGAGGATGTTGGTGACCGTCGGGGCGAGCGCGCCGTCGTCGGGCATCGGCGTGCCCTGGAACAGGCCGAGCAGGCGAGGGTCGACGCCGTCGGCGACCAGCGCCTCGGACGGCATGTCGTCGATCAGGATCGGCACCCGCTCGAGCTTCTCGCGGATCTGCGGCGGCAGCTCGGCGAGGGTCTGCAGCGCGATCTGCTCGACGTCGTCCTCGCTGATCTCGAGCGGGCCCGGCCCGGCGGCGAGGTCGAGCCGGCGGACCTCCTGCCAGGCGGCGGCCATCGCGGCGCGATCGCCGGTGAGCTCGTGGACCCGGCCCAGCGTGTGCAATGCGTCGGCCGCCAGCTCGTCGTGGGTCTGCGCGAGCTCGATCCAGCGCCGGGCGCCGGCCGGATCTTCCGCCGACAGCGCCAGCTCGGCGAGATCGAGGGCGAGATCGCCGTCGTCGATCACCGAGCTGGCGAGCTCGCCGAGCGCGTCGCGCGCCGCCGCGGGCTCGCCGCGCGCCACGAGGGCCTGCGCCTTGATGTAGATCGCCTCGATCAGGTCGGCTTCCTCGTCGATGAAGTCGAACGCGGCCTGGACGGTGTCGAGCGCGGCGTCGGGGTCGCCGAGGCCCTGGAGCTCGAGCCGGGCGATGCAGATCCGCGGCATCGGGTCGTCGGGGCGCAGCTCGTGGAGCAGCCGGTACTGGGCGAGCGCGTCGTCGATATCGCCGCTGGCGTCGGACACCGCCGCCGCGAGCGCGACCACGTCGGGGTTCTTGCGGTCGATGCGCTGGCAGCGCTCGACGATCGAGGCCGCGGTGTCGAGCTTGCCGGCCTCGAGGGCCTCGAAGCCGCGTTCGAGGTCGGCGAGCAGGCGTTCCGTGCGAGACATGGCAATGCCTTACCGCGATTTGCAGCCACGCGCTGGCCTCGCTATCGTCGTGTTGTGACAATCGCGCTCCGCACCGTGTCTCTGGCCTGGATCGTGGTCGTGGCCGCCTGCCTGGCCGCATGCCCGGCGCGCCAGACGCGGCGCACGCTCGTCCCCGACGTGCCGACCTCGGGCGACGCCGGGGCCCGCACCCGGTTCCAGGACGCCCGGACGAAGTTCCTGCGCGACGGCCGGGACACCGGCGAGTTCAAGCGCATCGTCGACGAGTACCCCGAGGATCCGATCGTCCCGTTTGCCCAGCTCTACGCCGGCATCGCCGACGTCAAGGCGCGCAAGATCGGCGCGGCCGTCAAGGCGCTGACCGAGGTCGTCGAGCTCAAGGCCGATCCGGGGCTCACGGCGCGCGCCCGGCTGTTCCTCGGGATCGCCAAGAACTACCAGG
>Ga0137459_1000443_pt1 | contig 14811 bp, 9 predicted proteins | sample EasRivERMGT700_2_FD_104908 | JGI IMG/M metagenome (GOLD analysis project Ga0137459, IMG submission 104908) | Soil microbial communities from meander-bound floodplain in the East River, Colorado, USA - East River MetaG ERMGT700_2 | ecosystem: Environmental > Terrestrial > Soil > Floodplain ...
ACGCCGACGTTGCTCCCGCGCCAGCGGCCGCGCGGCACCGAGACCATCCTGCTCGCCGAGGACGAGGACGCCGTACGCCGCCTGGTCCAGCGCGCGCTCGAGCTCCACGGCTACAGCGTGCTGCCGGCGCGCAGCGGGGAGGAGGCCGAGCAGCTCGAGCGCTCGCACCTGGGCCCCATCCACCTGCTGGTCACCGACGTCGTGATGCCCGGGATGGGCGGTCGCGAGCTCGCCGATATCGTCAAGTCGCGCCGCCCGCAGATCAAGGTCCTGTACATGAGCGGCTACACCAACGACGAGGTCGTCCGTCACGGCGTCATCGTCGCGCGCGACACGTTCCTGCAGAAGCCGTTCACGCCGACCATCCTCGTGGCCAAGGTCCGCGCCATGTTCGCCGGTACCGTCGACCTGACCAAGCGCGGCGATCCGGGCTGATCTTGCGCTGATCTACGCGCCGTGACGCTCGGCTCAGAAGTCGTACTGGAGGCCGAGGCTGACGCGCCACACCGACTGCAGCACGTCGACGCGGGTCGGGTTGGTCGACCTCAGGTTCGAGTACACGTACCGGTTGTTGACCCGATCGTAGTCGAGGTCGACGGCAGGCGTGGCGAACGGGAACGGCACCGCCTGCGCGCGGCCCCACTTGTGGTTCAGCAAATTTCCGACGTTCTCGAGGTCGAGCATGAACCGTGCGCGATGCCCTGACAGCGGGTTGGGCAGATCCTGCGCAAACCGCATGTCGATCTTGGTGAACCACGGGCTGCTGGACGAGTTGCGCGGCACAATCTGGCCGCTGTAGTGCAACAGTCCGGTCTTCTGCAGGAACTCGTTAAACTTCTTCTTGGGGATCCCATTGAGCACCACCTGGCAGCCGGTCGTGATCATGCCCTGCTCGCACAGCCGGTCGCCCTGGATCGGGACGTAGAACAGCTCCCGGTTACGGCTCGAGAACGTGGTGTCCTCGCCGAAGATCCTGCCCAGCTTCGTGCCGTTGGAGTCGCTCCTGCCGGCGACCACGTTCTCGGTCGCGCCGAACGTCCACGAGAACGGCTGCCCCGAGCGCGACTCGACGAACATGCCCACGCTGGTCTTCATCTCCTTCCACAGAGGCCCGTCGATGACCTGGCCGACCAGCGCGCGAGAGAACTCCGCGGCGCCGGTGAACCGATGCTTGCGCTGGTAGTTCGAGATCGCGTCGCTCGGGTCGTTGGGATCGGCCACGGCGGACAGACCGTAGTTGCTCACCGAGCGCGAGCTGGTCCCCGGGTTGACCTCGTGGACGTCCTGGTACGCGTACGACCCGGACACGAACAAACCGAACGGGAAGCCCTTCTGCACGGTGACGCTGGCGACGTGCCCGTACCCGTGGGTCGTGTTGGTCAGGAGCATGTCGTAACCGCGGGTCACGTTGTAGTTGTTGGCGTACAGCGGGCGACCATCGGGCGTCGTGCCCACCGGCAGGTTGACGTCGTTGTTGGGCAGCTTCAGGTTGTCACGCCGCAGGTCGAGCCACGTGACCCCGTGGAGGGTCTTGCTGTACGTGTAGTTCAGCTTCAGCTCGATGTTCTTGCCGAGGTTGCCGGCCCCCGGGATGTCCAGCGAGTAATCGGCGCCGGTGCCGAACTTCCAGGACGACGGCAGCTTGAAGTTGGGATCGAGCGCGTCGACGTTGCCGTTGCCTTGCTTGACCAGCGCCGCCAGGCCGTCGGGAATGTTGCGGCCGTCGAAGCCGGTGATCAACGCGGTCCCCATGGCGCCCGCGCAGGCGGCGCTCGGGCAGGTCACCGACGAGATGCGCACGCCATCGTTGCTGTAGTTGTTCGAGACCCACACGCTTGGCGTCCCGCCGCTGTACAGCCCGAGGCCGCCGCGCAGGTTGAGCTTCTCGGTGGGCAGGTAGCTGAAGCCCACCCGCGGCATCAGGATCTTGAGGCCGTCGAGCGAGGCGGTGTTGTCAAACCCGTTGCGGTCCACGAAGTTCTGGTTCCGCGCGATCTTGTCACCGGTCTGGTAGACCTCGAGGCGGAGGCCGCCCTGGAGCGTGACCTCCGGCGTGAGCTTGTACTGGTCCTGGACGTAGCCGGTCCACGTCCCGGTGTTCCAGTTGGCCGCGCCGGCGTTCGGATCGAGCGTGACCGTGCCATCCGCGTTGGTCCGGATCGCGTTGGAGTACCGGATCGAGGTGGGCTGCTTCATCTCGAAGGCCGCGAGCGACGCGTACTGCACCACGCCGTTGCTGGCCGGGACGAACAGGTTCTTGATCCGCAGCAGCTCGTATTCGGCGCCCAGCGTCACCAGGTGATTGCCGGACAGGTAGTTCGCCTCGGCCTTGGTGTGAAAGATGTCATTGTCGAGCGTGTTGACGTGACGGAACTCGTCGGGGCCGAGCGCGATCGTCCCGGTGTTGGTGGGGCAGACGAGACCGCCCATCATCCCCGTTTCATCTTGTCCGCAGGTCCGGATCGTGGCCGCCATGAAGCCGTTGCCGTTGAGCGGAGGGACGAGGCTCGACACCAGCTTGGCGTTGACCTCTGCCTGCGTCGATAGCCGATCGGACCAGTCCGAGAACACCCGGCCGGAGAACGTGTTCAGCGTGTCCCGCGCGTCGTACCAGTTCGAGCTCAGGGGCAAGAACGTGTCCGAGGCCGTGCCGTTCTGGATGCTGTTACCTCCCGTGCGCTGGTAGATCAGGCTAGCGCGGTGCTGCTTGTTGATCGCCCAGTCGAGCTTGCCGAGCAACTTGAGATCGCCTTCGTTGAGCGACCGCGCCGGCACCCCCGCCTCGAAGCCGTACATCTCTTTTGCGATCCGCACCGCGTTGTCCAGCTCGAACTGCGAGACCTTGGAGACGACGTTCGTGGCGCTGGAACCCAGGGGCCCGACGCTGACCGGGGTGGTCGCGTTGAGCCCCTCGGCGCTGATCAGGAAGTGCAGCTTGTTCTTGAGGATCGGCCCGCCGACCGTCCCGCCGTAGCGGACCTCGCTGTAGTCGACATTGATCCGGTCGTCGCGCGTCCGGCTGCCGAGCAGCGAGTCGCTCGCGTACGTGCCGACCAGCGAGCCCTTGAATTCATTGGTGCCCGACTTGGTGACGATGTTGACGTTGCCGCCCAGGAACTTGCCGAAGTGGACGTCGAACGGCGAGCTCTCGACGGTGAGCTCCTGGACCGCCGACAGCGCGATCGGGCTGCGCCGCGTCGGATACCCGCTCGCGTTGAGGCCGAAGTCATCGTCCTGGCGGATGCCGTCGACCGTGATGCTGTTGAACCGGGTGTTGTTGCCGCCGATCGACAGCGTGCGGTCCTTGCCTTCGACCGAGACCTCCGGGTTGCGCCGCACCAGGTCGCGCGGATCGCGCCCGACCGACGGCAGCGCGTCGATCTCCGCGGCCGTCACCACCGTGCGGCCCGACGTGGTGCGCGCGATCGACGTGCCGGACACCTCGATCACCTCCTCTGCGAGGCGCAGCCCGAGCGCGACGTCGCGGGTCTTGTTGGAGGTGAGGAAGATGTTCTTCTCCTCGGCCGACTTGAAGCCCATGACGGTCGCCGTCACGTGGTAGGGCCCGCCGACCTGGAGGTTGGTGAACGCGAAGCTACCGTCGGCGTTGGTCGTCGCGGTCTTGACGCTGCCGGTCGACTCGTCGACCAGCGTGACCTCGGCTCCCGCCATCGGAACGCCATCGTCGGCGCTCTTCACGCTGCCGCGAACGGTCGCGGTGGTCACCTGCGCCATGGCGAGCGCGGTGAACGAGCACAAGACCACGGTGATCAGGGATGCGACTACTGCGAGACGGGCAACACGCATGGCAACTGCCTTTCGTCGAGCGCGCAAGCTAGGCGGCATGCCGCGTCCAGGACAATACTTCCAAGGACACGATCCACCGACGTCATCGACAAGCTATACGTTTGCCACACAACCGCGACGCGATGCCATCGATCGATCGCGAGAACCGCGGGGGATCTCATCAGCTGCCTTGCCGCAGCGAATCAAACCGCCGGCGTGATCGCGCAGCGAGCGGATGACCCGCCGCTAAGCTCGCCGAACGTGGCGACGCAATGTACGCGAGATCGCCTTTCGACCCCGGATCGTAGAGGCCGTTGCATCGCGCTCTCCGCGACGCCACCTTCGCGGGAGCCAGCGCCCTGCGCGAACCCCGACGCCGGGAGCGCAGGTCGCCATCGCCCCGGCCCAGGGGATTGCAGTACGATGCGCGCCATGCGACGCACTCTCCTTGCCGCTGTGCTCGTCCTCGCCGCATGCGGATCCGGATCGACGCAGGGACCCAACGCGCACCACGCCGCGTCCGGTAGCGGGTCCGGATCCAACCTGATCTGCAAGGAAGAAACGCAGATCGGCAGCCACTTCTCCCACGAGGTCTGCCGCACTCCCGAGCAGGTCGAAGACGAGCGCAAGGCCGCCGAAGAGCTGATGAGGACGCCGGGGGCGGTGGTCCGTCCCCCCGACTGATTCATGACCTCGTTCCCCGCGACAGACCTCCCTACCTACGACGACGTCGTGGCCGCCGCGGCCCGGCTCGCCGGCCATGCCCACCGCACGCCGGTCCTGCGCTCGCGGGTCGCCGACGCGCTGCTCGGCGCCGAGGTCGCCTTCAAGTGCGAGAACCTCCAGCGCAGCGGCTCGTTCAAGTTCCGCGGCGCGTTCAACGCGCTGTCGCGGTTCACCGAGCCACAGCGGCGCGCGGGCGTGGTCGCGTTCTCGTCGGGCAACCACGCCCAGGCGATCGCGCTGTCGGCCCGGCTGCTCGGCATGCCGGCGACCATCGTGATGCCGCACGACACCCCGGCGATCAAGCTCGCCGCGACCCGCGGGTACGGCGCCGAGGTCGTGATCTACGACCGGTTCACCGAGGACCGCGAGGCGATCGGGCGCAAGCTGGCCGGCGAGCGCGGCCAGACCCTGATCCCGCCGTTCGATCACCCCGACGTGATCGCCGGCCAGGGCACCGCGGCCAAGGAGCTGATCGAGGAGGCCGGCGCGCTCGACGCCCTGTTCGTGCCCATGGGCGGCGGTGGGCTGGTGAGCGGCAGCGCGCTCGCCGCGCGCGCGCTCGCGCCCGATTGCCAGGTCTACGGCGTCGAGCCCGAGGCCGGCAACGACGGCCAGCGATCGTTCCGCTCGGGCGCGATCGTCCACATCGCGACCCCGAAGACGATCGCCGACGGCGCGCAGACCCAGCACCTGGGCCAGCTGACGTTCGCCATCGTCCGGCGCGAGCTCGCGGACGTGGTCACGGCGAGCGATGCCCAGCTCATCGAGGCCATGCAGTTCTTCGCCGAGCGCATGAAGATCGTCGTCGAGCCGACCGGCTGCCTCGGGTTCGCCGCGGCGCGCCACGCCGGGCTGCCGCTCCGGGGCAAGCGCGTCGGCGTCGTGATCAGCGGCGGCAACATCGACCTGCCGCGCTACGGCGAGCTGCTGCGCACGGTGGTGTGAGCCCGCTCCGCGGTGGTGGTGTCACGTGGCGGCGCCGCCGGGCACCGCGACGACGCGGTGGTCAGCGACGCGGTCAAGCACGCGCCCGCCGTGATCGCGACGTCAGCGCCCATGCGGCCATCGACGCTCACGGCCGCCGACCCGTTCGTCGCCACGCGGAGAATCTGACCGGCGCCATGCGCGATACCCGGAAGACATCGCGTGGGTCGCGGTCTTGCCATCGCGAGCCTTCCGAGAGAACGCCCGCACGCGCGCTGGCGACGCGGGCAGGGGCCTCTCGCTCGTCCGTTGACGGCCGTATCACGACCACGCTCGGTGCCATCTCCACGACCGGCCGGCGATCCACCACCCGGCCGTGCAATCTATCTCGCTCGAGACCCCAGCCCGTCGTCGCTGCGCTGCGCGTTGACGCGGCCAGGGGCGGCTTTCAGACAGGTGGTCGTTTTTGGCCATAGCTGAGGTATTTGTGGGAAATGATCGTACCGTCCGCAAGTGTCACGAGGAACTCGAAGCCGCGGTACAAATAGACGTTGCGTCCCCCTGAGAAATCTTTCCTTTCGAGCGGGATCACCAGGGTGACACCATTGACCCCCAAGACGCTGACCGCTTTTTGCAGGAACTGGAGGTAGACATGCTCGAATTTCAGGTTCCCGGCGGCGAGATCGCTGGCACTTTTGGTGCTGACCGCTTCGTGCAGCTGCTGTGGGATGAACCAACTGAACTGTGTGGGGATCCGAATACCCTCCAGCACCTGCAGGGCTGCCGCGCCGATGTCGCCGGCATCGTCATGAGGGCGACCTCCTATGATGACGTCTAGTGCTCCCAGTGCCTCGTCAAAACGACCGCCGTTCCTCATTGTCACGTCCAGCAGCGTAACAGTTGAGAGTAGACGTTGAGAAACCAACGTCCATGCCAATCGGGTGGCGTCGTTTGGAGCGTCAACATGGTTCGAAACGATGGCGATCAGGCTAATCAGTGCCTGGAACAGCTGATTGTGCTCAAAGGGTGACTGGACGGCGATCGCGTGATCCCTTCCATCGAAGTGCAAATTCGCTCTCAGCGGGTCAGTGGAGATGGTGCACAGGGTCACCGCCAAGCTTCCTTCACTGCGAATAATAGTAAACTCGCAGGACCACGTGGATTCACCCTGCAGAGACGACACGCCGATCGATACGTTGTCCGTCTGTGAGATAGGCGTACGCCCTTTGCGTGGCTCGTTCCGGATGACGGCGATGATGCGAAGTCCTGAAACGGCCAGCTCATATTCGAGCCCCAGATCGTCGTCTTTGAGGTGCCCGAACTCTCCCGTCACCACCATCGCGATCAGACGGAGCAGCGTTGTCTTGCCCGTACCGTTCTTCCCGAGCAGGACGTTGAACCCGTCATTGAACACGAGCTCGGTGCCCGGCGCCACGTTCCGGTACTTTTCGATCTTGAGCCGCTTCAGCCGGACGCCTTCCATTGCTGCCGGCCGAACCTTAGTCCAGCCCGCCGTCGCCCGGCAAGCACAGACCTCGCGGGTCGCCCGCTCGCGATCGAATCACGGAACGACGTCGAACGTCGCGCCGGTCACCTGCTTGGCCGCGGCGAGCGCGTCGCCTCGCAGTCGCGCTTGTCGACCTTTGGTGATGGTGAGGTCGCCGCTGGGAAGCGCGCCGCTCGGACCAAGCCGGTCGCCGTGCATCCCGGCGGTGAGCTTGTGCTCGGTGCCGCCGTCTCGCAGATGATAGCGCGCGTCGGAAGCGAGTACTTCCTCGAGTTTTCGATCCAGCCGCTCGACAAGCCGGCGCCGGCGGCGCTGATGAGCAACGGCGCGGAGGTCGGGCAGCTCGTGATCATCCCGCCGCACCCCGACGCCACCCTGATTGTTCCGCCGTGAACCCCGGCGTGAAGCTGTCGAATCTGTGCTATTTGATTGGAACCTTGCCCGCGTCCCCCGATCGCACGTCCGCCTGGCGCCGTAGCGCCCTGGGCGCCGTCCGCCCGGCGAGCCGGCTGCAGGCGGCGCTGACCGCGCTGGCGTTCGTCCTCGCGAGCCTGTTCGGCATCCTCCACGAGGCGGCCACGGCCCACGCCCGCTGCGCCGAGCACGGCGAGCTGATCCATCGCGATGCGACCGTCGCGAGCACCGAAGGTCCGACGAATGCCGCGACCCTGGGCGAGCTTCGGACCGAGGCGATCCCGGGCCACGAGCATTGCTCGCTGACCTCGGCGACGCGCGAGTCGCGGCTGGTGCCGCGTCCACCGGCGATCGCCCCGGCACCGGTGGCCAGCTCGGCCGTCGTGGCCGCCACGCCGCGTGCCGTGCCCGCGCGCGGTGGTGCCCTCTACCGTACCGCTCCCAAGACCTCGCCACCGGCATAGCGCGGCGACGCCTCCGCGTCGCGCGAGTCGATGGGCAGACCGGGTCACTCCGGTCGACGCGGCGCGACCTCGCGGGCGCCGCCACAGGTCTTTCAAGGAGCGTCCGTCCGTGCGAGCTCGATCTCTCTCCCTCGTCTTCATGTCCTGGCTCGGCGCCGTGCCGGCCGCGGCACAACCAAGTCCCCCCGGTACCCCACCCCCCGCAAACCCGCCACCCGGTACGCCGCCGGCGGCGCCGACGACGATCGAGGCGCGGATCAAGGCGCTCGAGGCCGATCTCGAAGACGTCAAGAGCGCCAGCGAGGACCAGAAGTCCGAGCTGGCCGATCTCAAGGCCCAGCTGGCGGCGGCCAGGCCGCCGACGTCGCTCAACGCGCTCAACCCGCAGATCACCGCGTTCCTGAACGGCGCGATGCGGCTCGATGATCGGCCCGTGGTGACGCCGGGCGGCACGCCGATCGACGACCGGCCGTTCCTGCGCACCGCCGAGCTCGAGTTCCGCGCCGCGGTCGATCCATACGCCGACGCGGTCGCGATCCTCGCGCTCGAGGATCAGGCCGGCAATGGGTTCGAGGCCGACGTCGAGGAGGGCTACGTCGTCATCAAGCGGCTGCCGATCCTCGAGTCCGCGCCGCTCGGGATGAAGCTCAAGCTCGGCCGCTACCGCGCGCCGATCGGCAACGTCAACCGGCTGCACATGCACGACCTGCCGTGGACGACGCGGCCGCTGCCGATCTCGCGGTTCCTCGGCACCGAGACCGGCGAGTTCTTCGAGTCGGGGTTCAATCCCGTCGGGGTCGACGCCGAGGTGATCTTGCCCGAGATCATCCCGGGTGCGGTGATGGAGGTCAATGCCGACGTGGTCGACGGCGGCAGCATCGCGATGTCGAGCGGCAGCCACGATCACCCGGGCTACCTGGGGCGATACAACCTGTTCTTCACCGCGCACGACACGCATGACGTCAACCTCGGCGTGTCCGGCTACTACGAGGCCGGCGCGCATCGCGCGGGCCTCGTAGCCGTCGACGCGCTGTACAAGTGGAAGCCGCTGGCGGCCGGCGAGTTCCACAGCGTCGTACTCGGCGGCGAGCTGTTCTACGCCAACCGCAAGTTCTCCGCCGATACCGACGGCGACGGCGTGCCCGACGCCGAGCAGCAGGCGTCGCCGCTGGCGTGGTTCGGGTTCGCCCAGGTCCAGCTGTCGTGGCACGTCTACCTCGGCGGCCGCTACGACTACGTGCAGGACATCGCCGACCCGAGCCTGACCACCCAGGTCGCGGCCGGTTACCTCAGCTACTACACCTCCGAGTTCCTCCGGTTCCGCGCCGGCTACGAGCACCGCTGGAGCGACGTCCCCGCCGATGACGGCGTCAATTCGTTCCTCGCCGAGGTCAACGTGGTCTTCGGCTCCCACCCCACCGAACCCTACTGGGTCAATCGTTGATTGGAGACGTCATGCGAACGTTGTTATCCGCTATTACCTCCGTCAGCCTCTCCGTCAGCCTCTCCGTCACGCTGGCGCTCGTCACGACGACCGGCGCGTCCGCCGCGACCAAGAAGATCTCGGTCGTCACCACGCTCAACGTGCTCGCCAGCGTCGCGCGCGACATCGGCGGCGATCGGGTCACCGTGGCCGCGCTCGCCAAGCCCAACCAGGATCCGCACACGCTGGTCGCCAAGCCCACGTTCAAGGTCCTGGCCAAGAACGCCCAGCTGTTCATCGAGATCGGGCTCGGGCTCGATATCTGGGGATCGGCGGTGACCGACGCGTCTGGCAACCCCGACATCCAGACCGGCCAGAAGGGCCGGGTCATCGCGTCGGAGGGCATCACGACCCGCGAGCTGCCGACGACCTTGTCCAAGGCGTGGGGCGATATCCACCCGAACGGCAACCCGCACGTCTGGCTCGATCCGGTGAACGTCAAGCAGATCGCCGCCAACATCGCCGCCGGGCTTTCCCGGGTCGATCCGGACGGCAAGGACGCCTACGCGGCGAACCTCAAGGCGTTCGGCGAGAAGATCGACGACATGCTGTACGGCCACGCGCTCGTCGTCGAGTACGGCGCGAGCAAGCTCGAGCGGCTGTCGCGGCGCAACGAGCTTCACGACTACCTGAAGACCAAGCAGACCTACGACAAGCTCGGCGGCTGGCTCAAGAAGGCCGAGCCGCTGCGCGGCCTCAAGGTCCTCACCTACCACAAGACGTGGGTATACTTCTGCGACCGGTTCGGCATCGACATCCGCGGCGAGATCGAGGAGAAGCCGGGCATCCCGCCGTCGCAGGACTACCTCGCGACGCTGATCAAGAAGATCGCCGCCGAACAGATCAAGGTCATCTTCATCGACACGATCTATCCGACCAAGGACGGCGACTACATCGCGAACAAGACCGGCGTCAAGATCGTGGCGAGCCCGATCGACCTCGGCGGCGCGCCCGGCACCGATGACTACTTCTCGCTGATCAACACCCTGCTCGATCGCATCGTCGCCGCGGCGAAGGGATAGCGCGTGGGCGGGTACCTGCAACAGCTGATCGAGATCAACGGCCTGCCGCTGCTGGCGTGCCTCGCCGTGTCGGGGATCCTGGTCTACCTCGGCATGCACGTCGTCGAGCGCAAGGTCATCTTCGTCGATCTCGCGCTCGCCCAGATCGCCGCGCTCGGCGTGATGTGGGCGATCCTGATGGGCTACGACCACGAGACCGACACGCTGGCCGTCACGCTCTACTCGCTCTCGTTCACCGCGATCGGCGCGGTCGTGTTCTCGATCACGCGGACCCGCAACGAGCGCGTGCCGCACGAGGCGCTGATCGGTATCATCTACGTCACCGCCAGCGCCGGCGGGCTCGTGCTCGCCGATCGGTTCGCGCTGGGCACCGAGGCGCTCAAGGAGCTGATCGCCGGCCGGGTCGCGCTCGTGACCCCGGCGATCGTCGGCAAGCTCGCGATCACCTGCGCGGTGGTCGCCATCGTGTTCGTCGCCCTGCACCGCCGGTTCATCCGGATCAGCCGCGATCCCGCGGAGGCCGAGGCCGCCGGGATGTCGATCCGCGCCTGGGACTTCCTGTTCTACATGCTGTTCGGCGTGCTCATCACGCAGAGCGTCGCGGTGCTCGGCGTCCTGCCCGTGTTCGCCTACCTGGTGATCCCCGCGGTGTCCGGGGCCTTCTTGTTCTCCTCGGTGCGCGCGCGCCTCTTGTTCGGCTGGGCGTTCGCCGGCGGGATCAGCCTCGTCGGCCTCGAGACCGCGCGGATGTCGCAGCTCGATCCGGGGCCGACGATCGTCTGCCTGTTCGCCGGCGCCCTCGTCCTGCTCGGCGTCGGCCTGTTCCTGCGCGCGCGCCGGTTCGCGCCGCGGGCGATCGGGCAGGTCGCCGGCTGCGCGGTCCTGTTCGCCGCCTTCCTCGGCGGGACGCTGATGTTCCGCAAGGCCGCGCCGACCGACGAGCTGGCCACCGCGGTCGAGTTCGCGCGGTCCCCCGAGCCGACCAGGCTGCGCCAGGCGATCGAGAGCTTTCGCAGGTTCCCCGGCGCCCGGGCGCGCTGGCTGCCGATGGTGATCGCGATGCTCGACCAGCCCGATCCGGTCACCCGCCAGGCCGCCGCGGCGCTCCTGGGCGAGGCCAAGGCCGTCGAGGCGGTAACGGCGCTCGGCGCCCGCCTGGGCAACGGCGTCGAGCGCGAGGACGCGGTCCGCGAGGCCGTGGTCCGCGCGCTGCGCGCGATCGGCGATCCGCGCGCCGTCCACGCGCTGGTCGAGGCCGCCGCGCGCGATCCCGAGCCCGATCTCGCGGTCGCGATGGCGATCGCCGCGTTCGAGCTCGCCGGCCCCGGCCCGGACGCCGACCTGCGGAACGCCGCCGACGTCCTGGTCCAGGTCATGGCCGACGACGGCGCCCCCCACGCGGCGCGCCGCGACGCCGGCGACGCCCTGCGCGCGCACGTCGCGCTCGGCGACTGCTGCCACGACGAGGCCACCGCCGCGGCATGGTGGCGCGCGCACCGCGACGCCGTGACCTGGCAGGCGCCGGCCCACCGGTTCGTCGCGCCGGCCACCGGCGGCTGACCGCGACACCGCCGCGACATCGCGACACCGCGACATCACTGCGGCACGCGCGAACTGCACGCGACACTCGACTCCGGCCTGGACTTCGCGACACTGATCTGGTGTCGTTTCGACGGGCTGACCGGAGGAGATATGCACTCTCGAACCTTGTTACTTACCCTCGCTGCGACGATCTGTGGCTCGTCGATCAGCGCCTCGACCGTGCTCGCGCGCACCGGCTATTACCAATTTCCCGATCTGCATGGCAAGGCGATCGTGTTCGCCGCCGAGGGCGATCTGTGGATGGTCGCCGATACCGGCGGTACGGCGCGCCGGCTGACGACGCACGCGGGCGCCGAGTACTTCCCACGCTACTCGCCCGACGGCAAGTCGATCGCGTTCACCGGCGAGTACGGCGGCAACCGCGACGTCTACGTGATCCCCGCGGAGGGCGGCGAGCCGCGCCGGCTGACCTGGCACCCCGATCCGGACGAGGTGCTCGACTGGACGCCGGACGGCAAGAACATCATCTATCGCAGCCGCGCCGGCAACGACACCACGAGCGGGTTCGAGTGGCACCTGTACGCCATCTCGCTCGACGGCGGCGATCCCGAGCTGCTGCCGCTCGGCTGGGCCGGCCGCGTCGCGATCGATCCGGCGACCAAGCGCTGGGCGTTCAACCGCTCGAGCGTCGAGTTCCGGACCTGGAAGCGGTATCGCGGCGGCACGGCGCCCAGCATCTGGGTCGGCGATCCCGACAAGCGCGACTTCAAGGAGATCACCAGGACGCCGGGCGCCGCCTCGTTCCCGATGTGGTCCGGCGGGCGCATCGTCTTCCTGTCCGATCAGGGCGGCACGGCCAACCTGTGGTCGATCAAGGCGGATGGCGGAGACCTGAAGCGCGAGACCCGGTTCAATGACTGGGACGTGCGGTGGCCGGCGGTCGGCGCCGACGGCCGGATCGTGTTCTCGCTGGGCGGCGACCTCCACGTGTTCCAGCCCAGCACCGGCAAGGAGGAGAAGGTCGCGATCGACATCCCGAGCGAGCGCCAGCTCGCGCGCGTCCGCTACCCCAACGCGGAGAAGAACGCCACGTCGTTCGAGCTGTCGCCCGACGGCGACCGCCTGGCCATCGTGACCCGCGGCGAGATCATGTCGGTCGCGGTCAAGGACGGCGTCACGCTGCCGATCACGCGGGGCAGCGCGGCGCGCGAGCGCGGCGCGAGCTTCTCGGGCGACGGCAAGAGCCTGGTCTACATCACCGACGCGACCGGCGAGGAGGAGCTGCGCACGATCGACGCGTGGGGCCGCGGCCAGCCGCGCGTGGTCAAGGCCGCTGGCAAGACCGGCTGGAACTACCCACCGGCGGCCTCGCCCGACGGCAAGTGGATCGCGTACGCCGATCAGACCCAGACGCTCCACGTCGTCGCCGTCGCGGGCGGGACGCCGCGCACCGTCGATCACAGCGCGCGCTCCGAGATCCGCGAGTACGTGTGGAGCCCCGATGGACGCTACCTCGCATACTCGCTGGCGCTCGCGACCGACTACTCGATGGTGCGCGTGTTCGACACGACGACGAGCAAGACCACCTCGCTCTCGGGCTCGGCGACCAACGACTACTCCCCCGCGTGGGATCCCGAGGGCCGCTACCTCTACTTCCTGAGCGATCGCGCGGCGAACCCGGTGATGGACCAGCGCGACGAGGAGAACGTCGAGATCCGGAACACGCGGCCGTTCCTCGTGGTCTTGCAGAAGGATGGCAAGAACCCGTTCGCGAACGAGAACGGCATGCCGCCGAAGCCGGGCGACGCCGACAAGAAGCCGGACGACGCCGACAAGAAGGCCGACAAGAAGGCAGGCAAGCAGCCGGCCAGGCCGATCCGGATCGACTTCGACGGCCTGGCCGATCGCTACGTCGCGTTCCCCGTGCCGGTCGCGAGCTACGGGAACCTCGCCGCCACCGCCAAGACCGTGTTCTACCTGTCGGCGCCCGTGCGCGGCATGGCCGAGACCGAAGCCGACGGCTCGCAGGAGCTGTCGCTCGTCGCGTTCGATCTCGAGAAGCGCAAGGCCAAGCCGTTCATGGAGGACGTCGCGCGGTTCCGGCTCGCCGGCGACAAGCTCGCGATCCAGAAGAAGACCGACGTGTTCGTGATCGATGCCGGCAAGCCGCCGTCGCCCGAGGACCTCGCCGAGCAGAAGGTGCCGATGTCCAACATGATCGTCGAGCTCGCGCCGGTGGACGAGTGGAGGCAGATCTTCGACGAGACCTGGCGGCTGATGCGCGACTTCTACTGGGACGCCAACATGGGCGGCGTCGACTGGCGCGCCCAGCGCGACAAGTACCGCACGCTGCTGCCCCGGCTCGGCACGCGCGGCGAGCTCAACGATCTGCTCGGCGAGCTGATCGGCGAGCTCGCGACGTCGCACACCTACATCTCCGGCGGCGATGCCGGCACCGAGGTCCCGCCGGTCACGACCGGGCTGCTCGGCATCGACACCGTGCGCAAGGGCGCCGGCTTCGAGGTCGCGCGGATCTACCGCGGCGATCCGGCCGACGGCGTGCGGTCGCCGCTCGACGAGCCCGGCGTCGACATCCGCGCCGGCGCGGTCATCCTCGCGGTCAACCACCGCCCGTTCGCCGCCGGCCAGCCGTTCCTCGCCGCGTTCGAGAACCTCGCCGGCAAGGACGTCGTGCTCACGGTCAACACGCGCCCCGATGCCAACGGCGCCCGCGACGTCGTCGTGCACCCGCTCGGCTCGGAGCGCCGGCTGCGCTACGTCGACTGGGTGCGGCGCAACCGCGAGTACGTCGCCCAGAAGACCGGCGGCAAGGTCGGCTACATCCACCTCCCCGACATGGGGAGCGCCGGCCTGATCGCGTTCGATACCTGGTTCTACCCGCAGATCGACAAGCAGGCGCTGATCGTCGACGTGCGCTGGAAC
>Ga0137459_1000444_pt1 | contig 14809 bp, 9 predicted proteins | sample EasRivERMGT700_2_FD_104908 | JGI IMG/M metagenome (GOLD analysis project Ga0137459, IMG submission 104908) | Soil microbial communities from meander-bound floodplain in the East River, Colorado, USA - East River MetaG ERMGT700_2 | ecosystem: Environmental > Terrestrial > Soil > Floodplain ...
CGCCGATCAGCGTGTCCGTGACGCCGCACAGATCGAGGAGCCGATACCAGTCGGCGTTGTTGCGTGCGAGCCGCGAGACCTCGAGGCCGAGCACGATGCCGACGTGTCCGAGAGCGACGTCGGACGTCAGCCGCGCGAAGCCGACGCGCTCGACGAGGCCGCCACCCGAGACGCCGAGATCGTCGTCGATGACGACCACCTGGTCGCTCTGCCAGCCCAAGGAGGCCGCTCGTTCGACGAGGCGATACTGGCGCTCGGTCGACTCGCGATTGTGCTCGACCTGTGCGCTCGTCGATTGTCGGACGTAGACGCATGCGCGGCGACGCAGATGAGTCGCGCTGACCTTTGCGTTCTCACTCATCGCGCACCTCCTTGTCCACGTCGTCCTCGTCTTGCGTCGCGTCGTCGTTCCGCAGCACCGCCTTGCGATCAGACGAGCGAGCGCTGTCACGATCTCGTCTTTGTTCTCCGGATCGAGCGTGGGCCATACGGCCTCGACGGCCTTCGCCGACGGCGTTTCGAGGAAGCTCATCAGGAGTTGCACGGGTACTCACCTCCGGTTGCGAGAGATCGGAGCTGGAAGCTGGCAGTCGACGCAAGAGCGCGTCGACGATGATGCGCATGCGCAGCAACTGTGCGACGGAGGCGAGCGATGCTTCTGCTGTGGGAGCGCCGCGCGTCTCCGAAGTTTCCCGGGAGAGATCTGTCCACGATGCAGGGATCAGCGAGCGCGTGCCGTCAGGGAGCATGAGCACCAGGTGTCGTGCACCGCGCCGATGCGTCCAGCCAAGTACGGCGCGGGTGCGCGTTCTCCTGGAAGCCCGCGCTATGCGAGCGTGAACACGCGCGCGCCGAGCTGATCGAGCAGCGCCGCGTCGTGTGACGCGAGCAGGCAGGCGCGGCCCGCTGCCGCGTGCGCCTGGAGTAATGCGACGAGCGCGTCGAGGCGTCTGGCGTCGAGGCCGTTGTCCGGCTCGTCGAGCACCAGCAGATCCGGCGGGCCGAGGAACGCCGCGCCCAGGCAGGCGCGCCGGCGCTGGCCGAGCGACATCCGCTCGATCGGCGCGTCGCGTAGCTCGTCGAGGCCGAGCGCGTCGCACAGCTCGAGGGTGGGCGGTGCGGTGCCGCGCGTCGCGGCGACCAGCGCCCATAGCTCGCCGCCGCGCAGGAAGCCCGGCGGATCGGCGCCTTCGGGCACGTAGCCGAGCGCCCGGCGCGCGCGCAGCCGCTCGCGGTGCGAGCCCCAGACCGAGGCGCCGGCGATCGCGATCCGGCCGCGGTACGGCGCGAGCACGCCGGCGACGCACATCAGCAGCGTCGACTTGCCGCAGCCGTTCTTGCCGACGACGCCGACGATCTCGCCGGCGTCGATCGCGAGCGTGACGCCGTCGAGCACCCCGCGCCCGCCGCGTCGCACCGCGATCGCGTCGATGGTGAGGATCATGGGGCCACCCGGAGCAGCGCGGTGGCCGCGATCGCCACGACCGCGATCACGCCGGCCGCGTCGAGCACGGCGAGGCACACCACGGCGAGCGAGGCGCCGACGATCGCGCCCACGACGATGCGCGCGGCCACCACCGGCGACGCCGCGCCGGCCAGCACCGTGCGGGCCTCGCCGAGGGCGGTCGCGACGGCGACCCCGAGCGGCAGGATCGCCAGCCAGAGGTTCGCGCCCGAGACGATCATGGCGGCGGTGGCGGCGATCGCCGCCGCGGCGAGGTGCACGATGGCGATCGCATGGACCAGCGCGCCGACCCGCGTGCGCGGCGCGATCCCGGACGCGTCGGCGATCCACGCGGTCTCGCGGTACGCGCCGAGCGTGACGAGCGCGGCGCCGATCTGGGCCGGGATGAGCACGATCGCGATGATCGACGCGCCGAGCACACCGCCGGCCTGCCCGGAGCCCGGGCCGGTCAGCTGGTTATTGCGCACCAGCAGGCCGGCCGCGGCGCCCGCGAGCACCGCCAGCCCGGCACCGCGGACCAGCGCGTCGCCGGCCCGCCGCCGCAACGCGCGCAGGTGGATGGCGCGCAGCGCCTCGCCGGGGCGCCGCCAGATCGGGGACGCCGCGCGAAGTCGGGGCGGCTGCCAGCGCGCGAGCCCGGCGATCACGGCCGTGTTGGCCACGACGATCGCGAGGCCGAGCGGCCCCTCGCCGAGCGTCCACAGCGCGAGCCACGGCAGCTGGAGGCCGACCAGCGCCGCGGCCGCGATGACCCGCGCGCGGCGCGGCGCGCCGGGCAGGCTGCCCAGGTACGCCGCCGGCGCGGCGCGCACGATCACGCGCGCGGTCGGGACGAACACCAGCAGCCAGATCACCCCGAGCACCAGGCCGACGCCCGGATCGTGGAGTGCGAGCCCGGTCAGGTCCGCCGGCTGCATCGCGGTCGGCCCGAACACCACGGCCGCGACGATCGCGCAGCCGATCCACGCCGCGAGCGCGCGGCGCCAGGCCGGGACCACCACCGCGCGGGTCCAAACGCCGATCCAGCGCAATTGATGGCGGGAACCGGGTTGCTCCCGGCCGGGAGGCGAGGCCATACCTGTCACTGCCACGGGGCCCCCCCGCACCGCCGACACCGCCGTCGGGGTCCCCACCCACCGCGATTCCGCTTTGCCGATCGACCCCACGGGGGACATCCCCCGGCCCGCCGGCAAGGCCGTCGGGATCCCCACCCACCGCGAGCTCGCTTCGCTGATAGACCGGGCGCCATGCAGTTCATCGACGAGGCCGTCATCCACATAAAAGCCGGCGACGGCGGCAACGGCTCGGCCGCGTTTCGGCGCGAGGATGGTGTACCACGAGGTGGACCGTCGGGCGGCGACGGCGGCAACGGCGGCAGCATCATCCTCGTCGCAGATCCGCAGCTGTCCTCGCTGCTCGACTACAAGTACAAGCGCCGCTACACCGCGGACCGTGGCGAGGACGGCCGCAACAAAGATCAGTACGGCGCAGCCGGCGGCGACCTCGTGCTGCGGGTCCCGATCGGCACGGTCGTGATCGCCGAGCCCGCCACCAGTACGGACGAGGCCCCGGTCGCCGACCTCGCCGACCCCGGCGCGCGGTTCGTCCTGGCGCAAGGCGGCGTCGGCGGACGCGGCAACATCCACTTCAAGACGCCGTGGAACCAGGCGCCGCGCACCGCCGAGCCAGGGACGCTCGGCGAGGAGCGCACCGTGCGCCTGGAGCTCAAGTTGCTCGCCGATGTCGGGCTCCTGGGCTATCCCAACGTCGGCAAGTCGACGTTCATCAGCCGGGTGTCGCGCGCGCGGCCCAAGGTCGCCGATTACCCGTTCACCACCCTCGTCCCCAACCTCGGCGTGGTCCAGATGAGCGACGAGCGCCACTTCGTGATCGCCGACATCCCGGGCCTCATCGAAGGCGCGTCGGAAGGGGCGGGCCTGGGCCACCAGTTCCTGCGTCACGTCGAGCGCTGCCGTGTCCTACTTCACATCGTCGAGGGTACGTACCTGACCGGGCCCGAGCGCACACCCTTGCACGACTTCGATGTGATCAATGCCGAGCTGGCACGCTACGCCCCCGAGCTCGCCGGCAAGCCGCAAGTGGTCGTCTTGAACAAGATCGATGCGACGGCTTCCGAGGACGTCGACGGTCATCGCCGTGCGTTTGCCGACCGTGGTGTCGAGTTGCTCACGATCTCGGCGGCCACCGGCGCGGGAATCAACGTGGTGCTCGAGCGCTTGTGGGCGCATCTTCACCCCGTCGGCCGGAGCACGTGAGGTGGCAAAAAAACCCGGGACTCGTTGGCTTGGAAACGCCCCTTTGCGGTGTTACAACTGCAGCATTCCACAGGAAAAAGCGCCGATTCGCGGCTGATTCGCGTTCCGGCGCCAAGTGCGGGCGCGGTCGCCGGCAAGGGCCGGCTGGAGATTACGCATGCGAGCTACTTCTACGGTTGTCGTGTTGTCCTCATTGCTCCTCGCGGCGAGCGTAGCGGCGGGACCGAATGACAAGGCGGACAAGACCGACAAGAAGGCGCCCGCAGCGACCGCCGGTTCCGCCGGCGCAACGTCAGGTGCGTCAGGCACGGCGACTGCCGGTTCCGCCGGCGCAAAGTCAGGCGCGGCGACCGGCGCCCCGACGGGGGCAACCGGTACAGCGGCGGGCTCGAACGCCCCGGCGGGGGGCTCGGCCAGTCCCGCGGCGGGCACCGGCAGCGCGGTGCCGAGCGCGGCCCCGACGGACCTGGCGTCCGTCAACCCGGAGGACATGCCGACCGCGGTCCGGATGCGCCGGCTCGAGCAGAAGACCCAGGCGCTCAAGGAGCGCGCGTGGCAGCTCAAGGCGCGCGTGCAGATGCTGAAGGAGCAGATGCTCGGCGGCGGCGCCGGCGCCCAGGCGGTCGTCGCGCACGCCAGCGAGATGGGCGCGTCGTTCCGGCTGATCAAGCTGATCTACTCGCTCGACGGCACGCAGGTGTTCGTGCGCACCGACGAGACCGCCGAGAGCCTCTACAAGACCAAGGGGTTCGACGTGTTCGCCGGTCCGATCGCGCCCGGCAACCACAACCTCGCGGCGATCGCGACCTACCGCGGCCATGGCTACGGCGTGTTCGAGTACCTGTCGAAGTACACGTTCACCGCGAAGGGCAACCAGGGGTTCACCGCCGAGGAAGGCAAGATCTCCAGGGTCGACTGCAAGGGCTTCGAGAAGGGCGGCCCGACGACGCCGCTCGAGAAGCGCGCGGCGATCGAGTGCAAGGTCACCCAGGTCCAGCCCGACAAGCCGGCCGACAAGCCCGGCGACGCGGCCAAGCCCGACGCGGCCAAGCCCGACGCGGCCAAGCCCGACGCGGCCAAGCCCGGCACCACACCGGTCGCGGCGCCCAGCGGCACCACGCAGCCGGGGAAGTAAGCTCATGGTCGTCTTCATTGGCCGCTCGCGCTGGGCCGCCGCGGTGCTCGTCGCCGCGGCCTCGATCGCCGGGGTCGCACACGCCGACGACCCCGACGCGCAGCTCGCCCGCTACGAGACCGAGGCGCGCGAGCTCGGGGTCGATCTGCCGCGGCCCAACCAGATCTCCCGCGCCGCCGGTCAGCGCCGCCTGGTCGACGCCCAGGTCGCCTACTCGCTCGGCGACTACGACGCCGCCGCGCTGATGCTGTTCGACCTTGCGAGCCGGCCGGGCACCGATCAGGAGACCGCGAGCTTCTACCTCGCCGAGTCGCTGTTCCAGAAGGGCGACCGCGGCGCGGCGCGGGGCTACTACGAGCAGGTCGTCGCGCCGAACAACCTCGCGAGCAAGTACTACCAGCCGGCGCTCGAGCGCCTGATCGAGATCGCGATCGTCCAGAAAGACGAGGCCAGCGTGGGCCCGATCGTCGCCGCGCTCGACCGGATCAGCGCCGGCCTGCGGCTGCCCTCGGTGCCGTACGTCCGCGGCAAGCTCGCGTACGCGCAGGCCAAGCACGACGAGGCGATCGCGTACTTCCAGGACGTCCCCAAGGGCTCCGACTACGAGCTGCAGGCCGCGTACTACACGGCGGTGACCTACGTCGCGAAGCAGGACGTCCAGCGCGCGACCGACATCTTCACCGATCTGATCGGGAAGAAGCCCCGGACGGCGAACGATCGCCGGATCGTCGAGCTGTCGCAGCTCGCGCTCGGCCGGCTGTACTACGAGCGCGATCAGGCGTCGAAGTCGATCGACAGCTACCTGCTCGTCGACCGCCACAGCGATCTGTTCCCCGACGCGCTGTACGAGGTCGCGTGGGTCTACGTGAAGAGCAAGCAGTACGACAAGGCGCTGCGCGCGCTCGAGCTCCTGTCGCGCTCGGATCCGCAGTCGACCAAGACGCCGACCGTGCGCATCCTCGAGGGCAACCTGCGGATCCGCAAGGCGCAGATGATCCGGGGCGCGCAGATCGTGGGCACGATCGACGCCCAGCAGGATGATCCCGCGATCGAATACGACAAGGCCGTGCAGGTGTTCACCGAGACCCACGACCTCTACCTGCCGTCGTACACGGCGCTCGCGCAGATGGTCGAGAGCACCGCCGACCCGGCGCGCTACCTGGCGCAGATCGCCGGCCGCTCGGAGCACGTGTTCCAGACCGTCGCGCCGCTTCCGGAGGCCGCGGTCCAGTACCTGCGCGACGAGCCCGAGGTCCAGCGCGTGGTGGAGGTCGAGACCGATCTCGGCGAGATCCACGCCAACCTCGCGGAGACCGAGGCGGCGATCGCCCGGCTCGAGGGCGTACTCGCCGCCCCCGACAAGACGGCGGTGTATCCGGCGCTCGCGAGCCGGCGGTCCCGGATCGCCGCGATCGAGGACGACCTGCTCGAGATCCGGAGCGAGCTGGCCGAGCAAGCGCTCAAGCTGGGCGCCAGCTCGGGCGAGCTGGCGTCGCTATCGGCGAACCGCAAGCAGCTGGTCGCGGCGTATACCGCGATGCCGAGCGCCGAGCACGCCGCCGCCGAGCGGCTCGCCCTGGCCCAGGCCCAGTACGACGCGATCGATGGCACGGTGGCCGAGGCCGAAGCGGCGATCGGTACGACGCAAGCCATCGCGGTCGCGCTGCGCAAGTACGGCAACGACACGGCGGACCTGCCCGCCGAGCAGAAGCAGCCCGTCACCGGCGCGCTCGACGACGCCGCCCGGGAGGCCCAGGCGATCGAGGACGAGCTCGCCACGGTCCGCCGCGAGATCCAGATCGGCCGCGACCTCGCCGGGATCGGCGATCCGGCGGCGCCGGCCGCGCGCGCGGCGCGCACGCAGCTCAAGGCCGCCGAGGATGCCGAGCACAAGGTGCTCGCCGGCCTGGCCGGCGGGAGCCGCGACCGCGCGAAGGCGCAGAAGCTCGCGGCGCTCGGGGACCGCGCGGCGCGGCTCGCCGACCAGCTGGAAGCGACCGATCGGCAGATCGAGGCGGCCGTCGCGCAGGGCCTGCAGGCGGTCCGCGTGACGCTCGCGCAGGAGAAGGCCACGCTCGCCGCCTACCGGGCCGAGCTCGCCGACGCCGAGGCGGAGGCACGGGCGCTCGGCGGCAGCGTGCTCGCCGCGAGCGAGCAGACCGTCAAGGCGAAGTTCTACGACATCGTGATCCGGACCGACGTCGGCAACGTCGACGTCAGCTGGTCACGCAAAGAAGACAGCGACGACGATCTCAAGCGGCTCAACCTGTCGCGCCAGCGCGAGCTCAAGCAGCTCAGGGACGAGTTCAAGGACATCCTCGACGCCGGCACGCCGAAGCCATCGGCGCCGGTGAAGAAGACCGAGATGCCCAAGCCCGAGCCGACCCAGCCGAGCGGCAGCCCGGACAAGGGAGCCGGCGATCAGCGCATCGCGCCGGGCAGCGACAAGCCGAGCGCACCGGCAGCGCCGACCGTGCGGCCGGAAGATGCCCCGAAGAAGGACCCGAAGAAGGACCTGAAAAAGACCGACCCGAAGAAGGCGGATCCCAAGAAGACCGCGCCGAAGGCCGCCGGCGCGCCGAAGGGAGGTGTGCGATGAGCCGCGGCGGCCTCACCTCTTGGCCCTGGCCCTGGGCGCTCGTCCTCGCGGTTTCCCTCGCGCGGATCGCATCCGCTCAGCCGACGGCGCCCGTCGGAACCCCGGCGCCTCCGCCTGCCACGTCGTCGCCCGCGCCGACCGGAGTTCCGGCACGTCCGCCCGCCACGTCGCCTCCACCGTCTCCAGGGGCCACCAACCCGGGTGCGCCGGGGACCTCGGGGCCGATCGGCGTACCGGTCCAGCCGCCGAACGGCCCGGGCATCGGCCCGCCCCGGCCCGCGACGCCGGTCAACGTCAACCCGATCCAGCTGTCTGCCCAGGAGAAGACGCAGCTCAAGGACATCGAAGCCGAGTACGAGCGATTCCTCGGCTCGGCCAACCAGCACGATCTGCGGATGCGCGCGATCGCCAGGCGCGAGTACGACACGCGCACCGCCGAGCTCCAGAAGCGCTACGCCGACCGGATCGCGAAGACCGAGGCCGACCGCGGCAAGCACCACGGCGAGACTGTGGCGCTGCTCGAGAAGTTCCTGAAGAACCACCCGAGCCACGAGCAGTTCACGCCGGACGCGATGTTCCGGCTCGCGGATCTCTACATCGATCTGGCCGATGAGGACGTCGAGGCGCGGCTCGCGGCCCAGGAGGCGGCCCCCCTCGCGCCCGGCGCACCCGACGCCGCGTCGATCACCGCCGACTACGGGCGGTCCACGGCGCTGTGGGAAGTCATCCTCACGCAGTTCCCGAGCTACCGCCAGACCCCCTCGACCCTGTACCTGCTCGCCTACTACGGCAAGGCCAAGGACGAGCGCAGGTCGCTCCAGGTGTTCCTGGCGCTCGCGTGCGCCAACAAGTTCAAGTGGAACGACGCGCCGACGAAGCCGCCGACCCGCGACGAGGCGCTCAAGCGCATCGAGCGGAAGGATCTGCGCGACCCGTACGCCGACTGCGCGGCGTATCCCGGCGCCGAGACCGAGCTGGTGCGCCACGCCTGGGTCCGCGGCGTCGCCGACTATCACTTCACGATCCCCGGCGAGCTCGACGAGGCGATCGCCGCGTACCTGAAGGTCGCCAACGGCGGCAACGAGTCCAAGCTGTACGCCGAGTCGCTCTACAAGCTCGCGTGGAGCTACTACAAGCGCGATCGCCTGAACGACTCGATCCGCCGGTTCGACGAGAGCGTCAAGCTGTACGACTCGCTCATCGCCGCGGGCGGCCAGCCGCCGCTCGAGCTGCGCGATGAATCGATCCAGTACATCTCGGTCGCGTTCACCGATCCGTGGGAGGGCGAGACCGAGACCGACCCCGTCAAGTCGTTCGAGCGAGCGCAGGCGTTCTACAAGGGCCGCGAGAACGAGGCGCACGTCCGCGACGTCTGGGTCGCGATGGGCAAGGCGTTCACCGAGCTCCAGGCGTGGGATCAAGCGGTCGACGCCTATCGCATCGCGATCGGCCCGCCGTGGGAGCTGAACCCGGCAAACCCCGTCGTCCACCAGGAGATCGTCAACGTGTTCGAGGCCAAGGGCGACAAGTTCGCGGCCGACACGGCGGCCGCGGAGCTCGCGACCAAGTACGCGCCGGGCACGGCGTGGTACGCCACCAACGAGTCCGACCGCGAGGCGATGGACAACCAGCGCCGGATCGCGGAGCGCGCGCTCTACGCCGCGACCCGCAACACGCACTCGGCCGCGACCACGATGCGCAAGGACTACGAGGCCGCTGCGAAGAAAGATCCGGCGGCGAAGCAGGACTACCTCGCGATGTACGGCAAGGCGGTCGAGCTGTACCGCACGTTCATCACCACCTACGCCGAGTCGGACTACATCTACGAGTTCAGCTTCCTCGAGGCCGAGGCGCTGTACTATGGCGAGCGCTACCCCGAGGCGATCGCACAGTACAAGTGGGTCCGCGATCACCGCGATCTCGGCACCGCGTACTACATCGACGCCGCGCGCAGCGTCGTGTATTCGTACGAGGCCGAGGCCACCCGCGAGGTCGACGCCGGCAAGCTGGCGGCGCTCAAGGTGCCGACCGTCCCCGAGCTCAAGGCGCTGCCGCAGCCGTGGCAGGCCCAGCCGATCCCCGAGCTCTACCTCCAGCTCCAGGCCGAGTACGACAATTACCAGAACATCGTCGCCGATCCCAAGGCGGCGCCGCAGCAGGGCATCAACGCCGCGCTGATCAGCCTGGCGTACCTCCACGTCGACGACGCGATCGCGCGGTTCCAGAAGGTGATGGACAAGTTCTGCGGCTCGGCGCAGGCCGGCAAGGCCAAGGACGGCATCCTCGCGATCTACGAGGCCCAGTCGAACTTCGACGCGATCGAGGCGACCAACAAGCGGTTCATCGCGGCCAGGTGCGGCGACGAGAAGTCGATCCAGCTCGCGATCTCGCAGAACCGCTCGCTCAACTTCTCGCGCGCCGACGAGCGCTACAAGAAGGGCGAGTACGCGGCGGCGGCCGAGTCGTTCTACCGGTTCTACAAGACCGCACCGGACAGCGATCCGGACCTGCCGGTCGCGCTGTTCAACGCCGCGGTCAGCTACAAGCTCGCCGACAAGCCCAAGAACGCGATCGCGCTGTTCAAGGAGTTCACCGAGAAGAAGGCCAAGAGCTTCCAGGACAGCCCGTACTTCCTGAAGGCCATGGGCTTGCAGGCGGCGAGCTACCAGGCCGCGTTCGACTACGACAATGCGGTCAAGACCTACCTCGCGCTGTACGACACGACGAAGAAGGCCAAGCGGCTGGGCATCAAGGCGCCCGAGCCGCTGCCGGGCGAGAAGCCGCAGACGCTCGAGCAGATCGGCCTCGACGCCATGTACAACGCCGCGCTGGCGTCCGAGCTGAACCGCGACTTCAAGAAGGCGATCGAGCTCTACACGCAGTACGGCGCGATCGAGCCCGATCGCCGCAAGAAGGACCGCGCGCTGTGGTCGATCGGCGGGATCTACCGCCAGCAGGGCGACGTCAACTCGATGACCGAGGCGTTCGATCGCTGGCGCGCCCGCTACGGCAAGGATCCGGGCAACGAGGACGACTACGTCCAGACGTTCTACGACACCGCCGCGGCGAACAAGAGGAAGGGCCGGGCGCCCGCGGCCAAGGCCGCCGGCCAGGCGGCGATCGACGCGTGGAAGGCGCGCGGCTCGATCAAGAACAGCCGGGGCGCGAAGCTCGCCGGCGAGTGGCAGCTCCAGCTTGCCGAGGACTGGTACACGGCGAGCTGGGATCCGTTCCAGCTCAAGACCGCCGCCCGCACGCCCGCCGAGGCCAAGTCCCAGGCCGCCCAGCTCGAGCGCCTGAAGACCCAGGTCGAGGACAAGTACCTCGCGCTCGATCTGTACGGCGTCGCCGAGTACTCGATGGCCGCCAAGGTGCGGTTCGGTGATATCCAGTACGGCGCCGCGCAGAAGGTCGCCGATGCGCCGATCCCGGTGCCGGTCGCCAGGAGCAACAACGACGAGGTCATCGCCAGGTACGAGACCCAGCGCGACGCGAATCTGAAGAAGAAGCTCGACGAGGCCAAGCTGCAGTGGAGCGAGGTCTACGATCTCGCGAAGAAGGGCGGGATCTCCAACAAGTGGAGCCGCAAGGCGCTCGAGAACCTCGGTCGCGAGTTTCCTAACGAGTACACGCCATTACGCCAGGAGATCCTCCAGGGAACGGATGCACCATGACGAGAGATCCGCGGCCTGTGTGCTGCGTTCATAGCTCGATGCCCCGTGGCCTCCGGGCGCGCTCCTTGATCGGCCTCTTCGCCGCCTGTGCCGCCTGGGCCGCGTGTGGAGGTGGTGACAAGAAGGAGAAGACCACACCCGACAAGGCGACGTCGTCGGGCGATCCGCAGGCGATGCATGATCCGGGGGACCCGAGCGGCGTGCCCGGCAATGCGGGCACTGCCGGCAACCCGGCGGGTGGCGGGGTGTCTGGTGGAGGCGTGGCTGCGATGCCGCCCAGCGCCGGCGGGAATGGCAGCGCGGCACCGGCGGTTCCCGCCGAGCCGCCCGCGCCGGTGGTCACCCTCCCGAACTACGATCCCGATCCGGCGCAGGCGAGGACTCAGGTCGATCAACACCTACAGGTCGCGCGTGCGGCGCTTGCCAGTGCGACCCCGGACGGTGAGACAGCACTACGTGAAGCCCGGCTCGCGCTGCAGATCGACGCAGCCAACATTGATGCCGCGGCGATGGTCGCGTTCGCCTACTACCACAAGAAGCTGTACGACACCGCCGAGCTCGTGCTCGACGATCTGTTCAAGCGCGACACCGCGAAGCAGAACGCCAACGTCTATTACGTCTACGGCCTCGTTTACGATCACACCAACCGACCCGACCAGGCGGTGCTATCTTTCAAGAAGGCCGTCGAGCTCAACCCGAGCCACGCCAGCGCGCTCGTCAACCTCGGCGTCCACCAGCTCCAGAACAGCCAGTACGCGGAAGCGCGGTCGTCGTTCGAGCGCCTGGTCAATCAGTTTGCCCGCGGCGACGCCGTCACCCTCACCTCGCTCGGCTCGGCGTATCGCGGTCACGCCGCGGACTACCCGACCGGAACCCCCGACCGAGATGACAACGTCCGCAGAGCCGAGGCTGCCTACAAGCGCGCACTACAAGCGAACAGCAGCTACGGCCCGGCGTACTACAACCTCGGGTTGCTCTATCTCGACAACGACCCGTTCCCGGGCCTGCCGGACACCTTGCTCCGGCTCAACACCGCGAAGGGCTACTTCGACCAGTACAAGAACATGCCGAGCCTCGACATGAAGCTTTACGACGATCGCATGAAGGATGTGACCAAGGCGATCAAGCGCGCGGAGAAGCTGCTCAAGAAGTCCAAGGGCGGCTCGCCCGGAACGTCAGGCCCGCCCGCGCCGCCCGCGCCGCCCGCGCCCAAAGCCAAGGCTGGCGCCAAGCGCGGCAGCAAACCCTAAGGCACGCCCGAGCGACGCCCGCGACGCCCTCGCCACGAAGGACCGGCCATGAAGAAGCTTGCACGGACATTGTTGGTCGCTGCCGCCGCCTACGGGGCCTGGGCCGGGCTCGCCCGCCCGGCGCGTGCCGAGGGTTGTCCCGATGACAGCAGCGAGCAGGGCGAGAAGAAGCAGGGCAAGTTCCACATCGAGTACGTCAACGGCAAGCCGGTCACCGTGATCGATACGATCGTCTCGGTGTGCGGCAAGGTCCCGCGGCCCAGCGTCGTCTACGTGCTCACCGCCAAGAACATCGACTACGAGTGGGAGAGCCTCAAGCAGGACTTCCTGCCGCTGATCCTCGCCACCGTCAAGAAAGCGCCGTTCTGATGGCGGCCCCCAACGCGCGGCAGAACCCGGCCTCGCAGCCGGCGGGACCGCGGCCCCGGATCCTCCGGATCGGCGTCCTGCTCGGCGGCAAGATCATCGAGGAGCGGCTGATCCGCGAGCGCGCGCCGGTGACGATCGGCCAGTCGATGCGCAACACGTTCTCGATCCCGATCGAGGGCCTGCCGCTCGAGTTCACGCTGTTCGCGCTCGACGACGGCCGCTACTCGCTGCGCTTCCTGTCCAAGATGGACGGCCGGCTCAGCGACAGCGGCGGCCAGGTCAACACGCTCGACGCGCTGAAGTCGCGCGGGGCGCAGAACCACGGCGACTACTTCCAGGTCGCGCTGGGCGAGAGCGCGCGCGGCAAGCTGTCGCTCGGCGACCTCACGATCCTGTTCCAGTTCGTCACCGAGCCGCCGCGCCAGCCCAAGCCGATGCTGCCCGCCTCGGTGCGCGGCACGTTCGCCGACCGCTTCGATCCCCGGCTCTCGGTGATCATGGGCGCCTCGATCATCTTGCACTTCGCGGTGGTGATCGTCGCGTTGTTCACCGATCTCGACGTCGACAACGGCATCGCCGAGCGCGCCTATAACCTCACGTTCAAGCAGGACACCTACACGGTCGACCTGAACCAGCCCAAGCCGGACGTCACCCAGGCCGGCTCCGCCGCGGGCAGCGCGGCCCCGGTGAAGAAGCCCGACAACAAGCCGAAGACTCCCGACAAGGGCGACAGCGGCAAGAGCAAGGCCGACCAGGTTGCGCTGCAGGAGCAAGAAGCCGCGAAGTTCGCCGATCTGCTCACCGGCGAAGGCGTCAATGGCACGAGCGAAGGCGACATGAGCAAGCGGCGCCCGGGCGCCGAGCTCGGCGCGCAGATCAACGAGGTTCGCGAGGGCGGCCAGACCGTCAAGGTCGGCGGCGGCGCGGGCCGCGGCACGCGCGGCGACGGCGACGTCCGGGTCGGCACCGGCCACGGCCCGAACATCAATGGTCCGGGCGGCACCGAGAGCGCGGGCGGCGGCAAGGTTGCCGAGAAGGGCCCGACCGGCCGGATCTCGGTCGCCGACAAGCAATCGTTCGACGAGTCGACGCTCACCCCCGACATCGTGCTCGCCAAGATCCAGTCCGCGTACATGGCGGGCCTCAAGCGCTGCTACAAGGAGTTCCTCAAGAGGGACGCCAGCGCGCGCGGCAAGGTCACCCTCTCACTGACGATCAACGAGACCGGCCGCACCGTGAAGGGCGCCGCCAAGGGCTTCGCAGGCGAGGTCGATGACTGCATCGGTAACCTCATGACCGGCTGGCGGTTCCCGATCCCGAAGGACAAGGAAGGCGACCCGACCGAGGCCAGCTTCGCGATCACGCTCCAACTCGTCCCGGACTGATCTCGCGCCTCCCGCGTCGCGGCCCCGCACCTCGCGCCGGTCATCCTCGCGCGCGCTCCGCCTCGCGCCTCGCGCGTCTCCCCGCTTCGGGTGCACCCGCCTCGCGCGCACCCCGCCTCGCGCGCGGGCGCCCGCCTTGCGGGCGCCCGCCTCGCGCGCCTCGGTGAAGAACACGACCACGCGCGCTCACGGCGATGGAGGGCCTCGCCGCGCGGGAGACAGCGTACGACCGAATCCTGCAGGACCTGCCGGCGCAACACTCAACTACCTGTGCCCCGCAGCCAGTGGCGTGGAATCTACCGCTTGGCGAGACCCCCATCGCCTGCTGCGCGCGTTGACGAGTCGCAGAGCGTCGCGGGGGGGACGCTCCCCCATCAAAGGAAACTAGCGGGAGATCGCGGGGACGCTCCCCACTAAGGAAACTAGAGAGTGCGAACCTGAGCGGAGTGGTCCGGTCGGGCGATCGGCACGTCCTGCGGTGGCCCGCAAGGGCACCTGGCCGTCCGGATCAAGTCGCGAAGAGGGTGCGCTGGGCGAGATTCCCCGTGGAGGACACAGATGTCCCTCCGCACCAGCGGGGAGGGACGGGGCGCGGGGCGGTAGGGCGATGGTCATCCGGTGTCCAGGTCCGACAGCGGGCGTAGCTCGAGGTGCGA
>Ga0137459_1000445_pt1 | contig 14797 bp, 15 predicted proteins | sample EasRivERMGT700_2_FD_104908 | JGI IMG/M metagenome (GOLD analysis project Ga0137459, IMG submission 104908) | Soil microbial communities from meander-bound floodplain in the East River, Colorado, USA - East River MetaG ERMGT700_2 | ecosystem: Environmental > Terrestrial > Soil > Floodplain ...
CGGGGAAGCCGCGGCGCTGCGCTGGCGGCACTACGATCCGACCGTGACGCCGCTCGGCAAGATCTTGGTGGCGAAGTCCTACAACACGCGCGGGAACATCGAGAAGACGACCAAGACCGACGCAGTCAAGCACATCCCTGTGCATCCCGTGCTCGCCGCGATGCTGGCGCAGTGGAGGGTCGGTGGGTGGCCCGAGATGATGGGGCGTGCGCCGGGGCCGGATGACCTGATCGTTCGCTGCCGCCGGATGCGGCCGAGCGCCGCCGCGCGCGCCACGGCGAGCCCTACCGGTCCAACGACTACTCGGGCGCGTGATGGCGCGACCGGGACCCGCCGGCGCTGGGCTGGCGACATCGGCGGCACTACGACATGCGGGCGACGTTCATCACGCTTGCCATCGAGGACGGCGCCGATCTTGACGTGATCGAGACTCGCGTGACGCACAGTCGGAAAGCTCGCAACGTGTTCGACGGCTACAACCGCGGGCTGCACTGGGAGCGGACGTGCGCCGAGATCTCGAAGCTCCGGATCACGCGTGGACCGCAAAGCACGAAGATCGAGCAACCGCTCCCGGCCGGCGGTGAGCCCGAGCCGCTGCTTTTCGCTGCAGTCTCTACAAGTGGCGGAAACACTGGAGACAAATCTGGCCGCGCTCGGGGTGCAGCCCCGAGGGCATGCGCGTGGTGACGGCGTGAACCAGTAGCGGCTGCAGACGTGGATGGGGCCACAAGTGGATATTGAGGCAATGCTCGGGAGGCTCCCGCTGCTGCACATGTGGTGCTCGCTCGGAAACAGATGACCGCGGGGATGGTCGAGTCGCGAGCCAACGACGCCCCGTCGCAAGGCGAGATATCCATGGCCGCATACTTTCGGTGGCTTCATCGCGGTGGACTGAAGCGCCCGACGCCGCGCTCGACGATTGGCTGGCGGCCGAGCGTGAACTTCTCGTCGCTCTCGCGTAAGCTCACTCTCGATCGCCGGCCGACGTGGAGTCGGCGCGCGTCAGACCGACGCCGGCGCAGCGCTTCCGCAGTCGCCGTCCGTGTTCGAGCAAGAGCGGTGTCGATCCGGTCAAGGTCCGTGTCGGCTTGAAGCTCACACGTGATCACGAGGAGCGTCTCGTAGAACCTTGGGCTGAGCCTACGTGACGACGACGACCATGGCAGCGAAGACGACTACGACGAGGAGTACGACGACTGCGACGATCGCTGCGCGTTCTCTTGCTTCGACGGTGATCTCGCCACCTCGGTAGCGGGCGCGGAGCGCGAGCCGAGGGCGGTTCGACTTCGAGCGGAACTTGAGGTTGCGCGACAGCTCGTCCATGACCGGACGATAAAGTCCGCCGCGCGCGCTGGCGATCGCAAATCATCAGAACGGCTGATTTGCGATCTCCTCCCACCATCCGAGGTAGCGGTCCTCGTCCTCGACCCAAGGCGTTCCTTCGCATTCAGCTAATTTGGCGAAGGACTCCAACTGCCGCCCGAGATCATCGTCGCCTGCCTCGGCGATCGCTTGGCGAAGCAGCCTAGCGGCTGACAATTGATGTTCTCGGACAGCGCTCGCCATCAACATCCCGGCCGCAACCTGTCTTACGATCGGCGCGAAGGATTCGCCGTCGATAGCGTTCTCGAGGACGGGCACTACTGATTCGGGGAGCCGAGCTGGCTCGCACAATCCGACCATGTTGAGCGCCACGTACGCGGTGTGCCTTGCGCTGGAAGTACGCGCCTTGCGTCGAGCTACTCGCAGTGCGTTGGGCGTCACGCCTGCTGGCCTGGCGAGCACGCGATCGGGCACGTCGGGAAGGTGCTCGTTGCAGATGCTCGCCCATCGTTGGTTCCAGTTGCCCCGGAGCAGCCACTCGTCCGTGGACCAAGCAAGCTCGATGACTCGCGCGAGAACTTCGTCACCGTTGCGAGGTCTGTCCCTCGCTGTGTCCGTTGGACGGACGGCTTCGAGCTCTTTGAGGATTGAACCAACCCCGGTGCCCACACGTGCAGTCTCCACGATCGCGGCGACCGCGCGTAGACAAGAGGTCGCCGCTTCGCCCAACCCGGCCTTGGCCAAGTCCGAGGATAGCGAGCGAAACTTCAGGGCCAGCGAGTGAGCACGGATCCCGATCTCCCGATCGATCCATGAGTCGGCGTCGAGCTTTTCGCAGGCGAACGGGAACGAAACAACCTCGCACATCAAGGTGTCGAAGGACTGCGCCATCTCGTAATGCATCTTCCCTACGCCATAGCAACGCTCCACCAACTCCGGCGTGAGCACTCTCTCGGGAATCCGGCGCGGCCGGTTGCGTCGACGGCCAATCGGCCGGCCCTTGGCGTCGCGAGAAGCGGGAGGCTTCGAGGATACCAACGGCTTCGACACAAGCGAATCTACTGTGAGAGCCTGACGTTCGTACCAGCCGCCAAGCATGGAAAATGGGTGCCAAGCGCTCACCGGGCGAGATCCCTCGGCATTTATCGGTAACGAACGCGAGGGAACCATTGCGAGATCGATCGTCTCGGCAGCCCGGTGCTCCTCGACGGTGCGCTGGTCGCGGTGATCTGCGAGGTGCCCACCCAGCGCGTTCGCCGGCGGGGGAACGGAGCTCTGCGATCGTCGCGCTCTGACGGGTCGCCACCGCGACCGAGTTAGCCGGTGACCTTCTCGGCGAGCGCGGATCGCTACGTGCGATGCAGCGCAGCTGGGACGGTGCCCGCCTGCTGGCCTCTCCAGCCGCGCGAATTGGGCGAGCAGCAGCTCTGCCCCAACCGTGCCCCTACCCTACCTCGAGCTGGTCCCTACCTCGGTCCCGACTTTTCCGTGACGCCGTGAAACGCCTGGACACGCCTGGAAACAGGTAACGTGTTGGAACTCGTAGATTTTGAAGTAGTTTTGAGGTCATTCAATGCCGTCCGAGATCCGGCCGGACATCGGACAAGCTGCCGGTCCAATGCTCGGGAAAGATCAACCTCGGTGCGATCTCGTGCGATCTCGTTCCGCGAGCCAAACGTCGACCGGTGGTCGCGGGCCATCTGTTGCCCGCTGCTTGCACGATGGCGCACAACAGCTGCGCCGTTGTCGATGTGCCCACGGCCCGGGGCGACGGCTTCGCCGTTCTACCAACTGAACGTCGTAGGGGGCCTCCCCCCGCTTGACCGCGGGAGTCGGGTGAGCCATCTTGGTCTGACCATCAGTCAGACAGATAATATGGCGCGGCCCGATCAGCCGGCGGCACGGTTTCGGGAGGCGCTGACCCACGTCGTCCAGCTCGAGCAGGTCTTGCTACCTGACCTGGTCGAGCTGCGCACGGCGATCGAGACCGCCGCCCTGGCGCGCGCGGCCGCCACGCAGCTGCGCCAGCACCTCGGGTTCTACGCCACATGAGCGCGCGCGACGAGCTGCTGGCCGTCGTGCCCGGCGCGGTCACCTTCGATCGCGACGTCCTCGAAGGTTTCAGGCGGGATCAGGCGTCCTGGAGCGAGGCAGGCTGGCCGATGGCGCTCGCGCGTCCTGCCTGCACCGCCGAGGTCCAGGCGCTGGCCCGCTGGGCATCTCGGCACCGGATCGCGCTCGTGCCGCGAGGGGCGGGCACCGGCCTTTCCGGCGGGGCGAACGCCTCCGACGACTGCGTGATGGTGAGCTTCGACCGGATGGCGCGCATCCTGGAAGTCGACGTCGCGGCGATGATCGCGGTCGTGCAACCGGGCGTCCTCAACGTCGCAGTCAAAGACGCGGCGCGCGACGTCGGGCTCTGGTATCCCCCCGATCCGTCCAGCTTCGAGATCTCCAGCATCGGGGGCAACGTGGCGACCAACGCCGGCGGCCTGTGCTGCGTCAGGTACGGCGTGACTGGCAACTACGTGCTTGGCCTCGAAGTCGTGCTGGCCGACGGCACCGTGGTGCGGGTCGGCGGGCGCACCCGCAAGGATGTGGCAGGCTATCAGCTCACCCAGCTCCTGGTCGGCTCCGAGGGGACCCTGGGGCTCATCACGGAGATCACGCTGCGGCTGCGGCGTCCTCCACCGCCGGCAGCCACGGTGGTCGCGACGTTCCCGTCGCTCGAGACCGCGGGTCACGCCAGCGCCGCGATCATGCGCGTCGCGGACCCGGCCATGCTCGAGCTCATGGACCGCACCACCCTCCGCGCCGTCGAGGCGTACCGACCGCAGGGACTCGACACCAACACCGCCGCCATGCTGATCGCGCGGACCGACGCAGCGGGTGTCGAGGCGACGCGGGTCAGCGCAGCTTGCGAGGAGGCCGGCGCAACGCTGGTCGTGGTCTCGGACGACGAATCCGAGGGTCAATTGCTGATGGCGGCACGCCGCCTCGCGTACCCCGCGCTCTTGCGCATGGGCTCCGTGCTCGTCGACGACGTCGCGGTGCCGCTGCCGCGTCTGCCCGAGATGCTCCACCGGATCGAGCGCATCGCGGCGACTCACGCCACGGTCATCGCGACGGTCGCTCATGCCGGTGATGGCAACCTGCACCCGCTGGTCGTCTTCGATCCCGCCGACCCCGACGCCGAGGTGCGCGCGCAGGCGGCGTTCACGGCGGTGATGGAGGACGCGCTCGCACTCGGTGGGACGATCACCGGCGAGCACGGCGTCGGCTTGATCAAGCGCTCGTTCCTGCCGCGTCAGCTCGGCCCGGCATCGTTCGCGCTGCACGAGCGCATCAAGCAAGCCTTCGATCCGGATCGGATCCTGAACCCGGGAAAGCTGCTCTGACCTACGACGATGCGCGAGCGCGGCTCACGTTCTCGAGCTCGCGCTCGACGAGCCGTGGGCTCGCGGCGTCGGCAACCGATAGCACGCCGCCATCTTCGCGCCGCACAAAGAGCGTCGCACCGATGGTGAGCGGGCCGGCCTGGCTCCACAAGTCCACAGCCCTCTGCGGCGTCCGCATCAAAACCACCCACAGATCTGCCAGGGGAGCCGTTCTATCTATCTAGGTGAGCACCTCGGCTGCGGTCTTCGCTCCGAAGACATTGTCGAGCCACACGTCGAGGGTCTCAGCATCTGCGCACGCGTCGATGCGCGCCCGCTCGGCGTCGGTCAGCGCGATGCCTGCACGCGCGAACATGCGAACCAGCGTTTCGCGCTTGCCCTTGAGCAAGCCTTCGAACAGCCCTTCGATCTTGCCCTCGATCTTGCCCTCGATCTTGCCCTCAGCCCAGCGGGCTTCGGCGATCCAGTGTACCTGCCGGATCTCATCCGTCGCCTTCCGATACGCTTCCAGCTCGCCCACCGTGAACTTCGCCTTGTTGGCCAGCTCGAGCGCATCCCCGTAGGGCCCAGGTGTGAGGTCGGCGGGTACTTCGGTCAGCTCGGTCGCGTGGACGAACAGCCAGGCCCACAGGTCGGCCCCCGGGGCCTCGGGCCGCCTGGCTGGCATCTTGGGCAGCTCCAGGAACGCATATTGAACCTGCAAGAGCCCATGATTTGCCGATGCACGCTCGGTCATGTTCCACCGACTGAGCATCGGCACCCGGGGAAACCCCTTCTTGTCCTGATCCTTGTCCGGCCACAGAGCAAAGTCACAGATCGAGATAGCCACGACGTCTGTCAGCTTCGGATACCCGTCGCCCTCCTTGAGCTGGCCGGCGTACGCCTTGCACGCGTTGTACACGACGCGGTTGATGAAGCCTGGGTGGTGGATGAGTTGCATCTCGACCACGAACGTCGTGCCCGCCTGATCCTTGCACCGGACGTCCAGGATCGACAGCTTGGCTCCCTCGACCACGGGAAGCAGCTCGCTCGGCAGGTACTCGATCTGCTCGATGGTCTGGGCGTCCCTGCGCTCGAGCAGGTCGTTGAGCAGGCGCCGGAGGATGTCCGGGTGCGTCGCGAAGATCCGCCGGAAAATGTAGTCGTTCTTCAGGTCGGCGAAGGCCATGGCTTACTCATGCCCCAGCGTCGCCGCCGCGGCAATCGGATCATGATAGCACGTGCGGGCGGGTGGTCGTTTCGCTCGCCGACGACGAGCCTTCCCGATGGAAGATGCAGCCTCGGAGCTGGTCAGGCAGCGAGGCTCACCGGTTGCCACGTGGCAACCAGCAGGCGGCAAGCGGGGTGGTGATCCCTCGCGGCTTGACGGTCCGCCAGACCGACCTGCTCGTCGAGGAGATCCTCGAGGCGTTCGACTGGGACTTCCAGCCCGGCGTCGACAAGGCGCTCATCCTCGAGCTCGCCCGCCTCGACTTCGTCCGCCGCCACGACGACCTCGTCGTCACCGGCACGAGCGGCACCGGCAAGAGCCATCTCCTCAAGGCCTTCGCGCTCCGTGCCTGCGAACAAGGCCTCTCCATGCGCTACGCCCGCTGCGTCGATCTCCTCGACGATCTGCACGCCGGCCTCGCCGATGGCACCTACCCCCGCCGCCTCAAGGCCTGGGCTCGCCCCGACCTCTTGATCATTGACGACGTCGGTCTCGGCCAGATCAAGCAACGTGGCGATGAGCCGACCGCCGCGCATACCCTGTACAACCTCGTGGATCGACGGCACGGTCGTGTCTCCACCGCTGTCACCTCGAACATCGGGCTCAGCGACTGGGGCCGCTTCCTCGGCGACGCCACTCTCACCGCCGCGATCCTCGACCGCCTCGCCATGCACGCGATCCGCATCGACATCGACGGCCCGAGCTACCGCCAGCACATCGCCGAGCGCCGCGCAGCCGACCGCGCGCCCGCGCTCTGATCCACCCTGTCGTCACCGGTGACCGTGGGTACCCCACCGGGAACACCGGTGACCAGACACCACTTGGTGGCGTGCGGATCGTCTTCACCAGAGGTGCAGCGGCAGTTGGAGTAGCGTCATGCGCACGAGCCATGCGTTCGACGACGGCTGACCGCTGTACGACCGCCGGCCCCGAGACCCACCCACCGGAACGAGCGCTGACCGCGAGCGTCTGCGCTCCTGACGCTCGGTGAGCCGCTTCTCTCCGGAGCGCTCGAACGCATCATCGCCTTGATCTCGAGCGCTGTCCCTAGCAGCGCAGAGAGCGATGCTGGTCCAATATCCCGCCGCCGCCAGTCTCTTCACGTCCCGAGCAGTGGATCTCGGGGGGAGGTGTGCCTCGGACCGCTTCCGCCAGGCATCGAGGATGGTCAACTCAGCAGCACGCCGCCATCTTGCGTGCCGCTCCGCCGATCGGTGCGCGATGTCACGCCAGATGAAAACCCGAGGCATCGACCCGAATCGACCCGCATCAGCGCCGCGAACGCCCCTGGTAACATCCGCTGGCACCCGCACGCACCCGCCCACGGGCCTGACAGGAAAATTTCGCATGATCGGGCCGAACGATCGATATCATCCGCCCCATGAGTGGACGCGCAGCACTGCTGGTGCTCTGGGTAGCTGCGTGCTCGTTTCAGGCGCAGGCGGTGGCGATCGATGCCGCACCACCGGCCGCGGACGCCTCGGTGGATATGGCTCCCCCGATCACGTGTGGCGATCTGACGTGTGACCCGAACGCGACGTGCAGTACGACCGGGGCCGCGGCGTGCCGGTGCAAGACCGGCTACACCGGCAATGGCATGACCTGTAGCGATGTCGACGAGTGCGCCATGGCGAACGGCGGGTGCCCGGCGGCGTGCCAGAATACGCCAGGCAGCGTCGTGTGCTATGCGCCGGCGACCTGCGCTGACGTCAAGTCCCACGTGGCGGCGGCGGCAGACGGTCCCTACACGCTGTACCTCACGGCGGACGCCGGCAAGCCGTGGCAGGCCTTCTGCGCCACCATGGCGACCACGCCGCTCGAGTACCTGTCGCTGACCGGGGCGAACTCGTCGCAGTACACCGTGGGTGGAGCGAGCTCCGGCACGAGCGTGAGGACCACGTACACGAAGGTGCGCTTCGATCCCGCGACCTTGAAGATCGACATCAGCGATCGCAGGTTCGCCGTCTCGCAAGGCATGCTCAACCACAGCGGTGACGGCACGATGGTCACGAGCATGCCGTACGGCGTGGCGATGGATTGCCAGGGCAACAACAGCACCGGCGGTGTGGCGTTGATCGACCTCACCGCGACGAAGTTTGCGCTCACGGGCGCCAACGAGTTTGCAGAGGGAGGCAACATGTCGAACTCGTCCGTCCAGCTGGCGAGCAACAACCAGCGCGCCACGATCAACGGCGGTGGTAACTGCGGCTGGGTCGCACCGGTCGGCGCGCCGATGAACCCGTTCAACAACAACGTCACCAGCGGGGCGATCCTCGGGGTCGTGTACCTGCCGTGAACGGTTGAGGTGCGGGCGGCCCCCGGCCACCTGTCGCCCTCTGTCGCCCCTGGAGATGTCGTTAAGCCCGTGCCGCCGCAACGAGGCCGGCGCGTCCGCGTTAGGCTACCCGCGATGAAGCGCGCGATCTCTGCATCGTCCTGGCTGCTCGCCCTGGCGGGGTGTTGCCCATCCGAGGTCACCAGGCCGCCGGTGGCGCCTGCGGTCTCGAGCACGAGGTCCGCCGAGCTCGAGGAGCTGGCAACACCGGAAGAGACGCACCTCCGGAACGTGCGGCAGCTGACGTTCGGCGGCGACAACGCGGAGGCGTACTGGTCGTTCGCCGGCGACCGGCTGATCATGCAGACCAACCACGCGCCGTACCAGTGCGATCAGATCGAGGCGCTGACCGTCGCGACCGGGCAGACCAAGCTGGTCTCGACCGGCAAGGGCCGCACGACCTGCTCGTACTTCCTCAAGGGCGATCAGGAGATCATCTACGCATCGACCCATGACGTCTCGCCGGCGTGCCCGACGCCGCCCGACATGTCGAAGGGCTACTACTGGGGGCTGTTCGACTACGACATCTACCGCGCCGGCGCCGACGGCTCGAACCCGCACAAGCTGACCACCACGCCGGGCTACGACGCCGAGGCCACGGTGTGCCCGATCGACGGCAGCATCGTGTTCACGTCGATGCGCTCGGGCGATCTCGAGCTGTGGCGGATGGACGCCGACGGCAAGAACGTCAAGCAGCTGACCAGCTCGCCGGGCTACGACGGCGGTGCGTTCTTCTCCGCCGATTGCTCCCGGATCGTGTGGCGATCGTCGCGCCCGCAGGGCAAGGATCTCGACGACTACAAGGCGCTGCTCGCGCAGGACCTGGTCAAGCCGACCAAGATGGACCTCTACATCGCCAACGCCGACGGCTCCGACGCGCGCCAGCTGACCTACCTGCCGGGCGCCTCGTTCGCGCCGTTCTTCTTCCCCGACGGCAAGCGCGTGATCTTCTCGTCGAACTACCTCGCGCCGCGCGGGCCCGAGTTCGATCTGTTCGCGATCGACATCGACGGCAGCCACCTCGAGCGCATCACCTACACGGGCGGGTTCGACGGATTCCCGATGTTCTCGCCCGACGGCAAGACGCTGGCGTTCTCGTCGAACCGGCGCGACGTCGTGCCGGGCGCCAGGGGCAACGTGTACCGCGTCAACGGCGCGCCCGCCGGCGAGCACGACACCAACGTGTTCATCGCCGAGTGGGTCGACCACCCCGGGAACCCGGGGGCCGCGCGGCCATCGGCGCCCGAGACCGAGGCCGCCGACCGGTTCGCCAGCGTGGTCGGCTACCTCGCGGCGGATGACCGCGAGGGCCGCGGCGTCGGCACCAAGGGCCTGGAGGACGCCGCGCGCATGGTCGAGGACCAGCTCAAGGCATCGGGCGTCGAGCCCGGCCTCGCCGGGGCCTGGCGCCAGCCGTTCCAGGTGACGACGCAGGTCACGCGCAAGCCCGAGACCGCGATCGAGCTCGACGGCGAGAAGCTCGCGGAGGACGATGCCACGCCGGTCGCATCCTCGGCGAGCGCCACGGTGAGCGGCGAGCTCGTCCCGGTCGGCTGGGGCATCCTCGATGAGGCCACCAGGCTCGACGACTACCAGGGCAAGTCCGTCAAGGGCAAGATCGCGCTGGTCCACCGCTTCGTGCCGCCGGAGGGCAAGGCCCCCGTCAAGCTCGACGCCGCGGCGACCTCGCGGCTCGGCGATCTGCGCTACAAGGCGTTCATCGCGCGCGGCAAGGGCGCGATCGGCCTGGTCGTCGTCGACGACGGCGATCCGACACAGGACGAGGCGCCGCTCCCCCGGCTCGCCGCCGCCGAGAGCGAGTCGCAGATCCCGATCGTCGTCGTCACCCGCAAGGCCGCGGCCGGCCTGGCCAAGGGCCGCCACAGGGCCAGGCTCGCCGTCGCGCTCCAGCCGACGCGCACCGACACCGGCAACGTGGTCGGCGTGATCCGCGCCGGCGCCGCGGCCCGGCTCCCGGGCGTGATCGTCGTCGGCGCGCACCTCGATCACCTCGGGATGGGCGGCGGCACCAACGCGCTCGATCCGAGCGTCCACGCCGTGCACAACGGCGCCGACGACAACGCCTCGGGCGTCGCCGGCCTGCTCGAGGTCGCGCGCGCGGTCGCCAGGCAGCGGGCGACCCTGGCGCGCGATGTCTACGTCATCGCGTTCTCCGGCGAGGAGATGGGCGATCTGGGCAGCGAGTACTACGTGAAGCACCCGGCGACCAAGGATCCGATCGTCGCGATGATCAACATGGACATGATCGGCCGGATGAAGATGGACAAGCTCTACGTCAACGGCGGCGACTCCGCCAAGGAGTGGCGCGACCTCGTCGCTCCTGCGTGCGAGGCCCAGCGCGTCGACTGCACGATCGCCGGCTCGGGCTACGGCCCGTCCGATCACATGCCGTTCTACAGCGCGGGCTCGCCGGTCCTGTTCTTCTTCACCGGCAGCCACAGCGACTATCACACCGCGACCGACGACGCCGGCAAGATCAACGCGATCGGCGGTGCTCGCGTCGCCACGATCGCGGCCGCGGCCACCGTCGCGGCCGCCAACGTCCAGGCGCTGACCTACGTCAAGGCTCCGCCCGAGCCGATGGGCGGCGACATGCCCCGCCGCGGCGCCTCGCTCGGCACGATCCCGTCGTACGACGAGGACCCGTCGCGCCCCAAGGGCCTGGTGATCTCCGACGTCATCCCCGACGGCCCCGCGGCGAGGGCGGGCCTCAAGGCCGGCGACCGGATCACGCAGATCGATACCCACGAGGTCGCCAACGCCTCGGATCTGATGTTCGTCTTGACGATGGGCAAGCCAGGCCAGGACACCAAGATCACCTACGTGCGCGACGGCAAGACGTTCACGGTGACCGCGACCTACGGCAAGCCGCGCGGCCGCAAGTAGTCGCGAGGCGGGGGCCGGCGAGGCTGGGCGCCACTGCGGGATGGCGGGCTCGGCCCGCGCGGAGGCAACTCGATGCACGACGCGGCGTGCGAGCTGCGCTTGCGATCCCGGGAGAGTTACCGGGTTCGAGGCCAGCCCGTCAGTTATCCAGCTGCGCGAGGCGCTCCTCGAGCCCGTGGACCACGGCCCTGGCCTGCTCGACCATGCTGCGGGCGGCGGCGAGGTCGCGCTCGAGCCTGGCGACCTCTCGCTCGCGCTGCGCGACGTCGCCTTGCGCGGTGCGCAGGGCCGCTTCGATGCGGTGCCGTTCGGCGGCGGCCCTCGCGCGCTCGGCCTCGGCGCGACGGAGCGCGGCGGCGTCATCGGCGCGGGCCGCGGCGGCCTCGAGCTCCCGGCGGCGCTGGTGTTCCGCGGCTTCGCGGCGCTCGGGGGCGGCCTCGGCGTCGGCTGCCGCGCGGCGCTGGCGTGCGGTGTCGAGGTCGTTGCGGGCCGCGTCGTGGTCGTCGCTGGCATCCGCGTCGTCGGTTGTATCGGCCGTGGTGTCATCGGCCGTGGTGTCATCGGCCGCGGTGCCATCGGCATCGCCGGCGGCGGCCGTGACGGGTTTCGGCGCGGGCGTGGTGGGCAGCGCGATGACGTTGCTGATGCCGATCGCCTCGAAGCCGGGCGGATCGCGATCGGCCGACAGCGCGCCCGGTAGATCGGGATCCCACCCGCCGGCCGCGGCGAGCGCCGACAAGGTCTGCGTCACGCGGCGCAGCGTGGCCTCGGTCGCGCCGTGCCCGGCGTCGGTCAGGATCGCCGCGGCCCGCGCGCGTAGCTTCGCGATCGCCTCGCGGTGCGCGGCCGTCGCCTCGAGCTTGCCGTCGCGCAGCCGCTGGGCGGTCTCGAACAGCGCGTCGAACGCGTCGCGCGCGTGCCACCACAGCTGATTCACCACCCACGCCGAGATCGGCGGTCGCGCCAGCTTCGCGAGCTTCGCGGCGCCGGCCTTGTCGCCCGCGGCCTTCAGCTCGCTGGCGAGTTGCTTGCGCTCGGCGACGAACTGATCGAGTGGAGCCTGGAACAGCGACGCGACGGCGTCGTCATAGCGCATCGCCTACATCGTATCAGCGGGCCGGGAGCTGGTGCGACTGCGGGGCGCCGAGCCTCGCTTGCCGTGCATGATCTCGCCGGCCCGGGCGCCGAGCACGTCTACCTCGTGACGCGCACGGTGTTCGGCGGACGTACGCGCACAGTGCTCGGCGGACGAGCGCGCGCGCCCGGTCTTGGGATTGCTAGTGGCGACCGCGAAGCTTCACGCCGAACAGGACCATCCCCCCGATGACGAGCCCGGCCGCCAGGATCCCGAGCGCGAGGCGCATGCGCCGCCGAGGTGCGCGCTTCGCCCTCGTGTCGGCGGGCGACACGGGGCCGGGGCATGCGACGGTGTCGGGGGTTGCCACGGTGGTGGCCGAGGGCGCGGCACGATGGGAGCCCCACGCCGGCGGATCGCTGGCAGGAAACGACTCGAGGCTCGCCTCATCGACGATGTCCCAGTCGGGTGACGGCGACGCTTCGCCCTGCGGCGGTACGTCCGGTGGCCCGCTCACGACGCCACCCCCAGGCGGCGAAGCCCCCACGTCGTGAGGGCGAGCGCGCCGAGCGCGCCGACGATGGTCGCGATCGTACGATTCTTGGCGGGGGCACGACTCGGCACCTTGGTGCTCACGAGCGTGGTGGCGTTGTCTTCGTCATCCCACTCGATCACGAGCGCCACGTAGTCTGGGCCCTCGAGCCTGGTGAAGGACTCGGATGGATGTGATGAGCTCATACCTCCTGTAGAGCAACCCACGTGCCGATCTCCGGACCGGCTGTTCTCTGGAGCAGAATCCGCGCATGCTCTCGGTGAATGTCGCAGAGCGAACGGCGCATCCAGCGGATCGCGGTCGGCTTCGCCGTGGTCGCGATGGGGGTGGCCCTGCTCGCCGGCATCGTCGTCCTCACGCGGCGCGCTGATTCACCGCGTGAGCCACCCGCACCTGCGAGCCGGCACGTGCAGGTGAGCGATCTGGGGAAGCTCACCCCCGAGGCCGTCCAGCAAGACGGCGAGGGCGTCCGCGTGATCGACCAGGCACTGGCCACCGCGCTCGGCCTCGCCGGAGACGACACGATCCTCGCGATCTCGGGCCGTCCGGTGGCGGGCCCGCCCGAGCTCGCGGCCGTGCTGCACGATCTCGAGGTGTTCCGGCCGCGCAGCCTGTTCGTCGAGCTCGTCCGCGATCGCGCGCGCGTGCTCGAGCGCTGGGATCTCGACGGTGATCGCGAGGCCGCGCGGCGCGCCGATCCCGGCGCGGGCGCATCCCCGGGGGCGGGCCCGTCCGCGCCGCCGCTCGATCCGCTGATCGCCACGGTGAAGCAGCAGAGCCGCACCATCTACGAAGTGCCGCGTTCGACGGTCGACGCCTGGCTCGCAGATCCCACGAGGGTCCTGGCCGGCGGCGTGGCCGCCTTCATCGCCGGCGATGGAGGCGGCTTCCAGATCACGGCGATCCGACCGGGCTCGATCTTCGAGGCGCTCGGCCTCCAGCGCGGCGATGTGGTTCGCGGGATCAACGGCGTCGAGCTCGAGTCGGCCGACAAGGTGCTCGAGCTCATCGCGAAGAGTGCGGCAGAGATCACAGTCGACGTCCGGCGCGGTACTCAGACGATCATCTTCAACTACCTGATCCAATAGAGATTGATCAGTTAGGAGCACCTCCGGATCGCCCTTTGGTCAGCCAGATCTGATACTGAACAAATGTCCATGCACGATGATCTTCGATCGTGGCTGGCGACGGCCAAGGGGCTCGCTGCGACCGCCCGGGTCACGCGGCTCGACGAGCTCGTCACGCCGTCCCTCGAGCGCGAGCGCTGGGGCCTCGATGCGTTGCGCGGCCGGCTGACCGAGCTGTCGGCGCGCGGGGCCACCGCGACGCTCACGACGGCGGTCGAGCTGGTGCTCGAAGCGCAGCACGCGGCCGAGCCGGTCGCCTGGGTGACCCTCGGCAACGGCACGTTCTATCCCCCCGACGTGGCCGACAGCGGCGTCGATCTCGCGGCGCTCGTCGTCGTGCGCGTGATCGATGCCGTCACGGCGGCGCGCGCGGCCGAGCGGCTGCTGCGCTCGGGCGCGTTCGGCCTGGTGATCCTGGATTTCGGCGGCGGCGGCGCGGTCGAGCTGTCGACCGCGCACCAGGGCCGGCTGGTCACGCTCGCGCAGACCCACGACGCGGCGGTCGTGTGCATCACCGAGAAGGCGAGCGACGCGGCCTCGCTCGGCTCGCTGATCTCGCTGCGCGCCGAGGCACTGCGCCTGCGCGACCGCGATCAGGACTACGACGTCACGTTGCGCGTGCTCAAGGACAAGCGCCGCGGCCCCGGCTGGTCGCGCACGCTCAAGCTGCGCGGTCCGGCGGGCTTCTAGCCGGTTTGATCGGTTGCGCCGGCAGTGCGGGCCGTGAGCTCCAGGAGAACGCGGACACGCGCGCTGGCACCGCGGGCTTGGGTCCGTCGCTCGTCCGTTGACCGCCGAATCGAGCATGGAGGGCGGCGCCATCTCCACGACCCACCGGCGATCCACCACCCGGCCGTGCAATTTATCTC
>Ga0137459_1000446_pt1 | contig 14730 bp, 13 predicted proteins | sample EasRivERMGT700_2_FD_104908 | JGI IMG/M metagenome (GOLD analysis project Ga0137459, IMG submission 104908) | Soil microbial communities from meander-bound floodplain in the East River, Colorado, USA - East River MetaG ERMGT700_2 | ecosystem: Environmental > Terrestrial > Soil > Floodplain ...
CAGGCCCTTCCAGATCAGCGGCAAGGCCGTGGGCGCCGCGATCACGGTGCCTGCGATCGCGGCGCTGGCACTTGCCCAGATCGCCCCGGAGACCAGGCGTCCCGTACGCCGAACCCCGCGCGGTAACCAGCTGCGGTCCGCGCGCAACCGGTGCGTTCGCTGCACGGCCAGCACGTGATGAGTGTACGCTGTTCCCGCCATGACCAGTGCTCTCGTCCCGGTGTCCCCGTCCGTCGCGACGGTGTTCTCTCGGCCACAACGGCTCTCCGTCCGCCAGCGCAAGCGGTGGCTCGAGATCCTGACCTCGTTCGACGCCCGCAACGTCTACGTGGTCTACGACGAGAGCGGCAATCCCGTCCTCAACGTCCAGGAGCAGGGCAGCGGCTTCGGCTCGCTCGTGAAGCGCCTGTTCCTCGCATCGTACCGGCCGTTCACGTCGCACGTCGAGGATCTGGGTGGGCAAGGCCTGGTGCTGTCGCTGCGGCGACCGTTCCGGTTCATCTTCCATCGGCTCGAGGTCAGCGATCCGCAGGGCAACCTGATCGGCGCGATTCAGCGCCGCTGGACGTGGTTCCGCCGCAAGTACATCGTCGAGGGTGCCGACGGTCAGGAGCTCGCGACCCTGTTCGGACCGTTGTTCCGGCCGTGGACGTTCAAGATCTTGATGCCCGGATCGAAGCAGGAAGTCGGGCTCGTGCAGAAGAAGTGGAGTGGCCTGCTCAAGGAGATGTTCACCGAGGCTGACAACTTCTGGGTCGCCTTCGAGAATGTGGCGGATCCTCGGCTGCGCGCGCTGTTGTTCTCGGCGACCGTGCTGATCGACGTCGTCCACTTCGAGCGCAAAAATTAATCAGCCAGGCCGAGCTACCGCTGATGAATCACGGCATTGCGAACGGCCGCTTGGGAGAGAGCCCCGGCCGAGGTTCATTTCCAGCGCGGGCAGTCCTTCCGAAAACGTCGGCGGCGATCGCGGCGGAGGCGGCGCTGACGTCACCGGCCCGGCCAGCAACTTGGATCGGACGTGCTCGCCAGCTGGATGGCTTCTTCGTCGCGCGGCGGGACGATGTGTTGCACCACCGCGTCGAACAGCTCGTCACTAACGTCACCGAAGTAGAGGCCGGCCGGCTTGGTCGCGTTGCGCTCGTGCAGGCGTCGCTTGCACTCATCGGCGGGAACATCGAGGACATGCAGCAAGTGGTCGGCGTTCGCGGCGTCGGCGATCGCCTTGACCCACGCGCGATGTGATGGTGTGTTGCCTGCGAAGTCGAACACGACCGAGACGCCGAGCGCGAGCAGGCGGGTCGCGAGAGGTGCGATCAGCCGCCGGATCCGCGCCGACTCCTCGACGTACTGCTGCAGGCTGGTGATTCGTTCGGACGCGAGCGTGGCGAGCCACTCGTCCTCACAGAACACGACCGCTCGCGCGCACTCACCGAGATCGCGCGCGATCGTCGTCTTACCTGCGCCGGGCCAGCCATAGATGAAGTGGAGCGTCGCCACGCTGCGAGCGTAGCGGTAAACATCGCTGGAAGCGACGTAGGCTGGTCGTGGTGGGAGACAACCTTGCCGCCGACATCGCCGCCGAGTTTCCCGGGTACGTTGCCTCACATGCAGTTGAAGGGCATTCCTGGCCAGGCCTCCGTCGGGATCGATGGCGCGGCCGTGCAACGCAAAGCGCAGGGAGAAACAGCGCTCGACAGGGCATCGCCGGCCGAGACTGCGGGATCCGTAGGCGCGGCGGGTGACGACGGCGCGGTTCATCGTGTCGCGGCGGCTGGGGTCTCCGGCACGGGCGGGCGGCTGCCGCACCTCGAGCGCATCCAAACGCGTTCGGGCCGGACCACGATGTGTCGGGTATCAAGGCGCACGTCAATGCAGCGGCGGGCGAAGGCAGGGTTGGACCGATGGTTGCGGCGGGCGAGGGAGTCAAGCTCGGTGTGCCGGGCCCCGCGGGACTGCTCGGCACGGCCGGCGGAATGAAGATGCACACCGACAAGGAGGGCGGTGGCGGCTCAGAAAACAGTCGACTTGGGCCGAGGCGCTCGACCTGCTCGCGCGCGAGGAGCAAGTGCTCATCGTCGTCAGCGCTGGCAACAACCTCTCGATGCTGACGGGCGACGCGAAGGCAGCGGAGGCGGTGCTCAAGAATCACACTATGCAACTGCGCACGCCGGAGGCTCGTCTGGCGGACCCGGCGACTGCCGCCATCGCGATCACGGTCGGTGCGCTCGTCGAGCACGAGGTCCCTGCGGCGCGGCGCGGAACGGGCGCTGCCGATATCATTCGATCGCTCGGGAAAATTGCCGAACCATCACCGTTCACGTGCGTGGGGGCGGTAGCGTCGACCTTCGTGGGGACCTCGGCGAGTGGCTCGCGCCGAAGCGCCACGCGAGGGTCGTCGTGATCGCCTGTGGACGGGACGTGCCCGTCTCGCGGGACAGCTCGGCGATGGCACCGTCACGACGCGCCTACGACAGCACGCGAGGATCGAGTTGATGGCCATAACGCCCTCAAGGACAGTTCGCCGGCCACATGGTGGCCGGGGCCGTCGTCTCACCCGATTGCCGCATGAAGATCTGCTTATGGGCGCAGAAATTGACGGCGGTAAACATGCGCGGCGGATCACGCCACCAGCGCTGGCTGCCATCGAGGTTCCGGATGAAATCGAGCATGCCGTGCGGCCTCGCCGGGCCGAGGTTGTACCCGAGCGCCGTCGCGAGCGCCGTCATCCCCGCGGGGCTCAGCATCGTGATCTTGATCATCTGGACCGTATTGAACGCAGCAGGGAATTTCTTGTAGTCCCACTGCGCGTCCATCATGCCCATCTTCAGCTCGTCCGACTTGAACGCGCCGTTCCTGATGCGCACCGCGTTCGGCGGCGGCGTGAGCGGGATGTCGCCGATCGTGTCGCCGTTCGCCGGATCCATGACCTTGTCGAACGCCACCTCGGTAATCTCCTCGGACGCGTATTCCTTCCATTGGTCCTTGTCCATGCCGGTCGCGGCCTTCAGGAGGAAGTTCAGCATTCCGTCCTTGATTTGTCTCACGACGGGCCAATCGCCGAGGTAACGGACGACCCTGTTTACGACCGAGGCGCTATACGAGATCGCCCTCGGCGACCCGAGCGCCGGCAACAAATAATCGAGCGCGTAATCCTCGGCGGCCTGGTGCGCGGCGGTGGCATCGAGTGGGTGGTTGATCATGAGCTTTTCGGCGAGCGTCAAGCTGAACTCGGGCAGCTTGTCGATTGCCTTATCGATGTCGTCGAACCAGTACTCTTCGTACGACGTGACCGGCCCCCACGTGGACATGAATGCGGCCTTGGCGGCGATGCGATAGCTCTTCTGAAAGATGTTGCCCGCAGCGATCTGCGCGTCCCAGCCAGCCTTGCCGTCGTAGTACCAGACGATCTCGCGCTTCAGGATCTTGCGCCGCCAGGCGAGGTGGGCGGGCACGTGCACCTCCGTGTGCTCGGCACGTGCGCCGTCGGTAAAGCCGTTGCAGTTCTCGTACGTCTCGCCGTCGGCGTTCGTCTTGTTCTGCCAGAGGCGGCAGTAGAGCTCGTCGTCGGCGTCCCAGTTTCGCGTGCGATCGGGCCAGGCCTGGCTGCCGTTGTTGGGACGCTTGATGTCGATCATGTACTTGATGATGAAATCCTTGGCGCCGCCGTCGAGGCTGATCGTGCGGTTCGCCGGCGCCGGCCCCTTCTTGGCGGCGTACGCCTCGGACACGACGTGCCGAATGGCATTGCTCGGTGGACTGAACGTGAAATCGCCGGTGCGGTCGTCTCCAGTTGCGTTGACCGCGGCGCCGTTGAAGTAGTTGATGAACGTGTGGCCGAACATGTCGCCGGCACCGTGACCAAGAAAGCCTCCCACGAATGCGAGCGCCGCTTTCTTGGCATTTCCCGCCGGTAACGCATTGGCCTTGTCCCACAAATAACCGAACCAAGCCTTCGTTGCCGGATGGATGTTCTGCTGTCCGGTCAAGAGATCCGGAAACGCGTCGGGACCGATGACGCCGGCCTGGTAGACCGACGGATACGTCGAGATCGCCTCGACGAGCTCGGTGTTGACCGCAAAGTCGCCGAGCTTGTTGCCGGGCAGCTCGCTCGTAGTGCAGGCCCCATAGTCGGTCTTGTAAATGGTGACCTTGCTGTCGTCAGCAGCGTCGGTGCGCGCGTTCTCGGTGAGCTGTACGTGCATCGACGGCTTCCAGGCGTGCACCTGCGACGCCGAGAGCACGATGGTCGCGCCTGAAACGATCGAGATGAGCCGAAGGGTTTTTCGCTCGCTACGCATTCTCATGGAGATCTGCTGAAGTCTCATGTTCGCTCCAGTTCGAGAATTGAAAGGGGTGCCCACGTCAGGGAACCGCGTGCCGCGGCGCCGGGAACGGCTCTGGCGGCGCAAGTGGGCCTTCAGGCTCCGGCACATCCTGGGCCATGGGCTCCACTCGCTGCGCATTCTTGAAGAAGCCATCACCGAATTGCTCGGCAAAGAGCGAGCACATCGGTGGCGACGTGATGTCAGCAACCATGTTCGGCCAATCTTGCAGCGTCGGCCATCGGCCGATCTGCTCGAGCGACGCGCACTCGCTCGCGATGCGCTGGAACAACGGATCGTTCGGATCCGTCGGCAACTGCCAGTTCTGCGTGCTGGGGAACGGCGAGCTCGGGTACTGCGCGTGCAGAGTGATGAAGTCGTTCACGAACATGTTCGTCTTTTCCGTCGCCTCCTGCTGCTGCCATACGACGACGGGTTGCCCGAGCATTTGAATATCCGGCGCAATGCTAGGCCCGAGGAGATGGCTTATACAACTCGTGGCAAATGTATAATCGATTGGTGCAGAAGCACCCGAGCTTGCCAGGCAATAGAACAATTTCCGGTGCGCGAGCTCGCACAGGCTCAGCGGAGGCCCGCAGCTCTCTATGTACCCCGAGGGTTGTCCCGAGCAGTCGTCGTGGCCGTCGCAGTCGGCGTCACCGCAACCGATGCACTCCGAAGCTTCGCCGTTGCAGTCGTCGTAGCCATCGCAGTTGGCATCGCCGCACGGCGGGTCGTAGGTGCAACCAGACGGTTGGCCCGAGCAGTCGTCGTAGCCGTTGCAGTCGGTATCGCCGCAGTTCTGTGTGCATCCCGAAGGCTGTCCCGAGCAGTCGTCATAGCCATTGCAGTCGCTGTCGCCGCAACCGATGCACGCCGAAGGCTGGCCATTGCAGTCGTCGTAGCCGTCGCAGTCGGCATCGCCGCAGGTGTTCACGCACCCGGACGGTTGCCCTGAGCAGTCATCGTAGCCATCGCAGTCGGTATCGCCGCAGGTTCCACCGCTGCCGGTGCCGCCATCGCTACCTCCTGTGCCGCCATCTCCGCTGTTTTGTATGCACCCGGAGGGTTGTTCCGAGCAGTCGTCGTAGCCGTTGCAGTCGGCATCGCCACACGGCGGGTCGTGCATGCACCCGGACGGTTGCCCCGAGCAGTCGTCGTAGCCGTCGCAGTCGGTATCCCCGCAGTTCTGTGTGCACCCCGAAGGCTGTCCCGAGCAGTCGTCATAGCCATTGCAGTCGCTGTCACCGCAGCCACTACAGCCCGACGCCTCGCCGTTGCAGTCGTCGTAGCCGTTGCAGTCTGCATCACCGCACGGGTCATTCGTGCAACTCGTCGCGATTTCGCACGTCCCCTGCGCCTGACAGTACGGGCCATCGATGGTCCCGCCGGCCGACTGACAGAGGGCGACTTCAAGCGAGTTTGCGAGCAAGATGCTCCCATGATCAGGCTCGGTGGCCGAGCAGCTCTCTCCAGAGATCGAGCCCACGGTGTCACCGTTCACCACGCAACTTCCATAGCAGTAGTAGTGAGTGCCGGTTACGCTGCACACGCCCGTGCCGCCGCTTCCGTCGGCTCCACTGCCGTAGGTAAGAGCAGCGTAGGCGCGACCGACGGTTGGTTCCGCTTGGTCGGCGCATGCCGATAACCCGAGTGCCAAGGCGATCAGGAGCGAGGCCAGCCGGGCGGCGCCTTCAACGCACCCGTTCTGCTCGACGTGAGATGTGGGTAACATGTGTCGTGCTCCAGGCGTCAGTGGTTGGATCAGCCGTGCGGAGTGGAACCGGCCTGCGGACCGCGAGGTGTGGCGGCGAGCGGCTTGAGCACCGTCATGCTGAGGAGCACGTCGCTGTCTTCACACTTGCCTTTCCCCGGCGAGAGCGACACATGTAACGCGTACTCTCCTTTCGTCGCGCTGACGAGGCGCCGCTCGGCCGACGGCGAGCGCACCAAGACGTCGGTCCAGTTCGCTTGCAGCGCGGCGGCGAGCGAAGTGGCACGCGAGCTCACCGTTCCGATCATGCAGTACTGCGCGAGAAGGCGGCCCTGTGGGATCATTCGAGGCGCTAACAGCTCGCGAGCTCCTTCGAGCGTCGGCAAGACGCGTGCGGCCTCCTTGGGCGTGAGCGCCTTCGAGGTGCCGGCCGAGCCCCGACGCTGTTCACGATCGTTCGTGCTGCAGGCGAACAACGTGAAAGCGCCGGCGAGGGCGACGAGCGAAGCGTTCGACATCCATTGCTCCTTCGGTAGCGGAGGGGAACTCAGCGACGCCAACGCCCGCGTGACCGCCGATCGACTCTATCAGGTGTCGCGCGCGGGTGGGACATACAAGCGGGGTTTCGGGCGCTCCCCCTGGGGATGCCCCGATGTGCCGAGGTGGAACCGGCGAGCCGGCGAGCACCACCGGATGCCGGCTGGGGCAGCGGGCGTACCTTGGGTCGACGTCGGCGCAGACCCGTCGCTATCGAGCGCGTCGGCGGTCGTGCGGCCTACGAAGCATCGTCGAACCAGAGCTCGGTCTGCGGCGGGGCCCCGGGCGGAGATTCCTCCACGGTAGAAGGACAGGGCATACATCAGACCAGAAGCGGATGGAGGCGCGGGGAGATGGGTCGCCAGCCCCGAGGCCGATGACCTGATCGGGCCGCTGCCGCCGGCCGCCGCGAAGGCGCGGTGATCGCGATCGCGAGGCGACGAACGCCTGTGGCCGGATCGCGAGCGCCGCCTGTGCGTCGGAGACCTTGGTGCCGCCGGTCATCGCGATCCGGACCGTGTGCTGTGGATCGACCTGGGCGAGCAGCGCGGTGAACGACGGCGAGCTGCGCAGCGGGGCGCCGCGATGGAGTACCCAGCCGATGAGCCCGGGCTCCTCGTCGAGGATCTGGATCTGGACCTGGTCCTTCTGGCGCTGAAGGATGCGGACCGGCGCGCCGCGCTCGCCGCGCAGTCCGGGAGTCCGCGTCAAGAGCGGCGCGCCGACCTCGGCCGGCGTGCGCGCGAGCAGCGCCGGCTCGCTCAGCACGGGCGCGAGATCACGGGGCTGGGCCCACAGCGTGATCTCGTAGCCGGCGTAGGTCAGGAACTTGACGTGGTCGGCGGGCAGGACATCGCGGCGAGACCACTTGCGCAGCGCCTCGAGCTCGAAGTGAGATACGAGCTCGGGCGCGGCCACAGGTGCCGGCGCGGCCACAGGTGCCGGCGCGGCCACAGGTGCTGGCGCGGCTGGGACGCATCATCGCGCAACCAGTACACGCCGGAGATGGGGCCCAGGACGTCGCGCAGCTGGCCACAGCTCAGCGCCGGCGCATCGGCGGTGCCTGGTGCTGCGTCGATCGCGCCATCCACGTCGGCGCTGTCGTGTTCTGCGCCCGCGTCGTCCACCATAGGTGTGAACGTCACGGGGTGACCTTGCACGCTGCCAGCAGCGCCATCGCGATGACAACACAGCCCTTCACCATCAGAATTCGTACGGTACTGGCGCGACCTTTGCTGCGCAAGCGCACCCAGGCTGTAGATCCAGCTCCATGCGATCATCAAAGCCAGCGCGCCAGCCCTGTCGCCGAAACCTGGTACGGGATGCCCGCGTATGCCAAGGACGGCAAAGCGCCGATTGCGGCGGCGGCAGCGACGGCGTCACCGGCCCGGCCAGCGACCAGGAACGGACGTGCTCGCCACCTGGATGGCTTCTTCGTCGCGCGGCGGGACGATGTGCTGCACCACCGCGTCGAACAGCTCGTCGCTGACGTCGCCGAAGTAGAGGCCGGCCGGCCTGGTCGCGTTGCGCTCGTGCCGGCGTCGCTTGCACTCATCAGCGGGCACATCAAGGCCATGCAGCAAGTGGTCGGCGTTCGCGGCGTCGGCGATCGCCTTGACCCAGGCGCGATGCGATGGGGTGTTGCCAGCGAAGTCGAACACGAGCGAGACGCCGAGCGTGAGCAGGCGGGTCGCGAGCGGTGCGATCAGCCGCCGGATCCGCGCCGACGCCTCGACGTACTGCGGCAGGCTCGTGATTCGTTCGGACGCGAGCGTGGCGAGCCACTCGTCCTCGCAGAACACGACCGCTCGCGTGCCCGTGTCCTCACCGAGATCGCGCGCGAACGTCGTCTTACCTGCGCCGGGCCAGCCATAGATGAAGTGGAGAGTCGCCACGCGACGACCGTAGCGGTAAACCTCGCTTGAAGCGACGTGGGCTGGTCGCGCGGATAACCCCGCACGAGGTTTGTTTGTCCTGGAGCGGCGATGTTCGGCCGAAATCCGGACAGCAGAGGGCTGCCAAGTAACCCTGGACAGGGCCACCCCGTGTACTGTCGACGGCTATGAAGCACCGGGGTTCCATCGCGATCATCTTCCTCATTGGCTGCGCGACCGGAGGCGTCGCGGCCCAGATCGTCATTCCGCCCGCACGAGCCGGGACCACGGCGACACGGTGGGAGCACTTCTGCGGCAGGATCAATGCCGGCTTGTTGACCGAGCAGCTGAACAGGGTGGGCGTAGAGGGATGGGAGCTGGTGAGCGTGGTGTCGGCCCAGCAGGAGACCGCGTTTGGCGGCACCACGACCCGTGAGTTCACCTTCTGCACGAAGCGCGCGCTGCCCTGATCGTCATGCCGGCACGGTGGCCGCCACCGCTACCACCGCTCGCGCCCACGTGAGGTTTTGACGGACCGGGCTTCGCGTATGCTCGGGCGGATGGGGAAGCACCTGGTCATGATCGCTGACCTGTCGAAGCTCGAAGCGTGGTCGGGTCGCACGATCGGCGCGGTCGGGAGACGGCGATCCTGTGGCTCGGTTCGCCACCGAGTACCTGGAGGCCAAGGCCGCGGGCTTTGGCTTCACAGGCCCCAACGCCGTGCGCGAGAGCTACACCTCGGCGAACTCGGGCTGCACCACCGCCCAGGGCTCGAGGATCTGGCAGAACGTCGTCTTCACGTTGCCCGGGCAGGTCGACTTCGCGCAGAGCCAGCAGGTCATCTTCCTGGTCCACTACGACACCATCTCCGAGAGCGCCACCAAGGACGCCAACAACGCGCCCGGCGCCGACGACGCCATCTCCGGCGGCATGGCGCTGCTCGAGGCGATGCGGCTGTTCAAGGACTTCGCCTGGCAGCGTCCCGTGAAGTTCCTGTTCGTCAGCGGTGAGGAGGTCGGGCTGTGCGGCTCGACCGCCTATACCCGCATGCACCCCGCCGGGCCGATGTTTCGCGTCCTCAACATGGATCAGACGGCGTTCGACGGGAACAAGAACGGCCTCATGAACCTGTACAACTTCAACACGACGAACTGCCCGTCGTGCGTGGCCTTCGGCGATGCGTTCGTCCAGGCCAATGCCGACTACGGCAACATCATCGCGCCCGCCAAGATCGTGCGCAACACGACCAGGATGTGCCAGACCGATCACTGCCCGTTCTGGAACGTCGGCGCCACCGCGATCGATCTCAACGAGGATCTGACCAACAACGATATCTGTCCGTGCTTCGATCAATCCCAGACCTCGACCTGCCGCGACACCGTCACACAGTTCTTCCCGACCAATAGCACCACGCTGATGTTCGACCAGAACTACTCGTGGCCGACCCAGAAGGCGGCCATCGCCCTGATCGCGCACACCTCTGATTCGCTCCCAGGCGCGGCGGTGCTCGCCGACCGCGATCTCGTCGAGCAGCGCCGCGCGCAGCTTGTCATGGGCGAACCGCTAGCGGTCTTCGCTCGCGGCCGAGCACGGCCGCGGCGCGCAGGAGCGGGCGCCAGCGCGAGGAGCAGGGGCGACGTGTCGCCCGCCGCCGCTGATCGGAGCCGCCGCGCCCGATCGTCCGTCACCCCGATCGCCCCTGGAGGCTCTGCACCAGGATCTTCAAGGACGACTGAGCGTGCACCTGCTGGATCCGTTGGTGGGCTCGAGCCCCGAACAGCTCGCGGCCATGGTGGTTCGCCGACTGCCGCACTGCCTTCTGGATCGCTGCCTCGTGGCCAGGAAACTTCTCGACGTACCGGCGTTCCAGGGTGACGACGTAGTCGGCCAGGCGCATCGTGACGAGCTCCTCCGCCGTCGCGCAGGGGTATCGGACGAGTTGTCCGGCACAGGACGTGTCGATCCACGTCTCGCCCATCGCGTACTCCAGACGGTACGCTTGAGGCTCCATCGCAAAGATCTTGAACAGCTCGAAGTCAACACTCTCCTTGATCTGAGAGGGCTCCGATATGCTGTTGATGCTCAGCTCCAGCGCACGTTCGGGATACGACGGATCCTGTTCGATCAGCGCCAGCATATCGTGCAGATGAAGGAGCTCGTGACTGATCGTGGGGATGCTCGCCCCCTGCGATACACCGAGCACGGGCAGGTAGTAGTCCTGTTCACCCTCCGGGCCGACCAGGGGCCGGACGTCGAACCAGACCCCGGTGCAGTGGGCGATGAGCCCGTCGACGCCAGCGGTGATCTCGAGGCGCACGTAGGGCACCGGGGTCGCGTCGACGACGCTCAGGGCGTGCGCCTTGAGGAGCGCCAGGATCCCCTCCTCCTCCAGGGTGGTGAGCAAGCGGCCCCGGAGCGACGACGAGAGCAGGGCCATGTAGATCTCGCGGTGCTTCACCGCAATGAGCATAGTCGATCCTCCGGTACGACGTTCCGAACGGCCCGGCCGGCCGTCACCGAACCTGAGGCCCCGGGGCGGCGGGATCACCTGACACGACTACACGGTGTTATCCCGCGGCGTGCCTGGCGGTCCTCATCGGCCATCATCCGATGTTGGCGGCGTGCAGTGCCCGACGCGACGGAAGTTCGGGCAGGATGTGCGGTCTATGAAGTCCACCCACGTGAAGCAGCTCGTTCGTTTCGGCGCGATCTCGGCGCTCGTGCTCGGCGGATGCGCGACGGAGCCCACCTCGACCGTGACCTCGGCGGCGACGATCGACGACACCGATCTCGCCCCCGAGTGCGCGGGCATCCTCGGCTACGTCAACACGGCGTCGTTCGCGGAGCTCGACTCGTACCTGCCATCCGACGTCGCGAGCTCGCTCGTGCAGCGCCGCGCGACGCAGGCGTTCGTCGACATCGCGGACATTTCCTCCGTGTCAGGGATCGCGCAGGCGCGGCTCGCGCTGATCGCGGAGCGCGCACGCACGCTCGCCTTCATCGGGTCGAGCTGCGCCGGCATCTACGAGGAGCTCGCGGTGTCGGCCGATGACGCCACCGCGCTCCTCGCCTACGCGAACACGGCGACCCAGGCCGAGCTGTGGGACGTCGTCCGCACCGAGCCCGACACCGTGGCGCCGGGGCTCGTCTCGCTGCGGCCGTACACCACGCTGCAGCAGCTCGTCGACGTGTCCGGCGTCGGGCCATCGACGTTCCGCTCACTCCGCGACGCCGCGGTGTTTGACCCGTTCGACGATGTCGTCGATCGCGTCAACGCACTCGGCACGGATGCCGAGCTGAAGACCGCCTTCAACTGGTACTCCGCCGCGAGCGAGTCGGGGGCCTACCAGCAGGCCAGCAAGACGTGCTTCGGCGTCCCCTACACGCTCGTGGCCGGTTACGGCCAGCTCCGCCCGAACCTCGCCGACGCCACCGAGGTCATGCAGGAGATCAGCGACGCCGTGACCTATGCCAACCGCTTCGGCGGGGTCGGCGCCTCCTCCGCCGGCCTCGCGCACCTCTCGGCGCAGGTCGCCGGTGGGACGTTCTTTGGCTGCTACCTCTCGTGGAAGCCGAACCCGTGGTGCGGCAACACGCGCCGGTTCTTCGTCAACAAGGACACCGGCTACCGCGTGCTCGCCGACACCTGGTGGTGCGAGTAGGTCTGGCCGGCGCGTCCGTGATGCGCCGCGCCGGCGCCGAACCGAAGGCCCTGCGCCACGCGCTACGTCGGATCAAGGAGCTGCTGGACGAGTAGCAGGCGCAGCGCTCGCTCGCGGCGCTCGACCGCGACGCTCGACCGGCCCGCCCTGGACGTCGCCCCACGTGCTCGCGCGGCGGGGGCGCCGATCGCCGCGCTCGAGGCGCTGGCGTCACCGGCCCGGCCCGAGGCAAGGCGGGTAGACTGCGGGCTGTGTCGGCTGCCGCAACCAAGCCAGCGATCAGGTGTCTCGCGCACGTGAGATCGATCGTCCTCGTTGGCATCGCCGGCCTCGTCGCGTGCGCCTCGCCCGCGAAGCTCGCGCGCCCGGCCGTGATCGCGCTCGGCGACGCCACGGTAGCGGCACCGCCGCGCTGGTATGTCGAGCAGCGCGCCGATCGCGTGACGTTCACGGATCCGGATCGCGCGCTGCGCGTGACGATCGTCGCAAACGCGGGCGCGGATGCGGCGACCGCGATCGCGGCCGGGTGGCAGCTCGCCGAGCCGGGCTTCGCGCTCGCGCCGGGCGAGCCCGACGAGATGCCCGACAGCGGCGACTGGGACGCGGTCACGACGATCGAGTACAAGCCGCCGACGTCGGAGCATCGCACCGTGATCGCGCGGTGGCGCAAGGCAGGCACGCAGCGCTTCGTGGTCCTCGTCGACGGCGACCGCGCGGCGGTCGAGCGGCGCGAGGCAGATATCGAGGTGCTCGAGGGCAGCCTCCACGTGCCCGGCATGCGCGAGCAGACGCTCGGCGCGCGCCACCCGCTCGACGTGCGCCAGCTCGACGCCTTCGTCCAGCGGGCGCTGATCGAGCTCGAGGTGCCCGGCGCCGCGATCGCGGTGATCGAGGACGGCAAGGTCGTCTACGAGCGCACGCTCGGCGTGCGCGCGCTCGGCGATCCGGCGCCGATCACGGTCGATACGCGGTTCCTGATCGGATCGATCACCAAGCCCATGACCACGCTCATGGAGGCCGCGCTCGTCGATGCGGGCGTCGCGGGCTGGGATACGCCGGTCGTGTCCGTGCTGCCCACGTTCGCGATCGGCGATCCCGCGGTCACGCGCGAGCTGCGGCTGTGGCACATGTCGTGCGCGTGCACGGGCATGCCGCGCCAGGATCTCGAAGATCTGTTCGAGTGGGACGGCGTGACGCCCGAGGCCCGGCTCGCCGCGATGCGGACGATGAAGCCGACCACGAAGCTCGGCGAGACGTTCCAGTACTCGAACCTGATGGTCGCCGCCGGCGGCTTCATCGCGGCGCACGCGTTCGCGCCCGAGCGCGCGCTCGCCGAGGCGTATGCGGCCGCGATGCAGGCCAAGGTGTTCGGGCCGATCGGCATGACGTCGACCACGCTCGACTACGCCATGGTGGCGCGCGGCGATCACGCCGTGCCGCACGCGCTCGCGATCGACGGCACGACGCGCGCGATGCCGCTCGCGATCGAGCGCGGCGTCGAGCCGATCGCACCCGCCGGCGGCGTATGGACGACCTTGCGCGACATGGAGCGCTACGTCGCCACCGAGCTCGGCGATGGCGTGACGACCGGAGGCGTGCGCGTGGTATCGGCGGCGAACATGCGCGAGCGCCTGCGGGTGCGCGTCCGCTCGAGCGCGACCGGCGGCTACGGCCTTGGCATCGGCATCGGCACGTACTCCGGCACCCGCAAGATCGCGCACGACGGCGGCTCGATGGGCTTCGGCACGACGATGTTCACGCTGCCCACGGAGCACATCGGGATCATCATCTTCACGAACATCCGCAACGGCGGGCCCAAGGAACAGCTGCCGTTCAACGTCGCCGTGACCCGCCGCATCGTCGAGCTCCAGTTCGCCGCGGCGGTGCCGCTCGCGGAGCAGAAGCTCGCGTACTACGCGAAGCTTCGCCAGAACAAGCCGCGCGTGGCCTCTCCGGACCACGGCTGGGTGGCGCCGCTCGTCGGCACGTATCACGACGCTGCACTCGGTGACGTCGTGATTCGCGCCACCGCGGACGGCGCCGACCTCGATGCCGGCGAGTGGCACACCGCGATCGACCAGGAGGTCGAGCCCGACGGCACGGTGAAGCTCATCGTGCTCGATCCACCGTTCGCCGGTAGCGCGTGGCTCGTCGGTCCCGGCCCGTCGCTGCTGCTTGCGGGATACCCGAGCTACAGGTTCACGAGGAAGCCGCCGAGTTGATCGCCACGGCACGAGTTCGCTGACGGATGGGAGGCGCGCGACGATCTTGTGTCGTGGCCGCGGGCCGCTCGGCAGGGGCAGACGGCCCGGAGGACACACGCGTTTGCTTGCGCACGACCTCGCTTACTGGATGGCGTCGGACCCCGGACTGGACCTCCGCTTCGCGTCGCACCCGTCTCACGTGTCGCACCGGCTGACGATCTGGCGAGCGTCAACTGCGCGCGCTAGCGTGGGATCCTCGCTGCGGCATAGCCATGTTCAACCTCGATCGCTGGCGCGAGATCCTCGACACGCTGTGGCGCAGCAAGCTGCGCTCGCTCCTCACCGCGTTCTCGGTGGCGTGGGGATCTTCATGCTGGTGTTCCTGCTCGGCATGGGCAACGGGCTCCAGAACGG
>Ga0137459_1000447_pt1 | contig 14706 bp, 6 predicted proteins | sample EasRivERMGT700_2_FD_104908 | JGI IMG/M metagenome (GOLD analysis project Ga0137459, IMG submission 104908) | Soil microbial communities from meander-bound floodplain in the East River, Colorado, USA - East River MetaG ERMGT700_2 | ecosystem: Environmental > Terrestrial > Soil > Floodplain ...
CCGGCGCGGCCCGGGCTTGCCGCGGCTGATCGCCGCGTTGAGGTGCTTGGCGGCCGAGATCTGGAAGCCCTGCATCCCCGACGCCAGCGCCTGCTTGTGCAGGGCCTCGACGAGCAAGTGGACGTGCGTGCGCTGGATGCTGACGTGCACGATCCGGAAGTCTTCGCGCCGGGCGGTGGTGAGCGTGGCTTCGCGGATCGCGCGATAGGTGAACCGGCGGCGCAGGTTGCCGACCGCGCCGATGACCCGCAACACCACGTGGACCGGATGCCGCGCGTTGAGCTCCGGCCGGGACTTGTGCGGCGAGCCGGCCCGCGGGCCGTTCGACTTGCGGCCGGCGCCACGCCGCTTGCCGCCGCGCGGCCGGAACAGCACGAGTTGCTCGGGCGCGGATCGCCGCCTCGGTGCGCGGATCGCGGTTGGCTTGCCGACCTTCATGCCACCTGGATAGTCACCGACGGATATTCAGTCAATTGATTTCGCCGATATTTTTGCAGACGGTTCCGTACAGGCCACACGCATGAATCCATCGGGTCTGGAACGAGGACGTACTGCCATGGAGTCCGGGGGCATCGAGACGACGGTATCGCGCCGGCGAGCTCCGCCTGGTGACACCCTCGGCCAACGACGTCTCTGACTGCCCTACGTCCGATTTGTCGCGGGAATCGACGAGCCTGGTCGGTTCGCCACGGCGCACCGCGTGCAGTCGTATCTCGGCCTCACGCCGGGCGAGCACTCGAGCGCGGAGCACGAGCGGCGCACAGGGATCACCCAAGGCGGGTCCGATGCGGTCCGATGCCCGGCACCGTCATCAACCGGCGTGCGAGGCGAGCGGCGTGAACAAGGTCGACCGCTGGCCTCGCCCTCATCGATCGCATCGAACCCGTCTGCCCGAGGACATCGGTGCCGCCGGGAAGACATGATGCGACGGGAGAGCATCGGCGCTACCTCTTCGTCTCCGCCGCTCGCGTACTGCGAAGATCGCGCCCGGTAGCAAGCGCCTGCGTTGACTTGGCCGGCTCGAGCTCTGCGTCAGGTCCGGGTCGATCGAAACGGTGGCGACCGCGCTTGCTCGCCCGCGCGCCACGTTGGTCCCCCAGGCGCGACCGGAAGACAGGCGACTCCGGCGTCACTTGATTGTCGTCGGGAACGCTCCTCCATGATTCCCGATGACAGGCTCCGGGCCACTCCCATCGCGCGCTGGCCCGCAGGGTCGCCGAGCGTTCCGACGTGGGCCACGCGGCGCGGCGCTCGACAACTGCCTCGCGCACATCTTGATGGGCCCGTCGAGACGTCGGATGATGCTCGGATGGCCGCGTCGGGTGGTGCGCTGGACGGGGCGGAGCTTCCGTCGATCGACGTGCTGATCGTCGTGGCGCTGGAGGCCGAGCTCGACGCCGTGCTCGACGAGGGCGGTGGGGCCGACGGGTGGCGGAAGCTGCGCGATCACGTCCACGTCCGCACGGTTCCGAACGGCGCCGGCCAGACGCTCGGCGTGGCGGCGGCGTGGACCGGCGCGATGGGCGCCATGGCGACCGCCACGCGCGCGGCGCCGCTCGTCGAGGCGCTCCAGCCTACCTGCCTCGCCATGTGCGGCATCTGCGCCGGCAAGCGCGGCGACGTGGCGCTCGGCGACGTGATCGTGGCCGACCGCGTCTACAGCTTCGATCACGGCAAGCTGGTCGCCGCCGAGGACGGCAAGGGGCCGCCGAGCTTCTTCCACGACATCGCGACGTACAACCTCGAGCGGAGCTGGCACATGGACGCGGCGGCGTTCCGCCGCGACCTCGACTGGGCGAAGCAACTGCTCCCATCGCGGCCCCCGACGAAGCAGGCGCAGCGGCGGTGGCTGTTGCGCACCCTCCTCGCGCACGAGCAACGCAGCGGCCTCGCACCGCTCGCGCACCCCGAGCGCGCCGCCATGTTCCGGACCACCAGGCCCGAGGCCAAGGACTGGGCCGAGCTCATCGTCGAGCTGCGGACGCAAGTACTCCTCGAGCCTGGGCCGGCCGTGCTGAAGCTGACGGAGTCAGGCCGGCTCACCGCCGAGGACGACCACCTGCTCTACCCCGACGGCGCACCGGGGGATCCGGAGTTTCAGGTCCACGTCGGACCGATCGCGACCGGCAACGCCGTGATCGAGGATCCGCAGATCTTCAACCGGCTGAAGCTCATTGGGCGCAAGACCCTCGGGGTGGAGATGGAGGCGTTCGCGATCGGCCACGTCGGCGACACGCTGCCCCAGCGCGCCATCGTGGCCAAGGCCGTCAGCGATCACGCCGACCACGACAAGGACGACCGGTTCCGCGAGTTCGCGTGCCGCGCGTCGGCCGCATGGTTGTTCGCGTTCCTGAAGCAGCACCTGACGCCCAGGCCCCCCAACACGCGTGCATCCGGATCCGCGCCGCCGGGCGATCCGGGGCCGCAGTCGCCGTTTCCGGATCTGGCTGCGAGCCGATTCGAGGAATCGCGACGGGACGCCGACGAGCAGAAGGCGCAACGCGAGCTGCTGTCGGGCAACGATCGGTACAGCCTCGGCGAGTTGCACCGGCGCGTGGAGCGCGCGCTCGCGCTACGCCACCCCGGCGCGCGTGCCACGTGGAAACAAGGCCCCGGCGAGCTACCCTCCCACTTGCGATCGTTCCTCGAGATCCGGGAGCTGCGCGGTCGCCACACCACGCTGCGCGTCGTGGCCGTCGTCGAGGGTGACGTGGACGGGCCCACGTTCGAAGCCTTTCTCGAGCACATCGTGAAGCGCTACGGGGCCGACCTGCCGTACATCGAGCCCTCGCTGGTGTACAGGGGGACAGCCTCCGCCGCCGTCCTGGCCGAGGCTGGCAGGTGGCGCGTGGACCTCGAGCCCCTGCTCGAGCTGCAGGGTCTGCTCGAGTTCCGCCCGTACCTCGAGCAGCAGATGAGCAGGCTCGAGGTCGACCCGATCTATCCGCCGGACCTCTTCGTGCCCCAGCGGCTCGCGTACCGCGTCGGCTTCGCCTCCTTCGAAGCCGACGACGCGCTCGACGCGCTCGACTCCTGGCTCGGCCAGGACGGTCCGCAGCTCATGCTCCTCCTCGGCGACTTCGGCACCGGCAAGACGTTCCTCATGCATGAGCTCGCGCGCCGGCTCGGCCGGCGGCACCTCGAGATGGGTCGCGCCATCGTCCCGATCCTGGTCGAGCTACGGAGGCTGGAGAAGTCCCGCAGCCTCGACGCGCTCCTGGGCCAGCACTTCATCCCCGAGCGCGGCATGCGGCGGTTCGATCACGACGCGTTCAAGTACATGCTCGAGGAGGGGCGCGTCGCGCTGCTGTTCGATGGCTTCGACGAGCTGGCCCTGCGCGTGACGTACGCGGCGGCGGCCGAGCACCTGAGCACGGTGCTCGAGGCCGCGTTCGGCAAGGCCAAAGTGGTGATCACGAGCCGCACGCAGCACTTCCTGAATGACAGGCAGGTGCTGCAGGCGCTCGGCGAGCGTGTCCAGCAGCGCGGGTTCCGGATGATGCGGCTCCTGCCGTTCGACGAAGATCGGATCCAGCAGTTCCTGGTCAACCGGTTCCACGACGCCGCGGTCGCGCAACAGCGGTTCGAGCTACTCGACGAGGTGAAGGATCTCCTCGGGCTCTCGCACAACCCGCGCATGCTGGGGTTCATCGCCGAGATCGACGAGCAGGACCTTCGAGCAGCCGCGGAGGGCGGAGCAATCACGTCCGCGACGCTCTATCGCGTGCTGCTCGGCAAGTGGCTGGGCCACGAGGTCGATCGCGATCACCCGCCGGGGATGGAGGCAGGCGCCTCCGTGGCAGCGCGCTGGAAGGCCGCCACGGAGCTGGCCAAGCTGCTCTGGACGCGCAAGGAGCGCACGATCGCGGTCGGTGAGATCCCGCCGGAGATCCTCGACGAGGTGGGCCGGTTGAGCGAGCGCCCGGTGAGCCGGGAGGCCGCCGCGTTCAAGATCGGCTCGGCGACGCTGCTCTGCCGGGACGAGGACGGACGGTTCTCGTTCATCCACCAGTCGGTCGTCGAGTGGCTCGCGGCCAGCGCCGCGGCCGACGACCTGCGCGAGGGTCGGCCTCCCGCGCTGCTCGCGGCCGCCGAGATGAGCGACCTGATGGCGGACTTCCTGTGGGGCCTCGCCGGCAAGGACCGCACGCTGGCGTGGGCGCGCGAGGTGCTCGCCGCGCCCCCGAGCGAGCTCGCCGCGGCCAACGCGAACCTCGTGCTCCAGCGGCTCGGCCGCGACACGGCCGGCGAGCCCGCGCCGATCGACGACGCCGATGTCCTCGACGTGGTCGTCGACCTAGCGGGGCACGATCTGCGCGGCCGGGACCTCTCGGAGACGACCCACCTGCGTGGCGCCAGGCTGGAACGTACCAACCTGTCGGAGGCCTCGCTCGTGCAGGCCGACCTGTCGGACGCCGTGCTGACAGAGGCCAAGCTTCGACGTGCGAACTTCACAAAGGCGCGCCTCGTCGGCGCAGACCTCCGGGGCGCCGATCTCTCGTTCACAAGGCTCCTGGGCGCGGACCTCACCGGCGCGAAGCTCGCAGGCGCCCGGCTCCGCTACGCCGCGCTCGTCGGCGCCCGGATCGATCCGGACGGCCTGCAGCACGCAGACGTGCGCGGGGTGGCGCCTTCGCGCCCCTGCCAGTTCGACGTGACCGTGGGCGCCCCAGCCGCGCGATGCGAGTCGGTGGCCTTCAGCCCGGATGGTGCGTTCCTGGCCGCAGGGTATGCAGACGGCACGGTCGTCGTCTGGGATATCGCTACCGGAGGCGCCGTGCGGGTGCTCGAAGGCCATTCTCGGCGCGTCACGAGTGTCGAGTTCTCCCCCGATGGCCGCATCCTGGCCTCGGCCTCCGACGACCGCACCGTCCGGCTGTGGAGCCCGGACACCGGCAAGCTCCTCCGCTCGCTCGAAGGCCATTCCGATGGGGTCATGAGCGTCGCATTCTCCCACGATGGCCGCGTCCTGGCCTCGGCCTCCGCCGACCGCACCGTCCGGCTGTGGAACCCGGTCACTGGCAAGCCCCTCCGCTCGCTCGAAGGCCATTCCGATGGGGTCATGAGCGTCGCATTCTCCCACGATGGCCGCGTCCTGGCCTCGGCCTCCGCCGACGGTACTGTCCGGCTGTGGACCCCGGTCACTGGCAAGCTCCTCCGCTCGTTCGAAGGCCATTCCGATGGGGTCATGAGCGTCGCATTCTCCCACGATGGCCGCGTCCTGGCCTCGGCCTCCACCGACCGCACCGTCCGGCTGTGGAGCCTGGTCACCGGCACGCTCCTCCGTGCGCTCGAAGGCCATTCGCAGGGGGTCATCAGCGTCGCATTCTCCCCCGATGGTCGCGTCCTGGCCTCGGCCTCCCACGACCACACAGTCCGACTTTGGAGCCCGGACAACCGCAAGCTACTCCGCGCGCTCGAGGGCCATTCCCATGGGGTCAGGAGCGTTGCGTTCTCTCATGATGGCCGCGTCCTGGCCTCTTCCTCCGACGACCACGCCGTCCGGCTGTGGAGCCCGGATACCGGCAAGCTCATCCGTGCCCTCGAAGGCCATTCCGATGGGGTCAGGAGCGTCGCGTTCTCCCCCGATGGCCGCATCCTGGCCTCGGCGTCCGACGACGAAACCGTCCGGCTGTGGAGTTCGGACACCGGCAAGCTCCTCCGCGCCCTCGAAGGCCATTTCCATTGGGTGAAGAGCGTCGCGTTCTCCCCCGATGGTCGCGTCCTGGCCTCGGCCTCCGACGACCACACCATCCGGCTGTGGAGTCCGGAGGCCGGTACGCTCCTCCGCGAGTTCGAAGGCCATTCCGATTGGGTCATGAGCGTCGCGTTCTCCCCCGATGGCCGCGTCCTGGCCTCGGCCTCCGACGACCACACCATCCGGCTGTGGAGCCCGGATACCGGCAAGCTCCTTCGCACACTCGAAGGCCATTCGCATGGAGTCAGGAGCGTTGCGTTCTCGCCCGATGGCCGCGTCCTGGCCTCGGCCTCCGCCGACCACACCGTCCGGCTATGGAGCCCGGACACCGGCAGGCTCCTCCGCACGCTCGAACGTCATCTTGATTTGGTCCGGAGTGTCGCGTTCTCCCGTGATGGCCGCGTCCTGGCCTCGGCCTCCGCCGACCACACCATCCGCCTATGGAGCCCGGACACCGGCCAGTTCCTCCGTGCGCTCAAAGGCCATTCCCATGGGGTCGTGAGCGTCGCGTTCTCCCCCGATGACCGCGTCCTAGCCTCGGCCTCCGACGACCACATGATCCGCCTGTGGAGCCCGGATACCGGCAAGCTCCTTCGCACGCTCGAAGGCCATTTCAAGCCGATCAGGAGCATCGCGTTCCCCCACGATGGCCGCGTCCTGGCCTCGGCCTCCGCCGATCACACCATCCGCCTGTGGAACATCAAGGCGGCGCTGCGCGGCGACAATGATGTGTGCCTCGCGACGATCGTGCCTGGCCGCGGCGGCTGGGCCGCGTACACACCCGACGGCCGCTACAAGCTCGGCGGCGATGCAACGGGCCTCCTCGGCTTCACCGTCGGGCTCTGCCGCTTCGAGCCCGGCGAGCTCGACGCTTACCCCGACGCGTTCGACCATCCGCCGCGGCGGATCAGCGATGACGAACCGCTGTTCACATTGGGGCCGTGAGCGCGCCTTGCTTCGCCCGCGTCGTGTTTCGCCGCGCTCAGGCGTGAGATCCTCGGCCCATGTCGATGATGTTCACGGCAAGGTGAAGCACGGGATTGGTCGTGGTATCGGTCATCGAGCTACTAATACCTGGCCACCGAGGATTTGACAGGCCGCTCTGCGGAGCTCTCTGATCCTGGCGCGCCGTCGCCAACGCGCAGCGCAGCAACGCGGGCTGGGTCACGCCGCGAGATAAATTGCACGGCCGGGTGGTGGATCGCCGGCCGGTCGTGGAGATGGCGCCGCCATACATTCTCGATTCGGTGGTTAACGGACGAGCGGCGGGCCCAGCCCGCGTTGCCAGCGCGCGTGTCCGCGATCTCCGGGAGCTCACGGCCCGCCGGCGCAACCGATCAAAACCTCTGTAGCGGAGTACGAGAGGGCGCCACGGTGACCATCCTGCTCGACGGAGATGCAGGCAACCACGATCTCGAACTCCCCCCGCGGAAGCGGCCGAACTCGACGAGGCGATTGCGGAGGCCGATCGCGTCGGCTGGATTCCTGCCGAACAGCTGATCGCGGAACTCGCGTAGCGCGGCTCAGGCGCGCGTACCGTAGACCGCGTCGACCTCGATCGGGCAGCCGTGGATCGTCACGGTGCCTCCGGCGCCGGCACGTTCACGCGTCCAGCCGCCGACGGGATCGGGGAACGGGTACGACGAGCCTCGACCCTGGCCAGCAGCCGGACGGCGAAACACCTCGACGGCGACCTCGTCCTGCGAGACCAGCACGAGCTCCTGCAGCGAGGGCAGCGTGCAGTAGTAGCTGAACTTCTCCTCGCGATCGTAACGCTCGGTCGACTCCGAGAGCACCTCGACGATGACGACCGGGTTGATGACGGCTTCGCCGAGCAACTTCCCGTTGCGCTTGACCGCGATCGTCTCGAGCGGACCGCGCACCAGACTGCCGTCGGCGTAGGTCGATAGCTTGACCTCCGCGGCGTACAGCATCAGGTCGCTCGCGTAGACCTCGCAGTCCGCGGGGAGTGCGTTGCCGATGAGCCGGCAAATCCGCGCGCTCAACCGCGCGTGCTCCGGCGTGACACGCGGCATCGCGTACACCGCGCCGTGGAGCCACTCGTGCTTGACGTCGCTCGACTGCTCGGCCTCGAGGTAGTCGGCAAACGTCACGTATGGCTTCCAGCTCACCTCGCCCATACGTGATCGGCAGCATAGCAACCACGCACGCTCAGGCGCAGCCTGCCGTACAGCTCCCCCGGATCGCGTCGCAAGCAGCATCAGCGCGCGTCGAGAGCCGACGCTATCCGCGGGATCGGCTCGCGAGCCTCGGGCTCGAAGCGGCCCCCGTGACCAGCTCGACGACCCACGCCGGATCGCACGAGTGACGGCGGCCGAGGTTACTATCGGCGGCGCAATGGGGCACCTGGAGCTGTTCGCCCAGCAGACGTTCGCCGAGGAGACGGAGCGCATCACGGGAGGTGCGGCTGGGTGGCAGGATCCGCCCGAGATCAGGCTCGAGAAGGTCACGAGCGACGGCTTCCTCGTGATCCGCCGGCCACGCCTGCTGGAGCACCTGGCACCGCCGTGGCCGGAGGCGCAGCCGCACGGCGAGGTGATGCTCGAGCTGAAGCTGGCCGGCAATCACCTCGATCGGAAGGCGGTCGAGCGTGCCCTGCTCCGGCGGCAGGCCAGGCAGGTGCAGCGGCTCGAGGAGCAGGATGCATCGTGGCGGGGCGAGGAGCCGCTCTGGCTCGTGGCCCCGCACCTGCCGGAGTGGCTGGACGAGATGCGCAGGCCCGTACGCTTCGCGCCGGGCTGCTACTGGATCGACCCGCACGGGCACAGCTTCCTGTGGATCGCGGCGAACGAGCTGCCCCTCCTGGACGATCTGATCCCGTTCCTGATGGCCCGGTCCGGTCAGGCGCTGGATGAATTCGGCCGATGGGTCGCACCACGCCGGCCGTTCGAGTGGGTGCTGGCCATGCTAGAATACCTTCCGATGTCGGCTCTCGTTCGTGAGGATCTGTTCTGGAGGTTCGGCAAGACCGACGATCCCGAGATCGAGGCCCGGCGGCAGCACATCCTCGACCTCCTGCTGGAAGCAAGCCCCCAGACGCAGCAGCAGCTCATCGACAAGGGGCTGCTGGAAGGTCGGCTAGAAGGTCGACTAGCCGAGGCGCGGGCCGCCTTGCGCCGGGTGCTGGTGCGCCGGCTGCTCACGCCGAGCAAGGTCGACGACGCGCGCATCGAAGCATGCAGCGACCTCGCGACCTTGGAGCGCTGGCTCGACCGAGCCGTCACCGCGGTCAGCGTCCTGGACGCGCTCGAGTAGCCAGCTGGCGGTCGGCGCGAGGGCGCGGCCGCGCCAGCCACGCGGCGTCCCGTCACGCGGCGTCGAGGGCGGCGGCGATCCGGGCGATCGGCTCGCGAGGATCAGGCTCGAACATCTGGCCGGCGACGATCTCGTACGACGCGACGTAGCGGCGAGCGCCCTCGCCGAAATGATCGCTGACGACCCACGGGCGATGCGAAGCGGGCCCCCCGTGACCAGCTCGTCGACGCACACCGGATCGCACGAGTGACGGCGGCCGAGGTTACTATCGGCGGTCGCCGCAGAGGTCTTGACCGGTTGGAGCCATGGGTCGTCCGGCAGCCGTCCGTGGCCGCGGCAACGCGCAGCGCAGCGACACGGGCTGGGTCACCGACCGAAATAGATTCCCAGGCCGGGTGGTGGGTCGTCAGTCAGTCGTGGGGATGGCACTGACGATCATCATGATACGGTGGTCGACAGATGAGGGAGGGACCCAGACCCGGGTCGCCAGCGCGCGTGTGGGCGTTCTCCCGCAGGTCGGCGATGGCAAGAACGAGCCCACACGATGTCGTATGGCAACCGGTCAAAACCACTGCGGCGCCGGCGGTGCGGGCCGTGTGCGCCGCACCAGGCGAGGCGACTAGCGGTTCGCGAGGGCGTCCTCGAGGGTCGCGCGCGTCCACGTGAAGCCGAGCGCGCGCAGCCGCCGCGGCACGACCCGCCGGCCGTGTAGCAGGTAGTCCGCGAGCTCGCCGACCGCCGCGCGCAGCGCGAACCCGGGCACCGGCAGCCAGCTCGGCCGGCCGAGCGCCTGGCCGAGCGCGCGCGCCAGCTCGGCGTAGCGGACCGACGCGGTGACCAGGTTGAACGGTCCCGTGTAGCGGTCATCGCCGAGCGCGGCGACGTAGGCGCGGACGGCGTCGTCGCGGTGGATCCACGGCACCCACTGCCGCCCGCTGCCGATCCGGCCGCCGACGAACAGCTTGAACGGCGTCTTCAGCTTGGCGAGCGCGCCGCCCGGGCCCAGCACGATGCCGCTGCGCATGCAGGCCACGCGCACCCCGGCGGGCTCGGCCGCGCGGGCCTCCGCCTCCCAGTCGCGGCACAGCCGGCCGAGGAACGACTCGCCCGGCGGCGCGTCCTCGGTGACCTCGTCGTCATCGAACTCGGTGTCCGGGGCGAACGGGTAGTAGTCGGCGCCCGAGGCCGAGATCAGCGCGCGCGGTCGCGCCGCGGCCGGCAACGCGGCGAGCGCCTCGACCAGCGTGCGGGTAGCCTCGACGCGGCTATCCCGGATCCGCTGCTTCTGCCGGGCATCCCAGCGCGCCGCGGCGAGCGCCTCGCCGGCGAGGTGCACGACCGCGTCGGCCCCGGCGAGCGCCTCGGTCCACGGCCCCGGGCTCTGGAGCTCCGCCGTGACGGCGGTGACCTCACCGGCCCCGGCGAGCGCGGCGCGGGCACGCTCGGCGTCGCGCGACAGCACGACGACCGCATCCCCCCGCGCGCGGAGCGCACCGACCAGCGCGGTGCCGATGAAGCCCGTCGCGCCCGTGACCACGATCTTCATGGGGCTATCCTGCCATGGTCAGACGATCGCGGCCGCGCCGCGACCCGGCCGCGCGGGGGCAGCGATCCGCGCGGCGACGTAGGCCTTGGCCGCGCGGCAGGCCTCGCCCAGCTCGGCGCCGAGCGCGAGGTGCGTCGCGAGCGCCGCGCTGAACGCGCAGCCGGTGCCGTGAACATGCTCGCCGTCTGCCACGCGCGGGCCCCGCAGCAGCTCGGCCCGGCCCGCGCGGCACAGGACGTCGACCGACTCGTTCGCCGACGCGTTCACCGCCTCGTCCGCCGACGCGCTCGCCGACGCGTGGGGCGCCCCGTAGCCACCGAGGTGGCCGCCCTTGACGAGCACCGCCGTGGCGAGCCGGTGGGCCAGGGCCTGGCCCACCGCGACAGCGTCCGCGAGGGTCGCGACCTTCGCGCCGGACAGGAACGCGAGCTCCTGGGCGTTCGGCGTCAGCACCGTGACGTGGGGCATCAGCGCCGCGACGGCGTGGCTGAACAGGCTATCGATGAACGGGACGTCGCCGCGCGACGGGTGGATCACCGGATCCCACACCACCGGCGCGCGGGTCAGGGCGAGCGCCTGGCCGATCGACCTGGCGACCTCGCTCGAGCCGATCATGCCGATCTTCACCGCCCGGACCTCGACGTCGGACAGCAGGAACTCGAGCTGCTCGCGGATCTGCGCGGCGCCCACCGCCTCGGTGTCGATCACCGCGGTCGTGTTCTGGACCGTCAGCGCGGTCACCACGCCGACCGGCCGACCGCCCAGCTCGCTGACCACGCGGACATCGGCGATCAGGCCCGCGCCGCCCGATGGATCGAGGCCCGCGCAGATCAGGACGTCGGGCCGCACGGCCGGATCGCGAGACGGGTGCGCGGTCACGAGTCGAACGCCGCCAGGCCCGTGATGTCCTGCCCCACGACGAGCGTGTGGATGTCGTGCGTGCCCTCGTACGTGTAGACCGACTCGAGGTTCAACATGTGACGGCCCGACTGGTAGTCATCGGTGACGCCGTTCGCGCCGAGGATGTCACGCGCGTCGCGGGCGATGTCGCGCGCGATCGCGACGTTGTTGCGCTTCGCGAGCGAGATCTGCCCGGCGGTGATCTTGTCGGCTTCCTTGAGCCGGCCGAGCCGCCAGCACACCAGCTGCGCCTTGGTGATCTCGGAGACCATGTCGACCAGCTTCTGCTGGACCAGCTGGTAGCCGGCGATCGGCTTGCTGAACTGCACGCGGTCTTGTGCATAGCGAAGGGCTTCGTCGTAACACGCCATCGCCGCGCCGACCGCGCCAAAGCAGATCCCGAACCGCGCCTGCGACAGGCACGACAGCGGACCGCGCATGCCGCTGACGCCGGGCAGGACCGCGTCGTCACCGACCTCGCAGTCCTCGAGCACCAGCTCGCTGGTCACGCTGGCGCGCAGCGACCACTTGCCGTGGATGTCGCGCGCGGTGAACCCCGGCGTCCGGGTTGGCACCAGGAAGCCGTGGACGCGACCGTCGAGCTTGGCCCAGATCAGCGCGACCTGCGCGACCGAGCCGTTGGTGATCCACCGCTTGGTGCCGTTCAGGCGATAGCCGGTCGCCGTCTTCGTCGCGGTCGTGAGCATCCCCGACGGATTCGACCCGAAATCGGGCTCGGTCAGCCCGAAGCAGCCGATCACGCGCCCGGCGGCCATGTCGGGCAGGTAGCGCTGCTTCTGCGCGTCGGAGCCGAACGCCCAGATCGGATACATCACGAGCGAGCTCTGCACCGAGCAGAACGATCGGATGCCCGAGTCGCCGCGCTCGAGCTCCTGGCAGATCAGCCCGTACGCCGTCGGGGTGACGCCCGCGCAGCCGTGGCCGGTCAGCGAGGCGCCGAGCAGCCCGAGCTTGCCGAGCTCCTGGATCAGCTCGTGCGGAAAGCTGCCCTGCGCCCAGTGCTTGCCGATCGTGGGCATCACCCGCAGCGTCACGAGCTCGCGGACGGTGTCGCGCACCAGCCGCTCCTCGTGGGTGAACATCTCGTCGAGGCCGTAGTAGTCGAGCGCTGCGTACGCCATGGCTGGTCTCCACGAGCTGGGGGCAAGAGTGGGGCGAAAGCGGAGAACTGCGGAGCATGCGGGGGATGCTCGCCTCGGCGGTATACTTCGACGGTGGTACGCGCGGCAACGATCGCAGCCTTGATCGCAGTCCTGTCGGCCGTGGCGCCCGCCGCGCCGATCGATCCCGGTCCGCCGCGCGGGCACGGCAAGGAGCGGCCCCACCCGCGGGCGAAGGCTCCGCGTGCCGGGGCCGCCGGAGCCGCGGTTCACCAGCTGGGCGAGGCCTACCGCGCGTACGACGCCGGCGATCTCGCCGCGGCCCGGGCCCAGCTCGCCACGCTGGACGACCACGGCCTGGCGATCCGCGATCACGCGCTCTGGCTGCGCGGCATGGTCGCGTTGCGCAGCGGAGAGCCGGCGCGCGCCGAGGCCTGGTTCCGTCAGCTCGCCAAGCTCCCCACGGCGACCGGGTCACCGTTCGCGCGCGAGGTCCCCTGGCGGCTCGCCGACTGCGCCTGGGACCGCGGCGATCGCAAGGCGGCCGCGAAGGCCTACCAGCAGGTCATCACCGCGAAGGACGCGCGCGCGATCGGCGACGTCGGCACCGCGATGTACCGGATCGCCGAGGCCCGCTCGGGGGCAACCGCGCTGGCGCGGTACCGCGCGCTCGCGATCGAGCACCCCGCACACCCACTCGCGATCCGCGCCGAGCAGAAGCTCGCCGAGCTCGCCGCGCCGGCGCTCACCGCGGGCGAGCGGATCGAGCGGGCCAAGCACCTGACCTTTGCGCACCTGTGGGACGAGGCGGTCGTCGAGCTGTCGCTGGTTGACTCGATTCCGGCCGGCCCCGCCGGCGGCGACCGCGCCGCGGACGTCGCCCATCAGCGCGACTACTGGCTCGGCATCACGCTGTTCAAGATGCGGCGGCGCTACGGCGATGCCGGCAAGCTCCTGCTCGGCGTCCACGCGCAGCTCGGCGGCGCGGCCGCCGAGGCGATGTTCCATGGCGCGCGGGCGCTGTCGCGCGCCGACCGCGACGACGAGGCGATCGGCTGGTACCGCAAGGTCGTCACCAGCTACCCGGGCACCGCGTACGCCCAGGAAGCCCAGTTCCTGTCGGGCTGGCTCGAGTTCAACCGCGGCCGCTACCAGGAGGCGAAGCCGCCGCTTGCAGCCTCGATCGAGCGCTACCCGCGCGGCAAGTGGGTCGACGATGCGCTGTGGTTCCTCGGCATGGCGCACTACTTCCTCGGAGAATGGGACCAGGCCCGCGTCCGGCTCGCCGCGCTGGCCAGGCGCGCCGGCGCTCTCGAGGGCGGCAAGGGCACGTACTGGCTCGCGCGGATCGACGAGCGCCAGCGCGACAAGCCCGCCGCGATCGCCGGCTACACCCAGACCGTCACGCGGTTCCCGTTCTCGTGGTACGCGCTGCTCGCCCGCGCGCGGCTCGCGGCGCTCGGGGTGGACGTCCCGCCGTTCGGCGTTCCGGATGCCGGGCCACGCGGGCCCAGGCTGGCGGCCGAGGTCGACGAGGCGCTCGCCCAGGACGCGCTCATCGCCCGGGCCGACGAGCTCATCGCCGCCGGGCTCGGGACCGACGCGGGCGACGAGCTGGCGCGCAACGAGCGGCCGTTCCTCAAGCGCCACGATCGCGCCGCGGCGTTCGCGATGCTGCTCGATCGCTACCGCAAGGCCGGCAACTTCTTCCGGCCGTGGATGCTCGCCGTCAGCTACAGCGGCAGCGCGCTCGACGGCCCCGCCGACGGCGACGCGCGGCGCTGGTGGGAGAACGCGTATCCGCGCGCGTACCGGGACCTGATCGAGAAGTACCAGGCGCTCGGCGATAACCCCGAAGGCTACCTCTACTCGATCATGCGCAAGGAGAGCGGGTTCAACCCGCACGATCTGTCCTACGCCGACGCCCAGGGCCTGCTCCAGATGATCCCGCCGACGACCCTGCGCGTCGCCAAGGAGCTCAAGATCCCGTACGACCCGGGCCGGCTCTACGAGCCCGCGTACAACATCCAGACCGGGAGCTGGTACATCGGGCACCTCTTGCAGAAGTTCAAGGGCCAGGTACCGATCGGCGCCGGCTCGTTCAACAGCGGACCGCGGCCGGTCATGAAGTGGGTCGACCAGTACGGTGATCGCGAGATCGACGA
>Ga0137459_1000448_pt1 | contig 14699 bp, 11 predicted proteins | sample EasRivERMGT700_2_FD_104908 | JGI IMG/M metagenome (GOLD analysis project Ga0137459, IMG submission 104908) | Soil microbial communities from meander-bound floodplain in the East River, Colorado, USA - East River MetaG ERMGT700_2 | ecosystem: Environmental > Terrestrial > Soil > Floodplain ...
GGTCCGCGGCCGGCGATCCCGCGGACGTGGTCGCCCCAGGCGCGCCGCCGCGCGTCGCGACGATCGCCGCGATGCCGCCCCCGACGACGACCACGCCGAGCACCGCGAACCAGGCGCCACGCGACGACCGGCGCGATCCGGGCGCCGTGGCGTTCGCCGCGGCGGATGCGGCAGACGACAGCGTCGTCGCCGAGACGGCGCCCACCGCCATGGGGGAGGCGACGCCCCCCGTGACCTGCAGGCCGACGATCGAGGCCGAGCCGAGCACCGCGCCGATCGCCGCGGCGAGCTCGGTGCCCGACATGTAGCGGTGCGCCGGATCCTTGGCCAGGCAGTGCGCGACGATCGCCTCGAGCTCCGGCGGAATCCCGTACACGCGGCTCGACAGCAGCGGCGGCGGCTCGCGCAGGTGCATCGCGATGATCTCGCCGGCGCCCTCGACGTCGAACGGCGGCGCGCCGGTGACCAGCGCGAACAGCATGCAGCCGAGCGCGTAGACATCCGAGCGCTGATCCACCTGGCCGGCGCCGCGGCACTGCTCCGGAGACATGTACGCTGGCGTGCCCATCACCGCCGACGTGCTGGTCTTGACGCTGGTATCTCCGGTCAGCTTGGCGATCCCGAAGTCGAGCACCTTCGCGCGCTCGCCGCCGATCACCTCGGGATCGCGCACCAGGTAGATGTTCTCCGGCTTGAGATCGCGGTGCACGATGCCGCGCTGGTGGGCCACGCCGAGCGTGCTCGCGACCTGCCGCATGATCCGCAGCGCGTCCGCGACGGCGAGCCGGCCCAGCCGGCGCAACCGCTTGTCGAGCGGCTCGCCCTCGAGCATCTCCATGGCGATGTAGGCGCTGCCGTCGACGTGGTGCCCGAAGTCGAAGATCTGCACGATGCCGGGATCCGAGATCGCGGTCGCCGCGCGCGCCTCGTTGAAGAACCGCGTCACGATGTCCGGCCGCGCCGTGAACATCGGGTGCAGCAGCTTGATCGCCGCCCGGCGGCCCAGCATCATGTGCTCGGCGAGCCAGACGGTCCCCATGCCGCCCTCGCCGATCTGTTGCAGCACCCTGTACGCGCCGACCTGGGTGCCAACCACCATTCCGATACTTTATCGGCAGCTGGACGAACGGGTCAAGCGTCGGAGGGGGCGCGAGCGATGACGATGGTGGGTCCATGGCGCCGCTGTCACGACAGGCCTCGACACTATCGGTCATCGGGTCGGTCATCGGGCGCCTCGAGCTCGACGGCCTGGAGCCCGTAACCGACCGCGATCGCCTGGCGCAACGTGGCGACCCGGAAGTCGTCGCCCAGGAAGAAGTGGCTGCCACGAAACGGATAGCGCGGCACCGTGACCACCGCGCCGCGCGCGGCATGCTCGATGCGGTCGCGGCGGATCGCGCCGCGCGGTCCCACGGCCGCGTGGATCCAGACCAGCCAGACCTCGGAGACCGCGAGCACGCCGATCGCGAGGATCGCGCAGCCGCGCCGCGTCCACGTGCGGCGCAGGACCGCCGCGAGCCAGCCGGCCAGTCCCGCGCCGATCAGCGCGACCGACGCGAAGTAGAGCCGCGGGCCGATCTTCGGCGAGGCGAACAAGGTCACCGTGCACGCGATGCCGCCGAGCGCGAGCACGACGCAGCTCCAGCGCGACGTGGCGGACCGAGCGGCCGCCCCCGGGGCCCGCCGCTCGGTGCGGGCGATGACGGCGAGCGGCAGCATCGGCAGGACCGCGAGCGCGAGCACGCCGAGGACCACGAGGTTGCCGAGCAGGCCGCGGTCGGCGATGCGCCCGAGGATCCCGGCCTGTCCGGCGAGGCCCGCATAGCGCACGTGCTGGCCCGGCGCGGTCAGCAGCACCACGTAGCCGGCGGCCAGCCCGCAGAGGCCGGCGATCATCCAGATCCGCAGGCCGCCGCGGCGCAGCCCGGCGACGGTCGCGACGAGGCCCATCGCGAGGAACCCGAGCCCGGTGTGCTCGTTGCAGAGCCCGGCCACGATCCCGAGCACGAGCATGACCGGCGCGAGCCAGATCCGTGCCGGCCGCGCCGCCTCGATCTCCAGGCGATACGGCACCAGCCACAACAGATTGAGCGCGAGCCCGAACGTGTAGTTGCCGGTGAACGGCCGGTAGAACAGCATCGCGCCGACCTGGGGCACGCACACGGCGATGATCGCGGTGACGAGCGCGGCGACGAGCGCGTCGTCCGAGCGCCGGACGCTCGGCCAGCGCCCGAGCGCGAGCACGGTGAGCATCGTGAACACGCCGAGCTCGACGACCGGCGTGACGATCGCGTGGTACGGGCCGCGGGCGTAGACCAGGAGCGTCAAGAACTGGCCGAGCCGCGGGTTCTCGTGGAGGTAGATCTCCTTGCAGAACTCGTAGAACGTGCGCAGCCCGGCCGGGTGGTCGCGATACCATCCGATGTGGCCCCAGCCGTCGCGCATCACCGGCTCCCAGTGCGTGCACAGGACCAGGACGGCCCACAGCGGGATCACGAGCAGTGCCCACCACAGATAGCCGCGGGTCCCCCCGCGGGCTGGCCCCGAGCCAAGCTCGCTCCTCGTCGTGCCGCTGCGGGCGAGCGGCGATCCCTGGCCATCGGTCACTGGGCAACCTCTTAACACAGCCCGGCGCGGGGCGCGGCGCGACCGCTCGGCTCAGGTCCCGCGCGGCACGCGGTCGCCGGTCGCGGGGCGATCGAATTCGATCCGCGCGGTGGTCGCCGCGTTCAGCTGATCGACGATCTCGGTCGCCGACGGCAGCACGAGGCTCGGCACGTCCCACAGGCGGATCGTGCCATCCGGCGATCCGGTCACGAGCTGGCGCGCGCCGCGCCACCCGACGCGACTGACCGACGCGGCATGGCCGCGCAACACGCGGTAGCGCTTGGTGGCCAGATCCCAGATCCGGATCGTCTTGTCGTAGCTCGAGGACGCCAGCTCGTTGCCATCGGGCGAGAACGCGACGTCCATCACGAGGTCGGTGTGGCCGCGCAGGATGTCGGTCACCTTGCCGGACGCGGCGTCCCACAGCCGCACCGTGCGATCACCGACACAGCCGGCGATCCGGCGACCGTCCGGCGAGATCGCGATGGGGCTCGCCGCATAGCCGCCGGTCGACAGCTCGATGATCTTGCCGCCGTCGATGATGGCGAGCGACCTGTCGCAGCGATGGACGATCAGGCGGTCCTGGGTTGGCTCGAACTCCCCGTACCCGATGCACCACGCGCCGCCTTCGCCCAGCCGGGTCACGCTGCCGTCGCGGTTGACCAGGTACATGCGAGCGCCGGCCTGGGCGGCGATCCGGCCGTCGCGCGCGACCGCGAACCCGCGAACCGGGATCGTGACCTCGAGGACGATGGTGCCGGCGCCGGTCGCGACGTCCCAGCGCCGCAGCGAGCCATCCGCCGACGACGAGTACAGCGTGCGCGCGTCGCGGGAGAACTCGGCGCGCGTGATGAGGCCGCGGTGGCCGCGCAGCACGAGCGACGGGCCCACCCGGCCCCGCAGCTCCATCGAGCCGTCCGCGCGCGGGATCACGACGTGCTCGCCGTCGGGCGACGGTATCCCGTAGCCCAGGTTATGCGGCTCGTTCGCCCACGAGAACAGCGGCTCGCGCTGCCCGGTCGCGATGTCCCAGCGCGCGATCGCGGTGCCCGTGCGCGCCACCACGCGGTCGCCGTCGAACCGCAGGCCCTCGATCGGCGCGCCCTCGACGTACGTCGTGGTGCTCGGGCGATCGAGCGCCCACACCCGCGTGCTGCCGTCGAGGCTGGCCGTCGTGACGCTGCGCTCGTCGGCCGAGAACCGCGCGCGGACCACGTCGTCGTCGTGGCCGCGCAGCACGATCGCGGTGCGGCTGGCGACCGTCCACAGCCGCGCGGTGGCGTCGTCGCTCGCCGACAGCAGCTGCGTGCCGTCGTGGTTGAACGCGAGCGTGTAGATCGCGTCGCTGTGGCCGCGCAGCTCGGTCACCGCGTCGGTTACGCGGTCGACCAGCAAGATCTCCGGGAGGTGGCCGCCGATCGCGATCGTCCGGCCGTCGGGTGACCACACGATGGTGGCGATCCAATCGTGGTAACCAGCCACCTCGCGTAGCGGGCCCCCGGTGAACGGCAGCGACCAGATCGTCGTCCCGTCGTGGACCAGCACCGTGTCGCCGCGCGGCGAGATCGCGAGGAACGAGACCGCCTTGTCGGTGTGCCCCAGCATCCGCACGCTGCCGGTGCAGCCGTGCTCGGGCACGGCGATCTCGTTCGCCGAGGTCGTCATCACGACGCGCGACCAGTCGTCGTCGGCGACGGCGAACTTGAGGCTCGACGGCGGGGCCAGCACCTCGGGCTCGCCACCCTCGAGCGCGATCACCTGCGGCGCGCTCGCCTCGCGCTGGACGAGCAGGCGGCCATCGGCCGACAGCCGCAGCTGCGAGACCGTGCGGCCTCCGCCCTCGGCGAGCATGCGCGGCGCGCCGCCGTGCAGCGGCCACGCGATCACCTCGCCCAGCGCACCGCCGGTGATCGCGAGCTCGCCGTCGGGCGACAGCACCAGCGCGCCGGGCGGCGACGGTGCGCGTCCGAGCTCGGTCTCGCCGCCGCTGTGCAGGTCGTAGGAGCGAACCACGCCGTCGCGCACCGCGGCGACCAGCGTCGTGCCGTCGGGCGTGAACCGGGCGTCGGACACCCAGTCGCCGGGGCGGAACACGTGACGGGCGACGCCGAGCGCGAGCGCCTCGTCGACCACATCGACGACCTTGCTGCGATCGTCCTGGCCGACGTCGTAGGTCTTGAGCCACGCCAGCGCGGCGGTCGGATCCCTGGACAGCGCGGTCTCGGCCTGCAGCAGCACCAGCTCGCGCTTGCGCTTCTCGGCGCTGGCCAGCGCCTCCTCGGCGAGGCCGCGCTGGCTGCGCGCGATGTTGCGCTCGGCGACCACGTGGCGGAACGACTCGACGCCGATCGCGCCGAGCACGAGCAGGCTCGCGACCGCGACCGCGACGACCCCGCGATGCCGCGCCAGCCGCTTGCGCAGCAGATCCCAGGTCGAGTACGAGTGCGCGCTGACCAGCTGGCCGGTGGTGAACCGCCGCAGATCCTCGGCGACCGCGCTCGCGTTCGGGTAGCGGGCGTCGGGATCGCGCGCCATCGCCTTGCGCACGATCGTCGCCAGCTCGCCGGGCACGCCCGGCACGACCATCGGCAGCGGGCGCGGCGGCCCCGCGAGCACGCGATCGAGCACCGCCTGCGGCGTGGTATCGGCGTGTGGAGGTGAACCTGCGAGCACCTCGTACAGCACCGCACCGAGCGCATAGACATCGGCCCGTTCATCCACGACATCGCCGCGCGCTTGCTCGGGCGACATATACGCGGGCGTCCCTACTACCTTGCCCGACACGGTCGAGGCTCCCGAGCCCGCCGCCGCGGTCAGCAGCTCCTCGGTGGGCTCCGGCAGGTTGCGTTTGCGGTCACGGGCCAGGCCCCAGTCGACGACGATCGTCTCGCCGAACGATCCGACGATCACGTTCGACGGCTTGAGATCGCGGTGGATCACCTCCTCGCTGTGGGCGTAGCCGACCGCATCGGCGACCGCGATCACATGGGGCAACAGCCCGAGCCGCTCGCGCAGGGTCGCGCCCTCGATGATCAGCTCCTTCAAGGTGCGGCCCTCGACGAGCTTCATCACGTAGTACGGATCGCCGTTCGGCCAGCGGCCGGCCTCGTGGACCGGGACGATGCCGGGGTGCTCGAGCCGCGCCGTGATCATCGCCTCGCGCAGGAACCGCGCCTCGTTCGACTTGTCGTGGCGCAACAGCTCCTTGACCGCGACCGTGCGGCCGAGGCGCCGGTCGACCGCGCGGACCACGCGGCCCAGCCCGCCGCGGGCGTGCTCGCTCACCTGCTCGTAGCGCTCGGGATCATCGGCCGAGAGCTGATCAACGTCGTCGGGCAGGTGGCCCTGCCGCGCGACGTCGGCGACCATGGTCGGCGCGCACTCCGGCCGGGGAGCCATCGTCTCGGTGCGATCGGGGATAGGCGGAGGCGACATGGGGCGTCAGGCTCGAAGAGACTGGAAACCTCTCCCGTCCCCACCAGATTCCCATGATTCGGGGTCGGTTGACGTCGAGAATCGATGCAATGAGTCGGCTCCCTGGAAAGATGAGATACGACTCGCCGCCAAGAATACGGTTGCAATGGAACCGCTTGCACGGGATCGCACTCCGGTGGGCTCCCGAGCGGTCCGCGCAGCAACCGCCCGGCGCCCGGCACGACGGCCTTGCCGGACCCTGCCGCCGTGGCGCGGCCGGTGGTGCGCGGTCTCGACGACGCTCGTACTCCCGGGAAGAACACGAACACGCGCGCTCACGGCGATGAGGGCCTCTTCTCGCGGGAGACAGCGGACCACATGTCCTACGATAACGCGGTTGGACCCGGCTGCCCAGCCGCGCGCGAGCCTCGCGTCATCGCGCGATGGATTCCAGCGCTCCCTCCAGCCTTCCACCACGTCGCCTGCGACCGAGGAGCCAGGCGCACGCGACCGCGCACGCGAACACGCCGGCCAGGTCTCCATCGGCGGAGACGCCGCACCCGCAACCGCGCCACGGAGCGACCGCGATCGGAGGCCCTCCGCCCGTCGCCGACGGGATCACGCGAACGTCCACGGGCACGTCGAGCGCGTCGAGGCTTGGTGTCGGATCCTGGCCGTCCACGAACGCGGCGGCCCGCATCGTCAGGGCGATCAAGAAATCCGGCGGGACGGGTCCAGCGACGATGACGGCGCGCCCGGCGTCCGTGATCAGCTCGGCGACGCCCGGGGAGGCTCCGATCGCGGGCTCGACCTCGACCTCGAGGACGGCCTGTGGAGCGAGCCCGCCACCCGTCGCGATCCACCGGAGCGCCTTGCCGTCGCGCTCCGCCCGCCACCCGGGTGGCGCCGCGACGGTCGCGGTGATCCGCAGGCCTTCGCTCGCCGCCAGCGTGATCGACGAGATCGCCTCGGCGCCCAGGTTCTTGATCTGGTATCGCCAGGTCAGCCGGGGCACCGCCTGCGCATCGGGGTACCCCGTCGGCGGGATCGTCGTCACCTCCAGGCCGTGGCCGGTCGTCACCGGGTTGCCCGAGCGCCAGTGTCCGAAGATGGTGCCGAGGAACGTCGACTTGAACCGCCCGCTGGCGTTCCAGATCCGTTGCCACGCCGTGAACGTGTACGTGCGGAGCGTGGCGAAGCAGCGAGGGTTCGTCCGGGCGAGCTTCTGGATCACGGAGATCGAATCGCGCACCGCCATGCGGACGCTGAGCGCGTGCATGCGACCTCGGTCGTGGCCCGGGTAGAGGTAGTCGCCGCCGCCGGCGCGGCTATCCTTGTTGAGGCGATCGTGGGTGAGCGTGGTGGGGGTGCCTTGCGCGTTCGTGATGTCGGGCGGCGGACTCGTGAAGTAGGCGCCCGACACGAGCGCCTCGCCCTCGTCGACCTTGACGTCCTGCCGGAGCACGCTCGCGAGGCGCTCGAAGCCCGGCGCCGGCTGCATCATCTCCTCGAACGTCGCGTCGATCGCCGGCGTGCCGTACCGCGTGTTGAGCTCGGCGTGATTGGAGTGTGCGTAGTAGTCCTGGATGCCGTGCAGCACGAACCCCATCACGGCCGCGAACTCGTACAGTCCGTCGCTGTCGCTACAATCGATCCGGGACGTGGCCGGCAAGCGTGACAAGAGCCATGCTCGCTGGCTCGCATGCGCGGTGAGGCCGAACCGATCATCCCAGTGGACGCGGCGGATCGGCGGGATCCCCACCATCGTGGGTGCACGGACGTTGACCGCGATGTCGACGCTCATGTTCGCGTTGACCACGATCTCGCGGCCGTCCATCCCGACGCCCTGCGACGACAGTGCCTGGATGGTCTCGTCCGTGTGGTACCCGAGGTCATACGCCTGCGCCGCCTGCGCCGAGCCAAGGACCCCGAGGACGAGCACGCTGCGCTTCATGAGGCTGCCCGGCATAGCGTCACCGCGGCCGCCGTGCGACATAGAAATCGTTGCTGCTCGTCGCCACCCATCCCTCCGGCTCTGCTCGAAGCGAAGTACAAGGTGAGATCGTCCGCCGAGATCAAGGGGTAGTCTTCGCTGGAGGTGTTCAAGTTGATCCCGGAGACCAGCGTCGGCGCCGTCCACGTCGCACCCGAGCGACTCGCGCGGTAGAAACCACGCGCACCGACGCGGGTGCTGGCGAAGTAAATCCCACTACCGTCGGGGAGCACCGTCGGCGCCGCGTCACCGTCCGCGCTGTTGAGTACTGGCTCGCGCTGGAATGCGCTGAAGCTCGACTGCGTGTTCGCCCGCGTCGCGACCGAGACGTCCCAGTCGTTGGGATTGAGCGTGTTCGTCTCGGCGTAGAGCAACAGACCGTCGGCGGTGATCATCGGCCGGCTCTCGTGGCCCGCCGTGTTGACACCGTTGAGGAGCGACGGCGCGCCCCACGCGGCGCTGCGGGTCGGCCGTGTCGCGATATAGAGGTCGTAGCCGCCCGGCCCACCGGCGCGGTTGCTCGCGAACAGCACGGTGAGCTCGTCGGCGGTCAAGGTCGCGACGTGATCGTCGGACACGCTGTTGAGCTCGGTGATCGCGACCGGCGTGCCGAACGACTTCGCGGGGTCGCAGCGCGAGCTGCCAGGCGAGACGTCGGGCTGCAACGTGTCTGCGAGGCTGGCGTCGACGGGCTTGTCCGAGACGGTGCCACACCCCGCCACGACGACGAGCCACACCAGGTGCTTCATGCACGCAGTGTCGCTCGGGCCACTGGCCAAGGGAAGGGGGCCGCCCGGCCGATCTGGTCGTGCTGGGACCGCAGATGGTTGCGAGCACGGCGCTTCATGGTTCGCCCCATTCGCGGATCCGGAACAGCGCGTGGACCTCGCGCGCGGCCGCGTCGACGTCGGTGGCCCACACGTGGGGACGAGCTCGACGCGACGCCGAGCCACATCAGGCGGTCAGCGGGCCTTGCGCGCGTCCGCTTCGAGGCGCTCGAGGCACATGCAGTGGAGCTCGGCGGTGGCGCGGGCCCAGGTGTCGAGCTCGGCGCGCGGCAGGGGGTGCTTCGTGATCCGCTCGGCGACGGCGGACAGCGACGTGATGACGAAGTCGGCGGCGAACGCGCGGTCCCGGGCGGCCACGGAGGGCAGGACCTCGGCCATGAAGGTCCCGACGCGGTGCGCGACGGCGGCGCGGTGCTGACCACCGCCGCGTCGACCAGCCGGGCCTGCAGCTCGTCGGGTAGCGCCGCGAACCACCGCCCGGTGCGGAGCAGCTCGAGGAAGTCGCGTGGCCGCCGGCGCTTCATGGGCAACCCACACGATATCAGGCATGGCCGGGCGTGATCGCGCGATCGGGACGGGACGTACGGGTTGGTGATGTCTCGTCTGGGGGCGAGCGCTGTATCGCTGGGCCGCCGGACACCTCGCACGCGGTCCGGATGCTCGGGTAAGCTGCCTGCGCGGTGTTACCGTCTGGTGAACAAGCTCAGCTCGCCATCGAGCTCCCACGAGCGGTGGCGTTGCTCGTACCAGGCGGAACCCTCGTCACGGACGCGCAGCTTTGCGGGTTCGACGAGCACCTGCTCGAAGCGCTGGTGCGGACGTGGTTGCCGTTGCTGGACTCCACCGAGGAGGATGACCGCACGTGGGACTGGCGCGGAAAGCGCGACGAACCTTGCTTTGCTCGAGAGCTCGAGCATCTGGCCCTGCGACGGGGCGCTGACATCGAAGGTGTCCTCATGACCTCGATCGCCGCTCCGCCGCCGGGCCCCTCGCTGTTCAAGTCGTTGCTGTACATCGAGTATTTGGTGGTGGCGCCGTGGAACCGGGCGCACCTCACCGCCCGCCAGCGGTTCAAAGGCGTGGGGCCGACGCTGATGCGCCACGCCGTTCATCGGAGCATCGCACTCGGGCATGAGGGTCGGATCGGCCTGCATTCCGAGCCGCGTGCGGTACAGTTCTACGAGGCCAAGGCCAAGTTAACGAACCGAGGCTCCGATCTGGCGGAAGGAATGCGCGACTACTTCGAAGGGGACTCCGACTGGGCAGACATGTTCCTGGCGAAGGGATTGAAATGAGCAGCTCCACAGGAAAAGCTCCCACCGAGCAGGACATCGCGTGGCTCCAAGGCGTCGCGGGAGACGACGAGCCGGATGCGTTTCCTGCGGTGACCGGCATGCGTCAGGAGCGGACCGCCCTGCTTCGCAGGATTCCCGGTGAATTCAAGGATTGGGTGACCCTCGAGAATGCCGTGAGGCCCGAAGTCCCGCGCCGGTTCTTGGTCGAGATGAAGCAGGCGCTCTCGGTCGATCTGTATCCCGCTGCGATGCGCGCAGCCTGGGATGCGGTGATGGATGATCTCCGGAAGAAGATCTTGGCTTTCGGGCTTCAGCATTTTGCTTCGGTCGAGGGCATGCCCGCACTTCGCAGCGAGGCAGACCTCCGCATACAGACGACGGCGCATCATCTTCTCCTGGGTGCCTACAAGCTCCACCTGCTGGACGAAGAGGCGTATGTCCAGCTTTCGCACTGCATGCAGCTGGTGATGGGGTACGCGCAATCGGACCGGTTTGCCTCCGAGCTCGACCGCCTCGCGGTGTTGAACTTCATCAAGAACTGCGTGAAGTACTGCCTCGCAGTTGTCGGGCCCGAGCCGGGGTTTGACATCAAGGGATTATTCGAGCGCATCGAGAGCGAGGATCTCACCGGTCGCTTCGCGGAGCTCGAACACGCCATCGCGCGCCAGCCCGCCGAGTCGATCTCCACGGTCGCGCGCTTGCTGTTTCTTGCCTACGTCGAGTTTTCGCCCACGGCGACGAGAGACGCCAACATCCTGAAGCTGTTTCCATCCATCTGGACCTCGACCTCGGATGCAACGCGAACCCAGCTTGGCGGCGAGTTCGCGCGTGTTCGCTTCAACGGCATGAATGACCAGGCAGGACGTGCTTGGTCGCTGCTCCAGCTCGTGCAAGGCGCCGGCTATCTTCCCGACGAGCTGCTTGCTCGGTACTTCAACGCGTTCAGTGATGAGCTCGTTGCGGTGCACAACGGTGCCGACAACTTCTACCATGAAGCAGAGCCAGCCGAGAGGCTGCTCGGGCTCGGTGCCCGTGTGCCATCGAGTGCCCGTGGCAAGTACGTGCGGGCTGTGGCGATCTGCTTTCTCGGTAATCACTGGGGTGTCAGTTTTACAGCGCTTCCGTTTCTCACGACCATGCTGGAACGCTTTGACGCAGAGCTGGTCAAGGTTCTCCTTCGGGCGTTGCTCCTCGATCCAGATCTCCGCACGACGCTGTTGAGCGCGCAGCCGGCGCAACGCCTACCGGAGTTGCTTCGGTTGGTGGCGAGCCGCATCTCCTCGGACGATGGACGTCGCACGATGGAGTTCTTCCTGGCCAAGACGCCACAACAGATCGTGGAGTATTTCAACACGCGACCGATGAGCGAGGCGAGAGCCGCAAGATCCTAGCGAAGCTAGCGGGCCTTGCGCGCGTCGCGCTCGAGGCGCTCGAGGTACCCGCAGTGGAGCTCGGCGGTGGGCGGCGCTCGTCGGCCCGGCCCGGATCGCCGCTGCGTGCCCAGGTCGCCGCCCTACCGCCGGGCGAGCTCGCGGCGCTGATGCAGAGCGCCGATTACCGCGGGCTGTACGCGCGCGCAAGGGATGCCTTCCTCGCCGTGTCGCGCGAGACCGGCGCGCTGCTGTACCTGCTCGCCCGCGCGAGCCACGCCCGATCGATCGTCGAGTTCGGCACGTCGTTCGGCATCTCGACGATCCACCTCGCCGCGGCCGTCCGGGACAACGGCGGCGGCCGGGTCATCGGCAGCGAATTCGAGCCAGCCAAGGTCGCGCGCGCGCGCCCGCGAACACCTGGCGGCGGCCGGGCTCGCGGAGCTCGTCGAGATCCGGCAGGGCGATGCGATCGAGACGCTGGCCTCGGGCCTCCCCGAGATGATCGACCTGGTGCTGCTCGACGGCGCGAAGCCGCTCTATCCGGGCGTGCTCGCGCTGGTCGAGCCGCGCCTGCGCGAGGGCGCGCTGGTCATCGCCGACAACGCCGATCAGAGCCCGGACTACCTGGCGTGCGTGCGCAGCGCGGCAGCCGGCTACCTGTCGGTGCCGTTCGCCGCGGAGGTCGAGGTCTCGCTGCGTGTGTCGTCGTCGCAGATCGGGATGTGAACCCGGCGCGTCACGACGCCAGCGTCGAGCGAGACGACCGCGACCTCGAGGGCTTGCTTGCTGCGGACCACGATGGCGACGCGGTCATCGCCTAGCCAGACCAGTGGATCGGCCATGGTCTCGCCGCCCTGGGGCGACTCGCCGTAGGCGCGCGGAAGTTCGGGCGGCACGACGTCGATGCGGCGCACCAGGGTCGCGCGGCGGGTGTCGTAGATCGCGAGGTCGTCCTGCATCACGGCCAGCCGCTCGCCGGGCCGCGCGAGCACGCCGACCGCGTCCTTGATGCTCCCGACGATGATCGCGCCATCGCGCCGGAAGATCCGGCGGACCGAGGAGCTGTCGGGGGAGGCGGCGGCGCAGGCGCTCGGGCTCACCACGAACCACGTGGCCGTGCTGCTGCATCGCGCCCGCAAGGCGCTTGAGCGCTGCATGCTGTCGGCGTGATCACGGCGCGGTGATCGCGACGTCGCCGGCCGCGCGGCTTCGTCCAGGGCGTCCTCGATCGCGCGCTGGCCGGAGCCGCGCGGCCGGCTGCCGACGATGCGGCCGACCTCGCGGCCGTCGCGCAGGATCACGAACGTCGGCATCGAGCGGACCGAGAACTGCTCCGCGAGGGCTTGCTCGTGGTCGACGTCGACGGCGACCATCCGGACCTGGTCGGCGTACTCGCGCGCGAGGCCGGTCAGGATCGGCAACATCGCCTTGCACGGGCCGCACCAGGCGGCGGCGAAGTCGATCGCGATCACACCGTGCTTGGGGAGGGTCGCGAAGGCCTCGAGATCGATCAGCGGCAGGTGGGAAGTCGTCATGCGCGAACAGGTCGCGGCGGGCGCACGGATTACACGAATTCGCCGTCCGGCGGGTTCACACCGAGATGGATCGGCAACCTATGATTCGCGACCATCGTCGTGGGCGTTGGCCACCTCGGGTTGCCTGTGCCGGCGTCGGCCCGCGGGCCGGCTGGGCGAGCACGTGATAACAGGGCGTGAAGTTCGCGCAGCAGGTGACGGCCATGGTCGCCGCCGCATGCTGTCGACACGCCCACCCACGCTCTCGATCAGGCCGGACGGCAGGATCGCGCGCTCATGGGCGCAGAGCTGCGGCACGTGCTTGCCGTAGTTACGTTCTGTAGTTACGCTCGAGTGGTGAGGGTTTCGCAGTTCGACTGGGACGCCGGCAAACGTGTCGAAGGTGGAGGCTCACGACGTAAGCCCCGAAGAAGTCGAATGCCTGTTCATCGATGGAGCGCCGGTCTTCCGCCCGCACTCACGGACCCCCGGAAGAGTGATCGCGCTGGGGTTCGTTCCGGACGGCCGCTTCGTCCTGGTCGTATTTTCGTACAACAAGCGGCGAAGGGCCGTTCGCGTGATCACCGCCTATGAGCCGACGGAACCTGCATGGAGGATGAAATATGAAGCGCTCGAGAGGTAAACCCGCAGCGAGGAGCGCCTCCAGATCGCCTCGGAGGACCATGTCGCCTCGCGGGGACAACGACGTCGTGGCGGCCGATGACGTGGATTGGAAGACGGTGCTCGAGGTCGAGATCGACCCCAAGCTCGCCGAAGCGATCCGCTCGCGCGCTCGGTTACGGCAGATCACCCTGCGCGTCGGGGCGGAGCAGATCGAGGAAGCGCGACGGGTAGCCACCCGGACCGGCGTACCGTATCAGGCTGTGCTCCGACGCTGGCTTGCGGAGGGGGCCAGCCTCGCCCGCTCGCTACGAAAAACCGGCTAGCCTCGAGGTAGCGCAGCCTGGAAGCGCTCGCTCCCGCTGTGCGACCGGACCTCGGCAACCATCGCCGCGCGTGATCGCGAGATCTGGGGCGCGGCGGGTCGATCTCCCGGGCACGAGCGGCTATAGACGCAGGGCCGTGTCGGCTCCTCGCAGTACCCCCGAGCGTGTGCTGGCGGTGATCGCCGAGCGGCGGCTGTCGCTCGAGCTGGGTACGCTCGACATCTGCTTCCTGGTGGCGCTGCACGTGCGCGGCGAGGCGGCGGGGTTGACCGCGTTCACCGAGGCGCAGCTCGAGGATGTGTTCGCGCAGGCGAGCGCGGCGGTCGCGCCCGAGGCCGATCAGCTGCGGCGGCGCGCGACGAACGCGATCGGGCGGCTGCGCGATCAGCGGCTGCTCGCGCGGGTCGACGGCCAGGGCGTGGTGCGCACCGGCGAGTTCGCGCTGTCGCGGCTGGCGACCAGCATCGTGCAGTTCTTCCTCGAGGAAGACGTGCTGACCCGCGAGACGCTCGGGCTCCTGACCCACAGCCTCGGGGGCGCGCTCGCCGGCGTGCTCGAGGCCGCGCGGCGCGCCGGTGATCCGGCGGCGTGGCAGGATGGCGTCGTCGGGCCGCTGCGGGTGACGATCGCCGAGCTGGTCGCGGGCATCGAGCGCCGCCAGCGCGGGCTCGACATGCAGCAGGAGGACTTCCAGGCCGAGATCCGCCGGCTGCTCGAGGCCGACTGGTTCGGCGCGATCGATCGCTGCCAGGATCTGCTCGAGTCGAC
>Ga0137459_1000449_pt1 | contig 14694 bp, 14 predicted proteins | sample EasRivERMGT700_2_FD_104908 | JGI IMG/M metagenome (GOLD analysis project Ga0137459, IMG submission 104908) | Soil microbial communities from meander-bound floodplain in the East River, Colorado, USA - East River MetaG ERMGT700_2 | ecosystem: Environmental > Terrestrial > Soil > Floodplain ...
CACGCTCGGCGAGATCTGCGACCTGTTCCGCTCCGAGCTCGGCGAGTATCGCGATCCAGCGTATCTGTAGCTGGGGACGCTCCCCACCAAGGAAACTAGCGATCTGTATCCGCCTGTAATGCTTGAAACGGGCGGATCTTAGTTTCGCTAATGGGGAGCGTCCCCAGGCCCCCAGCTAATGGGGAGCGTCCCCAGTCCCGCCAGGCCCGGCCGGGGTACGTTGACCTCGTCCCCTCGCGGACAGTGTCCGGATGCCGGACGCTCCGGACAACCGGGCTGCGCAACCCCTCGCGATCGCGCGCTCGGTGATGGCGCGCGGCTTGGATGATGTGCGGGCATGCGTTCACGTCGAGCCCTCCATCCTCTCGAGCATCACCCGTCGTTCCGCGCCATGATCGCGGCGGCTCCCCCTCTTGCCGAGCTCGCCACCCGGATCGCGAACCACGATCTCGTCCGCGCGCTCGCGATCGCGTGCAGCGACCTCGCAGGCGGCTTCGCGGCACCGCCGGACAGCCGGCAGCGCGTACAAGCCCACCACCGCGCGTGGATCAACATCCGGGAGATCGATCGCCTGGTCGGCGATGCCGGCCGGGCACACCGGGCCCCCAGCGAGCTCGTGAAGCGTGCCCAGCGCGCGATCGACCGCGCGGATGTCCTGGTCGGGGCCTTACTTCCTAACTGATTTCAGTTATTTATAAATCATCTTCACAGTGCTCTGCGACCTTGTGTTGTGACGTACCTCTAGAGGAGGAGTAGCATCCGGCCAGCGACCGTGATGAACCCCTGATGGAGGACCTATGAAGGCAGCGATCCTGTGCGTCGGCTTGTTGTTAGCCGCTGGCGCCTGCAAGAAGACGGGCGGCGGTGGCGGTGGCGGCGGTGGCGGCGGCGGCTGGCTCGTCGGCTCCGATGGCATGATGCTCAACGTCGACACGGACGGCGCCGCGTCCGGCTACGACACCGCCTCGAAGGAATCGCTGAATGGCATCGCCTGCCGGTACAGCGGGGAAGCCTGGGTCGTCGGCACCCACGGGACGCTGCTGTACACCGACGACGCCGGCGCCACGTGGCGGCCGCAGTCGGTCCCGACCACCGCGGATCTGCGGGCCCTCGCGACCCAGGACTACGGCCCGGTCTTCGTGGCCGGTAACGGCGTGTTCTTGACCTCGACAGACACCGGCGCCCACTGGCGCCAGCTCGGCGACGGCACGGCAAACTTCCGCTCGCTCGCGGCAGCGCAGGATGGCGAGACCGTGCTCGCAGTATCCGACGATGGCGGGCTGTGGTCGTACGAGAACAACCAGCTGATCAAGCGCGGCAGCTTCGCCGGCGCGCGCGCGGTCGCGGTGTCGCCCGACGGACAGACCGCCCTCCTCGTGGGCGACGGCACGATCGCGAAGAGCACCGACGCCGGCCGCACGTGGTCGCCGCTGTCCAGCACCGAGCTGGTCCGTTACGACGATGTCCGGGTCGACGCGAACGGGCAAGCCGTCGCGGTGGGCGCGGGCGGCGCGATCGCCCACATCGCGGTCGACGGCAAGGTCTTGATGCAGCACGTCGGTGCCGCCGACCTGCACACGATCCACATCGCCGAGGTCGGCGATGACTACCAGAGCGTCGGCTTCGCGGCCGGCGACGGCGGCCACGTCTGGATCACGCGCGATGGCGGCTGGTCGTGGAGCGAGGGCCCCAACGCCGGTCACACGGTGCTCGGCGTCGACGAGATCGGCGACGGCCACCGCTAGTCACCGCAGGGCGCCGTTGCCCTGCTCCCCCGCTGCCACGCTGATCAGGCACGCAGCCGGTACATACGTCTCAGCATGATACGCACAAGCGGCGCTGCAGCTGCGATTGCACCGTCGCGCCCGCTATCCACGTCCGTAGCGAGCGCGAGCCTGCGGTTCACCCGTACACTGCAGCCCCGCTTGTGCGTATCATGTCAATACCTTGCCTGGATCGTCGGTGGTCTCCGCAATGGCGACACGCGTAGCCCCGAGCCGGTGCGCGGCGCCTCGCTGACGAGGTGACCGCGGCCGGGCCGGCGCTCACTGGTTCGCGAGCCCGGCCGGTGGCGCGTCGCGGATCCACAGCTCGAGCGCGTCGCCGCCCGCCGGCTCGCGCGAGATCAGCGTGTAGCCCGGCGGCCACTTGCCACCGAACCCGTAGAAGGTGACGACCCGCATCCCGCCGGGCGCGCTCGCGAGCCGCTGCTCGACCCGGCGCAGCGTGTTCTGGATCGTCGCGTAGCGCACGAACGGGCTGGCGTGCGGCGCGAGCATCAGCGTGGTGAACGGATTGTAGAAGTAGAGCGCGTCGAACTCGTCCCACGAAAGCCGCGAGCCGTCGCCCTGCACGAACCGGGTGCGACGGTCGATATCGAGCGCCCACGCCGCGTGGTTGGCCGCCGCGACCAGCACCGGATCTTGCTCGATCCCCCACCACGTCGCCCCGGTCACCAGCGCGCCGACGAGGCACACCTTGCCGACGCCGGCCCCGACGTCGAGCACCCGCGCGGTCGGCGCCGGTGCGAGCAGCTCGGCGACCCGCATCGCGATCGCCACCGGCGTCCAGTGCAGGTGGGACCGGTCACGCAGCTCCTCGGGGAACACCTGGTCGAGCTCCGCGTCGGACACCGCGGCACGCCGCACCAACGCGTCGCGGATCGCCAGCGCGTGGCGGGTCATCGCACCCGCGCCTCGGCGCAGCGGCCGGAGGCCGTCGGATCCGCCATCCCCGGACCGTAGCAGCTCCGGTCGGCGAGCGAGCCGTGTTCCGCCGCCGCTACACCGGCCCTAACCCTCCGTCATGATGGGGGGATCATTCCGGAACGCGGGTGCACGGGTGCGTGCACCGCGGCCAGCCCGGTACGACGTGGCCGCCGTGATCCGCGCGACGGTCGACGCGCTACGCAGTGGACACCACCGGCGGCGGCGGCAACCATCCGCGCGATGTCGCTCCCGGTTGTCCTGCCCCCCTCCTCTACCCTGCCCCCCCCGATCGACACCGGCTGCCGGGGTTGCACGCGGCGCGGCGTGCTGCAGGGCATCGCGGTGACCGCCGCAACGGTGCTCGCCGGCTGCCTGGGCGACAGCGATCCGGAGCCTGATCCCGCGACGGGCCCCGCCATCACGATGTGTGGCGCCAACCTGTGCCTCGATCTCAACGATCCGCGGAACGCGGCGCTGACGATGGTGAACGGCTCGATGAAGGTCGACGCGCCGAACGACAAGATCCTGCTCATGCGGACGTCGACCACCATGGTCCAGGCGGTGTCGGACATCTGCACCCACGCCGGGTGCGAGGTCGACTACGACCAGGCCGCCAAGACCCTCGAGTGCCCGTGCCATGGCTCGCGGTTCTCGCTCACGGGCGCGGTGCTCCTCGGGCCGGCGTCGAGGCCGCTGCCCAAGTACGTGACCCAGCTCGACGCGACCACGAATGTCTTGACGATCCTGTTGTGACCGCCGGTGATCGCGTGTCGCGCGCGCTGCTGGTCGAGCGCGCGGCGCGCGGGTCCGCGTGATCAGCGGCGGACGTTCGTCGAGATGTTGACGACGGGCGCCGGCGGCGGAGGCGGAGGCGCCGCGGCCACGCTGCCGCCGCCACCACCACCGCCTCCCATCATCATCATCATCATCATCATCTGCATCGGATCGCTCTGGTTCTTGTTGCCCGCGAGATCTTTGATGGAGCTGGTGATCTGGGTCATCATCGTGGTGAGCTGGTCCGACGAGCCACTCGACCGGGACGACACGCGCGAAGCCCCGCCGGAGACGGCGGTGAGGTCGTTCGACGCGATCGAGCTGAACAGATTCTTCATGGAAGGCATGGTGGATTCCTTTGTGGTGACCCAGCCTTCTTGAGCACCTGCCGTGCCAGTCCGGAACGACCAGACATCGCGACCCTGCAGCGGCATCGCCCGCCGATCCTGCGTCCCCCGGGTTACAAGCTGCTCCCGGCGAACGGCAGCGAGGGCCCGGGGCCGACGATCTCGCCAGGCGGGGCAAGTTACCCGAGACAGCACCTTGACCGCGTCCCCGGATCCATGGTGAGCGAAGATCAACATGATCTACCAATCCATCGTGGAAACGATCGGCCGCACCCCGATCGTCCGGATCAACCGGCTCGCACCACCGCACGTCACCATGTACGTCAAGGTCGAGTACGCAAACCCCGGCGGCTCGGTGAAGGATCGCCTCGCGATCGGCATCATCGAGGACGCCGAGCAGCGCGGCGTCCTCAAGCCCGGCCAGACCGTCGTCGAGGCGACGTCGGGCAACACCGGGGTCGCGCTCGCGATGGTGTGCGCGGCGAAGGGCTACCCGTTCGTCGCGGTCATGGCGGAGTCGTTCTCCGTCGAGCGGCGCCAGATCATGCGCGGGTTCGGCGCCAAGGTGGTGCTGACCCCGGCCGCGGAGCGCGCCACCGGCATGGTGCGGAAGGCGGCCGAGCTCGCCGAGCAGCACGGCTGGTTCCTGGCCGACCAGTTCAACAATCCGGCGAACCCGGCCTATCACCGCCAGACCACCGGTCCCGAGATCCTCGCGGACTTTGCGGGCAAGCGGCTCGACACCTTCGTCACGGGCTGGGGCACCGGCGGCACCCTGACCGGCGCCGGGCAGGTGATGAAGCGGGCGCGGCCCGATCTCAAGATCGTGGTGTGCGAGCCCGCCGAGGCCCAGCTCCTGAGCGACCAGCCGTGGAAGCCGCACAAGGTCCAGGGCTGGACCCCCGACTTCGTCCCCACGGTGCTCGACCGGACGATCTTCGACGAGCGCATCGCGGTCAGCGACAGCGAGGCCATCGCGGCCGCGCGCGCCCTGTCCCACAAGGAAGGCATGTTCGTCGGCATCTCGTCGGGCGGCACGTTCGCCGGTGCGCTCCGGGTCGCCGAGGCGTCGCCGGCCGGCAGCGTCGTGCTGGCGATCCTGCCCGATACCGGCGAGCGCTACCTGTCGACGCCGCTGTTCGAGGGCGTGAACCAGGGCTCGGACCCGGTGTGACGCCGCGCCGGACGGCCGCTGGCGATCAGAAGTCGAAGTCGCGCAGCCAGTGGTCGTCGTAGCCGTTCGGGTGCTTGACCAAGTAGTCCTGGTGATAGTCCTCGGCGCGCACCCACGTCGTCGCCGGCTCGATCCGCGTGACGATCGGGCGCTTCCACTTGCCGGTCTTGTCGACCCGCGCCTTCACGGCCTCGGCGACCTTGCGCTGGTCGTCCGACGTCGCGAAGATCTCCGAGCGGTACTGCGTGCCGACGTCGTTGTTCTGGCGATCGAGCGTCGTCGGATCATGACCACGGAAGTACCAGTGCGCGAGCAGGTCCGCGTACGAGATCTGGTGCGGATCGAACACGATGCGGACCGACTCGGCGTGTCCGGTCTCGCCGTTCGAGACGTCCTCGTACGAGACCTGGGTGGACTTGCCGCCGGCGTAGCCGACCTCGGTCGACACCACGCCGGGCGCCTGGCGCATGACCTTCTCCATGCCCCAGAAGCAGCCGCCGGCGAGGATCGCGACCTCGCGCGGGCCCTTGGGATCGATCGCCGGCTTCGCGACCGCCGGAGGACGCGCCGACGTCGCGGGCTCGCAACCAAAGCTCAGCACGGCGAACACGGACAACGCGGAAACGGAGAGACCTGCCACGCGCTTCATCATGACCTGGATACGAGCGACGATCCGGCCGGTTACCACGCGGTTCGCACGGACCGCATCGCTCGACCGTCGGCGGTCCCCCGCTCGCATCGCGCTGAAGCTGGTAAACCGGCGAACTCGCTGGCAGGGGTGCGTCCGGGTGTACCGGCCCGACCGGCGGTCGACCGTCCCGGCGCTCCCCGGCGCCCCCGGCACGCTTACCGGGTGGCGATCACGAGCGCGATCACGGCACACACGAACAAGGCGATCCAGATGATGCGACGCACCATGGCGTCGTGCGTCGCCGCGGCGGTCATGTCGTAGCTGCGGACGTTGTACGTGCTGGCACGCCCCCGCGGCACGTACGGCACCGGCGCGTGCAGCACCGGCGGCGCGACGCCCGCATGGCCGTGCTGCGGATACGCGTGCTGCTGCCGGTGGATGAGCTGCTGCTGCGCGTGCTGCTGCTGCGCGTGCTGCTGCTGCGCGTGCTGCTGCTGCTGCGCGTGCTGCTGCTGCGCGTGCTGCTGCTGCTGCGCGAGCTGATGCTGCTGCCACGCGGCGACATCGATCATCGGCTGCGAGCCTCGGCCGTCCATCACCGGCCGCACGCCGCGGGCATCGATCGCATGCTGCGATCCGACGGCGTGCGGGGGGGTGGCCGCGGGGTACGCGACGGGCCGGGCCAGGCCGCCCATCACCGGCGCGAGGTGCGGCTGCGGAATGACCGCGGGCGTTGCGCGCGCATCGGCCGGCCGGTAGCGTGGGCCGCGCACGTCGAGCACCGGCTGCGACGACTCGGTGAACCGCACGTCGATCCGCGTCGCCTCGGTCGTCAGCGCCGCTTGATCGAAGCCGGTCGACGGCACCGGCCGGGCCGGCCGGGCCGGTGCGACCGCTGGAACCACCGGGTCCGGCTGCGCCACCCCGCCGGTGACCACCTCGAGCGCGTCGACGAGCTCGCTGATGTCGGCGAACCGGTTCTGCGGCTCGCGCTCGAGACAGCGCGCGATGATCTGCTCGAGCGCTGGCGGGACCACCGCGTAGCGCGACAGCGGGTCCGGCGTCTGGGTGAGCACCGCCGCGAGGATCGCCGTCGGGTTCTGGGCGTCGGCGAACGGCGTGCGGCCGCCGATCATCTCGTAGATCACGACGCCGAGCGTGTAGATGTCGCTGGCCGGCGTCATCTCGCCGCCGACCAGCTGCTCCGGCGACATGTAGTCGACCGTCCCGATCATCTGGCCGGCTTGCGTGAGATCGTTGCGCTCGGGCTCGCCGCCGCCGTGGACGATCTTCGCGATGCCGAAGTCCAGGACCTTCACGAAGTCCGGATCGTTGTCGCGGGTCTCGAGGTGGATGTTCGCCGGCTTGAGATCGCGGTGCACGATGCCGAGCGCGTGCGCTTCGGCGAGCGAGCTGCACACGCCGCGCGCGATGTGCAGGACGCGGCGCCAGGGCATCGGCCCGACCGAGCGGAACCGCTGGTACAGGCTCTCGCCGTGCAGCAGCTCCATCACGATGTAGAGCGTGCCGTCGGGAGCCTCCCCGATCTCGTACGCGGTGATCGTGTGCGGATCGCGCAGGTTGGCGAGCGTCTTGCCCTCGCGGCGGAACCGGGCGACGACCATCGGATCGGACGCGAGCCGCGGGTGCAGGACCTTGAGCGCGACCTCGGCGTCCGAGCGCATGTCGGTCGCGCGGTAGATCGCGCCGAATCCGCCGGCGGCGATCTGGAAGTCGATGCGAAACCGCTGATCGAGGGTCGTCCCGACGAGCGGATCGCGGCGCTCGACCATCGTGTGGTCGTTCGCGTCTCCTCCGGTGGCGGCACGCATCAGGGCTCCTTCTGTTTTACAGAACCGCCAACGGCGTGGCTGTATTCAAACAGGCTTTCATAGAAAGTCACGTAACAACACGTGGTTCGCAGCAAGGTAGGATGTTGGGCTCACGTACGTAGTGACGCACTCCACAGCGCCACCGCGGTCACGATCTGGGCTAGCGTCGGCCCCATGAAGCGACTCGCCGTCCTCGTATTGCTCGTCGCATGCCGCAAGTCCCCCGACGAGGCGAAGCCACCGCCGCCCCCGCCGCCAGCCGCGCCCACCCCGGCCCCGCCGGCGACCACGCCGACCACGCCGCCCTCGGCCGCGCCGCAGCCGATCGCCGGGGTGATGCCGGTGCCGGGCGACTTCACGCTGAAGGACTTCACGTTCACCAGCGGCGAGAAGCTGCCCGAGCTGCGCATCCACTACATGACCCTCGGCACGGCCAGGCGTGACGCGGCCGGTCACGTCACCAACGCCATCCTGATCATGCACGGCACGACCGGCTCGGGCCAGCAGTTCGCGCGCAAGCAGTTCGCCGACGTGCTCTACGGCCCCGGCCAGCCGCTCGACCTCACGCGGTACTTCGTCATCCTGCCCGACGACATCGGTCACGGCAACTCGTCCAAGCCGTCCGACGGCCTGCACGCCAGGTTCCCGCACTACGGCTACGCCGACATGGTCGAGGCCGAGCACGCGCTGGTGGTCGACGGCCTCAAGGTCGATCACCTGCGGCTCGTGATGGGCACGTCGATGGGCTGCATGCACGCCTGGATGTGGGCGGAGAAGTGGCCCGCGATCATGGACGCCGTGATGCCGCTCGCCTGCCTGCCGCAGCAGATCGCCGGGCGCAACCGCCAGTGGCGCAAGATGCTGATCGACGGCATCCAGCAGGATCCGGACTGGCAGGGCGGCGAGTACACCAAGCAGCCGCGCGCCGCGCTGCTGGGCGCGAGCCACCTCATGACCCTCGCCGGCTCGGCGCCGATCGCCGACCAGAAGCGGCTGCCGACCCGCGACGCCGCCGACAAGGACGTCGAGGACGGCGAGGCCAGGTTCCTCGCGACCCACGACGCCAACGACGTGCTCTACGCGGTTGCCGCCTCGCGCGACTACGATCCGTCGGCCGATCTCGAGAAGATCACCGCGGCGGTCCTGTTCGTGAACAGCGGCGACGACTTCATCAACCCGCCCGAGCTCGCGGTCGCCGAGCGCGAGATCAAGCGGGTCAAGCACGGCAAGTTCCTCCTGATCCCGGCCTCCGAGTCGACCCACGGCCACGGCACCCACACCTGGGGCGTGTTCTGGCAGAAGGATCTGAAGGAGCTGCTCGATTCGACGGCGAAGAAGTAGCGAGCGCGCCGGAGGTTGTCTCCGCTGGGTTTCGGCTCGCCTCTCGCCGGCGACACCGTCGTGGCCGCATCGTCGCGGATTCGCGGGCGCGCTCGACGGTACGGCATGTGCAATCTGGTCGGCTGTCTTCCACAGCAACACCAGGAACAAGCACTCATGAACAATCTCGATGTCGAAAGCTTCCAGACCATCAACCTCTCTGACCTCGACGCGATCATCGGTGGACGCGGCTGGGGCGAGGCCATCGGCAACTACGTCGGGACCGCCGTCGGTGGCGCGGCCGGCGCGGTCGCCGGAGGCCTCGGAGGCGCCGCGGTCGGCTCGGCCGTGCCGGTGATCGGCACGACGATCGGCGGGCTCGCCGGCGGTGGCGCCGGTGGTGCGGTCGGCGGCGCCGCGGGCTGGGAGGCCGGCGGCGCCCTCGGCAAGTGGATCAGCGGTGGGCGCTGAACTGGTACGCGTGGCCGCGAGATCGCCCGCGCGGTCGCCGGCCCGCGACGGGCTCGCCGTCGCGCTCCTCGCGTTCGTGATCGCGGGCGCGCGCGCGGTGACCATGACCGGCGCGGCACAGGCGCTGCTCGGCGCCGCGCTCGCCGCCGCCTCGGCCGGCGTGGCCTACGCAGGGCTCACCAGGCTCCGCGCGGTGCTCCGCGCACGGCGGTAAGCTCGTCTTGGTGACGAGGCCTCGGCACCAAAGGTGTCGGGCGGCTACTCACCAGACCGAGCAGCGCTGGTCCGGCACGCGGACCATCGCCGCGTCGGCCTTGCACGCGAACGTCGCCTGGAACTCGGGCATGTTCGAGAGCGGGCCGATCACGCGGTACTTCGCGATCGGATGCGGATCGCCCTGGACCATCAGGCGCTGGGTCTCGGGCCGGATCGCGTCGCCGCGGAACTGGCCCCACGCGAGGAAGAACTGCTGATCCGGCGTGAAGCCGTCGATCGTGGGCGCCGGGGCTTGCTGCTGCGCCTTGCGGAACGCGCGGTAGGCGAGGTTGGCGCCGCCCAGGTCGCCGATGCTCTCGCCGAGCACGAGCTTGCCGTTGTGGTGCAGGTTCGGCTCGATGAAGTAGTGCTCGAACTGATCGACGACGCACTGGCCACGCGCCTGGAATTGCGCGAGGTCGTCCTTCGACCACCAGTTGTTCAGCTTGCCCTGCGCGTCGTACTGCGCGCCTTCATCGTCGAAGCCGTGGCTGATCTCGTGGCCGATCACGACGCCGATCGCGCCGTAGTTGACCGCGTCGACGGCGTCGATCGAGAACGCCGGCGGTTGCAGGATCCCGGCCGGGAACGTGATCTCGTTGAGCGCGGGATTGTAGGAGGCGTCGGAGGTCGGCGGGGTCATCCCCCAGCGGCCGCGATCGAGCGGCTTGCCGATCTGCGAGAGGTTGTCGATGGTGTTCCACTGCCGGGCGGCGAGCGTGGTCTCCCAGTACTGATCGCGGCGAACCGCAATGCGGCTGTAGTCCTTCCACTTGTCCGGATACCCGATCTTCGGATAGAACGTGGCCAGCTTGGCGAGCGCCCGCTGCTTGGTCGCCGCGCTCATCCAGTCGAGCTTCTCGATCGTGTCGTGCATCGCCGCGAGCAAGTTCTTGACCAGGAGCTGCATCCGCGCCTTGGCGGCCGGCGGGAAGTACTTGTCGGTGTACTTCTTGCCGAGCGCCTCGCCGAGCAGGTTGTCGGTGGCCTCGACGCAGCGCTTCCAGCGCGGCTTCATCTCCTGGGTCCCCTCCAGGTACTTGCCGAAGAACGCGAACGTCTCGTCGACGAACGGCTGCGACAGCGACGGCGCCGCCGCGCTGATCAGCTGCCACGCGAGGTACACCTTCCAGTCGGCGATCGGGGTCGCCTCGAGCTGGCGCTCGACCTCGGTGAGGAACGCCGGCTCCATGACGTTCAGCATCGCCGGCTTGACGCCGATCGCGGCAAAGTATGCCGCCCAGTCGAAGCTCGGCGTCAGCTCCTGCAAGGCGGCCGGCGTCATCGCGTGATCGGTCGCCGTCGGATCGCGCAGCGCGACGTTGTCGAGCGAGGCCTTGGCGAGCCCGAGCTCGACCGCCATCACGGTGTCGGCCGCGCGCCTGGCGGCCGCCTCGTCGCGGCCCGCCAGCTTGAACATCGTCGCGACGTGCACGAGGTACTTGTCGCGCGCCTCGGCGAACCGCGGCTCGGGCTTGAGGTAGTAGTCGCGATCGGGGAGCCCGAGGCCGGACGCGGCGACCCAGGCGACCACGTCGGTCGGCGTGTGCAGATCCGAGTTGCCGAACAGCCCGAACGGCACCGGGATCCCGATCGCATGCAGCCGCGCGATCATGCGGCCGACGTCGGCGGGCGCGCGCAGCTTGTCGATCTCGGCGAGCAGTGGCTTGATCGGCTCGATCCCGCGCTGGTCGCTCTGGGCCTGATCCATGCAGCCGCCGTAGAAGTCGCCGATCAGCTGCTCGACGCTCGCGCCCGGCCAGTCCTTGCGTGCCGAGACCTCGTCGAGGATCTCCTTGAGCCGATCCTTCGCGGTCTCGCCGGCTTGCCAGCGCCGGCTCCACCGCCTCATCGATGCCGGGATCGGGTTGGCGGTGCGCCACGCGCCGTTCGCGTACGCGTAGAAGTCGGTGCACGGATCGGCGGTGCGATCGAGGTCGGACGCGAAGACACCGTGCTGCGCCGTCGCGGTCTCGGGTTGTGGTTGCGCCGCATGGGATCCACACGCGGCGAGGATCGCGACGAGCGAGAGAGCTTCCTTCTGCATCCCGATCATCATGCCCAAGCGGCGATGGGATTCGCCACGATCGGCTGCCGGATCAGCCCGCTGGTCATCGCCGATGATGTCCGGATCGCCGCCGATCTTTCGCAGGGCTCGTCGCGAGTCGTCGCAGCAGTCGCAGCAGTCGCAGTCGCCGGCGGCTACGAAACGCATCGCCTTTGCTCCTGTGGGTGGGTTCTATCAACGCGACGAGCGAGCCCTCGCCGGATCGACATGGCCGCCGAAGTTTCTCGCGAGATCGCTAACCACACGACATCGGGCGCGGATCTCGGGACCGCGCGATCACGAGCTGCATGACAGCATCGAGCACCCGGGCCGGTGGCGCGCCCAGTCGGGGCGCTTGGCGGCGAACCGCTCGCGGCCCGGCTGGTCCTCGTAGGGCCGGCGCAGCACGTCGAGCAGCTCGGGCAGCGCCGCGCGGTCGCCGCGCTCGGTCGCCTCGATCACCTGCTGTACGAGGTAGTTGCGGGGGACGTACCGCGGGTTGATCGCGTCCATCCGGCGCCGGCGCTCGGCGTCCTCGAGGCCCTCGACGGCGACCCGCGCCGCGTAGCGCTCGAGCCACGCGCGGAGCTGCGCGTGCTGGACGGCGGTGATCGCGTCGGGCGTGTAGTAGGCGTCGCGCAGGGTGGCGAACCCGGCCGCGACGTCTCGGACCGGCACGCGCGCGAGCCGCCGGAAGAACACCGTCATGTCGGTCTCGGCATCGACCAGGAGGCCGCCGAGCGACGCGAGCAGCTCGTCGTCCAGGGCCCACGTATCGCGCCGGCCCGCCAGGCCGAGCTTGCGCAGCGACGTGTGGCGATGGTGCGACGCCATGTCGGCGGCAAGGCCGTCGACCGTGCGGCGCAACGGCTCGGGGTCGTCGACCAGCGGGGCGAGCGCGCGGGCGAGCTGGGCGAGGTTCCAGCGGGCGACCTGCGGCTGGTTGCCGAACCGGTAGCGCTTGCCGGACGCGTCGGTGATGTTCGGCGTCCAGTCGGGATCGAACGACTCGAGCCAGCCGTACGGGCCGTAGTCGATCGTGAGGCCCAGGATCGACATGTTGTCGGTGTTCATCACGCCGTGCACGAAGCCGACGCGCATCCACTCCGCGACCAGCCACGCGGTGCGCGCCGCGACCTCCGCAAAGAACCCGGCGACGTCGAGCCGATCGCTGCCCGAGTACGCCGGGTAGTAGCGCTCGAGCGTGAACCGCACGAGCTTGCGCAGGGTGTCGTGATCGTCGCGCGCGGCGTGGATCTCGTAGCTGCCGAACCGCAGGAACGACGGCGCGACCCGGCACACCACGGCGCCGGGCTCGAACGCCGGGTGGCCGTCGTAGAGCAGATCGCGCTGGATCGGCTCGCCGGTGGCGACCAGCGCCAGCGCGCGCGTGGTCGGCACGCCGAGGTGGGCCATCGCCTCGCTGCACACCAGCTCGCGCAGCGACGAGCGCAGCACCGCGCGGCCGTCGGCGCGCCGCGAGTACGGCGTCGGCCCCGCGCCCTTGAGCTGGAGCTCCCAGGTCTCGCCCGCCGAGGTGACGACCTCGCCGAGCGTGATCGCCCGGCCGTCGCCGAGCTGGCCGGCCCAGCTGCCGAACTGATGACCGCCGTAGCACGCCGCGTACGGCGCCATCCCGGGCACCACGCGGTTGCCGGCCAGGACGTCGACCAGCTCGGGCGTCACCTCGGGTTCGAGCTCGATCAGCGCGGCGACCTCCGGCACGAGCGCGAGCAACTCGGGCCTGGGCACCGGGGTCGGCGCTACCCGCGAGTAGCACGCGCGCAGCACCTCGCGGGTCCGGTGGTCGTCGCGCGGATCGCCGGGCAGCTCGCGCACGAACCGGTCGGAGTAGCGCAGCCGCGCGACGTGCTGCTCGGCGGGGGTGGTCACGCCGCGACTATACGGCGCGGCGGCACGAAACGCCCGCGGCCACCCGCGCGCTACTTGTGGATGGCGTCGTTGACGTCCTTCTCGAGCTTGTCGAAGCCGTTGTCGACGTCCTTCTTGAACGTGTCCCAGCCGGCCTGCACCTGGCTGCCGATCGCATCGAGCCGGCTCGCGAGCTCGTCGCGCCGCACGCGCAGCCTGGCGGCCGCGTCTCGCGCGCTCGCGTCGGCCCGGGCCTCGAGCTGCTGGATCTGGGCGTCGAGGTTGGCCAGCCGCTGCTTGGCCGCCACGCTGTAGCGCTCGCGCGCCTGGGCCAGGTCGGTCTCGGCCGCGTTCAGCTCGCCCTGCTGCTTGTTGACGTCCGCCTGGTCCTTGGCCAGGTTCTGCTGGTCCTTGATGATGTCCTTCCGCCCGTTGTTGACGTCCTTGGCCTGATCGTTGACGTCCTCCTGCGCCTTGGCCGCCGAGCTCGCGGCGTTGTCCATCGCCTTGGCGGCGTCGTCCTTCTTCTTGCAGCTGGCGCCGCTCGCGAGCACCACCGCGACCATCGAAGCCCAGAGTGTCGTACGCATGAAAACCTCCCGTTGCATGTTGGTGGTCAAGACACGTGCAACGGCGGTGCCGCGCGAACCGCGCTGGGAGAGCGCGCGCGCCGGCGCGGACGGCGGTGGGATCCGCGCGTGCCGGCGCGAACCGCACGTGCACCCGCGCTCGTCGCGCGACGCGTGGACACCGCGCCCGCACTTCGTCATCAGATCACGACAACTGTGCGCACCTCGGTACGTCCTCGAGCAATCTGTGTATTGTCAGGACCGTGAGCACTCGAGCGATCGTCGCGTACACGTCCCCGGAGGGCACGTGGAGAGGTGTGTGGAACGACAGCAACAGCGAGCCGCAGCAACTCGGGCGCGTCCTGTTACGCCGGGTCGCGAGCCTGAAGGGCAACCTCGACGGCTTCGTCGCGCAGTATATCGAGGGCTGCCCGGAAGGCTGGGTCGCGCTGGACAAGGCCGAGCGCTGCGCCGATCCGATCGGCCTCCTGGGCGGTGGGTTCGACGGCATCGTCGCGACCTGCGATCCGAAGGTGAACCCGCTTTGCTTCGAGGCGCAGTACCTCTACCTCCTGCACCCGTCCAAGCGCCGGCTGTTCGTGTTCCAGATCGAAGACCGGCCGATCCGCCCGTTCGGCATGGTGACGTTCGATCCGGCGGGCAAGGCCAAGCCGCCCAAGCTGCCCGCGATCGA
>Ga0137459_1000450_pt1 | contig 14694 bp, 9 predicted proteins | sample EasRivERMGT700_2_FD_104908 | JGI IMG/M metagenome (GOLD analysis project Ga0137459, IMG submission 104908) | Soil microbial communities from meander-bound floodplain in the East River, Colorado, USA - East River MetaG ERMGT700_2 | ecosystem: Environmental > Terrestrial > Soil > Floodplain ...
CCTCGTCGAGGTGGGCCCGCGCCGCATCGTGTTCGATGTCCGCGCCCCGGACGGCGTCACCGCCGAGCGGCAAGCGCTCGACGTGACCAGCGGTCAGGCTGCGTCCGTCGCCACCGGGGATGCGCCGGTCCTCATCCCCGGGATGCAGCCGCGCACCACCTGGCAGGTTGCCGGCGACGGCCGCGTCCTCATTCCGGTCGTCTCGGAGGCCGGGCTCGCGATCGTTGCCATCCTGCCGCCCTGAGCCGTAGGTCCGCGGGTACGTTCGCAGCCCACAACCGGGCGCGCATCTCCTCGGTGCCACCCTGGTCTGACAGGTTCTTTATGGTTCGACTCGATGTGGTCCGAGAGCGTAGTATTCTGCTCGACGACCTGCGCGCGCAGGTGAAGGGGTAGGCGGATGTCGCAACCAGGCAAACGGCTTCCCGATCCGGTAGAGCTCGACACGGAGCTTGCTCCCGAGATCACGCCGGCACCGGGGCGGCGCACCCTGACGATGTCGCTGATGCGCGTGCAGCGCGTTGGCGCTCGCGCAGCTGCGCCTGCGCCATCCGCCGCGCCTGCGGCGAGCGCCGCTCCGGCGGAAGCCGACGCGATGATCGTCGAGGACGGCGCCACCATGCGGCCTGGTCAGATCGCTCGCTCGCAATTCATGAGTGAGCTGCGGCCCCAGGTGATCGCGGCCGCGAATGACGCGCTCGGACCGGTCTGGTCCGCGACGGGATGTCCGTACATCGAGAGCTGGTTCGCTCGTCACGCGACGACGCCCGCGGCGGATCTCGATCGCATGGCGCGGCTGTATTCCGGCGTGACCGCACCGCACGCGGCGACCGAGTACATCGGGCCGATCCTCGGGCGACTTCGCGCCGGGATCGGGCGGTGGAAAGCCGGCGAGAACGTCACCGGGGACGCCGCGGCAGCAGGCCTCGGGATCGGTGCCGTCCCGCCGCCAGCCACACCCGGTGCTGCGTCGGCTGCCACACCCGGTGCTGCGTCGGCCGCCACACCCGGTGCTGCGCCAGCTCCCGCGCCCGCCACCGACGACGGCATGGCCGTGCAGCGCAAGGCCACCGGAGCGACCGGCACGGAGCCCGACTCGCCCGCCGCCGTGCTGGACGAGATCGGCGCGGGCAGCGCACTCGACGGCAGCCAGGGCAGCCGGTTTGGCGCGGTGATGGGCGACAGTTTCAGTGACGTCCGGATCCACACCGACGGTATTGCCGCGCGCAAGGCGACCGAGCTCGGCGCGCGCGCGTTCACCGTGGGCACCCACGTCGCATTCGCCTCGGGAGAATATCGCCCCGGGACCGCGGAGGGCGACGCGCTCATGGCGCACGAGCTCGCGCACGTGCAGCAGCAACGCGGCGGCGCGCTCGACGCCACCGCGCGCAAGAAGGCCGAGATCGAGGGGCCGGATGGCGCGCTCGAGCAAGAAGCCGATCAGATCGCGGCTGCGGCGGTCACCCAGCTCCATCGCGCCGGCACGCCGGTGACCGCGCGTGCCAAGTCCTCGCTGAACAGCACGCTGTCGCTCAAGCGATGCACCTCGCCGGCGCCGGTCACCACCGTCGCGCCACCAGCGCCGACGCCGATCCCGACCACGCACGGCGCCGACGGTCACGCCGGAACCGGCCTCCCCGACGCCGCAAATCAGGCGTGGATCGCCGGGGAGCTGAACCCCGAGCGGCTGGCGACGCCAGCACCACCGGTTCACGGCCGCCCTGCTCTCGTGCCGGTCGTGCGAGAGTGGGACGGGCTCACCGCCAATCCACGCCATGCGCAGAACCAGGCGAGATTGCGGCGCGAGATGATGGCCGCGATCCGCGCCCACCTCGATAGTCAGATGAGCAGGCTGCGGCGGCTCAGCGGAGCGCCGCGTGTGCCGATGTCGCAAGCCGGAACCGGGGCGATGGCGGGTCACGACACCGGCGTCCAGGGCATCGCCGGGCTCGCCAACGATGCCGTATCGGCCTCGTTCGGCGGTGATACCACCGGGGCGGCACTGAGCGGCGGCCAGCGAACGAGCATGACCGCACCGCTGCAAGCGACCGGAGCCGGCCGCACGCTGTTCGATCAGAACGACCTCGGCGATCTGCGGCTCGGCATGGGCATGAACGACGACGGGCTCGCCCGCGATGCCGCCAGCTGGATCGGAACGTCGACCCCCGCCGCCGGCAGCCTGCTGTCGGCGCACCACCTGTCTCCAGAAGTGACCGGCGAACAAGCGACGTTCTGGGGCACGCTGCTCACCGACTTCCTCGCCGCCGGCACCAACCGCGCCGACTGCCTGCTGTTCCAGCGGTTCGGGCTCAACACGACGACCGCTGCCGGCGTGATGCTCGCCACCGCATCGGACCCGGCGAGCTTCGGAGGCGATGCGGACCGTGCCGAGCGTGCGAAGCGGTGGAACCTGTTCCGGGTCTCGATCCACGAAACGCTGCACCGGCGCGCGCATCCCGCCTTCGCATCGGCCGAGACCGGACAGGTGATGCGCGAGGGGTTCTGCGAGCTATTCTCGGAGGTCGTCGGCAACACGATCTTTCCGGTGCTCCGCTCCGGTGGCAACGAGGCGATGCGCAAGGGCATCGAGGGGCAGGATCGACCGATCGACACCACACTCATCCCGGCAACCTACGTGATCTCCAGCTCGTACCAGGGCTTCTACAACCACGCGGTGGCGATCCGTGACGGCGCCGGCGGCCATACCGGAATCGGCGACGCCAGCTGTCGCGCCGCATACTTTCAGGGTCACGTCGAGCTGCTCGGCCTGAACCCCGACGGCTCGCCGTCGGCCGCGCGGCCCACGGGATCGCATACCATGCCGATCCCCAGCGGCATCCACAACGTCGATGAGCTCGCGACCGCGACCAGCATCGCGCGCGCGCAGCTGATCGCCGACAATGCTGGGATCGACACCGCGTTTCCGGCGACCGCGGTGCTCACCGGGTGTCGCGTTCACGTGGTCGTATCGAGCGGATCCGCCGTCGAGGATCGGGCGATGATCGCCGCACAGAACGGCGTGTCCGAGGCCGATCTCGTGCGCGCCAACCCCGGCATCGCGCGCGACCCCGCCACGAACCAGTGGCCGGCGTTGACCGCGGGCAACACCGTGCTGATTCCCGTGCACTGATGCAGCGCGTGCTCGCCCTCGTCGCGGCGCTCGGTGGGTTCGCCGCGTGCACGAGCAGCGCCGACCCCCCCCCGCGGGGGACGCCATCCCGAGATTCAGTTGTTGCCCGGCAGGAGTCCGCCATGTCGCCGATCGATCGCTACCGAGAGTTTCTCCGCCGCCAAGGCGTGCCCCCCGAGACCGCGCAGATCATCGACGAAGCCTCGCTCGCGCTGGGCGAGCTGCGCTGCTTCCGGCTCGATGCTGCCGGGCGCGAGCTCCGCGCCTGTGTGTCGCCGGCCGGGCTGGTGACCGGCACGCGGGCGGCCACCGACGCATGGTGGCAGCTGCTCGGTGCGGGGGACGCGAGCGCGGTCGCCGAACGCGTCGCGTGGCTCGAGTCGACACGCGACATCGATCGCCACACACGCGGGCGCCAGATTGTCGCGGTGCGCGCGACCGATCGACCGCCGTCGGCCAGTGTCGATCCCGCGCTATGGCGGCTCGCGCCGGCGCCGACCCTCCGGACGGCGCCCGAGACGCGCGAGCTCGTGGTGTGGCTGTACACGATCGGTGCCGACGAACCGGCCGAGCGCACGGTGCGGGCGCATCCGGCGGCGCCCGCCGAGATCACCGAGCGTCCGGCTCACGAGGCCGTCGCGCTCGGCGATCCGATCACGCGCGCGACCGCGGCCCTCGGCGGTAACGACAGCGACGCGATCCAGTGGGCGCTCCTCGTGATCGCGCGCAGCAACGTCACCGCCGCGGCGCCGGCGGCCGCGAAGCTGCTCGGGCACAGCGATCCCCGCCTGCGCAGCGCCGCGGCAAGCACGCTCGGCACCCTTGCAGCCGCCGCCAGTGTCGACGCACTCGCCGCTGCCGCGAGCCACGAGACCGAAGAGATCGCGCAGATCGCGCAGATCCAGGCGCTCGGCCACGTCGCGACGCCAGCGTCGGCGCGCGCGCTGACCGTGCTCCGCGCCAAGATCCATAGCGCGACGATCCGCGTCGAGGTCATCCACGCCCTCGCGCGGGTCGGCGACGCCGCGGCCGACACGGTACACGCGGCCCTCGCCGACGCGGCCGCCCACGATGACGACGCGAACCTGCGCGCGCTGGCCACGACCTATCTAAAGCGCTGGAAGCGCTGAGCCGGCGAGTCCTCGCGCCGGCCGGCCGATCGTACCTACTCCATCCGACCCGTCGTCGACAGCTTGCCGAGCTCGCGGTACTCGAGCTGGATCGCCCGCAGCAGGTGATCCTGGCTCAGCGGGCGAGTCTCCTGCGCGGCGAGGAACGCGGCACGCAGCACGCTGTTGCGAATGTAGCCGCCGGACAGCGGGAACCGGCGCGCGAGATCAGCGTAGTCGAAGTCGCCGAGCGTCGGGGTGTCCGCGGGGACATGCGCGGCCCACAACCGGGCGCGCATCTCCTCGTCCGGGAACGGGAACTGGAGCCGGAGCGACATCCGCCGCTTGAACGCCTGGTCGACCGAGCCCTCGAGGTTCGTCGTCAGGATGCAGATGCCCTCGAACGAATCGAGGCGCTGCAGCAGATAGTTGACCTCGAGGTTGGCGTAGCGATCGACCGACGACTTGACCTCCGTGCGCTTGGCAAACAGCGAGTCGGCCTCGTCGAACAGGATGATCACCTGGCCGTCCTCGGCGGCGTCGAAGATCTCGGCGAGGTTCTTTTCGGTCTCGCCGATCCACTTCGAGACCACCCGCGCGAGATCGACGCGGTACAGCTCGAGCCCGAGCTCGCGCGCGATCAGGCCCGCGACCATCGACTTGCCGGTGCCCGGCGGGCCGTAGAACAACGCCGACAGCCCGCGCGACGTCGTCATCTTGGCGTCGAATCCCCAGCGGTCGTACACCGTGCGCCGGTGGCGGGTGCGGGCGATGAACTCCTTGAGTGAATCCAGGACGTCGTCGGCGAGCGAGACCTGCTCCCAGCGCGCGAGCCGCGTGACCCGCGCCGCGACATTTCCGAGCCGGATCGCGATGTGCTGGCGCGCCGCCTCCAGGATCATCTGGCCCACGTCGTCGCCGGGGTCGGTGCCGAGATGGGTGCGGCGCGTAACGACCTCGCCGATCACGCGCTCGATCACGCCCGGCCCGATGCGAAACGGCTGCGCGAGGGCATCGACATCGGCCACCGGGAGGTTCGCTCGTACGAGCGCCGCGGCCCAGAACGCGGCACGCTCCGACTCCGTCAGCGACGGCAGCGTGAACGATACGTAGCCGGTCTCGATCGGCAGCGCGCCCTCGGGCGCAGCGCGAATCACGATCGGGCCGGGATGCGCGCGCACGGTCTGCTTGATGAGATCCTGGCCCTCGGCGTCGGCGGCGTCGATCGTCTCGAGCCCCGAGACCACCGGCACCGCGCGGCGAAGCAGCGCGCGGGTGAGCTCCGTGCGCAACCCGGAGGCGAGCAGCTTCGGCGCCCGCGGCAGGCGATGCACGTCGATCTCGGCGACCCGGTGGTCGATCCTGGCGGCGAGCGCGGCGACCAGCGAATGGCGCCCCGCGCCGCGGCGGCCGCGCAGGACGATCCGGATCGGCGCATCACGCGACCGCGGTTCGGCGAGCGCGAGCACCAGCTCGCGCTTCAGCGCGGCCGGGATGCACAGCTCGTCGAGGGTTCGGTTCGTGTGGCGCAGCATCGACACGTCGCTCGGGGTGGCGTCGTCTTGGCCACGGATTCGATCGACGAGCACCGGATCGATCGAGAGCGCCGCGAACAGCGGGGTGGCGCCGTCGTGGCGAACCAGGCCGTAGCGGATCAACGACGCGTTGGGCGCAAGCTCGGCGGCGACCTCGGCGCGGAGCCGCAGGTCGTCGCCGGCGATCAAGGCCTCGACGAGGAATCGATCGACCAGCGAGCGATGCTCGTCGTTGGCGAGCACGCCGTAGAGCCTGGCCAGCTCACCGCGGATCTGCGGCGCGACGATGGCAAGCAGCACGTAGACCGCGGTAGACGACAAGCTCATCTCGCGGAGCAGATCGAGCAGGGGCAGAGATCTCCCGCTCGCGATCGTCGCGCTCGCGCGGGCGGCGGAGCGCCGCGTCAACTCGGTGAGTCGGGCCTCAGCATTCGCGAGTAGATCCAGAGCATAGCCGCCCGTCCGACCGAGGATCGCGAGCACCTCGCGCTCGAACGGCCGCAGATCGTCGGTCGGAGTGCTGAGCCTTCCGGAGTTCCACGCCTGGGCGATCGCGCGCCCGGTGCGCGCTGCGATCACATCGAGCAGCTCGTCGATGTGCTCGTGCGCCGACTCGTACGGCGGCATGCCGGAGGGCGCAGTGGCCTCCAGCGGCTCCAGCGGCACCAGCGGATCGCCGAGCGCTCGCGGCAGGCGATCGGGGACCACGACTGGCGGTGGTGGTAGAGGAGTGTCCGCGGCCAGCAACTCGGCGGCGTCCGCGCGCACCGGGACGGCCTCGAGCGGTTCGGCGATCACCGCACGCGCGTAGACGGCGGCCGGAGGATCGGCGGATTCATCGTCGTCGTGCGCCGGCTCGGCGGGCTTCGCGCCGCGGCGCGCCGCGGCGACGAAGTCGGTGTAAGCGAGGTGATGGATGCGCGGCGGAGCGCCCGGCTGCTCGGACTTGCTCGCGAACGCGATGAACTGGCCGTCGGCGTCGAACGCAAGCTCGTCGATCGCAAGCGCCGCCACGTGGCGTTCCTGGATGCGGCCGTAGCGAAGATCGACCGCGATCAGCTCGCGGTCTTCGATCACGAAGACCGCGAGCCCGCGGCTCTCCGCGAAGGCCCAGTGCGTGGGTTGCGGCACCGCGATCTTGTGGACGAGGCCGCCCGTGGCGCGCAGCACCACGACATGGGCGTCGGGCGTGCCCACCAGCAGAGCGATGGCGCGCCCGTCGAACAAGCTCGTCGCGTCGAGCACCGTCCCCCCGTCAGGTCGCGGCATCCGCGCGACGTCGCCGCGACCGGGCTCGACGATCCGCAGGTCGCCAGCGACCGCGAGCACGCGGCGGCCCGCCATCGGGAACAGCACGGCGTCCAGCGCGAGCTCGTCGACCACCACGTGATCGTCTTGGGCGTACACGAGCAGCTCGCGTGCACCGCTGACCAACGCCGCGACCGCATGCTCGCCGGCCGATGACGTGATCTGCCGTCCGCCGGCACCGATGGTGATCCCCGGCAAGATCGGCCGCAAGCCATTGAGCGCGTAGCGCTCGATCGTCCCACCCGGATCCAGCACCCACAGCATCGCCCCGACACAGGAGAAGTCGATGATGTCATGGGGAATCGCGACGCTGTGCCGTGGCGATGTTCCCAGCGCATCGATCACCTCGATGCGGCCCGGGCAACGCAACGCCAGGAACCGCCCGCTGCGCGACAGCGAAAGCGTGCGACCATACCCACCCCGCGTCATCGGCGCATGATCGCATCGCGCGCGATCGCCCGCAATCACGTTTTGCGGCTCGGTCCCCGGCTCCTGGGGAGGGCTATCGCGAAATCAACCAGGCTCATGCTATGGCAGGCTGCATCATGGCACCTATCCAGAAGGTCACCTATACGTCGACCAACGTCGACCTGGACGAGTTTCACCGGGCCTTCGACGAGGCGCTGACGCGGCTGCGGGCGAGCCTCGGCAAGGCGTATCCGCTGTACATCGCCGGCCAGGCGGTCGAGGGCGCCGGCGGTGGGGCGCCGATCGTGGACACGTCGCCGATCGATACGCAGCTGGTGCTGGGGACGTTCGCCGCGGCCGGGCCGGCGCAGATCGACCAGGCGGTCGGGTCGGCGCGCACCGCACAGAAGGCGTGGGCCAGGAGGCCGTGGCGGGACCGGCTGGCGATCCTGCGCAAGGCTGCGGCGATCATCCGCGAGCGCAAGTTCGACCTCGCCGCCACGATGAGCCTGGAGGTCGGCAAGAGCCGGCTGGAGGCGATGGGCGACGCCGAGGAGTCGGCCGATCTCATCGACTACTACGCCCAGCAGGTGGAGGACGCCGACGGCTTCGTGCGGCCGATGGCCCAGATGACGCCGATCGAGCGCAACACCGACGTGCTGCGCCCGTATGGCGTGTTCGCCTGCATCGCGCCGTTCAACTTCCCGCTCGCGTTGAGCACCGGGATGTCCTCGGCGGCGCTGATGGTCGGCAACGCGGTGGTGTACAAGCCGGCCGGCGATACGCCGCTCACCGGCCTGGGGCTCTACGAGGTGTACCGTGATGCCGGGGTGCCCGCCGGGGTGTTCAACTTCGTCACCGGGCAAGGCTCCGGGATGGGCGATTCCTTGTGGAAGCACCCCGGCGTGGACGGGATCGTGTTCACCGGATCCAAGCAGGTGGGGCTCCGGATCTACCAGGGGATCAGCGCGAGCTACGTCAAGCCCTGCCTCCTGGAGCTCGGCGGCAAGAACGCGACGATCGTGATGGACTCGGCGGACATCGACGCGGCCGCCGAGGGCGTGATGCGGTCGGCGTTCAGCCTGCAGAACCAGAAGTGCAGCGCCACCTCGCGGGTCTATGTCCACCAGGCGGTGGCCCAGCCGTTCCTCGCCGCGCTGCAGGCCAAGCTCGCGACCATCAAGATGGGCGACCCGACGGAGAAGGACGTCTACTTCGGACCGGTGATCAACGCCAAGGCCGTGGCACGCTGGGAAGCAGCGGTGGGCCAGGCCCGCAAGGAAGGCACGATCCTGACCGGGGGCGCGCGCCTGACCGGCGGCGTGTTCGACAAGGGCCACTTCGTGGCGCCGACCATCGCGACGCTGCCGCTCGCCAGCTCGCTGTTCTTCGAGGAGCTGTTCGTGCCGTTCCTCGCGGTCGGCGAGGTCGCCGGGCTGGACGAGGCCATCGCGGAGAGCAACAAGGCGGAGTACGGCCTCACCGCCGGCTTGTTCTCGCGCAAGCAGGACGAGATCGACCGGTTCTTCGACGAGATCGAGGCCGGCGTCTGCTACGTGAACAAGCGGTCCGGCGCCACGACGGGCGCGTGGCCGGGCGCCCAGCCGTTCACCGGCTGGAAGGGGTCGGGGTCGACCGGCAAGGGTGGCTGCGGGCCGTACTACGTGCAGCAGTTCGTGCGCGAGCAGTCGAGGACGGTGATCGACGGCTAGATCGACGGAGCTCGCAGCGGAGCGGCCGTCATCCCGCTGTCAAGCACTCGTCGAAGATCGCCAGCCCGGTATCCACGTCGTACTCGTTGAGGATGAGCGGCGGCGCCAGGCGGAACGTGCTCTTGCCGCAGTCCAGCAGCAAGAGCCCCTTCTGGAACGCGCGGTCGGTCACCCGGTCGATCAGCTCCGGGTAGGGCTCGCGGGTCGCGCGGTCCTTCACGAGCTCCACGCCGATCATGAGGCCGCGCCCCCGGATGTTCCCGATCACGGGGTGCCGGGCCTGCATGTCCGCGAGGATCTTGAGCGCCCGTTCCCCCATCGCGTGAATGTGGGGCAGCGACTCCTCCACGATGTCGAGCGTGGCCAGCGCCGCGGCGATGCAGACCGGGTTGCCGCCGAACGTCGAGCCGTGCGAGCCCGACTCCCAGCTCATCACCGACTCCTTCGCGATGATCGCGCCGATCGGCATGCCGGAGCCGAGGCCCTTGGCCGTGCAGAGGATGTCGGGCTCGACGCCCTCCCACTCGCAGGCCCACATCTTCCCGGTGCGGCCGACGCCGCACTGCACCTCGTCGGCCACCAGCATGATGCCGTGCTGGTCGCAGATCTCGCGCAGCGCCTTCAGGAACCCGAGCGGCGGGATGATGTAGCCACCCTCGCCCTGGATCGGCTCGACGAAGATGGCGGCCACGTCGTCGGGTGAGACCTGGCGGTCGAACAGCGTGTTCAGCGCAGACAGCGAGCTCTCGATCGCCGCCTGGTCCCCGCCGTCGCGGTAGGGATTGGCGAACGGCACGTGAAACACCTCGGGGAGGAACGGCCCGAAGTGCTTTCGCTGCTTGGTCTTGCTCGAGGTCAGGGACATGCCGCCGTAGCTCCGGCCATGGAACGAGCCGTGGAAGGCGATGAGCGACGAGCGCTGCGTGTGATACCGCGCCAGCTTGATCGCGCCGTCCACCGCCTCGGTGCCGGAGTTGGTGAGGAACACCCGCTTCTTGTTCGGGCCCGGCACCGACCTGGCCAGCCGCTCGGCCAGGCGCGCGAAGCCGTCGAAGTAGAAGTCGGTCCCGCAGACGTGGAGGAACCTGGCCGCCTGATCCTGGATGGCCTGCACCACCCGCGGATGGTTGTAGCCGGTCGCCGACACGGCGATGCCCGCCATGAAGTCGATGTAGCGATTGCCATCGACGTCCTCGACCATGGCGCCCTTGCCGCCGGCGATCGCGAGCGGGGACACCTTGATGTACGACGGCGACGTCCACGCGCGGTCCCGGTCCACGATGGCCTTGGCCTTGGGGCCGGGGGGAGGAGTCAGGATCCGGGGGTACTCGGGCGGTTGAGTCATGGCACTTCCGGGCGAAACTGTAGCGTGGTAGCGAGCCGATCGTACCGCGGACGGCACGCGATGCGTAAGCGGCCGGGGCGCTGTGCCGGTCAGCGCAGCGGCGCGCCTGTGCTGGCCGCGGCGTGCGCGCGCGTGACGCCCGGTGCCAGCTCGACGATGCGGAAGCCCTCGCCGGTCGGCTCGAACACGCCGAGGTCGGTGATGACGAGCGTGACGACGCGGGCCGCCGTGAGCGGGTAGTCGCAGGCGCGGACGAGCTTGTGCTCGGCCTTCTTGGTCACGTGCTGCATCATCGCGATGACGTGGCGGCAGCCGGAGGCGAGGTCCATCGCGCCGCCCATGCCCATGATCTTGCCGCCGGGAACGGCCCAGTTGGCGAGATCGCCGCCGGCCGAGACCTGCATCGCGCCGAGGATGGCGATGTCGACGTGGCCGCCGCGGATCATGGCGAACGAGCTGGCGGAGTCGAACGTCGAGCCCCCGGGGAGCACGGTGACGGTCTGCTTGCCGGCGTTGATGAGGTTCGGATCCTCGTCGCCTTCGTAGGGGAACGGGCCCGTGCCGAGCAGGCCGTTCTCGGAGTGCAGCCAGGCGTGGCCCTCGGGGAGGTAGTCTGCGACCTGGGTCGGCAGGCCGATGCCGAGGTTGACGATCACGCCGGCGGGGATCTCGCGCGCGGCGCGCCGGGCCATGGCTTCGGTCGACCAGATCGCGGGCGAGGAGGTAGTCGAGGGGGAGGTCATGGGCGCTTCCTCACGGTCTTGTACTCGAACGCGTTCTCGTGCTCGGGGACGTGGATGATGCGGTGGACGTAGAGCCCGGCGAGGTGGACGTCGTCGGGATCGATCGCGCCGTTGTCGACCAGGTGATCGCACTCGACGATGGTGAGCCTGGCGGCGGTCGCCATCACCGGGTTGAAGTTGCGCGCGGTGCGCCAGAACCGGAGGTTGCCGAACCGGTCGGAGGTCTGGGCGCGGACGAGCGCGACGTCGCCGGGGAGCGCGCGCTCGAGCAGGTAGCGCCGGCCGTCGATCTCCTTGGTCTCCTTGCCCTGCTCGACCACGGTGCCGACCCCGGTCGGGGTGTAGAACGCCGGGATGCCGGCGCCCGCGGCGCGCATCCGCTCGGACAGCGTGCCCTGCGGGGTGATCTCGACGGTGACCTCTCCGGACGCCATCCGGGTATGCAGCTCGTCGTTGTTGCCGATGTAGCTGCAGATGACCTTGCGAAGGATGCCCGCGCGCAGCCACTGGGCGAGGCCCTTGCCCAGGTTGCCGGCGTTGTTCGAGACCAGGGTCAGATCGCGCACGCCGCGCTCGATGACGCCGCGGATCAACGCCTCGGGGTTGCCCGACAGGCCGAACCCGCCGCACAGGATCGTCATGCCGTCGGTGAGCGGCGCGAGCGCCTCGGCGATCGAGCCGACGACCTTGGTGGTGTGGCGGCCGATCATGGAACACCTCCGCCCACGGCGCCGATTGCCGGTCCGGGTGCCGCGCCGAACGCTGCGACCGCGGCGTCGCCGAAGCTGCGCAGGCCGCGCACCAGCTCGTCCTCGGTGATGCACAGCGGCGGTGCGAAGATGCAGGTGCCGCGCTTGCCGTCGTTGTGGAGCGACAGCTTGCGCGCGGCCAGCTCGCCCCCGAGCCGGGCCCAGGCGTCGGCCGGCGCCTCGAGCTCGAGCGCCCCGAGCAGGCCCAGCGAGCGCACGAACGTCTTCCTGCCGAGCCGCGCGGCGGCCGCGCCGAGCTCGCGGTGGAGCACGGGCCCGAGCCGCGCCGCGTTGGCGTACAGCTGCTCGTCGTCGTACAGCTGGAGGGTCTCGACCGCGGCGGCACACGCCGTCGGGTGCGCGTAGTAGGTCAGCCCGCACGCGAGCAAGTTCTCGTCGAAGTGCCGCGCGACGCGGTCGTGCACGATCACCGCGCCGAGCGGCTGGTACCCCGAGGTCAGGCCCTTGGCGCACGTGATGATGTCCGGCGTCACGTTCCAGTGCTGGTGCCCGAACGGCGTGCCGGTGCGCCCGAACCCGGTGAGCACCTCGTCGGCGATGAGCAGCGCGCCCTCGGCGTCGCACGCGGCACGGACGATCGGCCAGTACTCGGCCGGCGGGACGAGCACGCCGTTGGCTCCCGGCACCGGCTCGAGGATGACCGCGGCGACCGAGCGCTGGCCTTCGAGCGCCATGGTCGCCCCGATGTTGGTCGCGCACTCGCGGGCGCAGGTCTCGACGCGCTGGCCGAACGGACAGCGATCGCAGTAGCAATCCTGCACGTGGATGACGCCCGGGAGCCCGGGTTCCATGGCCGGCCGGCGCCAGTCACCGGTCAGCGACAGCGCGCCCATCGACGCGCCGTGGTAGCTGCGGTAGCGGCTCATCAGCTTGTGGCGGCCGGTGACCAGCCGCGCGATCTTGAGCGCGTTCTCGTTGGCCTCGGCGCCGCCGAGCGTGAAGAACACCTTCGAGAACCCCGGCCCGGCCATCTTCAGCAGCCGCTCGGCGAGCTCGAGCTTGGCGGGGAACACCGCGTTCGCGGTCGACAGGCACAGCTGATCGGCCTGCCGCTTGATCGCCTCGACGATCCGCTTGCGGCCGTGACCGGCGTTGACCTGGTAGCTCAGCGCGCCGAGATCGAGCCACCGCGAGCCGTCCGAGGTCGTGAACCACGCGCCGTCGCCGCCGGTCAACTCGACCGGCTTGACGGCGTTCTGCGCGGTCCACGTGAAGAAGAAGGGAAAGTCCATGGGGCTCCTGGGAGAGTGTCGCAGCAATTGGGGACGCTCCCCATTAGCGAAACTACCGATCGCTAACTACCCGTATTTACGTAGCAGCGACGCCCCCGGCACCAGGAAACCGCCACGACCCGCGGCCGATACCGGCTGCATGCGACTTGCTCGTCTCAACGTCCCCGGTGTCCTCTATCACGTCATCTGCCGCTTCGCCGGCCGTGCCTGGTTCCTGCACGGCGATGACGAACGCGAGCTCTACCTTCGCCTGCTCGCTCACGCACTCGATGACTCGGACTGGCGTTGCCTCGCCTACGCCTTGATGAGCACGCACATTCACCTCGCAATGGTCGCCGGTAGCGAGCCACTGGGGAGCTGGGCGAAACGCGTCCACTGCCCGTTCGCCGAGACGATCAACCTCAGGTTCGCACGCGTTGGCCCGGTGTTCGCGCATCGTCCGAAGGACTTCGCGGTGCTTCCGCATAACGAGCGGCATGTGATCGCATATATCCATAACAATCCTGTCGCAGCAGAGGTGGTGCAGGCGGCGCGCGACAGTCGCTGGACGTCTCATCGCGCGTACGCCGGGATGGAGCGACCGCCACGATGGCTCGATGTCGACCTCGGACTTGCACGATGCGGCTTCGAGGATGGTACCGAGTTCGATCACTGGGTGAGTAAGACGCCGGGCGAGTCTGGAGAGACGAGCGTCGATGCCGTCCAGCGCGCGATCAGGCCGCGCGGCGCGCTCATGCTGGCGACACCCACCTCCGGAGCGCTCGGAGCGCTGCCGAGCGTTCCGATCGTCGCGCGAACATTTGCCCACGTACGCCCGGATCCAGCGCGGCTGATGGAGATCGTTGCGGAGATCGAGTGCGTCCCTCAACCGAGGCTGTGCTCGCGACAGCGCATCCCCGCGCTGGTCTCCGCTCGCGCAACCGCCGTGCATGCCGGTCGAGCCATGGGGTTGACGGCGAGCGACATCGCGACGGTCATGGGGCTGACGCAGCAGGGCGTGGCGCGCATCGCGCGCAGCGGGCTCGATGGGGACGGCATCGCGGCGGTGAACCGCGTACTCGCCCGGATGGAAGCGGAGGTCGCGGAGAAGGTGCGCCGCAGGCCTCAGGAGCCGAGGCATGTCCGGGAGGAGGCGTAACATGCGATCGCGCAGTCAGGCACCGCTAGGTTCCTTGGTTGGGGAGCGTCCCCAGAACGTCCCCCGGGTTGGGAGGCATCGCTGCTACGTGAATACGAGTGGTTAGCGATCGGTAGTTTCGCTAATGGGGAGCGTCCCCTACTGCGCCATCTTGAACTCGTCGCCCTTGGGCTCCTGCAGGTGGGCGACCGGCTTCTCGGCGGGCGCCTTGACGTCCGGATCGGTGCTGGTGCCGCGGCGGACGTACTCGGTGACCGGCTTGTA
>Ga0137459_1000452_pt1 | contig 14689 bp, 15 predicted proteins | sample EasRivERMGT700_2_FD_104908 | JGI IMG/M metagenome (GOLD analysis project Ga0137459, IMG submission 104908) | Soil microbial communities from meander-bound floodplain in the East River, Colorado, USA - East River MetaG ERMGT700_2 | ecosystem: Environmental > Terrestrial > Soil > Floodplain ...
GGCGCGGTCGCGGTGTGGGGCGAGTCGATCGCGAAGGACACCGGGTGGACGACCAACATCGTCAAGGCGCTCGCGAAGTCGTTCAAGATCGATCTCGACAGGCCGTGGAACAAGCTCAACGACAAGCAGCGCGAGGTGCTGATGCACGGCACCGGCGACAAGCGCGTGACGGTCGCCTGGGAGGGCCGGCACTCGACCGGCGAGTGGGCGATGCGGTTCGAGGGCATCCTGGCCCAGCTCGAGCGCCGGCACCGCGAGTCGTCGAGCGATCGCACCAAGGCGCACTACGAGCAGTTCTTCCGCGCGATCCCGTGCGCGGTGTGCCACGGCACGCGGCTGCGCCCCGAGTCGCGCGCGGTGTTCGTCGCCGACAAGCCGATCATCGACGTCACCGGCATGACGGTGCGCGAGGCCTACGAGTTCATCTCGGGGATGAAGCTGACCGGATCGCGCGCGCTGATCGCCGGTGAGGTCTTGAAGGAGATCCGCGCCCGGTTGACGTTCCTGCTCGACGTCGGGCTCGACTACCTGACGCTGCACCGCGGCGCCGGCACGCTGTCGGGCGGCGAGGCCCAGCGGATCCGGCTGGCGTCGCAGCTCGGCAGCGAGCTGTCGGGCGTGCTGTACGTGCTCGACGAGCCGTCGATCGGCCTGCACCAGCGCGACAACGAGCGGCTGATCAAGACGCTGCACCGCCTGCGCGACCTCGGCAACACCGTGCTGGTGGTCGAGCACGACGAGGCGACGATCGAGGCGGCCGACTGGGTCGTCGATTTCGGGCCGGGCGCCGGACGCCACGGCGGCCGCGTCGTCGCCGAGGGCACCCCCGACGACATCAAGGCCAACGCCGCGTCGATCACCGGGCGTTACCTCGCCGGCACCGATCGGATCGAGGTCCCGGACGTGCGCCGCGAGCCGACCAGCTGGGTCAAGCTGACCGGCGCGCGCGAGCACAACCTGCGCAACGTCACCGTCGAGATCCCGCTCGGCGTGATGGTCGCGGTCACCGGGGTCTCGGGCGCCGGCAAGTCGTCGCTGATCAACGCGACCTTGTACCCCGCGCTCAACCGCATGCTGCACCGCTCGACCGATCGGGTCGGGCCGTACGACTCGCTGACCGGCCTCGGCAAGGTCGACAAGTGCATCGTGATCGACCAGCAGCCGATCGGGCGCACGCCGCGCTCGAACGCGGCGACCTATACCAAGGCGTTCGACCTGATCCGCGAGATGTACTCACAGGTCCCGCAGGCGCGCACGTACGGCTACCAGGCGGGCCGGTTCTCGTTCAACGTGTCGGCGAAGCAAGGCGGTGGGCGCTGCGAGGCGTGCGAAGGCGCCGGCGTGCGCGAGGTCGAGATGCACTTCCTGCCCAACGTGTTCGTGACCTGCGAGGTGTGCAAGGGCCGGCGCTACAACGACGCCACGCTGCGGGTGACCTACAAGGACAAGAACATCGCCGAGATCCTCGACACGCCGATCGACGAGGCGGCGGTCCTGTTCCAGCACCACAAGCAGCTGTCGCGGATCATGTCCACGATGGTCGACGTCGGCCTGGGCTACCTGTCGCTCGGCCAGCCGGCGACGACCTTGTCGGGTGGTGAGGCGCAGCGCGTGAAGCTCGCGAAGGAGCTCGCCCGGGTGCAGACCGGCCGGACGCTGTACCTGCTCGACGAGCCGACCACGGGCCTGCACTTCGGGGACGTCAAGAAGCTGCTCGAGGTGCTCGAGCGGCTGGTCGACAACGGCAACACCGTGCTCGTGATCGAGCACAACCTCGACGTCATCAAGACGGCCGACTGGGTCATCGACATGGGCCCCGAGGGCGGCGCCGCCGGCGGCGCGGTGATCGCGACCGGCACCCCGGAGCAGATCGCGCGCATCGCGGCGAGCCATACCGGGCAGTTCGTCAAGCCGCTGCTCGACCGGGCGCGGCGCGAGAGCTCGAGCGGCAACGGCGGCGGGCGGCAACGGCGCGATCGCCGCGGGACCGAGGCGACCGCGCTGTAGCGGATCCGCACGGTCTGCGCTCCCAGCGCTCACCCGTCCGGCTCTCACGCTTGCATCACGCTGCGCGCCCGTGCACGTCGGGACGGGCTTCGTATCGTGCCTGAATGCTCGCGAGCGTCGCCCCGGATCTCGAGCTGAGCGAGCCGCAGACCATCCTGGATTTGCTGCCGCACGGCGTCGTCGTGGTCGGCCGCGACTGGCGGATCTTGTACGCCAACCCCGAGGCGAGCCGCATGCTCGGCGGCGGCGCCGGGCCGACGCTGTGGGAGCGCTGCCCGGCGCTCGAGCACACCGCGTTCGCGTCGGGGTTTCGCTACGCGATGTCCGATCAGACCGAGCTCTTGACCGAGAGCGTGCTGCCGCCGGTCGGCTGGTGTCAGGCGCGTGCCCGCCCCACGCCGCAGGGCGGCCTCTTGATCAGCCTGCGCCAGGTCCACGCGCACACGATCGAGACCGGCCAGGCCCGGGCCGCGTTGCTGCTCGGCGAGATCGGCGACGCGCTCACCCGCGAGGACTCGCTGCGGGCCGCGCTGCGCAGGTGCGCCGAGGGCATGGCCCGCCACCTCGATGCCGTGCTCGCGCGGATCTGGACCGTCGACGCGGGCGCCCGGTCGCTGCAGCTGTGTGCGAGCGCCGGGATCGACACCGAGCTCGACGGGGCCCACGCGACGATCGGGTTCGACGACCACAAGATCGGCGCGATCGCCGACGACGGCATGCCGTACCTGACCAACGACGTGAAGACCGACGTCCACGTCGGCGGCACGGACTGGGTCGAGCGCAACGCCATCGTCGCGTTCGCGGGCTATCCGCTGCGGATCGAGGACCGGATCGTCGGCGTGATGGCGATGTACTCGCGGCGCAAGCTCGATCACGACACGCTCAACGGGCTGTCGGCGATCGCGGACGCGCTCGCGCTCGGCGTCGCGAGCAAGACCGCCGGCGAGGCGCGGCGTGCCGCCGAGGCCGCGCTGCGCAAGCACGCCGGCGACCTCGAGGTGCTGCACGAGCTCGGCCAGCAGCTGACGGCGGTGCTCGAGCCCGAGGCGCTGGCGCAGAAGGTGATCGACGCCGCGACCCGGCTCGCCGGCGCGCAGGCCGGCACGTTCTTCTACGCGTCGAGCGAGGGCGAGCTGGCGCGCGCGATCTCCGGTGTCGCGCACGCCGAGCTGGAGCAGCGCTTCCTGCGGCTCGGCCGGCACGTGCCCGAGGGTCGCGGCGGCCGCCCGGCCGGCGACGTGCACGAGCCCGCGGCAGGCGCCGCGTCGCCTGCCGGCCACCCGCTCCACAGCACCCTCACCGTCCCGGTGACCGGCCGCGGCGGCCGCGCGATCGGCGCGCTGGTGTTCGGTCACGAGCGGCCCGGCGCGTTCAGCGACGAGACCGAGCGCCTGATCGCCGGGGTCGCCGCGACCGCGGCGATCGCGATGGACAACGCGCGGCTGTTCCAGGAGGCCCGCGATCTGATCGCCGCGCTCGAGAACACCAACCGCGAGCTCGACCAGTTCGCCTATGTCGCGAGCCACGATCTCAAGGCCCCGCTGCGCGGCATCGCCAACCTGTCGCAGTGGATCGAGGACGATCTGGGCGATCGGCTGAACGACCAGGCCCGCGGCCACCTCCACCTGCTGCGCGGCCGGGTGGTACGGCTCGAGAACCTGATCGCCGGCATCCTGGCGTACAGCCGCGCCGGGCGCGACAACGCGGAGCAAGCCGGGGTCGACGTCGCGGCGCTGGTCGCCGAGGTCTGGGAGCTGCTGGCGCCCCCGGCCACGGCGCGCCTCGAGGTGACGACGCCGCTGCCGCACCTCAAGGCGTCGCGCGTCCAGCTCCAGCAGATCCTGCTGAACCTGATCGGCAACGCGATCAAGCACAACGTGGACCGCGCGCTGCGGATCACGGTCACCGCGCACCGGACCGGGCGGCGCTGGGAGCTGGCGATCGCCGACGATGGAGTCGGCATCGCGCCGGAGTTCGCCGACAAGATCTGGGGGCTGTTCCAGACGCTCGAGCGCCGCGACACGCGCGAGAGCACCGGCATCGGGCTGTCGGTCGTGCGCAAGATCGTCGAGAGCCACGGCGGCCGGACCTGGGTCGACTCGGCGGTCGGCCGCGGCGCGACGTTCCGGTTCACCTGGGCCGCCGACGCCGACGAGGCCGCCCGTGGATGACCGCGCGCTCACCATCCTCCTGGTCGATGACGACGAGGTCGACATCATGGCCGTCCGGCGCGTGTTCGCGAAGGCCAACATCGCCAACCACGTGTTCGTGGCGCGCGACGGCATCGAGGCGCTCCGCATGCTGCGAACCGACGCCGTCCCGGCCGCGCACCGCCTCGTCCTGCTCGACCTCAACATGCCGCGGATGAACGGCATCGAGTTCCTGCACGAGGTCCGCCGCGATGCTGCGCTGCAGGCGTTGACCGTCGTCGTGCTGACGACGTCGAACGAGGATCGCGACCGCGTCGAGACCTATCAGCTCGGCGTCGCCGGCTACCTGGTGAAGCCGCTCACGTTCCCCGCGTTCGCCGAGGTGATGGCGGCGCTCGACAAGTCCTGGACGGTGAGCGAGCCGCCGTAGCCGGGCTCGCGCCGCTCCGCGTATCCTGGTACGTTGCGCGTAATCGAATGCGGCCATGCTGATCGCCCTGCTCGGCACGCCATGGCCGGCGGCCCGCAAGACCGCGCTCGCGGCGACCGGGATGCGGATCGTCACCGCCGAGCGCGCCGCGCTGCGCCTGGTCGCGGCGCCGCGCCCGCCGGACAAGCCGCCGAAGCCGCCGTGGCTGTGGTGCCCGCCCGGCGACGCCAGCATGCGCGACACCATGGCCGCGGTCATGGCCGGCGCGTACGACGTCGTGCCGCTCGACGACGGCTGCGCCGCGACCATCAAGCGCCGCCTCGAGGAGCTCGCGGTCCGCGTCATCACCGGCGCGCCGCCCGAGGGCTACGTCGCGCGCAGCACGTCCGCGCGGCGCATGCTCGACGAGCTGGACCGCGTCGCGCCGACCTCGATGGCCGTGCTGCTCACCGGCGAGACCGGCACCGGCAAGGACCTCGCGGCGCGCCACCTCCACGTGCGCTCGGGCCGCGCCGGCAAGCTGGTGCCGATCAACTGCGCGGCGATCCCGAACGACCTGATCGAGGGCGAGCTGTTCGGCTACGTGCGCGGCGCGTTCTCGGGCGCGGTCGCCGACTACGACGGGCTGTTGCGCGCGGCGTCGAGCGGCACGGTGTTCCTCGACGAGGTCGACGACACGCCGAAGACGCTGCAGATCAAGCTGCTCCGCGTGCTCGAGGATCACGTGGTCGGCCGGCTCGGCGAGAGCGGCCAGCGCGAGGTCGACTTCCGGGTGGTCGCCGCGACCAACCGGGACCTCGGCGAGCTGGTCCGGCGCGGCGAGTTCGGCCCCGACCTGTACCAGCGCCTCGCGATCGTGCGGATCGAGCTGCCGCCGCTGCGCAACCGCCTCGACGACATCCCGGAGCTGGCGGCGCACCTGATCGCGCGGTTCTACCGTGAGGAGCCCGCCGCGCCCCACCGCGTCGCCCGGCTGACCTCGTCGGCGCTCGCCGCGCTGGCGCGCTACCCGTGGCCGGGCAACGTGCGCGAGCTGCGCAACGTGATGTTCCAGGCGCTGGTCACCAAGCGCGCGGGCGACGACCTCTTGCTGTCGGATCTCCCCGAGCACGTCGTGCGCGGCACCCCCGGCGACCCCGAGCCGACCGCGCTGGAGGGCGACGCGCAGGCGCGAGGCGGCCAGGCCACCGCGATCGATCGCGCGACGCTCGCCCGCATGATCGACGAGGGCCGGATGAACCTGCGCGCTGTCCGCGACGAGCTCGAGCGCGCCGCCCTCGAGCTTGCCCTCGCCCGCGCCGGCGGCAGCCCCGCGCGCGCCGCGCGGCTGCTGGGCGAGGTCGGCCGCGGCAGCTCCAGCGACCCGGGCGGCACCGTGCGCGCGATGATGCGCCGCCACGGCCTGGTGTAGCCGCCACCCTGGCGATCGGCGACGCGGTGGACCTCGACGTCGCCGACCGAGCCCGCCGCCGGATCGACCGTCACGACGAGGAAGTGGCGATCGATGCCGTCCCACTTCACCGGCAGGGCGCCGCCGCCGCCCGAGATGTACGCCGGGATCCCCGCGTTCTCGTACTCGAGGTACGTGTGGAGGTGGCCGTAGAGCGTCAGCTCGACGTGGCCCTCGACGAGCCGAGCCACCAGGCGCCGCGCGTCCTCGGCGCTGCGAAACGAGCCGTAGCGGCCACCGAACGGATCGAGCGGTGGCACGTGGGTCAAGAACACGTGGGCTTGATCCCGGGCCTCGGCGAGCCAGCCGTCGAGCCAGTCCTCGACGATCGGATCGATGCCGGCGTCGCCCGAATCGACGAACGTGAACGCGGCACCCTTGAAGCGGAAGTGAAAGCTCGCGCGGCCGTAGCGGTCGAAGAACCGCGCCGGCGGCGCCCACAGCTCGTGGTTGCCGAGCGTCGTGTAGAACGGGATCGTGAGCGTCTGGAGCTGGCGGTCGAACAGGTCGTACTCGGCGAGCTCGCCACGCTCGGTCAGATCGCCGATCCCGGCGACGAACCGCAGCTCGGGCACGGCGGAGATCGCCCGGAACACGTCGTCGACGATCGGCAGCGCGGTCTGGATGTCGGCCATCGCGGCGAACTGGTACGGCTCGACGCGATCGGCGTCGGGCGGCGCGATGCGCAGCACGGTCGTACCGGCGCCCAGCGTGAGCGCGAAGCTCGCCACCGTCGGGGGCCCGCCGGGCGCGCGGGTGTGGACGACGCCGCTCTCGGTGAGCACCGCGTCCACCAGCGTGTTGCGCGCGACGATCGTCCACGACCCCGCGGCGGTGGCATCGAGCGCGACCGCCAGCTCCAGATCCGGCGTCTGCGACCACACCTCGATCTGGCCGTCGCCGAGCGCGCGGATCGCCGCGAGCCCGCCGGTGGCTTGCACCGAGATCCCGCCCAGGCTCGCGGTGCCGACCTCGAGCTCGGCCAGCGCGCGCTGCTCGCCCGTGCCGCGATACCCGGCGAGGCCAACGACGCGATCGCTCCGCTGCGCGGCAGGTGTGATCGCGTCGTTGGCCTCGCCGGGTATCGCGGCACGGGCGCCCTCGCCGGCTGCCGCATGGGGGGCTGCAGCTGGCGCATCGCGGTCTGCATCACGGCCCTCCTGGGTTGCATCACCGGCCTCCGAGGTAGCGCAACCCGAGCGTGGTGACCCAGGCGTCGCCGATCTGCAGCTCGCCGTGCACGGCCCAGGGGCCGCGAACCCGCAGCTCGGTACTCGCGCCGAAGCTGCCGAGGAAGCCCGCCGCGTGCGACGCCGCGAGCCCGCCGGCCAGGCCATTGCGGCGATGGTCGTAGTACAGCCGGAGCTCGCCGCGATCACCGAGGTAGGCACCCCACGCAAAGCCGGCGACCAGGATCGCCTCGGTGTCGTGACGGCCCTCGGGATAGCCCGTCCGGCTCATCCCGCCGCCGGCCGACAGCTCGAGGAAGCTGCCGCGAAGCGCCGGATCGAGCCAGTCGAGCGCGAGCCGGCCCAGCAGGTCGGCCTCGGCGGTCGCGAGCGTGACCCGATCGGGATCGTCCCGCTCGAGCCGCGCCGTCGCGCGCACCACGACGCCGCTGCCGGCAGCGCCCGCCCTGCCCGTCGCCGCCGCCCCCCACAACCGCCAGCGCGCGCGGGCCTCGCCCAGCCGGAACGCGTTCCGGGCATCGATATAGCCGGCGCCATCGAGGCCGAGCCGGCCGAGCTCCAGGTGACCCGCGGCATGGAGCAGCGCGCGCTCGCGGTAGGCATCGTGCTGCCAGGTCGTCGCGACCTCGACCGACCACGGCGGCACGGCGACGGGCGTGGTCGCCCACCGCGCGCCGCCTGCCGCGGCCCAGATATCGCCCAGCCACGACGACATGAACAGCCCGGTTCCGGAGACCACGATCGGGACGCCGGGCCAGATCGTGTAGGGGCTGCTGCCGCCCACGCGGATCGGGAGAATACCGGCCACCAGCGCGGCGAAGCCGATCGCGCCGGTCGCCGCGAGCCGCTTCGCGGCGCGGTGCTCGCCCACGATCCAGCTCCCCGCGCCCCGCACCAGGATGCCGGGAAAGATCGCCACGGCGACCGCCGCGGCGCGCCGGCCCACCGACACCGACGGTGTCACCGCACCTTGATCCACGTGCAGGTCCCCCGCGCCGTCACGCGGGCCTCCGGCCCCCTCCCCTGTGCGCCCCTCGCCGTCCCGCGGGGCTGCCGAACCCTCCCCTGTCGGTGCCTCCCCGTCCCGCGGATCTCCCGCCCCCTCCCCGGTGGGTCCCGCCTCGTTGCGCGGCTGTTCAGCGTGCTCTCCGGGCGCTCCCGCACCATCCGGGGCCGCGATCGCGAGGCGCGCGAACGTCGCGACCATCACGAGTGCAAGCACGCGAGCCCACCTCATCGCGAGATGGTAGTCGAAAGCTCACCAGCGGTGGACTGCCACGGCGGCAAGCGCGCCGGGTCTCGGGCATGCTTTCCCAGGAGCGACTCAACGACCTATATCCCTCACCCTGATAAGTGGTCTGCCGATTTCAAGGAGAGGAAGTGATCATGCAGTGCATGCATTGCAGAGGCGAGATGAAGCGCTCCCATGCCCCGTTCCGCGTGGACCGCAACGGCTATCACGTGCACTGGGACGCGCTGCCCGCCTGGGTGTGCGAGCAGTGCGGCGAGCCGTATTTCGAGTCGGACGACGTTGCGCACATCCAGCGCGCACTCGCCGCCCTCGACCGCGAAACAGAAGCGGCGTGACGTCGCATGGTGACGCCGGCGTCCGCGCGAGCGCGATCGGGACCGTCAGCGCCAGAAGCGCGATCAGATCGGTGCGATCCGCGACGAGGCGCGCGTGGCCGACCGCGGGCACCGGATCGCCGGCGATCGCGGCGAGCGCCGCGCGAAACGGCCACTGCAGCACGGCGAGCCCGACGCGATAGAGCTCGCCCGCCGCCGGCGACAGCTTGATCGACGCGAACACCGCGCCGGTCGCGATCGCCGCCGCGACCACCGTCGTCATCCCGCGGCGGAACCCGAGTTGCTCGCTCGCCGCCGCGAGCAAGAGCGGGAAGACCATCATCCCCGCGACGTCGGAGAGCTTGCCGGTGACGAGCCCCGGATACGCCGCCTTGAGCACGTGATCGTTCACCACGAGCAGTGCGATCGCGAACAGCGCGACCGGCGTGGCGAGCGCGCGGGATGCGATCACGGCTTCGCCGTGGCGGTGATGACGAGGGACGTCCCGGCGGGGATCTCCGTCGGCGTTCCCTGCGCAAACGCCTGCACCCAGCCGCTGATCTCGATCGCCGGCAGGTCCGCGGTGGCATCGCGGTGCACGATCAGCTCGAAATCCTCGCTGCACGGATCGGTCTCGCACGCGAGCCACGCGTCGATCGGGACGTAATGGACGTCCGGGCTCGTCACCGTGACGTCGGCGATCGCCGGTGCGATGCCGGGATGGGTGAGCGAGTGCAGCTCGATCGTCGCGGTCGCACCTGACGGAGCGCGCGCCTTCACGTAGACGAACGCCTCGATGCGTCCGTCGAGACCATCGAACGGCTCCGGCCCGTGCAGCTCGGCGTGCACCAGGTAGCGCACGGACGTCGTCGCGTTATCGAGCGCCAGCGGCTGCAGGACTTGCTGCTCCGACAGCGACCAGCCGGAGATCTTGGAGGTCGCGATCGATGCGAGCGCACCGCCGATGATCAACGCGCAGGTCGGACCTCGAGTCAGCCAAGGAGATGTCATGCCCGTGATCCGATTCCACGTCACATGCCACGGCACCGCAAGCGATCTCGTCGGGTTGGCCCGACGGCGCCCTCGCGCCGGCGTCGAGGCCTGACAAGCGTGTCATGTGCTCCGATTCGGCATGCCCGGCGCAGGATCCGCGCGCCACCGGCCAACCGGCGCAAGGCGCTCGCAGATCACGGAGCGAGGAGGCGATAGCCGGCCGCTCTTCGTGGTAACCTGCTGGCCGCGACGCGCGTTGTGACCGCCGCGAGTGGTTGCCGCTGTCGGCCGGTGGCGGCCTTCTCGGCCGCGTTTGGCATCGCGTGGCCCTTGAGGCATGCTGGAGTCGTGGTTGCGGCAACGCTTGCTCCGATCGGTGCGACCCCATTTGCAGGGCTGATTTCCTGGTTGGGTTCACTACGACCGCGGCTCCAGAAATCGGTCGCGGAGCACGTCGCGACGGACGAGGAGCGGCAGGTGCTCCACCTGATCGAGTTTGCTGCATCGCGCTTTGGCGATCCGCTGCTTCACGCGGCCTCGGTCGATGACCTCGACGATCGCCTCGACGCACTTACCGACTCGCCCGAGGCGCTGCATTGCACGGAGTTGCTTGCTCCGCATATGCCGCTGGTTCAGGCATCGTTGCCGATGTCGGCGGAGGTGCTGCTCGCCGCGGCAGCAGGGCGCAGCCCGGAGGAAGCACAAGGCCAGGTCATCAAAGACCCACAGCGAATCCTCGACGCCTGGCTGGACGCACAGCGTCAGGCCGCGCAGGTCATGTGGAGCAGAGGCGCTACCCGTGTGTCGGAAGCTCCGTTCGCGGGCACTGATCTCCCCATCGAGATAGAAAAGCTGATCTTTCACGGCCTCCGAGCGAACTTCTGCGGCCTGGCGATCGAGCAAGTTTTCTCGGCTGGTCGACTGATCCCGGTATGGCTTGCCGGAGCGCTGGCCGATCGCCTCGTGGTGAGCGCGCGGCAGCACCTTCGGTTACTCGCTTCCCTCCCTGGTGTTTCGGTCGACGAGGCGATCGTCCCGGACGCGGAACGCCTCGACTTTGCGGCGATCGAGGCCCGCCACCAGCGGGCGAAGGCGGCGTCGCAGCGATCCTACGAGCGCGCGCGGGCGCGGCTCGGTTCATAAGCGCATCGGATGCGGGGTGCCACGGTCCGGTTCCGGCTCGCCGGAAAAGATCGAATCGGTGTCGTCATCGAGGTGCGGCCCGACCTCGTCCACGTCGCGTACGGAACCTCGGAGCCGCATGATGACTGGCCACAGGTCGTGGTTCACCCCGAGACCAGGCAGGGGCGAGCGCTGGTGCTGAGTGAAGTGACGTATTTCTATGGCGCCAACACGTCGTGGGAGCGTCCGCAGGACATGCAGTTCGGGAAGACACCCTGCGCCAAGGAACTGCGCTATGCGATCACCGAGCTCGTCGTGAATCATCACGCGCAATCTGGCGACGAGAGCGCCGCATCCGACGAACCTGCCGGTTAGCGTCGAGTGGTTCATGCCGATCCGTAGAGCCTGCTGGTGGGCACCGAATGCGTCGAGCGCGTGACGACGCGGAAGCTCGATCCGTATCGGGATCCCGGCTGAATCACGGAGCGAGGAGGCATAGCCGTTGCGGCTATCGCTCGTCATGCGCGCATCTGCACGCCGCAACACCCGGGCCCGGAGCCGTGTCCCTTGGGGATGCTGGTCGTCGAACGCGCCTGGGTCTTCGTCACCGCGTCGATCGCGGGAGCGCTCGCAGCCGTGATCGCGGTGGTGCCGCCCGACGAGCCGCCCGCGCGAGCTCCGGCGCCGGAGACGATGACGTTGATCCCGCTCACCGACGACGCGATCGCGCAGGTCATCGAGGACGCCCAGACCTCCGGCGGCCCGTGCCTGCCGTTCCTGTCGTGGATCCTCGCGCAGCCGAGGTGGGAGCTGCAGATCGTCGACGGCGCGACCGGGTGCTTCGGCGAGATGATCCGCGCGAGCTACGAGATCCAGCACGACGGCCTCGTCACCTGGATGGAGCCAGGGATGCCGAACCGGCGCGTGCGGCTGACGCCGGCCGAGCTGCTCGCGCTCCGGCACCTCGATCGGCTGAGCTGCGCGGCGCCCTCCCCTCCGCGCGGCCTCGTGAGCGGCTGGCAGCGGGTCGGGCTCGCCGGCGACATCCACGCCGTCGGCGGCGCGACGATCCCGCAGGACTCGCCGGCCGCCCAGGCGATCGACCAGATGTTTGCGACCGTCACGGCGCGCTACGCCCGAGACCGCCGCGCCGCCCTCGGCCATGTCGAGATCGATCTGATCGCGTCGCTCGACGCGTGGGACAACAAGCGCCCGCACTACCGCGTGCGCATCGCCGACGAGCAGATCACGATCCAGCGCGGCAAGCGGACGATCGCGACGCTGACCGCGGATCCCGCCGACCTCGTCAAGCTCGTCGACTGGGCGCTCGCCACGCCGATGTACCCGAGCGAGGACAGCACGGCGCGCGGCACGCTGCTCGTCGGCGGCGAGCGGCGCTCGATCGCGCTCAAGCGCTGGGACCGGCCGCTGTTCGCGATCGCCCGGGACATCGAAGACAAGATCTACTGCGACGCGAAGCCCGACTCGATCCTGTGCCGCTGATCGGCGTCGCACGGTGACGCCGACGTACGCGCGATCGGACCGCCAGCGCCACGAGCGCGATCAGATCGGTGTGATCCGCGACGAGCGAGCGCAGCAAGGCGCTACGCCCCGGTCCCGTAGCTGGCCAGCGCCACGGCGATGTGCTCGGCGGTATGTTTGGCCAGCCGCGCGGCGAGCTGATCGCCCAAGACCGTGGCAGCGCGCAGCGCCTCCAGCCCCGCTCCGACGAGGTGCGACAGGTCCTCCATGCGGCGGCGATCTTCGTCAGCGTCGTCGCCCCATGTGCCGGCTTCGATCATGGCCTGCGTGGCGATCCCCATGGTGCTGGCTCGCGCGAGGACATAGCGGAGGTTGTTGACCTCGCCTTCGATGTCGAAGGGGCGAGCCTCCGAGCTGTGATCCGCGACGTCGCCGGTGCGCTCCTCTGAACCTTGGCGACGACGGGTCACAGGACGCCCTCCGCGAGCTGCTCATGCGCCGGCAGTGCGGGGCACGAGCGGACCTCGGCAAGCTCGTCGTCGTCGTAGCTCGGGCGGGCGCTCGGCACCGGTGCAGCGAGCAGGTGAAGGTTGCCGAGCAGCTCGCTGAGCTCGTGGACGATCGCGTCGACGTGGTCAGCGAGCGGACCGGCGGCGAGGGCATCGCTGTGGCCGACGATGCGAGCCGCCTCCGTAGCGTGCCGGAGGAGTTTTTCGAGGGTGGGGCGGTCGAAGGTGAGCTTCATGACCCGAGTGTCCGGCATTTAATCCCGAATGTCCTCCTATGTCCGGCATTTTTGTCGGACTATGTCCGGCATCGCAGCTTCCTGATACCTCCCGACCGAACGAAACTCCTGCCATGACAAAGGGCCTGGAGAAGCGAGACCGGAAGCTCTCGCTACGGCTCTCGTCGAGCACCCTGGAACGCCTCCGGGCGGTGGCCCAGATCGACCAGCGCGCGATGAGTGACTGGGCGTTGCTCGCGGTCGAAGAGGCGATCACGCGCGCTGAGGCCCGGCACGCCAAGAGCAAGACCCGGTAACCACCCACGCGCGCGAGCCCCGCACCGTTGCAGGGGTGGGTCAAAGTGCTGATCGCGAGCGCGCTCGAAGCTGAGACCGGGCCTGGTACCGCCCCCGCCCCCATAAGTCTGACTCCTTCTGCCAGGCCCTACGTGTGGGACCCCGAATTGCCACCGGTCCTCGCCACACATTGATCGCCGATCAGCAACCGACCGGGACCGGCGAGGCTCGCCGTGCGGCTCTCGGCTGCCGGCCTGACGTCAGGACGACCGCATAGGCTCATGGGGTCTCGCTCTCGCGCCGGTCGCGGTCAACTCGACGGCATCGTGGCCGAGTTGACAGATCGCCCCAGTTCGCGACGCCACCCACCACCAGCCCCGAGGGCCCCATCAGCGCCGCCTCACGAGATCCCCGTGGTGCCCTGCTCGGTTCGATCGCCTACGCTGCGCTGCATGCGCCACGCGGACGGGATCGAAACTGCTGTTACATCGGAGGAACCATGAGCCACGTATGCGATCCTCGATACGAATGTTATCATTTCAAGACGGCCGACGAGTTGCTTAGAGCGATCTCGCCCGTGCCAGCGCTTCAGACAGATACTCCAAGTCCGGAGTTCGTTTTTCGTGGGCATCGCTGCGCGGCGTGGCCTCTGGTTCCGCTTGCCTTGCGGCGTGCTCGCGAACCATCGAATATATCTGAGGCAAGGTCTCACGTCGGGCGCAACCACCCGTGCACGAATGAGGAGCAGGTATTCGCAGAATTTCATCTATTGAAATCTTTTGTCGACATCTGCGATCGCGCGGTCATTGCGTTGCCAGGTGACAGTTACGAGTTTCGGCAGAAATGGCTCGATGACCAGCGCAATCCCGTACAGGAGGCATATCGAGTTCCCGAAAAGTGGCCCTGGCTGAATCATCTGCCGCTACTGGCGTTTGCTCAGCATCATGGAGTACCTACACGACTGCTTGACTGGACACGAAACGCAACGGTAGCAGCTTATTTTGCTGCAGCCGGGCACGTCGATCGGACGGAAACCGAAGATCTTGGGTTCTTCTGCGAATGTTTGGCGCAAAGCCACTCAGAGCAAGCGGAGAGTATAGACTGTCCGCTTCGCGGACATCGCCACTACATCCTCGGGCGCCTCACGTAGCCTCTGCTCATGCCGCTGTCAAGGGTCTCCGCGCGCTCCGCGCGCTCCGGTCGCTGCGCGACTCGCTACGCTCGCCCTTGACAGCGGCTTCGCTCCGGCTGCCTGGCCTCTATGGCGGGCAGGTGGAC
>Ga0137459_1000453_pt1 | contig 14676 bp, 8 predicted proteins | sample EasRivERMGT700_2_FD_104908 | JGI IMG/M metagenome (GOLD analysis project Ga0137459, IMG submission 104908) | Soil microbial communities from meander-bound floodplain in the East River, Colorado, USA - East River MetaG ERMGT700_2 | ecosystem: Environmental > Terrestrial > Soil > Floodplain ...
CGTGTGGCACCTGGGGCGGTGGCAGCGGCTGCCAGCAGGCGGACGCCGACGCCTTCTGCAAGCTCAAGGCCGGCAACCCGAGTAGCACCGCGACCACCTTCGCCCTGGGCGTGGCCAGTGCCGCTCCGGGCATCTGCTGCCCGAGCGTGGATCCCGCCACGACCGGGTGCACGACGCTCCGCACGTTCACTAACCGTGGCGTGCCGCAGCTCGTGTCCGTGCATGAGACCAGCCTGGTGAGCACGCACGGGCCCGGACAGATCATCACCAACGTGATCTGCACGAATCCGTGAGCCGGGCGAATCTGTCCCGCCCGTAGATTGCGGCGATCGCTTGATGAAGCCACCGAGCGGAGCTGCCGCCGCCTCGGGCAAGCCCGTTGTGCCGAGCACGCATAGCGGGCGAGCGCTCGGCGTCATGCGACGCTGACGCCCGGCGTCCGGGGCACCCGCTCGCTCGGCTCGGTCACCGCAACGTGACAGGCACCGTGCGCGACACGCCATCTCCGAGATCGATACGGAGCTGATAATCGCCCGCGGCCAGGCCTCTGGTGGACCAGTTGAACAGGTAGCGGTACTCGCGCGCGTCGTAGCGGAACCGCGACCCGTCACTGGTGTTCCCCTCCGGATCGGCTGGCGATTCCGGACCAGGGACACCCCCGATCAGCGGCGCCACGTAGAGTTGGGCGACGACGTTCGTGATCCCGGCGCTGGCCCCCGTGAGCGCGAACTTGACCGGTACGCCACGGCCGCGCTTGAGCAGGTTGCCGCCGTTTGCACGCAGCGGTGACAGCACGTTGCTCCAGCCATAAGACACGATCACCGGGAAGCTGCCGTGGGCGGTGTTGCCTGACGAGTCGCTGGCGCTGCACGTCACCAGGGTCACGCCGACCGGGAACAGCGCGCCCGACTGCGGCGAGCAGGCCACCGGCACCACCCCATCTCGGCCGTCTTGGGCCGAGACTTCATACGAGACCTGCGCACCTGCGGTGCTGCTCGCCTCGGCGAGGACCTGTGCTGGCAGGCCAAGCTCGGGCGGCGTGATCGCCTCGCAGTCCAGGATCAGGCGCAGATCGGTCCACTCCGGCGGAACCGGCAGGATGTCGGTCTCGACATAGGTCTGCAATGGGTTGACCGGCGAGATGCAGCCTGGGTACTCGGCGCGAACCACATAGTAGCCGGCCACCGTATCCCAGCCAAAATGGCCCACGGCATCAGCGTAGGTTGGATTGCTGCGATTCATCGGCGACATGAGCGCACTGCCATCGGGCACGACGTCGAAGGGCCCGAGCGGCGACTCGGCGCGGTACAGCGTCACCTGCGCGCCTTCGAGCGGCGCGCCATGCGTGGTCAGCACCAGGCCGCTTGGATCGATGTACAGGCTGAACGACGAGCTGCCGGAGGGCGGAGGGATCCCATCATTGGGATCCGGGTCCGGACAGGTCAAGAACATGGTGACCGTGACCTGCCCGTGCGCGGGTGCGAGCGCCGGCACCGTGGCCACATACGTGCCCGAGCGCAGTGGTGTCTCGGTCATCGGGCCGCAACCGACGAGGCCCGGATCCGTCGCCGGACTCCCCGTGAGGCAACGGTTGGGATCCTGGTTGCCGTCCTGGGTGATCATGTACCGGGCGATCGGATCGCTGAGGCCAAGGACGCTGCTGCACCCCGTGGTGGTCAGCGTCAGAGGCTCTGCCCAGTAGACGGTCGGAACGCCGATGGCGGAGGTACCGCGCGAGGGTGTGATCGAGGTGCCGCTTGGCACGAACTCGGGGAAATCGAGCTCGATGTCCGCGTCCGCGATGATCTGGTCGGCGGTGGTGAACGTGACGTCGCGCGAGTTGGTCAGCAGGAGCGAGCCCGCGGGCGGCGACACGGTCACGTGCCAGCCCGCACAGCCCTCGATGTCAGCCTGAGCAAAGCCGCTGAGGCTGTAACGTCCCGAGCTGTCGGTGCTCCCCAGGACGCACGCGTTGACTCCAAAGGGACAGCTATCACACGCTTGCACCGGCGCGCCGGGGACCGGAGCGCCGTTGGTATCCAGCACGGTGCCTGTGACGATCGCGGTCTCGGGGGGGAGCCCGCCACGCATCTCGGTCAGGTAGCGGCCGAGCACGGCCGAGCCCAGGCTCGTTCCGGCCAGCGAGCTGGTTCCACCATCGAGCAAGGCCGCGGGCACGAGCGATCCCGCGAGCTCGCGCAGGACGATGTTGCCGTCGTAGATCCCGACCCGGGGCGCGCCCACGGCCCCGACGTCCCACTCGATCCGGTCGTAGTTCATGTAGATATCCACGTCACCGACCCCGGCGTCGCGGCGGTCGACCAGGATCAGCTGGAACTTGTTGAGCCGGTCGTCCTGGATGTCGAAGTACCCGACATTCACCCAGTTGATGCACAGGGCGGGGCGTCCGGCAAACGTGATGGGCCCGAACGTCACCGGGCTCGTGCGTGCCCCGCGGGTATCCACATCGGCATGGAACAGGGCGATCAGGGGCGTGTTGAACAGCTCCCAGAGGCGCAGCAGGAACCAAGTGGGCGTCAGCGGACCGAAGGTCACGTAGCCGTTGTTGCTGATGCGCAACGAGGAGTAGAACTCGTTGCCGAAGAAGAAGTCGAATCCCAAGGGGACCGGCCCCGAGTAGTCGTCATCGTTGCGGGGGAGTACGTTGGCCGTGCAGCCGGGATCCGTCACCACGGCATTCGGCGCGGCTTGCGCGTGGGCAACCGGTGCCGCCCTGATGAAGATCGCCATTCCCGCGAGCACGGCCACGACGAAGAGTCGCGCTTGTTTCCCTGAGGACATGAATGCTGCTCCTGTTTCTTTCTGTAGCGAGGTTCGGATGTGCGTACAAGTCAACGTGTGTTGCTGGATATCGAGAATCAATGCCGCACCACCGCCGATCGCAGTCAGCCCCGGGTCGAGGATGGAGTCGCCCGACGGCGCACGGGGCTGCAGTTCGAGATGCACCTCGCGATCACGGTCCCACACGGTTGCCGGCGCATGGCCGAAGCTCGCAACCGCTGAGCGCCGATCCCATCGCCTTGCAGCGCGGGTGTGGAACCCACGGCCCTTCGGGGCCCGAACGATCGCCTGCCTCGTCGGGTTGTTGCATGTGGGGGGAGGCACGCGGCATGGCGGGTGTTGGGATGGCAGGTGGACCAAGTCATGGGTCCAAGACTCCAGAGACGTGAGTCGTTGGCGGGCGGATCCTGGATTTCGGGAAAACGCATCGAGTTGCGGATTTACGAACCGCACCTTCTCGGTGAAAGTACGTCTATGTAGGGTTGGTAGAGGCGGCGCGGTCCAATGGCGCGGGGCTTGCCACGGTATGGGAGAAACGTAGTTTGTAGACATCCATCCTCCGATGCTGTGTAGCTCGCGCTCGCAGGGTACGTCGTCGTGGCCCGTCTGGCGCCTCGTGGAGCAGCTACTTGCAGCAAAGATCAGTTTCGTGATCCAAGATCCGATCGCTTACGACTAAGGTCAGGGAAGTGCTACGAGCCCGAGGCTTGAACCAATTGTTCGTCGTTACACCACGGGACTTGTGGTGCTTCGACGTGCGCATGTTCGCTAACGAACCATTGGACCTACGCGCTTGCCCTCGCCAACGACGCGGAACCATGGCGGTGGGCGCGTTCGGAGAGTTCACCGCGGCGACCGACGTCGGAAGCACTCAGACCGACAACTCCGCCTCGGGCGCCCATGCGGTCTACGTGTTCTAGTAGCCTGTCTCGAAGGCTATTGGAAGCCCGTGTCGCATGTCGACGGATCCTGGCAGAGATCGATCTCCTGATGAGTTCTGACATGTGCACGCTCTCGCAACTCGTCTCGCTCTGTGTCGCCGCCGCGCTAGCCGCATGCTCGGTGGAACCGGTCACCTTCACGCTGGCCGACTGCAGCGATCCTGCGTCCGCCGGCATGCCCTCATGCCAGTCCGTGTGCGGCAACGGCATCGTCGAGCCCGGCGAGCAATGCGACGATGGCAACCCGACCATCGCCGATGGCTGCGATAACAGCTGCGCCACCAGCATGGTCACGTACCTCAAGGCATCCAGCACCGGCACGGGGCGCCTGGGCATCAGCGTCACGCTGTCGGCCGACGGCACGACCCTGGCGGTGGGGGCGTACGGCGAGGCCAGCGCGGCGACCGGCATCGGCGGCAACGAGGCCGACAGCTCCGCGCCGCTCTCCGGCGCGGTCTACGTGTTCACGCGTCGTGGCACGACCTGGAGCCAGCAGGCGTATATCAAGGCGTCCAACACGGGGATGGGCGATAGCTTCGGTACCAGCGTCGCGCTTTCGGCCGATGGCTCGACCCTGGCGGTGGGCGCGTACGCGGAGGCCAGCACGGCGACCGGTATCGACGGCGACCAGGCCAGCAACACCGCGCCGATCTCCGGCGCAGTGTACGTGTTCACGCGCAGCGGCACGACGTGGAGCCAGCAGGCGTACGTCAAGGCGTCCAATACCGGCGCGAATGATGAGTTCAGCTTTGGCCTCGCGCTGTCGGCGGACGGCTCGACCCTGGCGGTGGGCGCCTTCCAGGAGTCCAGCGCGGCGATCGGCATCGGCGGCAACGAGGCCGATAACTCCGCTCCCAACGCCGGCGCGGTCTACGTGTTCACGCGCAGCGGCACGGTCTGGAGCCAGCAGGCGTACGTCAAGGCGTCCAACACCGGCGCGGGCGACTTCTTCGGATGGAACGTCGCGCTATCGGCGGACGGCTCGATCCTGGCGGTGGGAGCGCGGTCGGAGGCCAGCGCGGCGACCGGCATCGGCGGCGACCAGACCGACAACGCCGCCAGCAGGGCCGGCGCGGTCTACGTGTTCACGCGCAGCGGCACGGTCTGGAGCCAGCAGGTGTACCTCAAGGCATCCAACACCGGCGTGAACGATCAGTTCGGCTGGACCGTCCAGCTGTCGGCCGACGGCTCGACCCTGGTGGTGAGTGCGCGCACGGAGGCCAGCGCGGCGACCGGCATCGGCGCCGACCAGACCGATAATGCCGCTCCCAACGCCGGTGCGGTCTACGTGTTCACGCGCAGCGGCACGACCTGGAGCCAGCAGGCGTATATCAAGGCATCCAATACCGGCGCGAATGATGAGTTCGGCTGGAGCACCGCGCTATCCGCCGACGGCTCGCTCCTGGCGGTGGGGGCCGATTTCGAGGCGAGCGCGGCGACCGGCATCGGCGGCGATCAGACCGACAACGCTGCGCCGATGGCCGGTGCGGCCTACGTGTTCACGCGGAGCGGCACGGTGTGGAGCCAGCAGGCGTACCTCAAGGCGCCCAATACGGGCGCGAGCGATCAGTTCGGCTTTGGCGTCGCGCTGTCAGACGACGGCTCGACGCTGGCCGTGGGCGCCCCGGGAGAGGCGAGCGAGGCGACCGGGATCGACGGCACCCAGGCCGACAACTCCACGCCGACCGCCGGCGCGGCCTACGTGTTCCGGTAGCTTGGCCAAAATTCGCCGCACGCTGCAGCCGAAAGTTGCATAGGCTGTAGATATTCACCTTGGCTGATCGGCGCCATCGCCTTGCGAATCAGCTACTTGCGGTACAGGTCGGATTTCCGAAATCCAAAGAGCGTGAGCTTGCGACTCATGACCACCGGAGTGGCATGCGCACGCAGCTCGAACCAATGCTCCCTGGGCCACCCCGCGGCCTGGTGGTGCGGTTGTGTGCGTGCGTGGCGACCCATGACGCTTGACCCGCAACCCGGCTGAACCTGCGAGGACCCACGTATGCAATCAGCTGTCCGGCACCTCACCCGCGTTGCGGTGGTCGCCAGTTTCGGTCTCTCGCTGTTCGCCGCGGCCTGCTCGGTCGATCCCGCGATCTTCACCGGGACCGACGCCAGCGCGCCGCCCGGCACCGCGATCCTGACCGTCACTCGCAACGGCACCTCCACGGGGACGGTGTCGTCGAACCCGGGTGGCGTCACCTGCGGCGCCACGTGCAGCGCAGCCCTCCCGCTCGGCACCATGGTCACGCTGACCGCGACCCCCGACACCGGCGCCGAGCTCGCCGGCTGGAGCGGCGGCGGCTGCACCGGCTCGACACCGGCCTGCATGGTCACCGTCGAGGCCGCCACCACCGTCACCGCGACCTTCGACATCGCGAAGTATCCGGTGACGATCAACCTGGGCGGCTCTGGTGCCGGCATGGTGGTCGCGGCGTCGGCCGGCATCACCTGCCCCGGGAGCTGTACCGCGATGATCCCGCACGGCAGCCAGCTGTCGCTCGCTGCTTCGACCGGCGCGGGCTCGCTGTTCATCGGCTGGACGGTCGGCCCGGGCGGCACCGCGTGCACCGGCACCGGCGCCTGTTCGACGACGATCACGGGTCCCGCCACCATCACCGCGACGTTCGCGCGCTACCAGTCGCTCGAGGTGACGAAGTCCGGAACCGGCGGCGGCACGGTCACGTCGAACCCGACGGGGATCACCTGCGGCGCCGATTGCTCCGAGACGTACCCGCCGGGCACGACGGTGATCCTGACGGCGACTGCCGCGGGCGACTCGACCTTCACGGGCTGGTCGAGCGGCGGCTGCTCGGGCACCGGTCTGTGCAGCGTCGCCGTCAACGGCGCCGCGATGGTCACCGCCGACTTCGCGCTCCGGAAATACGACCTCACCGTGAACAAGGCCGGCCTCGGCGCCGGTAACGTCCTCTCGACCCCGGCCGGCATCGACTGCGGCGCGACCTGCACCGCGGCCTACGACGCCGGTACCCTGGTGACGCTGACCGCGTCGCCCACGGCAGGCTCGCTGTTCGCCGGCTGGAGCGGCGGCGGCTGCACCGGCACCAGCACCTGCGTGGTCACGCTGGCGACCGCGACGGCTGTCACCGCCACCTTCAATCCGATCTTGCACACGCTCACGGTCATGCGCGCCGGGGCGGGCGCCGGCACCGTCACCTCGTCCCCGGCCGGCATCAGCTGCGGCGCCGACTGCACCGAGGACTACGCCCAGGGCGCGATGGTGACCTTGACCACGACGCCCAACGCCGGCTCGACGTTCACGGGCTGGAGCGGCGGCGGCTGCACCGGGACCGGCACGTGCACAGTGGCGATGGCCGCGGCTGCCACTGTCACCGCGTCGTTCGCGGCGGTCCAGCACACGCTCACCGTCGTCAGGAGCGGCAGCGGCGCCGGCGCGGTGTCATCGGCCCCGGCCGGGATCACCTGCGGGACCGACTGCACCGAAGCCTACACCGTCGGCACCGGCGTCACCCTCACCGCCGCGGCCAGCCCCGGGTCGACCTTCACCGGCTGGAGCGGCGGCGGCTGCACCGGCACCGGCACCTGCATGGTGACGATGAACGCGGCGACGAACGTCACCGCGACGTTCACGCTGAACACGTACGCGCTGACCGCGTCGAGGAGCGGGACCGGCAACGGCACCATCGCGTCGTCGCCGGCCGGCATCACCTGCGGCACCGACTGCACCGAAACCTTCAGCCACGGCACCGTGGTCACGGTGACGGCGACGCCGGCCACCGGCTCGACCTTCGGCGGCTGGGGTGGCGCGTGCACCGGCACCGGCGGCTGCGTGGTGACCATGACTGCCGCCGCCTCGGTGTCGGCGATCTTCACCGCCAACCAGTACGCGGTGGTGGTCGCGAAGACCGGCGCCGGCAGCGGCACCGTGACGTCCTCCCCGGCCGGCATCAGCTGCGGCGCCGACTGCACGGAGACCGTCAACCATGGCACCCTGATGACGCTCACCGCGACGCCCGCCGCCGGCTCCACGTTCGGCGGCTGGAGCGGCGGCTGCACCGGCACCGGCACCTGCATCGTCACGGTGACCGCCGCGACCACGGTCACTGCCGGCTTCACGCTTGCGCCGTTCACGCTGACCGTGACCAAGGCCGGCACCGGCGCCGGCACCTTGACGTCGTCGCCGGCCGGCATCACCTGCGACGCCGACTGCACCGAGCTCTACGTCAACGGCACCGTGGTCACGCTGACCGCCGCCGCGGCCACCGGCTCGACCTTCACCGGATGGAGTGGCGGCGGCTGCACCGGCACCGGCACCTGCGTGGTCACCATCACCGCCGCGGTCAACGTGACCGCGACGTTCACGCTCAACACGTACACCTTGACCGCGGCGACGGCCGGTACTGGCGCCGGCGCGGTGACCTCGGTGCCCGCCGGCATCACCTGCGGCGCCGACTGCAGCGAGGTGGTCGGTCACGGCAGCGTGATGACCCTGACCGCGACGCCGGCGACCGGCTCGACGTTCGCCGGCTGGAGCGGTGGCGGTTGCACGGGCACCGGCACCTGCGCGGTCACGGTCACCGCCGCGACCACGGTGACCGCGACGTTCACGCTCAATACCTATGCGCTGTCGGTCACCAAGGCCGGCACCGGCGCCGGCACCGTGACGTCGTCGCCAGCCGGCGTCAGCTGTGGCGCCACCTGTTCGGCGACGTTCGGCCACGGCACGCTGGTCGCGCTGACGGCGTCGCCGGCGACGGGCTCGACCTTCACCGGCTGGAGCGGCGGTGGCTGCAGCGGCACCGGCACCTGCGCCGTCACCGTCACCGCCGCGACCACCGTGACTGCCTCGTTCACGCTCAACAGCTACACGCTGACAGTGGCCAGGAGCGGCACCGGTGCCGGCACCGTCACGTCGTCGCCAGCGGGCATCAACTGCGGCGCGACCTGCTCGCAGTCGGTCAACCACGGATCGGTGGTCACGCTGACCGCGTCGCCGTCGACGGGCTCGAGCTTCGCCGGCTGGAGCGGCGGCGGTTGCAGCGGCACCGGCACGTGCGCCGTCACGGTGACCTCGGCGACCTCGGTGACGGCCACGTTCACGCTCAACACGTACACGCTTTCGGTCACGATCGGCGCCAGCACCGGCGCGGGCTCGGTGTCGTCATCACCGGCGGGCATCAGCTGTGGCGCCGATTGCTCGGAGGTCTACAGCCACGGCACCCCGGTGACCTTGACCGCCACACCGAGCGCCAACTCGACGTTCTCGGGCTGGAGTGGCGCCTGTACGGGCACCGGCAGCTGTACGGTGTCCATGATCGGCCCCAACGTGGTCACCGCGACGTTTGCGATCGCGACCTATCCGCTGACCGTGGCCCTCACTGGCAGCGGCTCCGGATCCGTGTCGTCGTCGCCGGCCGGTATCAGCTGCGGCGCCGACTGCTCGGAGGTGGTCAACCATGGAACCGTGATGACGCTGACCGCGTCGCCGTCGTTCGGTTCGACCTTCACCGGCTGGAGCGGCGGCGGTTGCACCGGCACCGGCACGTGCACCGTCACGGTGACCTCGGCGACCTCGGTGACGGCCACGTTCACGCTCAACAAGTACACGCTCTCGGTCAACAAGAACGGAACCGGCAACGGCAGCGTGACCTCGTCACCTGCGGGCATCAGCTGTGGCGTCGACTGCAGCGAGTTTGTCTCTCACGGCACCACAATAACGCTCACCGCCTCGCCGTCGGCGGATTCGATCTTCACCGGCTGGAGCGGTGGCGGCTGCAGCGGCACCGGCACGTGCACCGTCACGCTCACCGCCAATACCACCGTCACCGCCGACTTCACCATGATCGCGATCTACACGCTTTCGGTCGGCGTCGTAAACATGCAGTCCTTGAGCGGGAGCGTCGTCACCTCCACGGACGGCAACATCAACTGCGACGAGTTCGGCGCTGGCACCTGCTCGGCGACGTACACGCAGGGCTCGACCGTCAGGCTGACGCTGTTGGAAGGTCAATCTTCCACCTTCGATCACTGGTCCGGTGCCTGCGCAGGCCAGGGAGCAATCTGCAACCTTACCATCACCGCCAACACGTCGACAGTTGGCTTTACCAACTGTGCCGGGCCTTGCTTCTGACGTGTGAGATCGACCCCTCATGCGGCCGGTAACGCGGCAACGGCAAGTTCGATCCCGGCGAGCCATGCGACGACGGCAACGAGCCATGCGGCGGCGGCAAGGCCACCGGCGCCGATCGCTTCGAGCACAGCAGCGTCAGCAGCTTGCTTGCGTACATCAAGGCATCACAGGCCAGCTCTTGACTGTGCGACGTCGCCTGGATTGATGAGTTCGGCGTCACCATCGAGTTGTCGGCCGACGGCTCGACCCTGGCGGTCGGTGCTCCCATGGAGGACAGCGCGGCGACCGGCATCGGCGGCAACCAGGCCAACAACGCCGCTTCGTTGTCCGGTGCGGTCGACGTGTTCATGCGCGGCGGCACGACGTGGAGCCAGCAGGCGTACGTCAAGGCGTCCAACACCGGCGCGAGAGATGAACTCGGCTGGAGCGTCGCGAAGTCGGTCGAGGGCTCGATCGTCCGGCCGGCTCGAACTCTGAGGTCGCGGCGTTGCGGAGGATGACCAGCACTGGCGTGGTCGCCTCTCCGTCGCACGCGATCGCGGCGTGCATCGTCGATTCCGCGGAATCGCGCGGACTGACAAATACTCACGCCGCCGCCCCTGCGGCAACGGTGTCGGACATCACGGCGTGCCTGGCGCCGATTCCGCGGAATCGCTTGGGACCACCCACACGGTGTGGTTGTCGAGCCAGTGCAGGCGGTCGCGGCGTTCGGCATGGCCGATTCCGCGGAATCGCGCGGAATGGCAGACATGGGGGCCGCCATAACTGCAGCCGCGTTGTCAGGCATCGCGGCATGCTTGGGCGCCGATTCCACGGAATCGCTTGGGATCAGCTGCACGGGTATGGTCGCCGTGCCGGTGTATGCGGGCGGGCCGTGCACCATCGCCGATTCCACGGAATCGCGCGGGACCACCCACACGGGTGTGGTTGCCGAACCAGTGCAGGCGGTCGCGAGCCGTGGCGGGTGCGTCGTCGCCGTCAGCGCCCGCCAGAGCGTCAAGAGGTTGTGGCGGCGCAGATGAGCCGGCACGCGCATCTGACCTTGAAGACACCCGGAAGCAGAACCGGCGAAAGCCACGGCAGCCGCGAAGGGGGCGTCCGATCGATCCACGTCAAGCCACGTCAACGCGCGCGAGAGGCGATGGGGGGGTCTCGGCGAGCGGTAGCTTCCACGGCCGGGGGCTGCGCGGCACAGGTAGTTGAGTGTTGCGCCGGCGGGTCCTGCACGATCCGGTCGTCCGCTGTCTCCCGCGAGACCGAGGCCCACCCAGCGCCGCCAGCGCGCGTGTGTGCGTTCTACCGGACGCCTGCGCCGAGGATCGCAGCGGCGTCCGCGCAGATCCCGGGGAGCCAGCGGTCGCGGGGCGTCGCCGCTGAAGGCCCGGCCAGGCATCGCTTCGTCGAGCGCCACTCCCGTGCGCACTCGCCAGCACCGGCTGCGAACACTCCCGAGAGCGCGCGCCCGACTACCAGGTCGCGGTCGAGCTCGCGCCGGTCCAGGTGGTCAAGGCCGTCGTGGAGCCGCTGTCGCCCAGCCGGTTCACCGGCCGGCGCAAGATCGCGCTCGGGGTGGGCGGCGTCGGCCTCCTGGCCGTCTCCGCCGGCATCGTGCTCGGCGTCCAGTCGAAGCACCTGGACGACGACACCTATGCCCTGTGCCCATCGCTGTCGACCCCGTGCTCGGCCGCGAAGGAGGCCAACGATCTCAACCAGCGCGGCCGGTCGCGCGCGCTGGAGGCCAACATCGCCTACGGCGTCGCCGGCGGCGCCGCGATCGCCGCGGCCGTCCTGTGGCTCACCGGCGCGCCGGAGTCGCGGGTCGCGATCACCCCGCAGCTTGGCACGGTCGCCGGGTTCGATGCCGCCGTGAGGTTCTGTCTGAGGGTCCTCGAGCTGCGCCGAGGTGATCGGCGAGCGCGTCACCTCGAAACCGGTGGCCGCGATCGGAACAAAGCCGCGAGCTACGCGTAGATCGACCGAGGATGGCAGAGCGAGCCAAGGCGCGCGCGCGGACAGTTCCGCGGCAAGACGCGCGGGGTCAGGAATACGGTTGCTTCGCGTGTAGACGATGAAGTCGTAGGACATGTGCTTGCTCGTTGCGAGCCTTACAGCCGCATCGTCGTTCGCTCCAGGTAGGCCCCCCATGATCGAGCCCATTCGTTCCCCTGGAATTCGATCACTTCCTCCAGCACGTTCGCCACTGTCTCGTCGAGGTCTTCTCGAGCCTCGGATAGCGCCTCGTCACCGAACGGCGGATCGAGCTCCTGTACGTCGCCTGCAGATGTGACCTCGAAGCTACGCGCACGAAGGTCATAGCCTGGCGGTTCCGACGGGTCGAACCGATCGGGCACGCCGACGTCACACCCTATGACCTCGTGACAAGTCACCGCGCGTTCGCACGTGTGGGCGAGCTCTCGGGCCAGGCTCACGAGCACGGATGTCACCGCCGCTGGGAGAGCGTCGAGGAATACGCACGTCGCCGTAGGATCGTTGTCCCTTTGGAGCACGGAAACGCGGAGCCCGCTCTCGGTGGAGCTTTCAAGATCAACCTCGGTCCAGCCTTGCCGCTGGAACCACGAGCGCAACGCCTTCCCATGCAACATGCCACGGCACACGATGACGGCATTGGTGAGGGTTCGTACTACCGACTTCGCGGCCGAGTTCGCGCTACTCGATGCTGCCGAGCTTGCTTGGGGGTCAGCCCAGTGGCGTCGAAAGATGTCGACTAGGTTCGCTGGTGCCGCGTGCCTCGTTGACCGGTTGGATCAGCTTCGCGATCGCGTCGGCCTCGTCCAGCAGCTGCACGACCAGGCCGGCCTCGTAGGTGAGCTGCACGAGGACCTCGCGCACGTGGGGCGGCGGTTCTGGCGCGCGCCCCGCCACGAGCTCCTCCCCGAACCACTGTGGACTCACCTGCACCGCCAGCTTGGGGACTGTCGCGAGGACAGCCGCGTCCAGCGCTGCTTTGGTCGCGGTGAGCGTGGCGAGCTCGGTTGCGTCCGGTGTAAATGCGTCCGTCTCGGCCGTCGACGCCATCGCCGCGTGCGGGCCGGTGTCGACCTGCGGCACGAGCCGCACAACGTGAGCCTGCGCATCAACGATCCGTGCCACACCGCCGACGATCTGCCATGCCAGCGCTTTGACCGCAGCCGTGTCCATCGCTGCAACAGCGCGCCGGTACGCTGGCAAGAGCGCCGTCTCGATCGCTCCAAGGTGTGCCACGCCCAGCCGAGAGAGATCAATCGCGCGCTCGATCGCGCTGCGATGTTCCCCGCCGTGCGCTACTGCCGAGCTCGCGTGAGCTGGCTCCGATGTCTTTGCGTGCGCCGAGCTCGGAACCGCCGAGCTCGGCGCGGGCGATGAACCCGCCTTGAGCCGCTCCTCCGCTTCAAGCAATCCATGCACGCCCTCCCTGGCCCCCCATCGCTCGTTGATCACGATCACCACCGCGCCACGCAGGTACGGGTGGCGCAGAAGCGCTGCAGCAACGTTGTCAGGCGTCGCTCCGACGGTGACCGCCAGGTGCTGGAGAAACGCGCGAGCGTCATCCGTGTCAGCCATTGATGTGGTCGACTGACCGGCGTGATCGTCGTGCGACGTGGCCCGACTCGGACCGTACGTTCTTTCTGGCATCCCTCGGCCGTCCCTTCAGCGTATCCGTATCGCCTCTCCCCCCGATGACCGTATCCTCCTGGCACGTCGACATCGGTGGAAGTCACACAAATCGTGCGCGATGTCGCCGCGGCCCGGCGGAAGCACTTACCCGACCGGCGGCAACGGCGCGAAAAATTATCCTAAGCCCCGTCGCTGAGCGGTCGCTACCGTAAATTTTCGCATCTGCTGCCGCGGGTGCAGCACCTTTCGCGGAGAACGAAATCGCCCAGCGTCTGCTGTCGCGTCGGTCGCGTCGGTCGTAGCCGTCGCCTGTCACCAAGAGCGGCAGCGGCACGGTAACCTTGGCACCGGCGGGCATCAACTGCGGCGCCGACTGCTCGGAAGTGGTCAGTCACGGCACCACGATGACGGTCACCGCGTCGCCGGCGACGGGCTCGAGCTGGCTGGAGCGGTGGCGGCTGCAGCGGCACTGGCACGTGCACGTTCACGGTGTCCTCGGCGACCACGGTGACGGCGACGTTCACGCTCATTTGCGGCAACGGTGCCTGCGACGGCGGCGAGACCTGCTCAACGTGCCGGAGCGACTGCGGCTCGTGCAACTTCTGCGGCGACGGCAGTTGCACCGGGGGAGACCTGCTCAACTTGCCCGAGCGACTGCGGCGACGTCTGCGGCGATGGCGTGTGCACCTTCCAAGAGGCCATCGATTGCTGCATGGCTGATTGTGGACCCTTTTGCGCGTGAAGGTCGGAGGCGTCGGAGGCGGCTCGGAGCGATCTCGACCGGGGTTGAACCAAGCCGCTTAGCTGCAGATCCGAGCGAGCCGTTGCCCTGCTGACCATCTTCGCTCGTCTGGTCGGGCACGTCGGGCACAAGATGACGGTTGGGAGTAACCCACCAGGGTTGATTGGTGAGCGTGTGCACCGACTTGTCCGGGAGATTGTCCGGCCACCCGGACGTGACCTCCGGAGTAACCTGACCGGTGTGCGGCAACGGCATCATAAGGGACGTTGGCGAGCAGGGCGACGACGGCACCCCACCACCGGCGACGACTGCGAGATCGGACGATCTCGGCGACGAACCTCCGCGATGGTCGCCAGCAACTCAAAGCGTGGGAAGCGCAAGTTCGCGAGGGTGGCGTTCCTGAGTTGCTCAAGGTCCTCAAGACGATTGAGCGACGAAGGAGTGGTATTGAGAAATTCTTCCAA
>Ga0137459_1000455_pt1 | contig 14654 bp, 14 predicted proteins | sample EasRivERMGT700_2_FD_104908 | JGI IMG/M metagenome (GOLD analysis project Ga0137459, IMG submission 104908) | Soil microbial communities from meander-bound floodplain in the East River, Colorado, USA - East River MetaG ERMGT700_2 | ecosystem: Environmental > Terrestrial > Soil > Floodplain ...
CATTCACCTGCGTAAATATTTATGAAACAAAAGACAAAGGAGATTGAAAATGACTACAGATCACAGAAAAGTTTTACGGCGCTCACGCCATAATCGAATGCTGGCTGGTGTGTGCGGCGGGCTGGCTGAATTCTTCGGTATCAGCGCGTTCTGGTTCCGCCTGGGGATGTTCATTGCGTTCATTCCCGGAGGCGTACCAGGGATCTTGATCTACCTGCTGTTATGGTTCATGATTCCCGGCGAGTAAACCCATCCCTTTTGCCAGTGTGTGAGCTGACTGCCGCTTAACAAGTGGTAGTCAGTTTATCTATTCTGGCAGGAATTCTTTTTGAGCAACTTCGATATTTGCGGCTTTTAGAAATGCCATCGCATTCTCATCGGTGCGGTAGGCAACACTATATACGATGCGAGCAATGCCTGCGTTAATAAGCGCCTTGGTGCAATTGATGCAAGGCAGATGGGTCACGTAGCAAGTTGAGCCTTTGGTCGAGACACCGTGCAGCGCAGCCTGGATGATGGCGTTCGTCTCAGCATGAATCGTGCGGACGCAGTGACCGTCCACCATGAGATGACCAATTTCGTCACAGTGTTCCTGCCCGGCAGGGGAGCCGTTGAATCCACTGGTGAGGATACGTTTCTCAAATACCAACACACAGCCCACGAGGGCGCGGTCGCAGGTACTGCGTTCGGATACAGCGTAGGCGATCTTCATGAAATACGAGTCCCATTCTGGGCGCATGTAGTTGCCTCCTTGATGTGGAATTGGTAGAAATTATACTTGAATCAAAAAGCGACGCCGATTAAGCGTCGCTTTTTGATTCAGGGAAATTTTTACTTTACAAGAGTTACGCTTGGTTGTACTGGCAGTTTGACATTTTCATCGGATTCATATTTGATGTAAACTTCAGCGTTACCATTAGAACCAACGTTATAAGCGATGATCTGGCTATGCATCGCAGACTGATCTGCATTGCCACGCAAGTCAATGCAGGCTGATGGGGCCAGAACCGTTCCAGAGAAACTCCCGGCGCCATTGCCACGCCATTCGATAACCTGGGATTTTTTGTCGGTAAAACTGGTACAAGGATCTCCGTTGTATGCGACGATCATATAATAATTAGCATAATCTCCGACAGGATAGGGAGTGCCATAGAATCCACCACTGCCTGCAAACTTCAAATCAAATGAAGGATCAGTGACATAAAGCATGGCATTGTCCAGTACGATATCTTTTTTGTCCAACGCGTCCATGTCGGTAATGCAATATACTCCGTAACTAAAATTTGAGCCTGATCCCTGCGGAAGTCCGATATCTCCCGGTGTGCCATCGCAGGGGTTTGGCGGCATCATCGCTAATACATCAGCAGGGTAGCTAACTGCCTCGGAAGCCTGGTTACTATTTTGACAGACGAAACCGCTGGCCCCCCCAACGCTGGTCATACAGTAACCATTAAGATCAACAGTCGAAGTATTTTTAGTAAAGGCGCAGCCATTTGAAAAAATTCCACCGCCTTCGACATTCCAATGTACAGCGCCACTATTACCGGAATCATACGCACATTGGGTATTGGTGGGATTAAGTCCAACGATTGCATTCCCGTTGAACAAGGGAGCACGATAGAAGCCGCAGCCGCGCCCGGTTGCAGTTACACGGTTTATAACCTGATTTGTCCCGATCACACGGGCGAAGGTGGTATCTATATAAGAGACAATATCCACCTGAATTTCTTTCCCAGCAACGTCGCCGCAAATACCTGAAGCCTTAGTGATGTCTGTTAGGGTAATGGTGACATCACTTTTGACGCCGTTATCATATCCATTGGATGTTGCTCTGGTTTGCGCAGCGTCGGTGGCATTATTGCCACGTATATATGCCAGGGACCCTGCCAAGGCTGCTGCGTCTGCTGCATTTTGGGCATTTCGCTTATCGGAAAACGCTCTGCTTCCGTCGACTGCCAGGGCAGTAAACCCGAACAGAACAACGGCTGCCAGTGCAATAATGATCAGTGCCTGTCCTTTTTCATTTAGTTTTTGATTCATAATAAAAAACTCCTTACAAAATTGTTGGAAATAATCAGTTACATTTTATCTTATTTTATTATGAGAAAAGGTTACAATTTTGCCACCCAAAAGTACTGAAACAATAACCGGGAAGGTGTCTGACACCTTCCCGGTTATTGTTCGGTCTCCTTAGTATTTCTTGTTCTCGAGCCCTTATTCCACAGTCACACTTTTCGCCAGATTTCTCGGCTGATCAACATCCAGCCCCCGCAGGGATGCGATGTGATAAGCCAACAGTTGTAAGGGTAAAACAGTTATGATGGGGGAGAGCATCCAGGGTGCTTCGGGAACCCATAAAATGTGATTTGCCATCCCTTCCACTAATTCATCCCCATCGGTTGCCACGACAATAACGATTCCGTTGCGGGCTTTAGCCTGTTGGATCTGGGATATCATCTTTTCGTGCCAGGGGTCCTTCGGGGCCAGGCACAGCACTGGCATATGTTCATCGATCAACGCAATGGGACCATGTTTCATTTCCCCGGCCGGGTAGCCTTCAGCATGGATGTAGGAAATCTCCTTCAGTTTCAGTGCGCCTTCATAGGCAATCGGCATGTTAATGCCGCGCCCAAGATATAAACAATCGCGAATATCTTTCAAAGCATGTGCCACTTTTTCAACATCATCCTCGCGATCCAGTGTGCGACCAACCAGATCAGGGACAAGCCGCAGATCAGAGACCAGTTCCTTGCGGGTCTTTTCGTCAATGACGCCACGTAAATCTGCAAGTAAGATTGCCAGCATATACTGATCGACAAGTGGGGCAGTGAAAGCCTTCGTGGAAGCCACACCAATTTCAGGTCCGGTTTGCATCGAGATGAAGCCATCCGCCACGCGTATGGCTTGGGAGCCAATCGCGTTCACGATGCTCCAGATAATCGCGCCTTTTTGTCTGCCCTCTTCCATGGCGGCGAGGGTATCGGCGGTTTCACCAGATTGTGAGATGGCAAGCACTACCGTTTTATCGTTCAGGATCGGATCGCTGTAACGGAACTCAGAGGCGATCACCACTTCCACAGGGATACGCGCGATCTTCTCGATCAGATATTTTCCAACCATGCCTGCGTATGCTGCGGTACCACAGGCGGTGATGTAGATCTTCTCGATCTTCTTTGCCAGTTCCTCAGTCAAATTTAGGTCGGGCAGACGGATCTTGCCGTTTGCAAAATCCACGCGACCAGCCAGCGTATCTGTGAGCGCGCGTACTTGTTCGTGAATTTCCTTTTGCATGAAATGCCGATATTCGCCCTTTTCGGCGGCAATCGGGTCCCACGCCACCGTATGCACGACCGGTTTTACTTTCGCGCCGTCCAGTGTTTCGATCGTTAACGTATTTTGGGTCACCACCGCCATTTGATGCGACTCCAAAAAGATCACCTTACGCGTATGCTCCATAATGGCGGGTGTATCGCTGGCGATGAAGTTCTCGCCGTCACCCATGCCAAGCACTACGCCACCAGCGTTGCCAATGCGCGCGGTTACGATCTTGTCAGGTTCATCTGCGGACATGAGCACAACCACATTCGCCCCTCGAATTTGGTTGAACGTCTGGCGTGCGGCTTCCACCAAACCAATGCCGGTTGCCAGATAATGTTCCACGAGATGGACGATGGTTTCGGTGTCCGTATCCGATTGAAATTCCACGCCTTCTGCGATCAATTCATCCTTGAGTTCAAGGAAGTTTTCAACAATGCCGTTCTGCACAACAACCACACGCCCAGTCTGTCCAATATGGGGATGTGCATTGCGGGCATTAGGTGCGCCGTGGGTTGCCCAGCGCGTATGACCGATGCCCGGCGCGCCGTTAATGGGGGATTTGCTGACGAGATCAATTAATTGGGATAACTTGCCCGCGTCTTTTCGCACTTCAAGCTGATCGTTGTTCCAGACAGCGATCCCAGCTGAGTCGTAGCCACGGTATTCGAGCCTTTTCAAGCCATTGATGATGATCGGTGTCGCATCACGCGGACCGATGTATCCGACGATTCCACACATAGGGGTTCCTCCGAAATTTTAGTTTGTCATTGCGAGCGACAGAGGCGCGAAGCAATCTCCGAGTAAGTAGGGGATTGCTTCGTCGCGATCAACGCTCCTCGCAACGACATAGATATATGCCATTTTGCAGTTTTATCCGCATAATTACTCACGCGGTGTTGTTGCAAAATTAATTTTCGGAGGGAAAGATAAAACGGGTGCTGGCGTACCCGAAGGGCTTCCGCTGAACTGTCGATTTTTTCCTCAAGATGATTTTTCAAAACCATCTTGAAAATTAACTCCATCCTGCGATGGAGAACCCTTATCCTCGTCATCCTTAATGTGCAAGATTATTTTTTGTTCACACTAAGGATCATGCGCTGTCTTTCCCAAGACAAATTGTCGGTTCACCTCCTTGAATAGATAAAAGTGCGAGTGAAATTATAACTGATAAATGGGAGCAAATTGGGCTTGGACTGAAGCGAAGTGTCCAAGCCCATTATTTATTGAGATAACTGTACTTCAGGCATTGTAACCGCGTCATAATTTTGTTCATCATCATAGACGATCACAATAGTACCGGAGCCGTCTGCATCTACTCGATAGCCGATGATCTGGCTGTGAAATCCAGACGGCGAACTGTTTCCGTTGATAACGATCTCAGATGCCGGAGCCAGAATGGTGCCAGTAAAAGACGACTCTGAGCCGCCATTCAACACCACTTGACTGTCATTTTCCATGGGGAGATAGATCAATAAGCCCTTATAGGTTCCCGCAGTTGGGGCACTCAGGATAAGGTTCGCACTTCCGCCAAAACGTACTTCACCACTTAGTATGATAAAGGTGACATCTTGACCCGTGATGGTTTCGTTGCCCGTTACTTCAAAGCCAGCATTGAGACAGTATACGCCTTCATCCAATTGCGTGACACCTTCCGGAGGAAATTTTTCGTCCCATGTCCCTGGTGACATACTGACGCCGTCTTCGTTAATCTGTGCGTCTTCTTCGCCGCAGTCGACAGCAGGCATAAAAAATGGAGGCGGGTAATTCACTGATGATGTTCCGATGGTAACACCAGGAGTTAAGAGCTGTGGTTTTTGAATGGATGCTCCGCCAACGACTGAGATCTGGTTTGAACCTTGTATGTGGACAGTGCCGTTGCCCTGTTGTAACAAGGCACAATCCTCATTGTCAGAATTTATGAAAACGCCTCCGCCTGTGATATCCAGTGTCGTGTTACCGTGGATCCAAAAGGCTTTTTCGTTCAGGCAATTGCTGGTAGGCGCCAGGCTGACGATCGCCATGCCTTGTAGTACTTCTTTAACCTCAGATGGTTTGGAGCGGGCGACTGCCTCGACAATATTCGTGATCTGTGACGTTCCGATCACCTTTGCAAAATAGGTGTTAACATGCGAAGTGATAACGACCTGAATATATTCAATATTCCCGGCAAAAGGGCCACTGGTTGGCGGGCTATAAACGGTTACAACATTTTTTATGCCATCGCTGTTGTAACCATTGTTTGCGGCGGCGGTGAGCGCTGCGGCCACCCAATCATGTTCCCCACGAATGCGAGTTACAGATGCAGCAAGTGCGGCTGAATCAGCTGCGTTTTGAGCCTTGCGACGGTCAAGAAAAGCATTGCCGCCATCGATAACCAACCCAAGAATGCCAAACAGAACGATAAGCGCGAGTGCGATGACTACCAAGGCCTGTCCACGTTCGTTTTTTTGCATAAGCATGTTGTTTTTGTTGTTTCCGTTTCGTACGATTAACCCGGCAGATTGTAGTATAGGGATATGATAAAAACGGGTGACAATCACTTTTGTTTTTGCGATTGTCACCCGTTTCAGTGATCGATTTTTATTGTATTAGTTCGATCTGCGGCGGGACGGGAGCCGGCCAGTTTTGGGCTTCGTTATAAATGATCTTGCTATTTGATGTTCCTGACAGCTCCACGGTGTACCCGATGATCTGACCTTGCAATCCTGATCCGCCAGTGCCACTAACAGTTATATCTGAACACGGCGCAAGGATGGTGCCCTCGAAACCAGATTCCGAATTACCATTAAGGATAATGGTGCTAGGACAATTGGTCATAGGTACATAGAACAACAACCCGCCCAACAGATTATCCTCAGTTCGAGGTCCGGGAATGCCACTGAGTATGACCGTGGCGCCACCGTTGAATGATATATCGCCGCCTTGCATGACAATGAGAACTTCACTGCCAGTGATCGTAGCGCCGCCGTTCACACGGAAATTGCCGTTGACACAGTAGATACCACCGTTTAGATGCGTTACACCGTTGGGCGGGAATTGACCGGAGTATGTGCCTGGGTTTAGGTTACTACCATCCTGTGATGTACCGGATGGGCAGACTACATTTGGGAAGACCATATTATCTGGCGGATAATTATATGCTGTAGCATCATCGCCAACACAGGCAGATGGAATCACCAAGGCCCCAGGTGCGGCTTGAATGCCTCCAACTGACTGCAGACACGGGGCCGTCAGTGAGGCGGATCCACTTTGACTAAAGAAGGCTGCGTTGGCACAATCGGAGTTAACGAAAATGCCGCTTCCAATAACCTCGGTATCGGCAGTCCCTTGAGACATAATTGCCTTACAGTCATGAGGGGCAAGCCCGACCACGGCGTTGCCCGCGAACATGGGCGAAACGGTGCCTGGCACTGCGCGGGCAATCGCGTCAACGTGATTGGTCATTTGCGCAATACCGATCACTCGTCCAAAGGTCGTGCTGACATGTGACACGATCTTTACCTGGATGTATTCCGAGTTGCCGGCATAGTTTCCATCAATGGGCGGACTGTAAAATGTCACAGTATTTGTTGTACCATTATTATCATAGCTGTTGCTGGCGGCACGGTTCAAGCCTTCTGTCTGCCAATTACCGCCGCGTGTTTTGGCAAGGGCGGCATCCAGTACAGCAGTATCGGCTGCATTTTGGGCATGCCGGCGGTCTGAAAAAAACCTGCTACCGTCAATGGATAGTGCCGCAAAGCCGAACAAGACCACTGCCGCAAGCGCAATGATCACCAGCGCTTGGCCGCGTTCTTTGAAATGAATTTGTGTTTTCATATTTCTCCTAATATCTTGCATTTACGGGCAATCAACAGGTGACAGAATAGTATCTGTCACAGAGGCATTAAGCGGGATTGTGGAACCGACTATTGCGGACATAAACGGCATGAAGACTGGGTGATTATAGGTAAGTTTTACTTGGATGCCATTGCCTTCACAAGGACCAGCCCCAATAATGGTAATAGTAGGTGTCAGGGTGGTAAGATCAACGGGTGAATTAGATGCGCCTTGTACACGCTCAATGATCCCAGCAGAATCCGACGGATTCATCGAACCATATAACGCGCCTTCTTGGACGGCGTCACGTAACTGTACGAATTGAAAGAACGCCATGCCAAACTCCACTGCTCCAGAAAGGAGTAGCAACAGGAGGACAAGGCTTATCGAAAGTTCCACAAGGCTTTGACCGCGTTCATTTTTTATCTTTTTCATGGTTACTCTTTTCATAAATCTCATTATGACTGAATTGGGTTGCCTTCGCAGCCGGGTGTTGAAAGATTGATGTAAATTTTTTCAGTTCCATCAAAATTGTCGTAAGATTGGTGGAATGTAAAGGTAATCGTAACTGTTGTAGTAGCAGGTGGTATGGCGGCTGGAATGACTGCTGGATTTGAGAATGATTGAGCTACTACACCGGTGACATCTCCAGTCCAAATGATCGTGCTGCCTATTGTTATATTTTGGAGACGCAAGGTTTTATCACCGCTTGTCTGATGACCCTTGTCGTCATTCCATGACACTATCCCGGCGCCTGTTGTTAGCGGGAAGTTCCATGGGTTGGTGATTGTCATGCTCATGGTATTGTCCGTTTTTGTTATGGGTCCATGAGTAATACCAATACAACTTGGTACTGGAGTAGCTTCCGGGGTGAAGGTAGGTGTGACGGTTGGTGTCAATGATGGCGGCGGCGTCAGTGTAATGGTGGGCGTGTTGCTGGGTGTGAAGCTCAATACTGGCGTGAGTGTTGCCGTTGGTGTGTTGGTAGCCGTCGCAGTATTTGTTGACGTTGCCGTATTTGTTGGCGTAAATGTAGGCGTACTGGCGATATAAGTCACTGGCGGCATGGTAACTTGGATGGAGACGCCCATCAATATGGTGCGTGAACTGGTGGCGGTGATATCTCTATTTATGAAGGGTAGCAATTTTGGAACAAGCGGCGTAAAATGTTCAACTACAGTTACTGAAACGCGGCTGGTGTTATCTGATTTCGGTTTGAATGTATTGTCGGTGGATGGGTTTGTGCAATATTCGAGTGGGGTAAAGGTAGGACCATTATCCCATTTTATCGTTATAGCATCAAATGCTCCAAGGTAAGCGTACCTTTGGGCGGCAGTGCGAATACCGTCACAATCCTGGTAGCGCGGTTCACTTGCATTTCCGGTGCCGTTGCCTATACCTGTCGCGGAGCCATACCGAACTGCCTGTCGGCTGGCGGTAACGACGGTGGAGTATAGGAATAATAATCGCCCAGCTTCCAGGATGCCGTATAGCAAGACAAGTAGCACGGGCAAAGCAATGGCGAATTCGACCATTGCCTGGGCCTTACTCTTTTTGGAGTTCAGTTTCTTCAATTTCATGGGTATAAATCCTGTTCTCTAATAAATCTATCTTTAGTTTACTGGTCAACTTGTTTAGTCCAATAAGACATTCGTACTAATCTTCTACCGACACTTTTGCAAATCAGAAAAACAGTATATAAAATGCAGCAATGATGAAATAGGGACCATAAGGGATAAAAGTCATCAAGGCATCGTTCGAGTAGCGACGTCGGATAAGCAGTGCGATGATGAAAAGCAGACTGACTATGCCTCCGAACAAGACACCCAGCACAAGCGCATTTAAAATGAAGTCTTTACCAAGCATTAACCCCAGCACGCCGAGCAGATATACGTCTCCGCCACCAAGCGCCTCTTCCTCATCGTCAGCCTGTCCTGCGGCTTGCATTCTTTTGGCGCGGAGGCGGGCAACAAGTCCGCCGACCTGATACAGCAGATACATAACTCCAAACCCGATCAAGCCACCCAACAGGGATGAGCCTACCCCGCTGAGAATTCCATTTGCTCGACTGTAAATGTATGTGCCAACGAATAAGCCCAGAATCGCACCAAATAGACTGGTTGGGTGCAAGATCAGGCGATGTTCCAGATCGATCACCGTGATAATTCCGAAATAAATGAGTACGATCGCTCCTAGCGAGAATCCAAGCACTTTGGACGGGGACAGCCAGAAGTATATAAAAGAAGCGACCGTCAGAATTTGTACCAGCCAGGTCCGCAGACCTCGACCTTTTCCGCAGGAACGGCATGCACGCAGAGTCAAATAGTCTGCCCACGAAAAAGAGGTCTGGCAGTGATGGCATACAGGGTGACTAAAACGACGGGTGTGCGGCAAGACATCGGATGCATAATTCACAAAATACCCAGCCAGCCAGCCAAAAATAATGGGAAAAAGTAATAATATGTCCATTACTATCATTATATTCTAATCGTGGGTACTATTGTTCCACTGTAACGCCATGTAAGTCAATTGTAATGTGCTTGCCGAAGCGCATAATCTGCCTTACAATCTCGGCGATAATTCCCTGGAGATGAATATGGAAAAATTTGTGATTGAAGGTGGGGTTCCATTGAATGGCGAGGTAACCCCCGGCGGCAACAAAAACGCTGCGCTCCCGCTGATTGCTGCGTGCCTGTTGACTGACGAACCAATCGTTCTACGCAACCTGCCACAGATTAAGGATGTGTGGGTGATGAGGCAACTCATCGAAAGCTTGGGATCTCAAGTCGAAGATTTGGACGACACTGCGTGGCGCATCATTTCTCGCGACCTTGAGCCTGCTGACTTGGACCCAGACCTTTGCCGCCGCATTCGAGCTTCCATTTTGTTGGCGGGTCCCATGGCGGCTCGGATCGGCAAGTTTAAGTTATCGCCCCCCGGCGGTGATGTGATCGGCCGGCGCAGGCTGGATACGCATATCCTTGCCTTGCGTGGATTGGGTGCCGAAGTGGAATACGATCGCGGTTTCATGTTTAATGCCAATGGGTTGCGTGGCGCAGACATTCTCCTGGACGAAGCCAGCGTGACCGCGACCGAAAATGCCATCATGGCAGCGGTTAGAGCAAGAGGAGAAACTGTTCTTCGCAATGCCGCATCGGAACCGCATGTGCAAGATCTGTGTCACTTTTTGAATGGACTGGGGGCGCAGATCGAAGAGATCGGCTCGAATACCCTGCGCATTCAAGGGGTGCAAAAATTGCACGGCGGCGAATTCACGATCGGACCCGATTATTTGGAAGTGATGAGTTTCGTCGGTGCGGCTGCTGTAACGCACGGAACTGTCCGTGTGAAAAACGCCGGGGTCAAGAACCTACAAATGATCGCACATATCTTCGAGCGGATGGGGGTCCGCTGGCAGGTGGAAGGTGACGATTTAATCGTCCCGGCGAATCAGGAGATGAAAGTGATCCCTGATTTGGATGGCGCGATCCCTGAAATAAAGACCAATGTGTGGCCCGCCTTTCCCACGGATTTGATCAGTATTGCCATTACCGTGGCAACCCAGGCAACGGGTTCCATCATGTTCCATGATTGGATGTTCTCGGGCCGCATGTACTTTACCGACAAGCTGGTGGCATGGGCGCCAAGGTGATTTTGTGTGACCCATATCGCTGTTTGATTCAGGGACCGAATCAGTTATATGGCGAAAACCTCGAAAGCCCGGATATTCGCGCTGGCATGTCCATGTTGATCGCGGCGCTTGCCGCAAAGGGTAAATCCACCATGCGAAATATTGGACAGATCGAACGCGGGTATCACGATGTTGATGGAAAGTTGCGTGCATTGGGCGCAAAGATCGAACGCGTGAAGGAATAAGCGCGTTAATTAGAATCTTACTAAACCGAAACCTTATAAATACCTTTCGCTGATAGAATTTTGAGTAATGAATAATCAAGACAAGTTGTCTTGATAGCAGAAAGAATTCTCAAGCGAGGAAATTAGATACATTATGTCTTCGAACGGAAATGCAAAACATGTAAAAGTATTGGTCCTGGGGTCGGGACCTACCGGATATTCAGCGGCTTTGTATGCAGCGCGTGCGGAACTTCAACCTGTGGTGTTGACGGGTATGCAATTGGGCGGCCAGGCTGCCTTGACGTACACGATCGAGAATTACCCCGGCTTCCCTGAGGGTGTGGGTGGGGCGCAGTTGGGTGAGTTGTTCCAGAAACAGGCGGAACATTTTGGCGCAGTGACGGAATTTGACCTGGCGAATGAAGTGGACTTGTCCCAACGCCCATTCAAAGTGACAACCGACAGCGGCGAATACTTGGCAGACACGCTGATTGTTGGTACAGGCGCCAGCCCAACGCATCTCGAAATCCCTGGTGAAGTGGATTTGACGGGGCGTGGCGTTTCCTATTGTGCGACCTGTGATGGCTGGTTCTTCAAAGATAAGAAAGTTGTTGTGGTGGGCGGAGGGGATAGCGCCCTTGAGGAAGCTTTATTTATCACACGCTATGCAACCTCTGTGACCATTGTTCATCGACGTGATGAATTTCGCGCGGGTGCGATTTTGCAGAAGCGCGCCATGGAACATCCAAAAATTGACTTTATCCTCAACACAGTTGTTACTGAGGTTGTAGGTACGGATAAGATGGAAGCATTGAAACTCAAGAACGTGAAAACTGGTGACGAGATGATTTATGAAGCCGATGGCTTGTTCATCTTTATCGGTCACATCCCGAATACACAAATGTTCAAGGACAAATTGGTGATGAGCGACTTGGGCTATATCATCATCAACGATAAAATGGAAACGAGTGTGCCGGGCGTTTTCGCAGCTGGCGAAGCCGCCGACCCGCATTTTCGGCAGGTGGTTACCTCGGCAGGGATGGGTGCCGCAGCAGCTATTCAGGCGACACGTTTCCTCGAAGCAAGCACAGCTCCCTTCGGGGAATCAGAATAAATTAAGAAATGAAGCGGACCGGGCTTCCAAGTTTTGGAAGCCCGGTTTCTCGTCTATCAGTCACGCAAAACAAATGACAAATTGTACTTATATGCCCGTATTTTTCGGATAAAATTTACAAATATCGAATATTTGGAGGATCCATGAATAAAATTTCCATCATCGGCGCAGGCATGACCGGCGCCACCGCTGCACACTGGTTGGCTGAACGTGAGCTGGCTGATCTGGTCCTGGTAGATGTTGTGGAAGGGATGCCGCAAGGCAAGGCACTCGATATGCTGGAAGCGATGCCCATTATCGCCAAAGATGTTGAGATCGTTGGTTCGAATGATTATGCCGCGACCAAAGGCTCGGATATTATCATCATCACTGCCGGTATTGCCCGCAAGCCGGGTATGAGCCGCGATGACCTCTTGAAGACTAATGCGGATATTGTGGGGAAAGCCGCGACTGAAACTTTGAAGTATTCACCAGATGCAATTTACATCGTGTTGACCAACCCGTTGGATACGATGGCGTATCTCACGATGAAGATGACTGGTTTGCCACGCGAACGTGTGATCGGTCAGGCTGGGATTTTAGACTCAGCCCGTATGCGTGCCTTCGTTGCGCTGGAGACTGGTGTAAGTGTTGAAAACATTAATTGTTATGTATTGGGTGGTCACGGCGATGAGATGGTGCCGTTGACTCGTCACTCGAATATTGCGGGTATTCCGCTGCGCGATTATGTGCCCGCTGACAAATTGGAAGCGATCGTCAACCGCACGCGCAAGGGCGGCGGCGAGATCGTCAATTTGTTGAAGACCGGTTCGGCGTATTATGCGCCTTCAGCCGCTTGCGCCCAAATGGCAGAAGCGATCTTGAAGAACCGCAATTTGATCGTGCCCTGCGCGGCATATATGAATGGCGAGTATGGTTTGAACGATATGTACTTTGGTGTGCCGGTCATGCTTGGACGCAACGGTTTGGAAAAGATCATTGAATATAAGTTCGATGACGAAGAAAAAGCGATGTTTGAAAAATCCGCGGCATCTGTCAAAGAAACACACGAAGCGCTGAAGAGTTTGGTAAAACTATAAACGGTACATGCTCAAGGTCGAACGTCAAAACAGATGCTCGACCTTGAATTTTGAAAAGACTTTTATTTCAAAGGAGAATTTCCAATGATATTACATGAAAAGATTTCTGCTCAGTTACCTGCCTGGCGCGAACGCATGAAGTCGCTTGCCAAGGAACATGCCGATGTAGTGGTTGACCACGTCACCGTGGGACAGATCGTCGGCGGGATGCGCGACATCAAGTCTTTGTTGACCGATGTTTCCTTTGTTGACCCGGCAGAAGGCATTCGCTTCCGTGGTATGTCCATTCCTGAGGTGTTGAAGAAACTGCCGAAAGCCCGTGGCGGCAAGATGCCTCTGGTGGGTGGCTTATATTATCTGTTGATGATCGGTGAAGTGCCGACTAAAGAACAAGCCATGGAAGTGGAAGCCGAATGGGCGAAGCGCTCGGATGTTCCCGACTATGTGTTCAAGATGCTTAAGTCCATGCCAAAAGAAACACACCCGATGACGCTCTTCTCGCAGGCTGTGTTGTCTTTGCAAAATGGCTCGGTCTTCGCGAACAAATATCACAGTATGAAGAAAGATGTGTATTGGGAAGCCGCACTGGAAGATAGCCTGAATCTCACTGCAAAACTCCCGTTGATCGCCGCATATATCTACCGCATGAAATATTTTGGCGAAAGCAAGAAACCGAAATTCAATGCCAAGCAGGATTATGGCATGAACTTTGCGCGCATGATGAAAGTCTCGGATAAAAAAGGCTATGCCGAACTTGCCCGCTTGTACTTCATCCTGCACTCCGATCACGAATCTGGAAATGCTTCGGCGCATGCCATGCATTTGGCTGGCTCCACACTTTCGGACGCTTTCTACTCCTTCTCAGCATCGCTGAATGCCCTGGCTGGTCCACTGCATGGACTGGCAAATCAGGAGTGCCTCGGTTGGTTGATCGATGTCAAAACCAAATTTGGCGGCGTGCCCTCGCGTGATGAACTGTATAAATTTTCCTGGGACACCCTCAACAGCGGACACGTGATCCCCGGTTACGGACATGCCGTTCTGCGCGTGCCTGATCCGCGTTTCACCGCGCAAATGGAATTTGCCAAGAAGCGCTTCCCCGATGATGACCTCATCCGTCTTGCTGATATGGTTTTCGATGTAGTGCCCGCAGTTCTTAAGGAACAAGGCAAAGCCAAGAACCCCGCCCCGAACGTCGATGCCATCAGCGGCACGCTTCAGTATTACTACGGCGTACGCGATTTCGATTTCTACACCGTGTTGTTCGGTGTAGGTCGCGCCCTCGGCGTGACTGCCAACTATGTGTGGGCACGTGCACTCGGCTGGCCCATCGAACGTCCGAAATCGTTGACGACAAAGATGCTCGAAGACGCGGTTGCGAAAGCAGCGCAACCCGCATAAACAAATCAATAGCTGAATCAAAAAAAACGACGCATATACTGCGTCGCTTTTTTGATAACTACTTCTTC